>Ga0268287_100028_pt1 | contig 176601 bp, 155 predicted proteins | sample MetcocultureR3M_FD_191348 | JGI IMG/M metagenome (GOLD analysis project Ga0268287, IMG submission 191348) | Soil microbial communities from Anza Borrego Desert, Southern California, United States - Methanotrophic co-culture R3-M | ecosystem: Environmental > Terrestrial > Soil > Desert | place...
GGGTGACATCTTTTCCCATAAGGCGTCGGGAATCCGCCAGCCATCGTCTTCGGTAATGAGTCCCATGGGTCTTCTCCTCGGTTACCGGTTAAAGACGCTTATTATCGCCTATTGGGATAGGCTCTTAGCGACCTTCCGACTCCGGCCGAACGATCTTGCCGAACTCTCGCACCTGGGACAAGAGCCCCCGCGACGTGACCGCGAAAAACGGCACGACGGGCAGGCCCGCATCGCGCAGGATTCGCGCAACCCAGACATTGCAGGTATTGAACAGATGGAATTTGCCCTCGGCTGCGTAAAAGCGGCTGTCGGGATATAGACCCGGGCCGATGGCTTGCGCTCTGGCCGTATTCTCGCGGGCGTAGGTGTTGTGAATGGATACGATGAGTTGCCTGAGCTGCTGTTCCGACAAGGGGACCTCAACGATCTCGGCGGCGGGGAAATAAGCGGTCGGATGAACGGGGACTCCGACAACGTGCAGAACGCTGGCGGTGGGGGCCACGACGGCTTTGAACCCGTACCAGAGGTTGAAGCCGGCGGCCTGATAAAAATCGCGGTCTCCCCAGCCTACTTCGAGATACTCCGCTTTCGGAAAGTCTTGGCTTTCCGGCCACAACCCGGGCGGGATATCGGCTCGTTTGACGGCTAGGCCGGTGTGCCAGCCCAGATCGACCAAATAGATAGTGCGTTCGGCGCCGGCCTCTTCCATGGCCAGCGCCTCGTCCAGTCGGTTCGGCGCACAGCCGGCGAGCAGCGCCAGCAGGACCAGCAGCCGGAACAATCTTAATGGGCCGGCTGCCTCGAGATATCCTTTTGCCCAGTATTTGGGATCGTGCGACATGTCATTCCCGACGGTAAGGCGCGGGATAAGCGGCGGCGACGCCGCATCCGAACGGCGCGCAAAGGTCAGAGACTCAGGCTTCGGATTCCGATGCTGTGGCGGACCTTCCGTATCAGCGGGGCGCTGTAGCTTCGGGCCTTGCGGGCGCCGTCCTGCAATGCTTCCTCGATTTTGTCGGGTGCTTGTAGCAGTGCTTCATAACGTTCCCTCGCGGCTTTCAGATGATCGTCCAGATACTCGAACAAAATGTTTTTCATTTCTCCCCACGCAATGCCTTCCGCGTAGCGGCGCCTTATCGCCGTAGTCTCCTCCTTTGTCGCGAACGCCCTATAGATGCCGAACAGGGTGCAGGTGTCCGGATCTTTGGGTTCGCCCGGCAACAGAGAGTTGGTCTTGATCTTCATGATCAGCTTGCGCAGCTGTTTTTCGGGTGCGAACAGCGGGACGGTGTTGTCGTAGCTCTTGCTCATCTTACGCCCGTCCAATCCGCATAGCACAGCGGTATCCTCGCTGACGTCCGCTTCGGGAAGCACGAAATGCTCGCCGTAAATATGATTGAAGCGTCCGGCGATATCGCGTGCCATTTCGATATGCTGAACCTGATCCTTTCCGACGGGAACTTTATTGGCGTTGAAGATCAGAATATCGGCCGCCATCAGGATGGGATAATTGAACAATCCCATGGTGACGCCCTTATCGGGGTCGCTTTCGCCACTTTCTTCATTAGCTTGGACCGCGGCCTTATAGGCATGGGCGCGATTCATCAGTCCTTTTGCAGTGACGCAACTGAGTATCCAGGCCAGCTCCGTGATCTCGGGGACGTCCGACTGGCGGTAAAACACGGCGTTTTCCGTATCCAAACCCAAGGCCAGCCAGGTGGCGGCGATTTCCAGTGTCGATTGGCGGACGCGTTCCGGGTCCTGGCATTTGATCAAGGCATGGTAGTCCGCCAGAAAATAGAAAGGTAGGACGTTATGATCGCGGCTGGCTTCGATGGCAGGGCGTATGGCGCCGACGTAATTGCCGAGATGAGGTGTACCGGTCGTGGTTATTCCAGTTAGGACGATGGATTTCGTGCTCATAGGTTCAAGGTGTCGGATTACTGCGTCGTTCCAACAAGTTGTGTCGATTTAGGCGCGGCACTATGGCATAAAAGGGCGCGCATTGCCAAACCCGAAATCGGAATCGTCCGAACGACTTCGGCTATGATCTATCGGTTAGAATACCGGGAAACCTAAAGGGGGAGATGCACAGCTATGCTGGAGTACGACGAAAAGCGGGATTTCATCCGCATGCAGGCCGATTGCAAGATGACCTTCCGGCTGGCCGACAGCGATATTGTACATGAGGGGGTATGTGTAAATATCAGCGGCTCCGGCATCTTGTTCGAGGCCGATATTCCTTTAGATGTCGGCAAAGCCGTCGAAGTGCGCCTCGTTCCGCAGAACAAAATCACCCCGCCTTTGACCGCCTATATCGAAACGATCCGGTGCGCGGAGAGCGAAGCGGGCGGTTACCGAATTGCCGGCGCCATCAAAGGCATCAAGAGCGAGTGAAATCGCTGGTCAATATCCTTGTCGCAATTCATGTTTACGATTACCAAAGAAGTGTATTTTTGCTATGGACACCGTCTAATGGAACATACGGGCAAGTGCCGTCATCTCCATGGTCATAGTGTCAAGGCAGCAATTACCGTGATTGCCGAAAGTTTGAACGAACAGGGCATGGTCTGCGATTTCGCGGAGATCAGCGCCGTCGCGTCGGAGTATATCGACCGGCAGCTCGATCACAATCTGCTTCTGCACAAGGATGACCCACTCCTGCCGGCGCTAGTTTCGGCCGGAGAACGTTTTCTGGCGCTCGACGAGCATCCTACGGCCGAGTATCTGGCCAAGCTGATATTCGGACACGTCGCGAGCCGAGGATACAACGTCAGGAGCGTGACCTTATGGGAGACATCCAGCGCCTGCGCTACCTACAGTGAATTTTGAGAGATCGTTTTTACCGGTAATGAGCATTTTCCAGCCCGCAGAAAAATCCTTCTGGCTGCAAAAAGTCTGCGAATCGAACTACGAGAAACTGGCGCACCTGATTCCCGACTTGGACCGCATCGACGAGACCGCCGTCGCCCAAGTCAACGGCAAGCCGTCCCTGCATCTGAGGTTGCTCGAAAGGTCGCCTTATACCCTGACGCTGGAGCTTACCCACGATTTCGTGCGGGGTTTCGAGCCGGCGGTGAGAATCCGCGTCAGTCTGGACGCCAAGACCGCCGAAGCGCTCAGCGACCACTGCCGACCGGTGGTCCTCGATGCGGTGAGGGACCGGTCCAGCGCCAAGAGCGTGCTCGATTACAAATGGTCGCTGAACTACTTCCTCACCCGCTGGCTGGATCACTGCCTCCAAAGCGACTACCGATTCGGAACCGCCCGTTATTCGCGGGAAGAATTCGCCACGGTCTAATTCCATTCGACATTCGAGTGAACATTCATCGTAGGATGGGTAGAGCGAAGCGAAACCCATCGATGGCGGGTTAGCCCTAGTCTCCGCTCAGGACAGGCCCTTCGACAAGCCTGTCCCGAGCATCGTCGAAGGGCTCAGGACAGGCCCCGCGTAACCCGCCGATGGAAGGTCGCTCGGCGGGTTACGGCGCACGCGAAGCGCAGTGATCGGCAGTCGGCCGGTGCGAATGTGCGCCTAACCCACCCTACGAAAATCGATTCCTGATTGAAAGCGATTTGGAGGGGTGGTCGAGTTACTCCTATCCGTTGTACCCGAACGTCGATCCAATTTCGCCCTTGATCAACCATTCGGCGTCCTTCGGGTCTAAGTAAGTATTTGGAATAAAAACCCGTACGATGCATACCCGCGACATGATCGTCATCGGCGCCTCGGCGGGAGGCGTGGAAGCGTTGAAAAATCTGGTCGGCGATCTGTCTTCCGATCTTGAGGCGACCCTTCTCGTTGTCCTTCATGTCCCAAGTCATAGTACGAGCTTTCTGCCGAATATTCTCCAGCGAAATAGACCGCTCCCGGCCACCCACCCGGATGACGGCGAGACGATTCGGCGGGGGCATATCTACGTCGCCCCGCCTAACCGGCATCTGGTGCTCAGAGACGGGAAAATTCATCTTTCGGGAGGCCCCAGGGAGAACGGCTTCCGCCCCGCGATCGATCCGCTTTTCCGCTCGGCGGCGAGGATATACGACTCTCGCGTGATAGGAGTCATTTTATCGGGCACGCTCGGCGACGGCAGTTTCGGACTCAAATCCATCAAGAACGCCGGCGGGATAGTGATAGTCCAGGATCCACAGGAAGCCATTTTCTCCGAGATGCCGCTGAACGCCATCGAAAGCGTCGCGGTCGACTACATCCTGCCCGTCGCGGGCATTGCCGCAACCATCGAGCAGTTAGCCCAACAGCCCGTGCGACAACGAAGAGGTGCCCCCATGCCGGATGAAACAGAAAAAGAGCGTGAGATTGTCAAAAAGGACATAAGACAGTTCGAATCCGGGGGAAACCCGCGCGTTGCCAGTGTCCTGACCTGTCCGGAATGCGGCGGGGTGATGTGGGAACTCGGCCACGGCGAAATGGTTAAGTACCGCTGCCATGTCGGACATGCGTTTTCCACGGAAAGCCTGCTCAATGAACAGGCCGAAACGCTTGAAGTCGCCCTTTGGTCCGCAATCCGTTCCCTGGAGGAACGGGCAGCCCTGCTAAAGCGCATGGCCGCGCAATGCCACGAGCACGGCAGCGTCTTTTCGGAGCAAAGGTTTTCGGATCAGGCGAAGGAAACCGAACAAAACGCCGACGTGATCCGTACCGTATTGCTCAACGGCAGAAAAAACATAGCCAGTCTCGACGAAGAAGCCGGCAACGAGTGAGTCGGGCGTTTGCCCGCGCGTTACGGCCCACTTCTCATTTCAATAGCAAGGGGTCGTTTTAATCGGGATGCTTCCAACAGGGCTTTCGCTGGCTTCCAGGCTCCCGCTTGGAAGCCATATCCGAGACGCCCGAGTTGGCACTGGGTTCCCAAGCTGGAGTTTGGGAACCAGCACAATTCTGAGAAGGTTTTGCTGCTCCTTGAAAGCTTCGAAGCCGCCGGCAGAGGCACCGGTGCCGACGATCATGAGCGGGTGCTTTGGGGACAAGGCGACATGCGTTGACGGTGAGGTTTTCTTGGACTGCGATTCGTCCCGTGTTTTTTGAGTGCGTTTCTTTGCCATGACTGCTTGACAATGGAACTATCTTGGCCTTGTGCGCGAGTCGTTCGCTGATGCCAAGAGCGCATACTCCGTTTTTCACGGATTCGCGAACGCGGCCGAGCGGTCTCTGGCAATTGGATGGTAATTCTGCGGGAACGTCAGACAAATCGGCAAAAAGTACGTGATGGGCAAACAAGCCGGTCCGCGTAGGAAGCGCTGTGGCGAAGTTGGTTTCCCGCCGAGTGACCGTCGGCCGATGCCCAATCGACTATTCGGGCCAGGGTTCCGTGATTGGCTTTCGATGTCGGATCATTCCGGCCTTTTTCGGAGGTGAGGGTTATCCATACTAAGACCGAAGACTAGCAATAAGATCCTGCAACGTCCCCATATTCCCGTTCACCGCGCTGTGCTTCCGCTACGCTCCTCGACACCGGCGCCGAGGTCCCATGAGGCGCCATTCTGACGCAAAAATTCTCAAATATATTGGAGCTGTGAGCATCAGTTACTGATCTAGATCAACATTTCGGGCGAAGTTTACAAATCCATCTACTATTAATGAATGCCCTACAAGGGGGCATTCATTAATAGAACGGAAAGAGGAAGGAGAACTTATGGAGCCCGGAAAGTTTCCCTTGTCCCAGCAAACACCCTCGAAAATGCAAGGTTTTTTTCGAGAGTCTCTCGGCTGGGCATTGGACCAGTACGGCACCGTGCTGGGCCTTCTGGCGATGACGGCCGTCGTGAGCTACGCCGTTCTGATCGCCGACCTTCGCAGTCAGGAGGGCAGCGCCGCTGCCTTGAACCTGGCCGGCCACGAGCGCATGTTGGTGGAGCGCGGCGTGGTTCTGGCGATGAAAATGACAGCCACCGAAAGCCATGTCGAGCGCCAGGCCATCCGACAGCAGATGGTGGATACCATCAGCCTGTTCGAGAACATGCACGGTTATCTCAGGAACGGCGATCGCCTGGTGCGCCAGGGGCCGCGTCTACTGGCCGAGCCGGGCGAACTGGCTCCGGAACTGCGCCTCATCTACTTCGAAGATCCGATCAAACTCGATCAACAGATCAATGCTTACATCGAGGCGATACGTAAGCTATTGTCGCGGCCGGTGGATGCCGTCAATTCGGACGATCCGTATTTTCAGTATCTCACTTCCGACGCCCCCGAAAAGATCCTCTCCGGCCTCGACAAGGTGGTGGCGTATTACCAGCAAAATGCCGACTTCCGCCTGCAAAATACCCAAGACCTGCAAGGCGTGATGCTGGCGCTGTTCCTGTTTGCCTTGGCTTTCGGCGGCATGGGCCTCTTGAATCCTCTGGTCAAGCGCCTCAAGGACAGCATGGCGAACCTACAGGCCCAGAGGGACTTCAACGAAAACATCATCAATACGGCTCAAGCGCTGATCATCGGTTTGGACACCCGAGGCAAGATCATCTTGTTCAACCGCTATGCCCAGGAAATCTCCGGCTGGACCGAGGACGAGGTGCGCGGTAGCGAGTTCTTTGCCATGCTCTTTACGCCCGAACAGCAGGGCCAAATGCGGGTTTTGTTCGACGATGTCGTGCAGGGCGGTCTGTCCGGCGAGACCGGGACGGAAGTTCCCATGCGAATCCGTAGCGAGGAACTGGTGGACATCATCTGGCATGCCACGGTGGTCCGCGATCAGGACAGCAAGCAGCCGGTCCTGTTCCTCATCACCGGCGACGACATTACCGAGCGCAAGCGGGCGGAAGATCGTCTGCAAGCCACCCTGGTGGAACTGGAAAAGCTGAGCAGCCGACTGCAGGAAGAAATCAACCTCGCCGCCGCCTTGCAGCATTCCATTCTGCCGAGCCCCGACATCGTTCTGCCGGGCGTACACGGCGTCGCCTCCTTGACTACTTCCAGCGAGGTGGGCGGCGACTACTACGACTATTACAAGGTCGGCGGCTATTACGCCGTTATGGTGATCGGCGACGTGAGCGGGCACGGCGTGGCGGCGGGCACCATGGTGAGCGCCGCCAAGGCAGGTCTCTATCCGCTGGCGAATGAAGGGGTGACCCGCCCCGCGGAGATCCTTCGTTCCCTCAACGAAACCATGTTAGCAACGGCGCACCAGTCGTTGCTGATGACCATGGGCTGTCTGAGTCTGGACAGCCGCACCGGTCACTTGCGCTTCGCCAACGCCGGACACGTGCTGCCTTACCTCAAGCGGCGCGGGGATAAGCACTGGACCATGATCGAGGGGGGCGGCTTGCCCTTGGGAAAGAGCCGCGATTCCGATTACCTCTCGGTAGAACTGGATCTGCAACTCGATATCGGCGACCGGATATTCCTCTACACCGATGGCGTGGTGGAACAGGAATCGGCGCGCGGCGAACCCTTCGGCTACGAGCGGCTAGAAGCCATTCTGAACGAAAACGCCGAGGCCGAGCCGCGCGTGCTGGAAGAAAAAATTCTCGCTGCACTCAAGGCTTACGGCGGACGCGACCATTTCGACGACGATGTGACCGTGGCCGTGCTGGAGCATACCGATCGCGTGGAGGTCCAGGCCGCGCGCGACGAGGACTCGGCTCAGCTCATCCGCATCACCGAGGGATTTTACCGAGGCCAAAGCGATCACTTTACCTCGCCGACCTCGCGCCAGTTGGTGGTTTTCCTGTCCGAAGGCGAGTTTCACGACCTCTTGCCGCGCCTCAGCGTGGACGGTATCCGCCGGGTATTGCCCCGCGACGATGCCTTTTACCATCGGCTCGGTTGGGAACATTTGCTCAGTCAGCATCAAGCATCGCCGGATGATGATATTTACTGTCTCGTCCCGGGGCGCGTCGCAGAGCGGCAATTCCAGCTCACCCACAGCGACGACAAACTGTTCTTCATGGAGGAAGGTCGCGCCTGGCTGGAGGAACTGGGCGTCATGGCGCCGGACCAACTCGAGTCTATCCTGTTGGTCCTCGACGAAATGGTGGAGAACTCGTTGTACGGCGCGCCCCGTGACGGCCAAAGCCGCCCGTTTTATCTGAAGGGAACGACGCGGAATCTGTCCGAGAACGAACACGTGCGCATCCACCTGGCGGTAGGTTCCGACACCATCGGTTTGTCGGTTACCGATAACTGGGGCACCTTGACCCCGGCAATCTTCCTGGACCATCTGACTCACACGCTTGCGAAAGGCGTCGAAGCCGGTATCGGTGGAGCCGGGTTATATCTGATGTGGCGTATGTCGGATTACTTGCAGGTGCGCGTCACACCGCATCGCCGTACCCAGATCACCACTCTGTGGGATCTGAGCCGGCCCTTGCAGGTCGGCTTGAAAACCGGATTCCAGTTCCTCTACCACAGCGAGCACGATGAGGTTGTAAGCCATGACTCTGGCAGATTCACTTTTCATTAACAGCCTGCCGTCCGGCGAGGAAGGCGTGCTGTGCTACGCCTTTGCCGGTTCGGTAGACGCCCATTCCGCGCAGACCCTCGGTCAGTTGAACGGCATTCCGGCCAACGCCCGCGTCAGTTTGGATTTCAAACAGGTCGAGCGGGTCAATTCAATGGGCCTGTCTCTGCTCCTCAAGCTGTTCGAACACTGGGAAAGGCAGGGTATCAAGATCGAAGTCAATAACCCCAATCGCATGGTCGCGATGCTGTTCAAGATCACGGGGCTAGGCCGTTTTCTCACCACCGATGTCAGCCTGCCGTCGGAGCGGGCCCAGCCGTCCGTGGTCAGCGCCGTACGAGCCGCACCCGAGCGTCCCGTCGAATCGGGTTCGCCGCATCCCCGGGGCAAACTGAATTTCGTGGCCAGTCTACAGGTCGGTGCTCAATTGAGCGGCTGGTACCTGCTCAATACCTATTTGCAACGGCACTTGCAGCGTGCGATCCATTTCGAGCAGTTGCCGGCGGGACATGAGATCGGCCACGAAACGGTGGACATCTTCTTCGCCAAGCCCTTCGAAGCCTGTGCCATGATTCGGCGGCAGCAGTTCGTGCCATTGCTGCGGCCCTTGGGGGAGGCCGACGAAGTAGTGATCGTCATGCGCGCCAACGACGAGCGGTCACTCGCCGACATGGGAGACGTCCGCGCAGTCACGGCTTCGCAGGGCAGTTTCGTCTACCTGCTGGGTCGTTTCCTTTGCGACGAGAACGGGCTGGACTCGTCCAAGTTCCAGCATCACTTCGCGGGCAACGAAATCAAAGCGCTGCAATTGCTTCTAAAGGAACAGTCGGATGTCTTGTTCATGCTGAAGAAGACCTATTACGGCCTGTCCAATCTCACTCGAAACAATACCCGTGTCGTGGACGAAAGCGACACCCAGTTTGCCTTCCATCTTCTTTGCGCGAGCCCGCAAATCGCCGACCTCGGGGAATCCGTCGCGAAAGTCTTTACCGGCATGGGCGACGACGAGCAGGGTAAGGGCATCCTAAAGGACATCCAGTTCGACGGCTGGTGCGTGCCGCAGGAAGGAGAGCTCGCCATGCTGATGCGGTTGTACGAGAGGTACGCGGAATAAGCGGAGCGCTGCCCAGTTTTTGATCTTCGGGCCGGATACAGCATGCACGCCGTCTGATCCGAGGAGGGCTTTTTCGGAATTTCCCCAGCGAAGTAAGTCGGCAATCCTTTGCCGACGTACCCGCTTGCCGACCTGTTACGTCGGGAAAGGATTCCCGACCTACGTCAGTTGGGTGGCTCCTGTCGCGGCCCGTTTGCGATTGAAAAGGGCCATGGAAGGGTGGTTAGGTGCGCCTTGAAAGACCGGATTTGCGCCGGCAGGTTTAGACGCGCACCGTAACCCACCGAGGGGGCGTTCACTCTATGCCTCGGAGTCAGGCGAGTTACGCAGCCTGTCGTAATAGGCCCGCACGCAACGAAGCACTTCATAGCTGTATTTGCCGTTCAGCGCCTGGTATAGCGGCTTGAGGGCGCGCCGTTGGTCTTCCGGCAGGCTCTGCCACGCTGCTTCTATTTCTCCGATTTCCGAATCGCTCAAACCCACCACCTCGCCGAGTTCCACGGCCCCGGTTTCGATGGCCCTGGCCAGATGGCCGTAGACGGTCGAAATCGTCAATCCGCGCTGATAAGCGATCTGTTCGGCGTTCATGCCGAGCCGGAATAGCGCCAGGCTTTCGTCTGCCGTCGTGCTGGCGGTCGAGGCCGAACCGTCGCCGCTTCCGTGCTCCAGGATGACCGACAGAAACTCGTCGCCGTAGAGCTCCAGCTTGCGTTCGCCGATGCCCGCCAGGCGGCTCATTTCGGTGCGGCTGGTCGGTCTCGACTGGACCATTTCCATCAGAACGGCGTCCTGAAAAATCACGTAAGCAGGCACGTCCTGCTCCTCGGCCAGCGTGCGCCGCAAGGCGCGCAAGGCTTGCCAGAGACGCTCGTCTTCCGGGTTGGAAAAGCGCTCGACGGCCTGGCGTCGGCCGCTCGAGGCCTCCTTGTAACTGTCCCGCCTTAGCCGAAGGTCGACTTCGCTGCGCAGTACCGGGCGGCATTCCTCGGTCAGACGGAGTGCGCCGTGGGCCTCCCAGTCCACCGTCAAATAGCCTTGGGCGATGATCTGACGGAATACCGAGAGCCATTGTTTCTCGTCCATGGCTTGACCGATGCCGAAGGTGCTGAGCCTGTCGTGGCCCAGCCGCTGTATTCTCTCGTTGGACTTGCCGCGCAGTACGTCGATGATGTGGTGAACGCCGAAGCGCTGGCCGGTGCGGTAGACGCAGGACAATGCCTTGCGGGCGGCGTCGGTGCCGTCCCAGGTGTCCGGCGGGTTGAGGCAGTTGTCGCAATTGCCGCAGGGTTTGTCGGAGATTTCGCCGAAGTAGCGGAGCAACGCTTGCCGACGGCAACCGGTCAGCTCGCAGAAGCCGAGCATCGAATCGAGTTTGTGGCGCTCGACCCGTTTATGCAGTTCATCCGCTTGGGAGGCCTCCACCATTTGCCGCAAGGTGATCACATCCTGCAAGCCGTAAATCATCCAGGCATTGGCCGGCAAGCCGTCGCGTCCCGCGCGTCCGGTCTCCTGATAATAAGCCTCGAGGCTCTTGGGCAGGTCGAGGTGCGCGACGAAACGGACATTGGGTTTATCTATGCCCATGCCGAAGGCGATCGTCGCCACGACGATGACGCCTTCCTCCATCAGAAATCGCCGCTGGTTTTTCTGGCGTTCCTCGGCGGAAAGGCCGGCATGGTAGGGCAGGGCGGAGAATCCTTGAGCGCGGAGCCATTCCGCGGTCGATTCCACCTTTTTTCGCGACAGGCAGTAAACGATGCCGGCATCTCCCGGATGTTCGTTTCGGAGAAACTGAACCAGCTGCCGGCGCGCGTCCTGCTTGGGCGATATCCGGTAGCGTATGTTGGGCCGGTCGAAACCGCTGCAAAAGACCCTGGCCTCCTGCAGTCCGAGGCGCTCGACGATCTCCTGCCGGGTCCGCTCGTCGGCGGTGGCGGTCAAGCCGATTCTGGGAATGCCGGGAAAACGTTCGTGCAGCAAGGAGAGCTGCCAGTAATCGGCGCGGAAGTCGTGGCCCCACTGGGACACGCAGTGCGCTTCGTCGATGGCGAAAAGGCTGACTTCGGCCCGCCCGATGAGCGCCTGCACGCGCTCGGTCAAGAGACGTTCGGGCGCGACGTAGAGGAGGTCCAGTTGGCCGTCCAGAAAGTTCCGCTCGACCTGGCGCTGTGTGTCGTAAGCCAGGGTGGAATTCAGAAAGGCGGCTCGAACGCCGAGTTGGAGCAGGGTTTCGACCTGATCCTGCATCAGGGCGATCAGGGGCGAGACCACGACGCCCGTACCGGGGCGGATTAGCGCGGGAATCTGGTAGCAGAGCGACTTGCCGCCGCCGGTGGGCATCAGCACCAGCGCATCGCCCCCTGCCGTCAGATGATCGATGACGGCGCGCTGCTGGCCGCGAAACCGTTCGTAGCCAAAGACGCTGCGCAGGACCTGAAGGGGGTCTTTCGGCATGATCCGCCAGCTTGCCGGAAGCGCCGCTTTTCCGGCTAAGCCTGGAGCATCTGTTTCAGTTCCAGTGCCTGCGACAAAGCGGCTTCCACGTCTTCGGCCAGCACGTTGAAATGTCCCATTTTGCGGCCAATGCGGGCAGTCTTCTTGCCATAAAGATGGAGTTTGACGTTGGGCTGGCTCAAGAGCTTGTCCCAGGCCGGCTCGTCGTCCCGCCAGATATCGCCCAGAAGATTGACCATCACCACCGGACTCAGCAAGCGGGTATCCGCGGGCGGCAATCCGCACAAGGTGCGGACTTGTTGTTCGAACTGGCTGGCGGCGCAGGCATCGAGCGTATAGTGGCCGCTGTTGTGGGGGCGCGGGGCGATTTCATTGATGACCAGGTCGTCGTTGTCCAGCACGAAGAATTCCACCGCCAGGACGCCGATATAGTCCATGGCTTGAGCGAGCTTAAGCGCCATGTCTTGCGCGTGTGTCGCGACGGCCGGCGCAACCCTGGCCGGCACGATGCTAACGTCGAGAATTCCCGATTCGTGCTGGTTTTCCGCCACGGGGAAGCAGACTACTTCGGTCGGCGAAGAACGGGCGATGATGACCGAAATCTCGGTTTTTAGATTCAGTTGCCGTTCCAGTACGCAAGATTTTCCGCCCAGTTCGGCGAACGCGGCTTTCGCTTCCTCGACGGTCTTCACCCGGATTTGGCCCTTGCCGTCGTAGCCGAGCCGCGCCAGCTTCAGAATGCCGGGCAAGTGGCCCGCCAGATTCCGATCCAGTTCGGTGGCGGTCTCGATCGCGAGAAACGGAGCGATTCCGAGCCCTGCCCCGGAAATGTATCGCTTTTCCGCGATACGGTCCTGAGCGATCGAAACGCATTCCGCCGAAGGGCTTACCCGTACGCGCTGTGCCAGGTAGCTGAGGCTTTCGGCCGGGACATTCTCGAATTCCGTGGTGACCGCGGCGCAGGTTTCGGCGAGTCTGTCGAGAGCCGCCCGGTCATCGTAGGCAGCGCGGATGTGCACATCGGCCAATCCGCCGGCCGGACTGTCGCCGTCGGGATCCAGTACGGTGACGCGATAGCCCATGGCCCGCGCCGCCATGGTGAACATGCGGCCCAATTGACCACCGCCCAGGATGCCGAGCATGGCATTCGGTAGAATGTGTTTCATCGTCGATAGGGTTAATGTGGAACTACGGGAACGGGTCGATAGACGACAGCCGTTCTTATTCTAGTTAGCTTCAGGACGTCCTGTTTCGGAAAATCAGCGGCCTGCTTTCGGCATCATTCGATTTCCGGCAGCGTCAGCCCCAGCACGGCTTCCGTTTGCCGAAGGCGATAAGCCTTGAGTTTGGCGGCCAAGTCCGAATCGTGAACGGCGAGCAGCGCCACCGCGAACAGACCGGCATTCACCGCGCCCGGTTCGCCGATGGCGAAGGTCGCGACCGGTATGCCCTTGGGCATCTGGACGATGGAGTACAGGGAGTCCTTGCCTTTCATGTATGTCGTCGGCACCGGAACGCCCAGCACGGGCAGGTGGGTTTTCGCCGCCATCATGCCGGGCAGATGCGCCGCGCCTCCAGCCCCGGCGATGATGCATTTGAGTCCGCGATCGGCCGCCGTTTCGGCGTATTGAAACAACAAATCCGGCGTCCGGTGAGCGGAAACCACCTTCGTTTCGAACGGGACATTGAAATCTTTCAACTGACGGGCGGCATGCTGCATGATCTCCCAGTCGCTATTGCTGCCCATGATGATGCCGACGTGAACCATTGAATATCCGGTCTTTCCAATCAAAAAAGCGATTTTATCCCGATTCCTCGCCACGCGCTAAGACGAAGGCACGCATATCGGGCTTCCTTCCTCTGGAAAAATAAACCTTGAGCACAAAAACCACAATCGATCCCGCCGAGGCGGCGCATTTCGACCGGCTGGCCCATGCCTGGTGGGACCCCGACGGCCCATTCTGGCCCTTGCATCGCCTCAATCGGCTTCGAGCCGGTTACATCTCCGAGCGTTTGAGCGCACGCTTCGGTCGCAGCGCGAATCGAGCTGTGCCGCTTCAGGGGATTCGTCTCTTGGACATCGGCTGCGGCGGAGGGTTGCTGAGCGAAGCGATGGCGCGGCTCGGCGCGGAGGTGCACGGCGTCGACATGGTGGAAAAGAATATCCGCATCGCGCAGCAGCATGCAGAAGCGAGCGGTCTGGCGATCCGGTACACCTGCGGCACCGCGGAAGGTTTGGCCGAACAGGGCGAATCGTACGATGCCGTCTTGAATCTCGAAGTCGTCGAGCACGTGGCCGATTTGCCGCTCTTCATGAGCGCCTGCGGCCGATTGGTCCGGCCCGGAGGGCTGATGGTCATCGGCACGCTCAACCGGACGGCCGCATCCTTTCTTACCGCGATCGTCGGCGCCGAATACGTGCTGCGCTGGCTCCCCAAGGGAACCCATTATTGGCGGAAGTTTCCGAAACCGGAGGAATTGGAAGGCATGCTTCTCGAAAGCGGCATGCGTGTTTTCGATCGCACCGGCGTCAAGATCAATCCCTTTACTCGGAAATTCAGGTTAAGTCCCGAAATGAGCGTCAACTACATGCTGGTCGCCGAAAAATCCGGCTGATCGGCGGCGTGGCAACGGGTTCCGCAGCCCAATCCGGATGGGTTGCCAGAGGCAAAATAAGTTGACCTCTCCCGGCAATTACTTTAAGAAGGTGCGGGGGTCGTTAAGCCGGGCCAGAAAATTTTGTCAATTATCGAGACATAGATTGTGAATTTCTCATTGTTGCACGCAAGTTAGCTATTTCCGTCCCAACAGGAACGGGACTTCTGGCACCCTGTTTTCGCCCTCTTGAACAAAAACAACGTTCGTAATTGTTGCGCTCGATAGCGCTAGGAGGAGTACGTTTTATGCGAATTGGGGTTCCCAAAGAAATACACGCCGGAGAGAAGCGTGTTGCAACCGTGCCGGAGGTGGCCGAAAAACTCATGAAACTCGGTTTCTCGGTGACCGTGGAAACCGGGGCCGGCGACAGCGCCAACTTTTCCGACGATGCCTACCGCGAAGTCGGCTGCGACATCGCCGATGATGCTAAATCCTTATGGGCCGGCTCGGACATCGTGCTCAAGGTGCGTGGTCCTCAAGTCCATCCCGAACTGGCCGTGGATGAAGTCGACTATTTGCGCGAGGGCGGCAATCTCATCAGCTTTATCTGGCCGGCCCAGAACCCCGATCTCATGGAACGGCTCGCGGCCAAGAAAGCCACTGTGCTGGCGATGGACAGCGTACCCCGCATTTCCCGCGCGCAGAAGCTGGACGCCTTGAGTTCCATGGCGAATATCGCCGGCTACCGCGCAGTGATCGAGGCGGCCCAGCATTTCGGGCGGTTCTTCACGGGACAGGTGACCGCCGCCGGCAAAGTGCCGCCGGCGAAAGTATTCGTCATCGGCTGCGGCGTCGCCGGGTTGGCCGCCCTCGGCGCGGCGAACGGTCTCGGCGCCATCGTCCGGGCAACGGATACCCGCCCGGAAGTCAAAGACCAAGTCAAATCGATGGGCGCAGAGTTCGTGGAAGTCAACTATCAGGAGGAGGGCACCGGCGTCGGCGGCTATGCCAAAGTGATGAGCGAGGGCTACCAAAAGGCCCAAAAGGAAATGATCGCCCGCCAGTGCATGGACGTGGACATCGTCATCACGACCGCGCTGATTCCGGGCAAGCCCGCGCCCACACTGATCACCGCGGGAATGGTGGAATCCATGAAACCCGGCAGCGTCATCGTCGACCTGGCGGCCGAGCAGGGCGGCAACTGCGAGCTGACGGTCCCGGGCGAAGTCGTCGTCCGACACGGCGTCACCATCATCGGCTATGCCGATCTGCCCAGCCGGCTTGCCCGTCAGTCCAGCACGCTGTACGCCACCAACCTTCTGAGACTGATGGAAGAGCTGTGCCCGAACAAGGACGGCACGATCGACGTCAACATGGAGGACGAGGTCATACGCGGAACCACGGTGATCAAGGAGGGGGAAATCACCTGGCCGCCGCCACCGCCGAAAATCACCGCAGCCCCGGCAGGAGCCACCCCGGCACCGCCGGTCGAAATCAAGAAGGCGGAAAAGAAGCCGCTGCTGCCCGCCTGGGCGCAAACCGGCATCACGCTGGGCGTGGCGGGTCTCCTGTTCTACGGCCTCGGTTCTGTGGCTCCGGCGGCGTTCATGTCCCACTTCACCGTTTTCGTGCTGGCCTGTTTCGTGGGCTACATGGTGATCTGGAACGTCACCCCGGCTCTGCACACTCCGCTCATGAGCGTCACCAACGCCATTTCGAGCATCATCGCCATCGGCGCCTTGATCCAGATTTCCTCGCCCGGTGTGTTGATCACCATCTTGGCGGGGCTCGCCATCGTTCTGACCTCGGTCAACATGGCCGGCGGTTTCTGGGTCACCCAGCGCATGCTGCGCATGTTCAGAAGATAAGCGGAGAGAATAACAATGTCAGAAGGATTAGTTACCGTTTCCTATATCGGCTCGACGATACTGTTTATCTTGAGCCTCGGGGGGCTTTCCCATCCTGAATCCGCGCGGCGCGGCAATTTCTACGGCATCCTCGGCATGGCCATCGCCATCCTCGCAACCGTGTTCGGGCCGAAGGTGACCAGCTATGTTCCGATCATCGTCGCCATGGCTATCGGCGGCAGCGTCGGGGTCTACGCCGCGATCAAGGTCAAGATGACCGAAATGCCGGAACTCGTCGCGCTGATGCACAGCCTGGTGGGGTTGGCTGCGGTGCTGGTGGGTTATGCGAACTTCATCGATCCGACCGCTGCCTTTACCGGGGTGGAGAGAACCATTCATGAGGTGGAAATCTATCTCGGCGTTCTGATCGGCGCCGTGACCTTTTCCGGTTCGGTCATCGCATTCGGTAAGCTGTCGGGCAAGATCGACGGCAAACCCATGCTGCTTCCGGCCCGGCACTGGCTCAATCTGGGCCTTTTGATTCTAGCCATCATCTTGGGGGCCGGCTTCGTCAACGCGCAGTCCACTGCGGGCGGGTTCGTTCCGTTGCTGCTGATGACGGCCGTTGCGCTAGCTTTCGGCGTGCACATGGTCATGGCGATCGGCGGCGCCGATATGCCGGTGGTGGTGTCCATGCTCAACAGCTACTCGGGATGGGCGGCTTCGGCCACCGGCTTCATGCTGTCCAACGATCTGCTGATCGTGACCGGCGCTCTGGTGGGTTCTTCCGGTGCGATCCTGTCCTACATCATGTGCCGTGCCATGAACCGCCATTTCCTCTCGGTCATCGCCGGCGGGTTCGGTACCGGTACCGGCGTAGCGCCGGCGGCTGGGGCGGGGCCACAAGGCGAGGTGCAGCCGATCACACCGGAAGAAACGGCCGAACTCCTGCGCAACGCCAGCCGCGCCATTCTGGTGCCGGGCTACGGCATGGCGGTGGCTCAGGCCCAGCATACGGTGTACGAGATCACCAGGCTGCTGCGTGAAAAAGGCGTCGACGTGCGTTTCGCCATCCACCCGGTGGCGGGCCGCATGCCGGGCCATATGAACGTGCTTTTGGCCGAGGCTAAGGTTCCTTACGACATCGTGCTGGAAATGGACGAAATCAACGAGGACTTCCCGGAGACCGACGTCGCCATGGTCATCGGTGCCAACGACATCGTGAACCCGGCGGCGCAGGAAGACCCCAACAGCCCCATCGCCGGCATGCCGGTTCTGGAGGTCTGGAAGGCGAAAACCTCGATCGTCATGAAGCGCTCGATGGCGTCCGGCTATGCCGGCGTCGACAATCCGCTGTTCTACAAGGAGAACAATCGGATGCTGTTCGGCGACGCCAAGAAGATGCTGGACGAGGTGCTGAAGCACTTGCAGGGGTAGAAATACCGGTTTGCGTAGAATGGATTTCCCATGCGGCGCATTACGCTAAAGCTAATGCGCCCTACGCAAGCTCAAGCACTTGCAAGGATAAATGTAAATGACCGTAGGATGTGGCGACGTAGGAGCCGCATCTGTCGCGATCGATGCGGTTCGAATACTCACCGCATCCTACGGCCTTAAATTCCCAGCTTTCTTTTAGAAACTGATCCCCGCCTGCAGCCACCATTTTTGAGTGTCGACGTTGCCGGCAAACGCTCTCGGGTTGGACGAGTTGTAGTCGGCGAACTTGAAGAGCAGGGAATAATGCTTGCCGAATTTCTTTTCCACCTGTACGTCGAACTCCTCGCCATAGCGGATGCTGCCGGTATCGTCCCGGAAATCGTGGTAGACGAACCATAAATCCAAGCCGTACAGGCTGGTCTTGAACGTGCCGTACACGTCCCGGACGCCGTCGGGCGGCGTCACCAGGAACTTGTCCGCCCAGCCCTGAAAGGCGTGCAGCGTCGCGAGCGGCGTACGGAAGCCCTGGCCGTTGTCCGAGCCCAGTTCCTCGAAGGACCCTTTAAAGACGAAGCCCCACAGATCGATCCCGCCTTCCGCCAGCCAGTAATCGACCTTGAAGTCCTTCGGGTTTTCCGCATAGTCCTCCTGCCATGCGTATTCGGCCGTGTAGAGGGCCTTGATTTTGTCGGTGATGGGTGTCGCGCCGTCAAAGCGAGCGCCGACCGTCTGGGTGGAATTGGTTAGGGTATTGAAGGTCCGCGTCGGAAAGCTTTCGTGTTGATTGTCGTAATCCAGCCATTCACCGTGGACGACGAGTTTGCCCCAAGGGAGACCGGTGTAGGCAATGTTGAAGATCGGCGAATTCATGCCGATGGTGCGGGAGGTGACGTCCTGCACTTTCCAAATATAACCGGCGGTGATCGTGGTGTCGGGCAGGCTGGCGTTGGTGATGGCCACGGCGTCATAAGTCTGTTCCAGCTGCCGCCAGATGACGTTGCCGATGAAACGGTGGTTGTCGAAGATGATGCGTTGACGGCCGACTTTTAGGTTGGTCTGAGGTAAACCGCTGTAATTCAGCCATAACTGGTTGACCTCGTTCTTCTGGGGATCGGCGATGACGGGATGCCGGGTCTTGTCGTTCCAGGTGCTGTTGTACTCGTTGCTGAAGATATCCTGGTTGCCTTCGTATTCGGCGAAGGCCTTGAGCCCGTGAAACTCCGGAGTCAGATAGCCGATGCGCGCCCGGATCATGTCGGCCTTGCCGATTTCGGGCAGATTGGCCTGATCCACGTATTCGAACCGATACCGGATATCGATGTTGATCTTGCCGCCGCCGACGTTCAACGCCTTTTCGATATTCTCGTTAATACCCTCCGCAAAAACCGGGCTGGCCGTGCCGAGCCCCAGCATCAGAAGCCGCGCTAAGCTGCCGCTACTCAGCGGCTGCCTGATAATCCCCATGACTGTACCCCCATTCTGTTGTGATCCGATAAGCAATAAAAAAGGCGTCGCCCGCAGTTGAAGAGCTGCGGGAGGACGCCTTTGTCCGGAAGTCGAGCGCCGCCGTCAGCGCGCGACTCTAGCTTTCATAGGACTAACAGGAAGCGTGCCAAGCTCGTTTAACGCGCTAAACAGCTCTGAAACAGCAGCTGGCGGCGCAGTGCGGAGGCGCCGGGCGGGTGGGCTGGTGCATCGGGTGCGACAAAAGAGTGCGCGATGCGCGAAAGGCGGGCGGAATTCGCCCCGAAGTCAGTCCGTCAGCCCTTCCAGGGTAAGCAGGGTCCTGGCGACGTCCGCGATGCGCATGTTGCGGCTCATGGCCGTTTTGCGCAGCAACTGATAGGCTTCGTCCTCGCTCATTCCTTTTCGCTGCATCAAAATGCCCTTGGCTTTGTCCACCACTTTCCGGTCGGCTAGCTGGGTTTTGGTTTCGTGCAGTTCGCGCTTGAGCGCCTCGAATTCGCGAAAACGGGCCATGGCCACCTCGACGATGGGCATGATGCGTTCCTGGCTGAGGCCGTCCACCACATAGGCGCTTACCCCGGCCTGCACGGCCTGGCGGATGTAATCGCCGTCGCGCTTGTTCGAGAACAGGATGATCGGTCTCGGCTGGTCGCGGCTGATCTCCCGCATTTGCTCCAAGGTGTCGCGGCCCGGCGCCTCCAGATCCATGATCACCATGTCCGGCTGGCATTCCTTGAGTTCCCGAAGCAGGTTGTGGCCGTGCTTGATCCGGGCGACGACCTGATGTCCGGCATCGTGCAGCGCTTGCTCCAATATGGCGCTGCGCGCCGAATCCTGATCGACCAGCATGATTCTGAGGCTCATGGATTGACCTTGGCCAGTTCGTCCAGTGAAACCTGCCGATTGTGCAGTTCGAAGCGCTCCAGATAATCCACCGGACGGAGCGCATCGAAGGTGCCGCCGTCCAGGAACCGGTCCGTACCCAGGATCATCGGCTCGGTGGCTTCCCGAAGCGTCCACGGTTCGCCGTGCTGCCCCTCGGTCTTGTAGTCCGCGGTGGGGAAGGGCAGGCCCAGAGCCTGGGCGGCTTCGCGGTAAAGATCGGGCCGATAGACCTCTTCGGCAAGCTTTCGCATGTCTAAGGGATCGCGGAGTTGTCCCCAACGGTACATCTGAGTGATGAACCAAACGGCATGGGAGCGCCAGGGAAACGTCGCGGCATAACGGAAGAACACGTTAAAGTCGGGAAGCGGCGCGGGCGCGGCGTCGACCTGGTAGCGAAACGAGCCGACCATGGACATTTTCACCACGTCAGCCGGTGCGTTGACGTATTCCTCCCGAGCCAGAATATCGGCCACTTCGATACGGTTTTCCGGTTGATCGATCCATTGCGCTGCCTCCAGCAGCGCCATCAGCATGGCGCGGTGAGTGTTAGGATGTTGTTCGGCCCACTCCCGGTTCACGCCCAGCACTTTTTCCGGCTTGTTGTTCCAGATTTCATAATCGGTGATCAGCGTGCGTCCGACGCCGGTGGCCACGGCCTGCGCGTTCCACGGTTCTCCGACGCAGTAACCGTCTATTTCTCCGCTGCTCAGGTACTTCACCATGTGCGGCGGCGGGATCACGACCAGGCGCACGTCGCGGTCCGGATCGATGCCGCCGGCGGCCAGCCAGTAGCGCAGCATGTAGTTATGGGGGGAGAACGGAAATACCGTTGCGAAGCACAAGGGCTCGCTTCCTGAGTTCTTGCCGGTATCGATGACTTTCTTCAGTGCACGGACGCTCATGGACCGCTCGGCTGCCGCCGCCGGATCGAGTTCGGCCATGCGCCGGTACAAGTCCAGGGAAACGGTAATGGCGTTGCCGTTGAGATCCAGGGACAGAGCGGCGATGGTCGGTTTTTTCAGTTCCCCGAGACCGAGCGTCGTGGCGATGGGCATGGGTGCCAGCATATGACCGCCGTCCAGCAAGCCGGCGAATACCTTGTCGCGGATATTGGCCCAGGACACCTCTCTGGAAAGTCTCGCCTCCAGCCCGTGTTTTCGAAAAAAACCTTTTTCGTAGGCGATGACGAGCGGTGCGCAGTCCGTCAGCGGGATGAAACCCAAGTCGATCTGGGTTTTCTCGAGTCCTTCGCCGCCTGCCGCATGAACGCCAGGGCGCAGCCATTGGGGAACCGAGGTCATGAGTTAAGGGTCTCCTTGTCCAAAATTCTCCAGGATGGATTGGATTGTGAAGCGTCAAGAGCGTATCGGCTCCGATAGCAGTTACGGCGCGAGTAGCCTGCCACGACGTTATGGTTTCAGCAATGATCGTGCCATACGGTCCAGTGCTTGGCCGTAGCCCAGACAGTCGGCAAGGGATTGCCGACCTACGTCATTCCGTTCGGCATTCGAGTGAACATTCATCGTAGGATGGGTAGAGCGAAGCGAAACCCATCGATGGTGGGTTAGCCCCTCGGCTCCGCTCGGGACAGGCCCTTCGACAGGCTCCGCGTAACCCACCGATTCGAGGTCGCTCGGTGGGTTACGGCCTCCGGCCTAACCCACCCTACAAACATGAATTCTTTATTAAAAGCGATTTTGAATTAGGCCGAGATAAGCGATGCCTTAAATAGGAACATAGGCCGTTGAAGTGCACAAATACGAGGCAATGCTAGACGCCTTGTGCCGCCGCAGCGGCGATTGTGTTTTTACCCCTGCAATAAGGACTTGAGCTCGGGAATACAGGAACCGCAATTGGTTCCCGCTTTGAGTGCTGCACCAATTTGTTCCGTTGTCGACAGATTTTGCTTCTGAATGGCGCGTTTCAAGGTATTGATGCCGACCCCGAAACAGGAGCAGACGATACGCCCCTGATCATCCTCGGCCGAAGCCGGTTTTCCGGCCAAAAGGCTCATGCGTGCCCGATCGGGCACTTCATCCAGTGCGAATAGACCGGCCAGCCAACTGCGCGGCGGCAGCTCGAAGCTCCGGTCTATGAAGGCGCAAAACTGCAAACGTCCGCCGAGGAGGCGTGCGCAGCGGTACCGGCCCGAGTGGATGTCAGCGAACTCCAGCCATTCTTCCTTGCCGGGCACCGGCTCGGCGGACGCGGATTCGCGCGAACCCGAGGGATGGGCGAACAAGCCGCGCATCCAGACAGGCCAGTCCGAAGGTGACTCGGAATGTGCCAGCTCGTAAAGCCAATGGCCGTCTCCCCGTATCGTGACGCGGTACTCGACCTCGATAGCGTCAAGCGGTTCGCGCGACAGCAAGAAGCCGTGCCACGCCGGCGGATAGGGCGCGATCCGGAGCGGTGTGTGCTTGGATTCGGGTTCGCCGGACATCGGATCGGTTGCCGGATTGACCAAGGCATTGATCAAGCCTTTGCTGGCATAGGGTCCGCTCCAGTGCATGGGCACGAACACCGATCCTGGCTGCTGATCTTTACTGACGCGGGCGCGGACCAAGGCTTGGCCGAACCGGCTCTCGAGGCGAACCAGGGTTCCGTCCTGAATGGCGAATCGGGCCGCATCGCGGGGGTTCAGCTCGGCGTAAGGCTCGGGAACATGGTTGGTCAAGCGGGCGGTTTTGCCGGTGCGGGTCATGGTGTGCCATTGATCGCGGACGCGCCCGGTATTGAGCACCAGCGGATAGGCCGCGTCGGGCGGGTTGGCCGGCGCTTTGGGGACCACCGGCACCATTCCGGCGCGGCGGCCGAAGTTTGAAAGCCCGCCTGCGTCGAACAGGCGAGACGCGCCGTTCGGATGATGCCCATTTACCGGCCACTGGATCGGCTTCAAGGCTTCATAGCCGGCGCGATCGAGTTCCGCGAGACCGGAAATGTCGAACACCCGTTTGCCGTCGTTCCGAAGGCCGGACAACCGGGCGTGCTCCAGGAAAATTTCCCAAGCTGACCCGTAGCGAAAACCTTCCTCGTATCCCATCCGCTGGGCAACCCGGCTGACGATCCACCAATCCGGCTTGGTTTCGCCCGGCGCTGCCAGAAATGCCCGCTGGCGCGAAATGCGACGCTCCGAGTTGGTGACGGTGCCGTCCTTCTCACCCCAGGCCAGCGCGGGCAGGTTCACATGTGCGTAGGCGCCCAAGTCGGTGCCCGACTCGCATTCGGAAACCACCACGAATTCGCAGCGTCGGAGCGCGTCCCGCACCGCGTTCGCGTCCGGCAGGCTCACGGCCGGATTGGTGGCCATGATCCAGACTGCCTTGATGCGTCCCTCGGCGATCGCCTGAAACAGCTCCACGGCCTTGAGTCCGGACTTATCCGGCATGCGCGGCGCATTCCAGTACTCCTGCACGAGAGCCCGGTGTTCGGGATTCTCGATGTCGAGATGCGCCGCGAGCTGATTGGCGAGTCCGCCGACCTCCCGCCCGCCCATGGCGTTGGGCTGGCCGGTCAGGGAGAAGGGGCCCATGCCCGGTTTGCCGATCCGCCCGGTGGCAAGATGAACGTTGATGATGCTGTTGACCTTGTCGGTGCCGCTGGACGACTGGTTGACCCCCTGCGACCAGGCGGTGACGACTTTTTCGGTGCGGGCGAACCATTGGTAAAAGCTCGCGAGGTCCTCTTCGGGAATACCGCAGATCCTGGCAATAGCGGGCAGGGAGGGAGCCGTTTTGCGCGCGTTCTCGAACGCTTCGGCATAGCGACCGAGATGATTTTCCAGGAAGGCGAAATCGATCCTGTCATCCTGGCGCAGATAATTCAGGAGTCCGTTGAACAGAACCACGTCGGTACCCGGCCGTATCGGGAGATGCAGATCGGCGGACTGACTCGTCGCCGTGCGGCGCGGATCGATGTTGACGATCTTCAGGCGGGGATTTTCCCGTTTGGCCGCAACCAGACGCTGAAACAGCACCGGATGGCACCAGGCCGCGTTGGAACCGACCAGCACGACGAGATCGGCGAGTTCCAGGTCCTCGTAACAGCCGGGCACGACATCCTCGCCGAAGGCCCGTTTCTGGGCCGCGACCGTGGACGACATGCAGAGGCGGGAATTGGTATCGATATTGCCCGAGCCGATGAAACCCTTCATCAGCTTGTTCGCGACGTAATAGTCCTCGGTCAAGAGCTGGCCGGAGACGTAGAACGCCACCGAGTCGGGACCGTGGGTATCGATGGTCCGGCGAAGCGTGTCGGCGACGGTGCCTAGCGCTTCGTCCCAACTCACCCGCCGGCCCCTGATCTCGGGATAAAGCAGCCGAGTTTCCAGCGACAGGGTTTCGCCAAGCGACGAGCCCTTGGAGCAAAGCCGCCCGAAATTGGACGGATGTTCCGGATCGCCCTTGATGTCCGCCGACTCGGGACCGCGCGGCTTGGCCAGCACGCCGCAGCCGACGCCACAGTAGGGACAGGTGGTGGCGATGGGCGCATCGTCCGCTGTTAAGGACGGATCTGAGAGCGGTGCAGAAGTCACGTTTCTCTTCCTCTTAATAACGAAGTGTGGCTGGGATAAGGGCAAACGTTTTCGGAATTCCGGCTATTCCGGCCTATCGAGTTGCAACCACAACCTTTCGTTTTCCAGCTTTACCGGAAAGCACGCCGTTCGGCCCTCGTCCGGCGGAGCGGCTTCGCCGGACGCCAGGTCGATCACCCAGTTGTGCAACGGACAGGCCACCCGCTTTCCGCATACGATGCCTTGGGAGAGCGGCCCTCCTTTGTGCGGGCAGAGGTCGCGAACCGCGAAAATTTCGTCGTTCAGGGTGCGGAAGATGGCGACATTGCCAGCCGGCGTGGCGACGACGCGAGCGCCTTGGCGGGGAATGTCCTCGATTCGGCCGATTTCGATCCAGTCGCTCATGACATTCATCCTACTTTCCTCAAGGGTTCGAAGTGTTGCCGCTCGGATTCCTTGGCGAGAACCGCCCATGGATCGATCTGGGCGCTTTTCTGCGATTCGAGAAACCGCTCGTACAAGGCGCGTCGGCTTTCCGGATTCGAGACGATGCGCTCCTGGACATAAGCGAGACCGACGCGTTCGATCCAGTGCGCGGTCCGCTCCAGGTAGCGGGCTTCTTCCCGGTATAGCTGCATATAGGCGCCGCAGTATTCCTTCACTTCCTCTTCCGTATCGACCTTGCACAGAAAATCGGTGGCGCGGACCTTCACGCCGCCGTTGCCGCCGACGTGAAGTTCCCAGCCTGAATCCACCGCCACCACGCCGAAGTCCTTGATCGTGGCCTCGGCGCAGTTGCGCGGGCAGCCCGATACCGCCATCTTGACCTTGGCCGGCGTCCACGACCCCCAGGTCATTTTTTCGAGGTCTATGCCCATCTTGGTGGAATCTTGCGTGCCGAACCGGCACCATTCCTTGCCGACGCAGGTTTTGACCGTGCGCAGCGATTTGCCGTAGGCATGGCCGGAGACGAGGCCGTGCTTGCCGAGTTCCGCCCAAACCGCCGGAAGCTGCTGTTTCGGGACGCCCAGAAGATCGATACGCTGGCCGCCGGTGATCTTGACCGTCGGAATCTCGAACTTTTCGGCCACGTCGGCGATGGCGCGCAGCTCCTGAGGATTGGTGACGCCGCCCCAAATCCGCGGCACCACCGAATAGGTGCCGTCCTTCTGGATATTGGCGTGGGCCCGCTCGTTGATGAAGCGCGACTGCGGATCGTCCCGGTATTCGTTGGGCCACTGGCAGAGCAGGTAATAATTGAGCGCGGGGCGGCAGGAATGGCAGCCGTCGACTGTCTTCCAGTTTAGGAAGCGCATCACCTCGGGAATCGACTTCAGGCTCTCCGCGCGTATCGCCTCTCGCACTTCTTCATGGGTATGGTCGGTGCATTTGCATAGCGGCTTTTTGGCCGGGCTGACCGAGTAATCGCTGCCCAGGGTGCTTTGCAGGATCTGCTCCACCAAACCGGTGCACGAGCCGCAGGAAGCCGAGGCCTTGGTATGGGTGCGCACGTCATCCAGAGTGAATAGCTTTTTCTGAACGATGGCGTCGACGATGGTCTTCTTGCAGACGCCGTTGCAGCCGCAGACCTCCGCCGTGTCCGGCATGAGCGCCGCGCGGTTGTCCGCCCCGTGGCCGGCATCGCCCAGATGCGCCTGCCCGAACAGGATGTTTTCCCGGAAAGCGGAGATATCGGTGCCGTCCCGCATCAACTGGAAGTACCAGGCGCCGTCGCCGGTATCGCCATAAAGCACCGCGCCCTTGATGCGGTTGGATTCGACCACCAGCTTTTTGTAGATGCCCCGGGCGGGGTCCTGGAACAGCAGCTCTTCGTAGCCGTTTCCGCCCTGAAACTCGCCCGCGGAGAAAAGATCGATGCCGGTCACTTTCAGCTTGGTGGACGTCACCGAGCCCTCGTAGCGCGCGATGCCGTATTCCGCCAGGTGATTCGCGCAGACCTTGGCCTGCTCGAACAACGGGGCCACCAGGCCGAAAAGCTGCTTCCGGTGTTGCACGCATTCGCCCACGGCGTAAATGCGGGGATCGAAAGTCTGCAGGGTGTCGTTGACCAGGATACCGCGCTCGCAATGGATGCCGGCGCTCTTGGCGAGATCGACGTTGGGGCGGATGCCCACTGCCATGACCACCAGATCGGCCGGGGTTTCCGAGCCGTCCTTGAAGCGTACGCCGGTGACGCGATCGTGGCCGAGGATGGCTTTGGTCTGCGCTTCCATTCGGAAATCCAGGCCGCTGTCCTCGAGCGCCCGTTTCAAAAGGTCCGCGGCAGGTTTGTCCAGTTGCCTTTCCATCAGGGTATCGAGGAGATGCACGACAGTAACCGCCATCCCCCGCTTTTTCAGCCCATTGGCCGCTTCAAGCCCCAAGAGGCCGCCGCCGATGACGATCGCATGCCGGTACTTCTGCGAAGCCTCCAGCATCAGTTCCACGTCGCGGATGTCGCGAAAACCGATTACGCCCGGCAAATCCCTGCCTGGGACCGGCAGCATGAAAGGCATGGAGCCGGTGGCGAGCAGCAGGCGGTCGTAGCCGGCCTCCAGCCCGTCTTCGGTCCGAACCAGCCGCCGCCGGCGGTCGATCGCGACGACCTTCCGTCCCTTGTGCAGCGTGATGCCGTTCGACGCGTACCAGTCGTCATCGTTCAAGATGATGTCGTTCAGCGTCTTTTCGCCGGCCAGGACCGGGGACAGGAGGATACGGTTGTAATTGCAGTGCGGTTCGGCACCGAACACGGTGACGTCGTATGCGTCGGGAGCGATTTTCAGCAGCTCCTCGACTGTGCGTATGCCGGCCATACCGTTGCCGATTACGATGAGTCTCTGTTTTTTCATGGCTTACCTCCTCCGGGATGAATCCCATTCGTCAAATCAACTTTCGTAGGATGCGGGGACGTGAGATGAACCTCGTCATTCCGGCACGGATTGCCGGAATCCAGACGCCAGGGATGGCATCGGCCCGGATCACAATCCCTGTGCTCTGGATGCCGGCATTCCAATCGCAAACGGTCATCCAGGGAGCGCCCGGATGACCCTTCCAATCGCAAACGGTCATCCGGGGAGCGCCCGGATGACCCTTCCCTGCCGGCATGACGGCTTTACTTACTGCATTGATAAACACCTAAACCCTCCCGTAGACCTGAAACAGGCACACCATCAGCAATCCGAACAGGAGCAGCGCGGTCAGTTGCCAGAACAGAACCGGATTGCGCTGGTACAGGGGAAGGGGACGGGCGGAGACACGCTTGCCGCCGCCTTTCGATAATCCGGATTCCAGCTCGAAGGCCAGCTCGATGGCGTCGGCATAGCGTTCGCCGGGGTCGATCGCGACCGCGCGCGCCAAGGCGGCGTCCAGCCAGACCGGCAAATCCGGACGGCGGCTGGTCAGGGGTTTGGGTTTTCCGAATCGGGGCGTGCTGAATGGCTCGATCTCGCCGTAGGGATAGGCACCTCCGGAGAACACGCGATAGAGCGTTACCCCCAGCGCGAAGATGTCGCTGGCGACGCTGCCCCGCTCGCCGTGAAACAGTTCCGGCGCCATGTAGCTGGCGGTGCCCGGCATCGGATCGGCCTGGTCCTCGTCCCAGGCCGGCAATCGCGCAATGCCGAGATCCAGCAGTTTCAGGCCGCCGTCGTCCGGAAGCAGGATGTTGTCGGGCTTGATGTCGCGGTGCACGATCTGCTGGCGGTGCAGTGCGTGCACCGCCTTGCACAGTTTGAGAGCGAGGTCGATGCCTGGCTCCAGGCCGATGCGTGCGTTTCGCCGCAGGTGCCGTTCGAGCGTGGCGCCGCGATAATACGGCATGACCGAGTAGAGACGGCTTTGCCGCTCCGGCGGCTGTTCCAAAATTTCGGCCACCCACGGACTCTTCACCCGCCCGCCGATCCATGCTTCCCGGACAAAGGCATCGTGATATTGCCGCTCGCTGGCTACCCGCGGATGAGGGAACTTGATGACCACCGGGTTGCCGTTGCGCCGGTCGACCGCGCGGAACAGCGCGCTGTATCGCCCGGAAGACAGCAGTTCTTCCAGTTGAAAATCATCCACCGTGTCGCCGGGACGGGGTAGTTCCAGGATCGGCAAGGACTCGATGATTTCCCGCAGCGATTGACGGTCGGCCCGGGGCAGGGCGATGACATCCACCACCAGCGCGGTGACGTTGTCGGTGCTGCCGCGCTCCAGCGCCGATTCGACCAGAGCGTCCGCACTGCTTTGGGGCGCGGCCCTTTCCAGCAGGATGCGCGCGATCTCGGCTTGTTTAAGTCCGCCGTGTAGGCCGTCGCTGCACAGCAGGAAACGGTCGTGGATTTCCAGCGTGTGCACGGCGTAGTCGGTCCTGAGCAGGGGCTCCAGGCCCACGGCCCGGTACAGGATGTGGTCCAGCTCGGGGCCGTTCAAAGTGTGATCTTCCGTCAGCAGCTCCAGCCGCTCGCCGCGCAGGCGGTAGATGCGCGAGTCGCCGACATGTATCAGATGTGCGCGGCGGCCGCGAAGAATCAAGGCACTGAAGGTGGTAGCCATGTGGGCGAGATTCGGATCGCGCTTGCCCATCGCGTGTATCCAGCGATTGGCGGCATCCAGGCTTCGATCCAGCAACTGCTCCACCGCCAATGTTTCGGCAAGGCTGTAATAGGCTTCCATGAAGCTGTGCATGCACAACTCCGCGGCTACCCGCCCTCCCTTGGCCCCGCCCATGCCGTCCGCCACCGCCGCGACGACGCCGCGACAGGCCAGTTCCTGCTGCGACAGTTGAGCGATACCGGCGTAGTCCTGGTTGTCTTCGCGCCGCCCTTGGCGGGAAGCGAAGGCGGCGCTCAAGGCGAGTTGTCCGTTCGCAGTCACTGACGCACCCCGGTGTGTTTCCTTATCCCCATTCCGCCATGCTCAGACCCGCGCACCGGATACCGCGCCCCAGGTCGTGCGCCAGCGTTTCTTGACCATGATCAGGCCGACGAGCCCCAGGAGCGGCAGCCCCGCGAACACGCTGAAACCCAGCGCGAAGCCGTGTTGCACATTCCAGGACCAGCCCAGGGTCTTGGCCAGGAAGAATCCGCCCACACCTCCGGCGCAGCCGACGAGTCCGGTAATCACGCCGATTTCCCTGCGGAAACGCAGCGGCACCAACTGGAATACCGATCCGTTGCCCATCCCCAGGGCCAGCGTGCCGACGAAAAAAATGCCGACGGCAGACCATGCGAGCGCCGGCAGTTCGAACAGACCCCAGCCGGCCACTTTCGCGTCGCTCGCCGATTGCGGCGCCGGCCCCTCCGGCAAGAACGAAATCGCGAGATAGCTCAGGGAAACGATTACGAACAGAACTTGCAGGGCACGGATGCCGCCTACCCGATCGGCCAAAAGCCCTCCCACCGGCCGGAACATCGAGCCGGCGAATACCACAAGGGCAACCATCATGCCCGCGGCTATTCCGGAGACGTGATACCAGTTGGTGAAATAAAGAGGCAGGGCATTGCCGAGCCCCACGAAGCCCCCAAAGGTAATGGAATAAAAGAACATGAACCACCAGGTGTCGGGGTCCTTCATGACCGTGGCGTAGTTGGCCAGGGTGACCGGCGTGCGTTTGTCGGGGGCATCCTTGACGAGAACGGCGTAGATGACGAGCACCAGCACCAGAGGAATGAGCAGGAAACCGAACACCGCCTGCCAGCCGAAACGTTCCGCCAGCCAAGGGACGATCATGGAATCCAGGACTACCCCCATATTGCCGGCTCCCGCGATACCCATTACCACGCCCTGGTATTGGGGCGGATACCAGCGGCTGGCCTGGGGCAAGGCCACGGCGAAGCTGGCTCCGGCTATACCTAAGAGCAATCCCAGCAACTCCACTTCCAGCTTGGAATGCAGGCCGAACACGAATACATAGGTGAGCCCGAGGATCACCAGCAATTGGGCCAGAACGCCGGTCAGCTTGGGTCCCAGATGGTCGGCCATCGAACCCAGAACGATGCGGAATATTGCGCCGGACAGGATGGGAATCGCGACAATGGTGAACTTCTCCGCCACCGGTAGCCCCAGATCCTTGGTGATGTACAGGGACAAGGGCCCGAGCATCACCCAGACCATGAAGGAGACGTCGAAATAAAGAAAGGCGGACAACAGGGTTGGCCAGTGGCCGGCACGCTTGAATTCTTTGAAGTCCATCGACAAATCTTCTCGAAAAATCCTAGAGCCGCTCTCCGGTGAATCCGGAGCAAAAAAAAAGCGCCCGGCGAACATCGATGCACGATGATCGCAAGACGCCTTTGCCATGTTCCTGAACGCCACCGTTGGCGCAGGTACATTCTATTGATTGATGTAAGCAGCTCGCGTGCCAAACAGCGCGGAAGCACGTCGGCTAGGCATTTCGGCGGTCCGCTGGGCTGTGCAGAATGCCTTCCCGCAGCTATTTGCACCATTGTTGCGCCTACGGTGCACCGAGTTGAAGCGTAGGTACGGATCGCGGGCGCTTAACGGTGGTAAGACGGCACCCGTATTCCGGTGAGTCTATATAAAGTAATGGATAGTGCAGGTGGAGCCGGTTGGATGCCGAACCGGGACTGGCCGGGCATAAACCGCATCGTTCGCGAGTGATGCGCTTCTTTCGTCAGTTTGAGACGTGGATTAGCTGGGTTTTCGCTATCGCTGCAACCCAGCCTACGGTCCCGTCGGGCGCAACGCTGAAATTGCTGGAAGGCCCGGAACAGCGCGGCTTGAAGGTTTCGGTGGTGTTTCCGCCTCCGGCATCCACCGAGGTACGGCCGGGGTGAACCGGCCGTTCAATCGACGCCGCGGGACACGGCAAGGGTTTGCCAGCGGTGCCTCGCGAATACGACGACGGCGAGCGTCACCCCCAGTGTTTCGAAGGATTCCTCCGCCAGAAGTACGACCTGCCCCGGCGTGGAGTTAAACCATGCTTCTCCCAGGCGTGCTGCGCCGTTCGCCTCGACGATCTCGAAGCCCAGCGCGCCTGTCGCGAATACGAGCCCGGCCAATACCAGTTGCCACAGGGCGCGGGGGCCGACCGCTCGACGTGCCGCGACAAGAAACCAGGCGCTCATGACCAGCAGCAACGGCAGGAAAACCAGTGGCCAGAAATACGTCCTGACCGGGCCGACGCTCAGGGTGTTCTCGCCGTCGCCGATCAGTGTGCTGCCTTTCAGCAAGACGCCGACCGCCTCGTGGAACGAAAGCAACTCATCGAACCCGAGGTAGGTACATACCAGCGCGGACGCGAACCAGAAAATCGCGCGGTCGAGGCGGTAGCACTGGAACGAAAGCCACGCGGCAAACCAGAGCTGTAAGCTTGCAAAAATGGCCGGAATTCGGAACTCGCCGCCCATCCAGAACGCGGCACGCAGCCATCTGAGCTGGTCCGCTCCCTTGTCTCGGGTAAGCCAAAACCCGAGACCGAGCAGGAGCTGAACCAGGACCAGGGCGGTACCCAATGCACGCGCTCGCTGAGTTGGGGTTGCGCCCTCGTACCAGGCCGGAAGGTTCGGCGAGAAGAGGTTCAAGGCAAGTGCAGTTCCGGCAAGCAACCAGGCCAGCGCTTCGAATGTCCAGAAATAGAAGCGCTGAGGCCATGCCGCCAGCAGCATAATCGTCCCGGCCTCCCGCTGGGGCAACAGGCTCGGCAGTTGCAGCAGGTGAAGAACCACGCCGGCGGTTATCGACAACAGGAACATGAGCTGCAACCTGTGGTGCGGATATTCGATACGAGTACTCATCTTGCGGATGGCGGGCACGATTTCCGGACAACGAATGGGTGTTTCTTATATCCCGGGGAGGAACGAGTTGCAACCTTCCCCGGAGACGGGCAGGTTTGCCTTATTTAACTTGCGGAATGGCAAGATCACTGGAGATGGAAAAACGCGTAGGGCTCGGGACGCAGCCCGCTCGCTTCGGCCTGGTGGTCGGCTCGTCATCCTCGATATCAAGGACCCGTCTCGCTGACGGATCAAGCCGTCTGGAGCATCCTCTATGAACGCCATCAGCAGAAACCGCGGGAAACGATGGAAAAGCACTTTAAGCGCGGGTTGTTAGCCGAATGGAGAAAAGCAATACGGCTTAACCCGCTCACTTTGAATACCCAACAAACAGACGGAGCGCTAGGGAGAATGGATAGCTTTACGATAAGGAAAAGTATTTTTATCGAAGCAAGGCCGGAGACGATATTCGATGCGCTCACACGGTCGGATGAAATCGTCAAATACTTTCCCCTTAAAAAGGTAAAGTCCGATTGCAAAGCGGGTAGCGAGATATTGTTTGACGGCGAGATTAACGGAAAAGAAATACACCGAGCATCGCCCGTGACGCTTTGTTGCAGGGCGAAGTCGCGGACGTAGGAGGTCGGCATGGCAACCGCAAATGTCAACGGTGTGCGGCTTTTCTATGAACTCCAAGGCAGCGGGGAGGTTCCCCTCGTATTGGTTCACGGCTCATGGGATTCTCATCACGACTGGGACCTGCTCGTTCCCCGTTTGGTCGACTCTTTTCGAGTTCTCACCTACGATCGCCGTGGCCACAGCGAGAGTACGTGTCCGCCGGGACAAGGCAGCGTGCGCGAGGACGTGGCCGACCTTGCTGCGTTGATACAGGACCTGGGACTCGCGCCGGCATGGGTAGCGGGAAACTCGTTCGGCGCATCGATTGCGCTCCGGCTGGCCGGTGAGCGGCACGACCTCCTTCGCGGCCTCATCATTCACGAGCGGCCCCTCTTCGCGCTGCTCGCCGACGACTCCGCCGTTGCGCCGATGCTGGAGCAGGTTCGGCAACGAGTTGGGGGCGTGGTCGAACGGATCGCCTCGGGCGATCATGCCGGCGCCGCCGAACAGTTCGTCGAGACTGTTGTGCTCGGCCCGGGGTCCTGGGCTCAACTGCCGCCGGAGTACAAGAAGATCATGATGGATAATGCTCCGACCTTCCTCGACGAGGCAAAAGATCCCGAACAGCTGGTTTTCGAGCTGGAGTGGATCAAGGAGTTTACGCGTCCGGCTCTCCTCACGCTGGGCGACCAGAGCCCACCCATCTTCGGACCAGTAGTCGGCAAGCTTGCAGAGGCGATGCCTCGCGCGGAGGTCCTGAAATTTCCGGGAGCAGGGCACATCCCGCACGCCACCCACCCGGACGTGTACGCTAAGGCTATTATCGAGTTCGTCCGTAAGCACTCGTGATCGTCCAACGGCGGAAGTTACCGTTGCACTGCGTCTAAGCAACGTGTTCTTCGCAGACCGGGAGCCGATTTTCCTTCCATGACAGGAATTTTTGAAAACCAAGGGGAAGCGCGAACAGCGGCGTTCATCGCTTCCTCGGACAAAGGCGTCCTTGGCCGGTTTCGTACGGAACCGGCATGGGCGCTTTTTTTTTCGGCTTCGGAAGAGAAATGTCGGCACTACCCGAATACAAATTCGACCGTGAGGATTCGGCTGCACCCACCGCACCGTGGTGCTCGGCGGCTTGCTGCTGGGTATCGAGGCGGCCCGCGCCATGCACCGTTCCAACATCGGGGCGTTCCTGGCCGAGCATCGCGACTGTGTGATGCCACGCCAGCTCCATATCGCCGCCCAGACTGTGTCTGATTGGGGCTCAACCTCCGCCAACGATTTGGAGCGGGGCGAGCCGGCGCCGGAGTTCGAATTCGACCGGGCGGTGAGCTAGTAGCGGCTCTCACTCGAGCCCGCTCTTTCGCCCGATCCGCCGGTTGCCGACTCGTCTCATAGAGCCCGGCAAAGCAATCCTTTACCGATTTACCAGGATTTGTAAGGCAAAAATTTACCGTTCATGGTGATGACGACGCGATCGCCGGCTGGGTTTTCTTCTTTGCCGACCGTCATGCTGAAATCTATCGCGCTCATGATACCGTCTCCGAATTTTTCATGAATGATTTCTTTCAAGGTTTCTCCGTAAACGCCGACGATTTCATAAAGCCGATAAATAAGCGGGTCTTGGGGTATTTCGAAGGGCCATTGTTTGTGAGGAAACATTTCCAAGGCGGCTCGAACTTCAATAGGCAGCTCCAAAATGGCGCAGAGCTTTTCGGCAATGTCGTGTTTCATGCTGTTCATGCCAAGACAAGCCGAGGCCAGCCAAACCTCATTGACGCCAATCTGTTCGGCAATGGCTGTCCAAGTGAGTTGTTTTTTTACTTTTGCAGTAATAATGCGGTCCGTCATTTGTTCTTTGGTCAGCAGAGAATCGGCTTTGCAAGATGACGGTGTCTGTGTCGATTTTGTTTTCATTTTAGATACCCCTATTTGTTAACTTAAACAATAAGGCAACAACAGTAATTGCCAGAATGAAGGAAACGCTTTTCCAGAAAACTACTGGATTACGTTCGATGAGCGGTGGACGGGTCTTATTCAGAAACGCTTGGTTCGGGTGGCGCAGATCATAGATAAACTCGGATAATTCCCCATAACGCTGATACGGGTTCGGATGTACTGCCTTCCTGAGCACATCATCGATCCAGGCAGGGATTTCCCGATCGTCATCGAGTACAGAGTGATAGGCTAATTTCTTTTGTGCGGCTCTGGTTCTGGCCTTGGAGACTTCGGCGCCATAAGGCAGTTTACCCGACAGCATTTGATAAGCTATAACGCCCAGCGAAAACATATCGGAATATGTTGTCCCGCTTTCGCCAAGAAAATATTCCGGCGCGGTATATTGGGCAGTACCTAGCAGATGACTTCGCTCGATTGCCGTTGTGATCTCCATCAGGCCGGCAACTTTCGTCGAACCGAAATCGATGATCTTCACCGTGCCGGTACGGTCGATCATGATATTGTCCGGTCTCAGGTCCTGATGCAGCATTTCCAGCCTGTGAAAAGCGCGTAATCCTTTGGCAATTTGTTCAACGATGCCGCGCACGGTTTCCAGGTCCGGTCTCGGATTGTCGATCATCCACTGCGTTAATGTCTGACCGTCAATGAATTCGGTGACGATATAGAGATAGTTGCGTTTCCGCGTCTGTGCGCAAGGCTTCAGTACATACGCACTATTGATGCGCCGAGCGATCCATTCTTCCATCAAGAATCTTTCCAAATAAGCCGGGTCGCCCCGAAGATCGATCGATGGCGTTTTGATGATGACCGGTGTGCCGGTTTCGTTATCAACCGCCAGATAAACATGGCTGCGACTGCTGGCATGCACCTCCCGGACGATCTTGTAGCCATCAAAAACCATTCTGGCTTCCAAAATCGGGGGGAACGGCAGTTCGGTTAACTGCTGATAGAGTTCATCCGGATTCTGCTTAGGCAAGTTTTCGATTTTAACGACCTGAGCCGTGAGATTATCCGGACTGCCTTGTTGGTATGCCGCGTCCACGATCGCTTTCGCAGCGGTATCGAGATCGTCTTCATGCTCTCTGATGGCATTGATGATGAACCGAGGACTGGCATATTCATAAACGCCGTCTGTCGCGAATAAGAAAATATCGCCTTCTTCCACTGGCAATACTCGATAATCAATTTCGAGCTGAGGATTAACGCCTAAAGCCCGACCAAGATAGCTTTTATCCTGCGATACCCAAAATCGATGATCGTTGGTCAATTGCTCCAAGGCATCATCATGCAATCTATAGATGCGCGTATCGCCCACGTGAAAAATATGTGCGGTGGTTGACTTGATCACCATGCCGCTAAAGGTGCACACATAACCTCTGTCTTTATCGTAACGATACTGGCTTTGCTGTGTCTGTGAATGTAACCAGGAGTTGGTCGCGATCAAAACCCGCTGTGCTGACTTCCTGACAGACCAAGCGTCCGAAGTGCAGAAATAATCCTCGAGAAAACTCCTAACAGCGGCTTCGCTGGCAATCTGGCTCACATCGCTGCTGCTGATCCCGTCGGCCAGCGCAATCGCAATTCCTTTCGAGCTCAACTGGGGCTCTTTCGGTATGCAAACACCGTGAAAATCCTGATTGGTTTCCTTACGGCCTTTGTCGGAGTATTGTCCTACGGAGATTCTTAATTGACTGGACATTTTTGTTTTTATAGATCCGACCTGGTAAAGCTTTTAAGCCGCCCGCCTTGAGCTTGTCGAAAGACTACAAAGCTTCGGCAAGCCCAGCACAAACGGCCTAATACTTCATGGGGACCGGATCAAGAACGAGATTGAGGGAGCTTCAACCGTGTAGACAGCTGAAGCTCTTTCATCTTATTGCATATTATTTGGAGCCGATCCCAGTAGGCTGGTCGCACGTCAGGCGATGATGCTGCAGGCCAAGTAGAGCATGGCAAGATCGTTATCGCCCGTTGTTCCCAATGGATCAAATTACGGCTGAACAGATTATTAATCAGGCCCGTAAATACCCTCCTGGTATTTCGGGCCGCCGCCCAGGCCCGGTACACGCCCGGCCTGGGCTCACGCGGCTTGTCGCCGCGCCGGGGCATCCCTGCCCCGGATTAACCCGGCCAATATTTATAGGCCGGGTTAATAAGCCGGCTATGGGCGCGCCTCCCGACCCACCGTTCCGCTCCCACAACTCATCCGGAATTCCCGCCAGCCATCATCCTTTATTACCAGCCTCACTGATTCCTCTTCACCAACTTTTTGGCATGAGAGGTCACTCGTCAGGCTGCTCTTCCCACCGAGACACGCTCCTTACTGACCCGTTTTGGCGCCGTTCTTACATGTGTGGAATACAAAGTCAGTCCGGTGAACGCGAGCCCGCCAACCAGATTTCCCACAACGGTCGGAATCTCATTCCAGATAAGGTAATCCATGATCGAAAACTTTCCGCCCATGATCAGACCTGACGGAAACAAAAACATATTGACGATCGAATGCTCGAAGGTCATTGCAAAGAAGAGCATGATCGGCATCCACATGGCGATCACCTTACCGCTCACCGACGTGGAAATCATCGCGCCGACAACGCCGGTAGAGACCATCCAGTTGCAAAGCATGCCTCTGATAAAGAGCGTCAGCATGCCTGCCGCTCCATACTTTGCATAACCTAGCGTACGCGCTTCCCCGATACCGGCAATTTTTTGACCTACTTCATTGGGTTCTGTCGAGAAACCGAAGGTGAAAACGATCGACATCATCACCGCCACGGTAAACGCCCCCATGAAATTGCCGATAAAGACCAACGCCCAGTTCCTTAAGATACCGCCAATTGTCACCCCCGGGCGTTTATCGAGCCATGCAAGCGGCGTCAAAACAAATACCCCGGTCAGTAGATCGAAGCCCAACAAATACAGCATGGAAAAACCGACGGGGAACAACATGGCGCCAATGAGCGGAGAGCCCGTCTGTACGGTCATCGCAACCGCAAACACCGCAGCCAATGCCAGGATGGCGCCGGCCATATACGCTCTGATCACCGTATCCCTGGTTGACATGAATACTTTCGATTCACCTGCATCCACCATCTTGGTGACAAATTCTGACGGGACTAAATAAGACATAATTTTCTCCTTTAGCTCGATTATTGGTATCGGTCATGCAATGAAGAACCAGTGAGGCAAAAAAAAAGCGCCATAACCCTAAAGGGGTTAAAGCGCCGTTGCTTAATAAACCTCAGCTCGATATAAGCGTATTTTGTGCCAAGTTTCGTTAATCTTGATAAGTTATTGATAACTAATGGCAATTACGTAGTTTTGTGCGGCTTTGAATGGAATAAAAGATATCGCTTGAACTAACATGGTGCACAGCGGAACAGGGGTGCATACGGGGTCTGCTCTCAGGAATTTTGCCTGACCATCCTCGACAGCCTTGTTTTTTCGAGGCTCACCGCTTGAACGCGGGTGCATATAGGGTCTGTTCCACATGCCAACATGCCCTGGAGCCGAATGGGAGCTTGCGGCTGCTGGCCTCGGTTATATAAGGAGGTGGCCTACGCGGCAGCCGGCGGGGTCGGGAAGGGAAAGGGAAAGGGAAAGGGAAGCGGCTCGCTGATCCGCCGCTTTCCTTTTGCGCGGGTCCTCAACCTCCGGCTTTTCCGTTCCCATCCATCTGGGAACGAGCCAAAAGGCCATTCGGCAACGACATCGCGTTGCGCTCCGTGCGGACTACTCACCGCCCTCGCAGCGTCCGGCGTGGCGGTTCCTCAGCGTGACCCATTTCATCAACTGTGATCGCACTCCGCCAGGAAGGTGAGCAACTGCTCGCGCAATTCGTAGTAGTTCGGGTGTTCGAGCAGCATGGTGCGGGTACGGGGGCGGGGCAGGTCGATCTCGAGGATCTTGCCGACTTTCGCGTTCGGCCCGTTGGTCATCATCACCACGCGGTCGGCGAGCAGAATGGCCTCGTCCACGTCGTGAGTCACCATGATGGCGGTCAGTTTGGTGCGGGTCCACACCTCCATCAGAACTTCCTGCAAGTCCCATCGGGTGAGTGAATCGAGCATGCCGAACGGCTCGTCCAGCAGCAGCAGCTTGGGGGATAGCGCGAATGCCCGGGCGATGCCCACCCGCTGTTTCATGCCGTTGGACAGCTCGCTGGCTTTCTTGTCCCTGGCGTCGGTCAGGCCGACCCGGCTGAGATAGTGCTCGACGATGGCTATGCGCTCTTTCTTACTGGCGTGGGGATAGACCTGTTCCACCCCCAGACAGACGTTCTCGTACGCCGTGAGCCAGGGCACCAGGCTGGGCGCCTGGAATACGATGCCGCGGTCCGGGCCGGCGGTGACCACTTCCCGGCCGTCGAGGACGATGCCGCCCTCGCTGATGTCGTTGAGACCCGCCACCATGGACAGCACCGTCGATTTGCCGCAGCCGGAGTGGCCGATGATGGAAATGAATTCGCCCTTGCGGATCTTGAGATCGAAGCCGTCGACGACCTTGATGGGACCCTTGCGGCTCGGATAGATCTTGGAGACGCGGGAGAATTCCACGTAGCGCTCCAAACCGGCTTTTGCCGGAACCGGCTTGATGTCGGGAGCCTGGTGTTCGCGTGCGGTGTTGGGAAGGACCGTCGGCAAGCTGATGATGTTGTCGGAAGTCGCAACTTCCCGCTCATGGCTGATTTGCATGAGATATTGAGTTACCTCGCGCCGGATGCGCTTGAACTCCGGGGAATGGTTGATGGCCTGGCGGTCGCGCGGACGGGGCAGGGCGACCTCGAATTCCGGTCCCAGGGTTGCGTTCGGGCCGGGCTTCAGCGGAATGATGCGGTCCGCCATGATGATGCCCTCGTCCACGTCGTTGGTGATGAGCACGACGGTCTTCTTTTCCTGGCGCCAGATGCGGATGATTTCGTCCTGGAGCTTGGAACGAGTCAACGCATCCAGAGCGCTCAGGGGTTCGTCGAGCAGCAGGATGTCGGGCGAAGCCGCCAGCGCGCGCGCCACCGAAACCCGCTGTCTCATGCCGCCGGAAAGTTCGGCGGGACGCTTGTCCATGGCGGGGGTGAGATTCACCATGGCAATGTATTTCTCGACCCACGCTGCTCTCTCCGCCTTGGGCGCATCCTTGAACACCTGGTCGACCGCCAGCGCCACGTTCTGGCGCACGGTCATCCAGGGCATCAGCGAATAGTTCTGGAACACCACGCCCCGGTCGGGTCCCGGACCCTCGATGGTCTTGCCATTGCACAGCAGTTCGCCGGCGTCGGCCTCGATGAGACCCGCCATGAGGGAGATGAGGGTGGTCTTGCCACTGCCGGAGAAACCGACGATGGCGACGAACTCCCCCTCCACGATACGGAGGTTGATGTCGTTCAGCACCTCGGTCCGCCGGGCGCCGGTGCCGTAGCCTTTGCCGACGCCTTTCAGTTCCAGCGCCACGGTCCGCGGCGCCGGCTCTTCGGGCGGCTGGCTGTCGAAATCGTCGGTGTAGATGCGTTGTAGGCTTAACATATTGGACTCCTTAGCTTGAACGCTCGCCGAAGCTGACCAGTTGCTGCAAGGTCTGCATGATGCGGTCCAGCAGAAAGCCGACGAAGCCGATGGTGAATACGGCCACCATGATGCGCCCTAGCGACTGCGAACTGCCGTTCTGGAATTCGTCCCACACGAATTTTCCGAGGCCGGGGTTCTGGGCCAGCATCTCCGCCGCGATCAGCACCATCCAGCCCACACCCAGGGACAGGCGGAGCCCCGTGAAGATGAGCTTGAGCGAGGACGGAATGACGATCTTCATCACCTTGGTGCGGGTGGAAAGCCGCAGCACCTTGGACACGTTGATGAGGTCCTTGTCGATGGAGGCAACCCCGACGGCCGTATTGATCAGGGTCGGCCAGAGCGAGCACAGGGTCACGGTGATAGCCGAGATGATGAAGGATTTCTCGAACATGGGCGTGCCGCTCGTCACGTATACCGCACTCACCACCAGGGTGACGATGGGCAGCCAGGCCAGAGGCGACACCGGCCGAAAGATCTGGATCAGCGGATTGATCGCGTTCTGGAAGGATTTGCTCAGGCCGCACAGGATTCCCAGCGGCACGGCGACCAAGGTCGCCATGGTGAATCCGGCGAACACCGTGTAAAGACTGGTAAAGATCTGGTCCAGGTAGGTCGGCTTGCCGGTGTACGGCAGCGGGGTGAATTCCTTGCCCGGATTTTCCGCCAAGAACCGCTCCTTGCGCTTTTCCTGACGTTCGTAGAACGCGGCCTCGCGTTCCCGTTCCGCGATGTGTTCCTGGTACAGGTTCTGGGTTTGTTCCCACACCGCCGCAGGACCCGGCAGTTCCCCGAGCGAGGTTTTGACTCCGGCGGCTCCCACGTGCCAGAGCACCAGAAAGAGGGCGATGCCGAATAGGGGCGGCCAGTTGCTGTGGAAGATGGCCGCCAGTTTCGAATCTCCGTTGGCGTTGGCCTGTGTCAGAGTGCCCAATCGTTGCAATAATGTTTGTGCCGTCATGTTGATCCTCCCTGTCGGAGAGCCCGCGCAGCGCAAGGGCCTTCGACGTGACTGAATGAAGATGGTTTCACTGGTTACCCAAAGCGTTTTCCGGTTTGGCGTAGCTCCCGAAGTAGGTCGGCAATCCATTCCCGATCGCAAACGGTCGCTTTAGTCGCGACCCTTCCGACACACGCCGTCGGCAAGGGACTCGGTTGGCAAAGGATTGCCGACCTGCGCATTTCCGATGCTCAGCCAAACCGCGGTAAAAAAACGCGCTACAAAAGGCAGCGGGCTTTTCTCGTGCATCGAAGCGGTCAACTGCCGTTTCCAGGGTTACGGCTTTTCGTTGCCCTTGAGGCCGATCTTGAACTGCTTCAGGTAATCGTTGGGTTTACGCCCGTCGTAGACGGTGCCGTCGATGAAACCTTTTTGCGGGCCCTTGAATCCGGTCTCCTTGTCGAAATCGGGGAAGTCCTGAGCGCTAAGCTTGCCTTCGGCAATCAACTCTTTGGCCGCGGCGGCGTAAATGTCCGGACGATAGACTTTCTTCGCCGTCTCCATGTACCAGGAATCGGGCTTGGCCTCGGGAATCTGGCCCCAGCGGCGCATCTGGGTGAGGTACCAGATGGCATCGGAGTAGTAGGGGTAGGTGGCGTGATAACGGAAGAACACGTTGAAATCGGGTGCCTCGCGCTTGTCGCCCTTTTCGTATTCGAAGGTGCCGGTCATGCTGTTCGCGATCACCGCTTCGTCCGCACCCACGTAGTTCGGTTTCGAGATGATTTTCACAGCCTCGGCGCGGTTCTTGTTGTTCTCTGCATCCAGCCAGTACCCGGCGCGGATCAGCGCCTTCACCACGCGGATATGGGTGTTGGGATTGGCGTCCGCCCAGGCTTTGGTGACGCCGAACACCTTCTCCGGATTGTTCACCTGGACCTCGTAGTCGGTGGCCACCGGCACGCCGATCCCCTTGAACACGGCCTGCTGGTTCCAGGGCTCGCCTACGCAATAGCCGTCGATGGTGCCCGCTTCCATGGTGGCCGGCATCTGCGGCGGCGGCGTCACCGATATCAGCACATCGGCCTTGAGCGTGCCGCTGATGTCGCCCTTGGTGGGCGCGTAATAGCCCGGATTCATGCCGCCTGCCGCCAGCCAGTAACGCAATTCATAATTGTGGGTGGATACCGGGAACACCACGCCCATGTTGAAGGGCTTGCCCTTTTTCTTGTAACCGTCGACGACCGTCTTGAGGTATTTGGGGTCGATGGGATGCACCGGCTTGCCGTCCTTCATCGGCAGCTTCTTCTTCAATTCCTCCCAAACGGCGTTGGAAACGGTGATGCCGTTGCCGTTGAGGTCCATGCTGAAGGCGGTGATGACGTCGGCCTGGGTGCCGAAGCCGATCGTTGCTCCTATGGGTTGCCCGGCCAGCATGTGGGCGCCGTCGAGTTCGCCCGAGATCACCCGATCGAGCAGCACTTTCCAGTTGGCCTGGGCTTCCAGCGTGACGGACAGCCCCTCGTCCTCGAAATAGCCGTTCTCGTAGGCGATCGCCAGCGGCACCATATCGGTCAGCTTGATGAAGCCGAACTTGAGCGAAACTTTTTCCGGTGGCCCCACCTCCGCTTGCGCCTCGTGGGGACCCGCCGCCATCATCGCGCAAAGCGCAACCGCCATGGCCATGCCGGCCGCCTGCCGCATGAACCGGCGCCGACCGACGCCGGCCCTTTGGACCCCCGCTCCCCGTACAGCCTTTTCGTCTCCCATTTTTGTGCTCCAGTGTTTATCGTCGGGCAAAAAAAAGCGCCTGGCTGCCATCATCGATGGCAGCGAGACGCCGTTGTCGATTTTTCGCGCGCCGCCTTTGGCGCGCAGCTTGTTCAATGAGTCATAGAAGCAGAAGGTATGCCAGGCGCCGGAAAGTCACGGAGCTATGGATATTCGAGCCTTTGCGATCCGCTTATTGGCAGAACTCGTCGACCTTTCGTGCACCAATGCAGGGATGCCGCACGAATATGAAACACGCAATGCATTCGGAAGGGCTGCGCGCGTAGGCAAGGACCGGAAATTCGTAGGTCGGCAATCCGTTGCCGACGCACTGGAGCGGCTGTCGGATTGGTTTACGGCTCGTGGGAGCAGGCTTTAGAGCATTTTCATACCTACTGTACGGGCACTCGCGCGTAGGTCGGGAATCCCTTCCCAATCGCAAACGGGCCTTTAATCGGCCCCTTCCAATCGCAAACGGCGTCTTCGGGAAGGGCGTGGCCGGCGCTCCCGGCCAAGCCGTTTGCGATTGGAAGGGTCATCCCAGCGCTCCTGGGATGGCCGTTTGCGATTGGAGCGCCGAAGCCCCCCTTCCCGACGCCATGCCCCGGCCGAGCGTCTTTGTCGGCAAGGGATTGCCGACCTACCTTGGACGCTACGCCAAACCGGAAAACGCTCTAGCCGTTCCGAAGCAGATCCGCTGCCTTCTCGGCGATCATGATCGTCGGCGCATTGGTGTTGCCGCTCACGATGGTCGGCATGATCGAAGCATCGACCACCCGCAGTCCCTCGATTGCGTGCACCTTCAAGCGGGAATCGACGACGCCATGGCGTCGTGGCCCATCTCGCAGGTGCCGGCCGGGTGCCAGGTGGTGGAGGCCGTACGCCTCACGAAGGATTCGAGATCCGCGTCGCTTCGGAGGTGTGCTCCCGGTGCGACCTCGTCGGAATGGCTCAGGTAGTTGGGGTCGATGACCGGCCGGTCGAGCGGATCGCCGAGGCCAGCGTGACCTCTCCGCGGCTCAGGGGCCGATTGATGTAGGCGGTGAACGTGATGCCGTGCCGGTTGGTGGCTCCCGCTTCGGGATAATCGGGCGGCAGGGTCATCAGGAAGAACAGCTGTAGCCCGGGAATCGTCTCTTCCGGACGGCTTTTGACGAAGGCCCCCGCCTCGAGGAAATTCGAAGCCAGCGCGCCGCTTCGGCTCGCTTCGTATTCCCGCAGCGCAGCGGCCTTTTGCGCTTCCGGAAGCGGGGCGAAGGTCAACGCTTGTGTGATCTCGCAGCGCACCCTCGTGTGGAGATGGTCCTGGAGGTTCTTGCCGACTCCCGGAAGATCATGGCGAATGCCGATGCCAACCGCTGAAGTTCCCGCGCCGCCAGCGCATGCCCCAATGCGCCTAGAGCACAGGCGGATGGGGTAGGGATGGCGACCCTGAGCCGCAGGTCCTCGCAGACCGCCTATATACCATGATCCATCGAAGCTCTGTCGGGATCGCCGGTGAACATGGTCTCGGCTTGCAGCATGCGGGTGATGCGGTAGTTGCCGTCGATACGCTCGGGCGCGTCGCCCCAGAAGACGGCGGTATAGCCCAGACCGCAATAGGCGGCGGCCGCCGCCGTCGCGGTCGTCGCGAAGTCCGATCAGCGAGCACGCTCTGTTTCGGGGGCATTGGGACCACTACGGAAAATGAGCCTGCGGGCGCCGGCTCAAGTGCTCAGCTGTTCCCGCAAGGCCTCCAGTTCTTCCCAGCGCATATACGCCGCCTCCACCGTCTGCTGCAATTCCGCCAGCCGGGCCTGGGTTCCGGTAATGGTGTCTTTCGTCTGCTGATAGAACTCGGGGCGGGAGATCGCTTCATTCAATGAGGCTATTTCGGTTTCGAGCGCCTCGATCTGCTGGGGCAAAGCCTCGAGTTCGCGCTGTTCCTTGAAGCTCAACTTTCTCAGCTTTTCCTTGACCGGCTTGGGCGGAATCGGTTTTTCAACGGCCGGCTTTGCCGGGGCGGGCTGAGGTGCCGGGCGTTGCCGCACCCAGTCGTCGTAGCCGCCCACGTAATCGTTGACAATGCCGTCGCCTTCGAACGCCAGCACGCTGGTGACGAGGTTGTTCAGGAACGCCCGGTCGTGGCTCACCAGCAATACGGTGCCGTCGTAATCGGTCAACAGTTCTTCCAGCAGTTCCAGCGTGTCCGCGTCCAGATCGTTGGTGGGTTCGTCGAGCACCAGGAGATTCGCGGGCTGAGTGAACAGCCGCGCGAGCAGGAGGCGGTTGCGCTCGCCCCCCGAAAGCGACTTCACCGGCTGACGTGCCCGTTCGGGAGTGAAGAGGAAATCCTTGAGGTAGCCGATGGCGTGAACGTTGCGCCCGTTGACGCTCACCCGGTCGCTGCCTTGGGCGACATTGTCGATCACCGATTTTTCTTCCTCGAGCTGTGCCCGGTACTGGTCGAAATAGGCGATTTGCAGGTTGGTTCCAAGACGGATGCGGCCCGACGTCGGTTGCAGTTCGCCCAGCATCAGGCGAAGCAGGGTGGTCTTGCCGCAGCCGTTGGGCCCGATGATGCCGACCTTGTCGCCCCGCAGGATCGTGGTGGAAAAATCGCGCACGATCGGTTGACCGCCGTAATCGAACCGAACGTTCTCGGCTTCCACCACCAGTCGTCCGGACTTTTCCGCCTGCTGCAGCAGCATGCTGACCTGGCCGGTACGGCCCCGCCGTTCCGCGCGTTCCTGGCGCATGTCGAGCAGACGCCGTACCCGGCCCATGTTGCGGGTGCGGCGCGCCTTGATGCCTTCGCGAATCCAGGCTTCTTCCTGCGCGAGCCTTTTATCGAATTCCGATTGAGCCTTGGCTTCGGCGTTCAGTTGTTCTTCCTTGCGCTTCAGATAGGTGGCGTAATCGCCGGGCCAGTCGAACAGCTTGCCCCGGTCGAGCTCGATAATCCGGGTTGCCAGCCTTTGCAGGAACATCCGGTCGTGGGTGATGAAGATCAAAGTTCCCGGCCAACCGAGCAGAAATTCCTCCAGCCAAAGAATCGCCGCGAGATCGAGGTGGTTGGTGGGCTCGTCGAGCAATAATACGTCGGGCTCTGAGACTAGGGCTCGGGCCAGCAACACCCGGCGTTTCAGGCCGCCCGACAGAGACTCGACATCGGTATCCACCGGCAGGTCGAGCTTAGACAGCAGGGATTCGACTTTCCGGTGGAGATCCCAGCCGCCGATGGCATCGATCGCGTGCTGGCATTGCTCCAATTCCGCCAAGGACTTCGAGTCGGAATGGCTCGCAACGCGATGGGATACGTCATGAAACCGGCGGATCAACTCGCCCGTATCGCCCAACCCGCCTGCAACGACGTCGAACACGCTGCCGGTGGCGTCCAGCGGGACTTCCTGATCGAGCCGGGCGATGCGCAAGCCCTCTTGATCGATGATTTCCCCTTCATCCGGAATCAAATCGCCTGTCAAAAGTTTGAGCAACGTGGATTTCCCCGCTCCGTTGCGTCCGACGAGGCACACCCGCTCGCCTTTTTCCAGGGAAAAGCCGATGCCGTCCAGCAGAGGCTGACCGAAGCTGACGTGTATATTGCGGAAGGTGATTAAAGCCATCGGAGTGTGGGACAGGAAAAAACGGGAATTTTACGCGCAGAAGTAGTTTGTCGCACCGAATCCGGAGCAATCGAGACCGCTGGACGATCGTTGCGGGGCACTCAGGGAGCGCAGCGTTCGGTCGGAGCGACAATGCGCAGATATCGTTGGGGTCGCCGCTCTTCGAACAGCTTCACCCGGTTCACGACATCCTCGGCACTGGTCTTGCCGATGGGGCCGGCTACGCTCCGCCCGGTCGCGGTAGCGAGCAAGTGTACATAGGTTTGATGAGGGCCGGAGGCAAGCTTCGAGTGTACCAAGGCACCGCCGACATCCCAGGGAGATTCTCTCTCCGGTACGCTGCTGCCCGGATTGCACATGCCGAGCACGATCAAGCCGTTCGGCTTGACGAGAGAACGCAAACTTTGGACGAAGTTTCGAAACCGCTCCGGGCTAAGCTCTTCGAATGAGCGCAAAACGAAGAGCGGAACTCTGCATATGGATTCGCAGGCTGCGCGCTTGAGATCCCGATCGGTATCGTTCGGAATGGAGGCCAGCATCGCGGCCGAACATTGGCGCTGCAGGCAAGCGGTATCCAAGGGTTGGAGTCTGCGCTCTTTGCTTATCAGAATATTTCTGATTTCCGTAGAATCTTTTCGGGAAAGTTCTTTCCAACGGCCGTCCATGAAGCTGCTGAATTCCCGATTCTGGCGGATGTCATAGGTAACGGTGAAAATCTCCGCAACTCCGGGCTGCGCCTCGACGATCCGGGTCGCTTTAGCGTGATCTCCCTCGATGGTGAGCGCGTTCTGAATGATATGACCGTTCAGAATCGGTCCGTCATATCCGCCGTGTCCGATAAGAATCACTCGGTCGAAAGGCGCCGAGCGCTGCGCCAACATATCGGCCTTGCGGTAGTAGTCCTCCCATTTGCGGACATCCCGCAACCAAGTGACTTGTGCGGAGAAGCTGGTTCGATAAAAAGCCTCGATTTCCGCCGCCGGGCGTTCTGGCCAGCGTTCGTTTTCCGCGGAATCCGGATCTTTTCTTAAGAGGGGAATAAGCAATACCCGAGTCGGCGAACGAACGGGAGTCGATGCGGCCGCTGGGGCCGATTCAGGTTTGCACAGGCTTTCTTCGGCGGCTGACGCGGAAAGAAAGGACAGGACGAGAAAGTGGGAAGCAAGCCAGGCAATGACGTGCGATTTTCGATTCAAGACGGCGATACGATAACCCTTGTATCAAATTTGACTCAATAAACAGCATCGGGTTGCCCCAAGGCGATCGAAAGAAGCCGGAAGTCCGAAGCGGTAAACGTCAGCGGCCGCTTTGCCGGTGGGCGATGCGTTCGGAAGCGGTCAATGGCGGGCAAGCGCCGATGCTACGCGCCCGGTTCGGATGTCCCCGTCGGACCGGGAGCAAAGCATAATTCGAAGACGGATTCTACCTGTCGTTCATGGGTTTATAGGCCCGTTGCCTTTCGCCGATGTATATCTGGCGGGGCCGCGCGATTCTCATGCCGGGTTCCTCGATCATTTCCTTCCAGTGAGCAATCCAGCCAGGCAGTCTTCCCAAAGCGAACATTACGGTAAACATGTTCGTCGGAATCCGCATGGCACGGTAGAGGATTCCCGAATAGAAATCGACATTGGGGTAAAGCTTGCGCTCGATGAAGTAGGGATCGGTGAGCGCCACTTCCTCTAGACCCTTGGCGATTTCGAGAATCGGGTCGTGAATGCCCAGCTTTCCGAGTACTTCGTCGCAGTGCTTTTTGATGATCTGCGCCCTGGGGTCGTAATTCTTGTAGATTCGGTGTCCGAACCCCATCAGTCGAAATGGATCGTTTTTATCCTTGGCCTTGTCGATGAATTTCTTGTAGTTTCCGCCGTCGGCCGCGATCGCCTCCAGCATTTCGATCACAGCCTGGTTGGCGCCGCCGTGCAGCGGACCCCACAAGGCGCAGATGCCGGCCGAAATGGATGCAAAAAGGTTGGCCTTGGAAGATCCCACCATGCGAACGGTCGAGGTGGAGCAATTCTGCTCGTGGTCGGCATGCAGGATGAACAATACGTCCAGCGCCTTGCGCGTCACCTCGTCCGGCTCGTACAGTTTGACCGGCGTCGTGAACATCATGTGCAGGAAGTTGGAGAGGTAGTCCAGTTCCGGACGGCTGTAGACAAAAGCTTCACCCACCGATCGCTTGTAGGCGAAGGCGGCCAGCACGCGCACTTTGGACAGGAGCCGGGTAATGGTTTGGTCCCGCTCGTGCGGCGACTGATCCGGTTTCAACAGTTCCGGATGATAAACCGAGAGGGAACACACCATTGCCGAAAGAATGGCCATGGGATGGGCATGGCCGGGGTACGAGGTGAAGAAGCTCTTCATGTCCTCGTGAATCAGCGAGTGGAAAAGGACCTTGTCCTTGAATTTCGTAAATTGCTCGGCGTTCGGCAACTCGCCGTAAATGAGCAAATAGCAGACTTCCATGAACGTCGACTTCTCGCAGAGCTCGGCAATGTCGATCCCGCGGTAGCGGAGAATTCCTTTGTCGCCGTCGATGTAGGTGATGGCGGATGTGCAGGAGCCTGTATTGGCGTAACCGGGATCGACGGTGATGTAACCGGTCGATGCCTGGAGCCGGGTAATATCCAGCCCTTTTTCGTTCTCCGTACCGGTGACGACGGGAATATCGAACCGTTTTCCGTCCAGTTCGAGCTTTGCTGTGTCTGCCATAATGCTAAAAAACCCTAAATACGGACTTTGTTCTCGTTTCTGTTTCAGTGTAACGACAACCGGTCATTTAACGCTAGCCTGCCTAAAGAGTGCTCGGTCGTTTTTCGATGCTTTTCAGTAGGCCCGTTTCGGCCGCGATTGTTTCAAGATGGTAACATTGGACTGATAGCGGAACGTTCTTTCCTGTTATCTTGTTAAACAAATAATTTCTAAAACGATGCGTATCGCCTTGGGTATCGAGTACGACGGTCAAGCCTTCTCCGGTTGGCAATGGCAAAAGGGGAAGCTTACCGTCCAGGGCGCGGTCGAAGACGCTCTAAGCCGCGTTGCGGCCGAGTCGATTCGCGTCATCTGTGCCGGCCGGACGGATGCGGGCGTGCATGCCTTGGAGCAAGTCGTCCATTTCGATACCAAGGTGTACCGTAAGCCGTATTCCTGGCTGATGGGGGCGAATACGGCGCTTCCCGAAGACGTGCGCATCCTCTGGGTTCAAGAGACTCCGGATGACTTCCATGCGCGCTACAGCGCCATCGCTCGATTCTATCGGTATGTCATCCTGAATCGCCCGATGAAGTCCGCGCTCTTCAGACGACAAGTCACCTGGCATTTTCATCCGCTCAATGAGAAAGCCATGCAGGAGGCGGCAAACAATCTGATCGGGGAACATGATTTTTCCTCGTTCCGAGCCCAGGACTGTCAATCCAAGAGTCCCATGCGCCGGATGCATTTCATCCACGTGCGCCGGGAAAACGATAAGGTGATCATCGAGCTGTGCGCCAATGCTTTCCTGCATCATATGGTTCGGAATATCGTAGGCGTCTTGATGGAGGTTGGATCGGGCAAGCAGCGCCCGGATTGGGCGGCCGAGGTTCTCGAAGCCCGAGACCGAAAGTGCGCCGGTGTTACGGCGCCGGCCGACGGGTTATACTTAGGCGGTGTTTATTACCCTCCCCATTTCGGTTTACCCCGTCATCCGATATTCGATTATCTGCCGGAAGACGCCAGTCGTTATACTCCTTCGGAAAGCGAGTGAAATTTCCGTATCCCTTCCGTAGAACTCGCGTTAAAATCTGCGGCTTCACCCGCCCGGACGACGCCTTGATAGCTGTTCAACTGGGCGCCGACGCCGTCGGTTTGGTTTTTTATCCGCCAAGTCCACGAAATCTCGACGTCGAGACGGCGCAAAGCATCGTGTCTGCTTTGCCGCCATTCGCCACGGTGGTCGGGTTGTTCGTCGATGAAGACGAGGTTGTCGTCCGCGAGATTTTGCAACAGGTACGTATCGATCTGATTCAGTTTCACGGTGATGAAAGCCCGGATTACTGCCGCCGTTTCGGAAAACCCTATATCAAGGCCGTAAGGATGCGGTCGGAAACAGATCTGACGACAATTGTGGACACTTATCCGGATGCTGCAGGTTTTCTGTTGGACGCATGGCATTCGGATGCCAAGGGGGGGACCGGGCATCGCTTCGACTGGGACTTGATTCCGAAGGAACTCCGCCGATCGGTGATCTTGGCCGGAGGGCTTGCTCCTGATAACGTCGTGGAAGCCTTGCGGACGGTGCAGCCTTATGCCGTCGACGTATCCAGCGGTGTAGAAGCAGGCAAGGGCATCAAGGATGCCGATAAAATGGCGGCGTTTCTAGAACAGGTACACGAATATGACCATAGAGTACACATCGACTGAATCGTACAACCTGCCCGACGAGCGGGGCCACTTCGGGCCCTATGGCGGCGTATTCGTTGCCGAAACCTTGATGTATCCGATTCAGGAGTTGAGGGACGCGTATTATCGCTACATGAAGGATCCCGAGTTCCTTGCGGAATTAGATTACGATCTCAAGCATTACGTGGGGCGCCCTTCGCCGATCTATTACGCCGAGCGCCTTAGTTCAATGCTGGGCGGCGCGCAAGTTTTCTTCAAACGCGAGGATCTCAATCACACCGGCGCCCATAAGGTCAACAATACCGTAGGACAAGCTTTGCTCGCCAAACGTATGGGCAAACAGCGCGTCATAGCCGAGACCGGCGCCGGACAGCACGGCGTGGCTACCGCTACAGTCGCCGCCCGCTTGGGAATGGAGTGCGTGGTTTATATGGGGGCTGTCGACGTCGAGCGCCAGGCCCTCAATGTGTTCCGCATGAAGTTGCTCGGCGCGACCGTGGTGCCGGTGGAATCCGGTTCGAAAACCCTCAAGGACGCGCTCAACGAGGCCATGCGCGATTGGGTTACGAATGTGGACAATACCTTTTATATCATCGGCACAGTGGCCGGTCCTCATCCTTATCCGGCCATGGTTCGCGATTTTCAGGCGGTCATAGGCCGCGAAGCCAGACAGCAGATGAAGGAGCTGACCGGAAGCTTGCCGGACGCGCTGGTAGCTTGCGTCGGAGGCGGTTCGAACGCCATAGGCCTGTTCTATCCCTTCATAGACGAACACGGCGTTGCGATGTACGGCGTCGAGGCGGCGGGCGAGGGCATTGCGACCGGTCGCCACTCGGCTCCTCTGAGCGCCGGCAAGCCGGGCGTTCTGCACGGCAATCGCACCTATCTCATGGAGGACGAGGATGGCGAGATCATCGAAACCCATTCGATTTCAGCCGGCCTCGATTACCCCGGCGTGGGTCCGGAGCATTCCTGGTTAAAGGACAGCGGTCGGGCCACATACGTCAGCATCACCGATGACGAGGCGATGGAGGCCTTTCACACGCTGACCCGGATCGAAGGCATCATTCCGGCGCTGGAATCCAGCCACGCCGTGGCTTACGCCATGAAGCTCGCGCCCACCATGAGCAAGGATCAAAAAATCCTGGTCAACCTATCGGGACGCGGGGACAAAGACATCAACACCATTGCAAGGCGCGAAGGAATTACCCTGTGAGCCGTTTGACCGCCAAGTTCCAGACTTTAAAACAAGCCAACCGGAAAGCTCTCATTCCTTTCATCACGGCGGGCGATCCCCATCCGGATTTCACGGTTCCGGCGATGCACGCGATGGTGGAGGCCGGGGCCGACATCATCGAACTGGGCGTGCCTTTCTCCGATCCGATGGCGGATGGTCCGGTCATCCAAAAGGCCAGCGAGCGAGCTCTTCTGCACAAGATGAGCCTGCGCCGCGTGCTGGACATGGTGGAAAAGTTCCGTTCGAACGATAGCGAGACTCCTGTCGTTCTCATGGGGTATCTCAACCCGGTCGAGTGCATGGGGTACCGCGCGTTCGTCGACAGGGCCAGGAGCGCTGGCGTCGACGGCGTTCTTACCGTGGACATGCCTCCCGAAGAATCGTCCGACCTGTTGTCGCTTTTGGAGCAAGCCGGTATCGATCCGATCTTTTTGCTCGCCCCCAACAGTACCGATGAGCGGATACGCAAGATGGGCCAGTTGGGGCGGGGCTATTTGTATTACGTCTCTCTGAAAGGTGTCACCGGCGCCTCGCATTTGGATTTGAGCGATGTCCAGCGTAAGCTTTCCGAAATTCGCGCGCTGACGGATCTGCCGCTGGGCGTCGGGTTCGGCGTCAAGAACTCCGAGATCGCGGCCACGATCTCCAAGTTTGCCGACGCGGTGGTAGTGGGCAGTGCGCTAGTCGAGAAAATCGAGGTTGCACGGGGCGATTCCGGGCGAGCGCTCAACGATATCGTCGATCTGTTGAAATCCATGCGTACCGCGATGGACGCATCTTTTTAGCGAGAGTCATCACCTTGAGCTGGTTTCACAAATTAGTACCTTCGAAAATCCGCACGGAAGCGTCTACGAAAAGCGCGATCCCCGAAGGCTTGTGGAGCAAATGTCCGGCCTGCAACGCAATTCTGTACCGGTCGGAAGTCGAACGGAATCTGGAGGTTTGCCCGAAGTGCGGCCATCACATGCGCATCAGCGGGCGCAAGCGCCTGCATCTGTTTCTCGACCCCGGCAATCGCCTGGAAATCGGCGAAGGACTTACGCCCGTCGATCCGCTTAAGTTCAAAGACAGCAAGAAGTACAAGGATCGCTTGGTTCAGGCGCAAAAAGCCACCGGCGAAAAGGACGCGCTGATCGTCGTCGCCGGTCAGCTCCAAGGCCGGCCATTAGTCGCTGCCGCATTCAATTTCGAATTCATGGGCGGTTCCATGGGGTCGGTCGTGGGAGAGCGCTTCGTGCGGGGCGTCAATCACTGCCTGGAGCAGGGAATTCCATTGGTCGTCTTCAGCGCCAGCGGCGGCGCCCGTATGCAGGAATCCTTGTTGTCCCTGTTTCAAATGGCGAAAACCAGCGCTGCCTTGGCGCGGTTGGCCGATGCGGGCATTCCTTTCATTTCCGTGATGACCGATCCGACGATGGGAGGCGTATCAGCCAGTTTGGCCATGCTGGGCGACATCAACATCGGTGAGCCGGGCGCTCTGATCGGGTTTGCGGGACCGCGCGTGATCGAACAGACGGTCCGCGAAAAACTGCCGGAAGGATTTCAGAGAAGCGAGTTTTTGCTCAATCACGGCGCTCTGGACATGATCGTCGATCGTCGGGAGATGCGTGAAAAAATCGCGTCCCTGTTGTCGATACTGGCCTTTGAAAAGCCGGCTGCCGCCAGTATCGAGCCGGTCGGCGTCGAGAAGCGCGCCGAAAGACCCGAAATGCTTGCCGCGGCTTATACCTCTCTTTCTGCCGAAGAACTTACGGGCAACGAATAGTTCATGCGTTTCAAAACGCTGGCTGATTGGCTGGCCTGGCAGGAGACCCTGCACCCGAAGTCTATCGACCTCGGCTTGTCCCGCGTCAAAATGGTCCATGGACGGCTTGGTCGTCGCGAAAAGCCGCCTTTCACCATCACCGTCGGCGGCACAAACGGAAAAGGCTCATGTGTAGCGATGTTGGACGCGATTTTACGCCAGGAGGGCTACCGGGTCGGCACATATACGTCGCCGCATCTTCTACGCTATAACGAGCGAATCCGTATTGACGGGGAACCCGTCAGCGACGACCGGATTTGCGACGCGTTCGAGCGTATTGAACGGGTGCGCGACGAGACGACTCTCAGTTTCTTCGAGTTCGGCACCTTAGCGGCGCTCGATATCTTCGCTACCGCCGATCTGGACGTACAAGTGCTCGAAGTCGGTTTGGGCGGTCGTCTGGACGCCGTCAATATCATCGACGCGGATGCGGCCCTGATTGCCAGCATCGACCTCGATCACCAGGATTGGTTGGGTGAAACCCGCACGGCCATAGGGCTGGAGAAAGCCGGTATTTTTCGACCCGGCAGACCCGCGGTCATCGGAGACAGCGATGTGCCGGAGGCCGTGGTCCGATATGCCGAGGAGGGTGGCGTGCCGCTTTCGTATGCGGGGCGGCATTTTATGTATGAGGTGTCCGGCGACGGATGGAACTGGCTGGGGCGAAACACCCAGCTGGCCGATTTGCCGTTTCCGGCGCTCCAAGGTAGTCACCAATTGATCAATGCGTCGGCTGTGTTGGAAGTCTTGCAGAGGATCGAAACCCACATGCCCGTATCAGCGGCGGCCGTTCGGAATGGGTTGAGAAATGTCACTTTGGCCGGACGGTTTCAGTACATCCCTGGAAGTGTTCCTGTATTATTGGACGTGGCGCACAATCCTCAGGCGGTGAGGGTATTGGCGGAATATCTGGGCTCCCGGTTTGGCGGGAAAACCATACATGCAGTCTTCGCCGTTATGCGCGACAAGGACGTTCTCGGGATTATCACTAACATAAAAGACCTGGTCGAGCATTGGTATTTGGCTCCCCTCAAAATGCCCCGGGCAGCGACTGCCGATCAACTTTTAGCTATTTTCGACAGTCTTGGCGTTTCAGCAGTCCGGTCTGGGTTCGCCGATGCTGCAGCGGCATTCGGTGCCGCCAAACAGGACGCGGAAAACGATCACCTCGTGCTCGTGTTTGGCTCATTCTTTCTAGTTTCCGAGTATTTGGCTCAAATGAGCTGAGTCCGAGGTATTCATGGATCAGCAACTGAAACAACGTCTCATCGGCGCTATCATCATTGTTTCTCTGGTAGTTATTTTCGTGCCCATGCTGTTCGAGGAACGGCAGGACGATCTAAGCGCTGCCGGCTCCGGCGAGATTCCGGCACTTCCCAAAGAGGTTGAAGCCAAGGCCATCGAGCTGCCGAACTCGGCAGCCGATGTTGCTCCGTCGGAGGAGAGCGAAAGCACTAGTACGGGTTATCGGATAATCCCCTTGACCGATGGCGATTCGACCGCCGCGGAAAGCGAGCAGTCCGCTTCTGCCGAGTCCGGCGAAAAGCCCGAAAATCGGGCGGCTTCTATAGCGGATAGTGAACCGACGGTTGCCGATGAGGATGTTTTGAAAGCCACGGGCGATGCGCAAACTAGTCGCGCAGCCGATCCCGCTGAATCGGACAAAGCGCAAGTGGCTAAAACCGATGAACCGGCAAAAGCCGCCGGAGTTAGCAAATCAAAACAGGCTCTCGCCAGAAAAAGCAAACTCGAGCCGACAACCCTGACGGTCAATTCGGAAGAGGGCGCCGTTGATACGATGCCGCCGGACCAGCCCGCCGCACTGCCTAAGGCGAAACCAAAAGCCCCGCCCGCGAAACCGATCGAAAAAGGATCGAAGAAGTCCGAGACGACAAGAGCTGGCGAATCGGCTAAATCTGCGTCGTCTCCGGTGAGTCCCCAAAAACCGGCGCAGATCAAGCCTTCATTGGATAATTCGAAGGCGGCACCGTCCGAAGCGGTTTCAAAAGCTCCTGAAATCCCATCGAAACCAGCCGTTGGAGGTGGGGGAGCGAAGCTTCCTGAGCCGCCAATTCCTGCACCGGAGGCATCCGATGACTTGGCGGCATGGGTAGTCCAAACCGGTAGTTTTACCACCGAGGGCAATGCGCGGTCACTGGCCGATAAGCTGCGAAAATCGAACTTTCCCGCATTTGTGGAGGTCGTTAACAACGCCGGAACCTCAGTCTACCGCGTTCAGGTAGGTCCCGAGTTGAACCGGACACGGGCAGAGCAGATACAGAAGCAGATTGAGAATACTATCGGTATCAAGGGTATCGTGGTTCCGCATCCGTGATCGCTGGCATTCCCGGATACCGGATTTCTGACCAGACGATTATCAATACGACAGTGCTATCGTCGGCGAGAGTACGACATGTCTAATCTGGTTTGGGTCGATTATTGTATTGCCGGAATCATTGGTTTATCAGCCTTCATCGGGCTGTTGCGCGGTCTTATTCGCGAAGTGTTTTCACTCTGTGCATGGGTTGCGGCAGCGTGGATCGGGTTGCAATTCAGCCGTGATTTTTCGGTTTATCTCGATTCCGTCATTTCCCTTCCCTCCGCCCGGATGGCTGCATCGTTTGGGATACTCTTTTTAGCCAGTTTGATATTGGCCAGCCTGGTTACTTTTTTGCTGCACATGCTGGTGAAAAGTACCGGGTTGACGGGGACCGATCGTCTTGCCGGAATGGTATTCGGTATCGGCCGCGGAGTCGTCATCGTTTCAGTGCTGGTTCTTTTGGCCGGAGCGACACCTCTTCCGGCAGACCCTTGGTGGAAAGAATCTGCCTTGATTCCGCCATTTCAGTCGTTAGCTTTATGGCTTCGCGACCAACTTCCGTCGGACTTCGGCAGTTATGTCAAGTTTCGATGATTTTTTATTGTTAAGTGAGTTGACCTATGTGTGGTATTGCCGGCATCGTTTCCAGTGACGAAGTCAATCAGGAGCTGTATGAAGCCCTGACCGTATTGCAGCATCGGGGACAGGATGCCGCGGGTATCGTCACCTGCGAACACGATCGCTTTAACTTGCGCAAGGACAGCGGTTTGGTACGGGACGTATTTCATACTCGCCACATGGTGAACCTCAGGGGAAAGATGGGCATCGCCCACGTCCGTTATCCCACCGCCGGTTGCACGAGCTCGGCCGAAGCCCAGCCGTTTTACGTCAATTCTCCTTACGGCATCAGTCTGGCGCATAACGGTAATCTGACCAATGCCGAGGTGCTGAAGGAAGATCTGTTCGCCCAAGATCAACGACACATCAACACCGATTCCGACTCCGAGGTTCTCCTTAACGTCTTTGCTCATGAACTCCAGGAACTGGGGAAACTTCGGGTCGGCCCCGAAGATGTGTTCCGTGCCGTGGCGGCCGTACACCAGCGCTGCCGGGGCGCTTACTCGGTGGTGGCGATGATCACCGGTTTCGGTATCATCGGTTTCCGGGACCCTTACGGCATTCGCCCCTTGGTGTTCGGCGAACGCAAGACCGCCAAGGGCACCGACTACATGATCGCATCGGAGAGCGTCGCCCTGGACGTGTTGGGATTCAAGCTGATTAGGGATGTGCAGCCTGGCGAGGCCGTGATCATCGAAAAGAACGGTACGCTACATACGCGTCGATGCGCCGAAAAAGTGCTTTATTCGCCGTGCATATTCGAATTCGTTTACTTCGCGCGTCCCGACTCCATCATCGACAATATCTCGGTCTACAAGGCCCGGCTTCGCATGGGCGATAAACTGGCCGAGAAAATTATGCGGCTGCGCCCGGATCACGACATCGATGTCGTGATCCCCATTCCGGATACGAGCCGGACTGCGGCGTTGCAGCTCGCCAACCGGCTGGGCGTGAAATACCGGGAGGGCTTTATCAAGAATCGCTACATCGGACGTACGTTCATCATGCCCGGACAACAGCTTCGCAAGAAGTCGGTCAGACAGAAACTGAACGCGATCGACCTCGAATTCAAGGACAAGAACGTTTTGCTGGTCGACGATTCAATCGTCCGAGGCACTACGTCCATGCAAATCATTCAAATGGCGCGGGATGCCGGAGCGCGCAAAGTTTACTTCGCGTCCGCGTCTCCGCCGGTACGCTATCCTAATGTATACGGCATCGACATGCCTGCGGCGCATGAATTGATCGCCCATGGGCGCAGCGAACAGGAGGTGCAGGATGAGCTTGGCGCGGATTGGTTGATTTATCAGGACTTGAGCGATTTGATCGAGGCCGTGCAGAGAGGAAATCCTTCCATCGGGCGGTTTGACACATCGTGTTTCAACGATGACTATGTCACCGGGGATATCAATCAGGAATACCTCGATCGGCTCAGCAAGCACCGTAACGATCAGTCCAAGGCCAGACGCTCGGCCGATGGTTCGATCATCGAGTTGCACAACGCGGGCTAGTATCACGGACGCTTTTTGCGAGGTAGACCACATGACCGATTGGGAATGGCAGCAGTATGCCATCGAAACTCAGGCGATACGCGCCGGGCAGCGACGGACGTCCGAACAGGAACATTCCGATCCGATCTTTGCGACGTCCAGTTACGTGTTCGACAGCGCCGAGGATGCCGCCGCGAGGTTTTCCGGTAAGATTCCCGGCAATATCTATTCGCGCTTCACCAATCCCACCGTTCGAGCTTTCGAGGAACGGCTCGCCGCCCTGGAAAGCGGAGAACGCTGCATTGCGGTGGCTTCGGGAATGGCCGCTATCGCTACGACGGCCTTCGGATTGTTAAAGGCCGGAGACCATGTCGTGTGCTCCCGGAGCGTGTTCGGCAACACAGTTCTGCTGTTCCAGAATTACCTGAGCAAATTCGGCGTCACGACCACTTTCGTGGATCTGACCGATTATGCGGCCTGGGAAACAGCCGTCAGGCCCGAAACGCGCTTTCTTTTTCTCGAGACTCCCTCAAATCCGCTGACCGAAATTGCGGATATTCATCGCATTGCAACGATAGCCAGGCAAAATGGGAGCCTTCTGGTGGTCGATAACTGTTTCTGTACGCCCGCTTTGCAGAAGCCTCTGGATTTGGGAGCGGATATCGTCGTTCATTCGGCAACCAAGTACCTGGACGGGCAGGGGAGATGCGTCGGAGGCGCGATCGTTGGCCGGCAGGAGTTATTGGATAAGGAAATCTATCCCTTTCTAAGGACGGGTGGCCCTTCCATGAGTCCGTTCAATGCCTGGGTATTTCTCAAGGGGCTGGAAACCTTGGCGATACGCATGCGCGCGCATAGCGAGAATGCCCTGAATCTTGCGGAGTGGCTGGAAGCCCAGTCTTGGGTCAAGCGCGTGTATTATCCGGGACTGCCGTCCCACCCCCAACATGAGTTAGCCGTGCGGCAACAATTTGCGGGCGGCGGCATCGTGAGTTTCGAGGTCGAAGGGGGCCGGGAAGGGGCCTGGAACCTGATCGACTCGACCCGCCTGCTATCCATCACTGCGAATCTAGGGGATGTCAAAACGACCATCACCCATCCCGCAACCACGACTCATGGCAGGCTGAGCGAGAACGAACGTGCCGCTGCCGGTATCAGCGAGGGTTTGGTCCGTATCGCCGTGGGGCTTGAAAATATCGATGACATCAGGCGCGATTTGCTTCGCGCCTTTGCATAAGATCGGATTGGTCGTATCGACCTCCGCGTGCAGAATCTCATTCGTAACAAAAAGGAACAGTCATGAAAGTCACCGTCTTTGGTTCGGGTTATGTCGGCCTCGTTACCGGAGCCTGTCTGGCCGAGGTAGGCAATGAGGTGGTATGCGTAGATATCGACGAGGGCAAGATTGCCCGGCTCAATCAAGGCGAGGTTCCGATTTACGAGCCTGGTCTGGATAGCATCATCGAACGCAACATGGCCGCGAAACGTCTGCATTTCACCACCGATGTGGACCTGGCGGTTCAGCATGGTTTATTCCAGTTCATCGCAGTCGGCACGCCTCCCGACGAGGATGGGTCGGCCGACCTGCAATATGTGTTGGCCGTCGCGCGCAGCATTGGCGAACGCATGGAGGATTATCGCGTTGTAGTCAACAAGTCGACCGTGCCCGTCGGCACGGCGGATAAAGTCCGCCAGGCGATAAATACGGTGCTCAACGACCGGCAGAAGCCATGTGAATTCGATGTGGTTTCAAATCCGGAATTCCTGAAAGAGGGGGCAGCCATCGAGGATTTCATGAAGCCGGATCGTATCGTGGTGGGCACCGACAATCCCCGCACTACCGAACTTCTACGGGCCTTGTACGCGCCATTCAATCGCAATCACGACCGCCTGGTCTGCATGGATATTCGCTCGGCCGAGCTGACCAAGTACGCGGCCAATGCCATGCTGGCGACGAAAATCAGCTTCATGAACGAATTGGCGAATCTCGCCGAATGTCTGGGCGCGGATATCGAGAAGGTGAGGGTGGGCATCGGGTCCGATCCGCGGATCGGTTACCACTTCATTTATCCCGGCTGCGGATACGGCGGTTCGTGCTTCCCGAAAGACGTTAAAGCACTCGAGCGCACCGCGCGGGACGTCGGATATCAGGCCCAGTTGCTGCGGGCGGTCGAGGATGTCAATGACCGGCAGAAACTGAGACTTTACGAAAAAGTTAAGGATTATTTTAAGGACGATCTAAAAGGAAAGACACTCGCTCTCTGGGGGTTGGCATTCAAGCCGAATACGGACGACATGCGCGAAGCTTCCAGCCGGGTGATCATCGAAGCCCTTTGGGAGGCGGGCGCCAAGGTACAAGCGTTCGATCCGGTCGCGACGCACGAAGCCGGGCGATTATATGGGCATAGGTCCGATCTCGCGCTTTGCGACAGCCCCGAAGCTACCTTGAAAGGTGCTGACGGCTTGATTATCGTCACTGAATGGAATGTATTCCGCAGCCCCGACTTTGATACGATCAAGGCCGAACTGTCGCATCCCGTCATCTTCGACGGTCGGAATCTTTATGATCCGGCCCGGATGAAAATGATGGGATTTGATTATTTCGGCATTGGGCGGGGCGCGTCCTTAGCCTGATTCGAATAGCGGGGGCGCTCGGCGCCCCCTCTTTTCCAGCCATCAGCTCTTCATCAGCGCACGTACATGCGCGGCCACACTCTTTCCTAAAGCCTCCAGGTTGTATCCACCTTCCAAAACGGATACCAGTCGGCCTCGTCCGTGTTCTTTCGCCAATTTCACCAGTTCCGAAGTTACCCAAGCATAATCGTCCTCGACCAAATTCAGATCGGCCAGGGGATCGTCCCGATGAGCATCGAAGCCGGCGGAAATCAAGACAAGCTCCGGCGTAAAACGATTGATAGCGGGCAGAATCTTGTCCGCCACGGCCAAGCGAAATTCATGGGACCCGCTGCCGGCTGCCAGAGGCACATTGATCATATTGCCCGCACCGGTTTCGCCGGACCTCCCGGTCCCGGGATACCAAGGGAACTGGTGAGTCGATGCATATAAGACGTCCTTATTCGTTTCGAATGCTCGTTGGGTACCGTTTCCATGGTGCACGTCGAAATCCATGATGGCGACCCGTTCGATTCCATGGTGTTTGCGGGCATATTCGGCGGCAATGGCGATATTGTTGAACAAGCAGAACCCCATGGCCGCGTCGGGTTCGGCATGATGTCCCGGCGGCCGGACAGCGCAGAAAGCGTTCGTGGACTCCTTGGCAAAAACGGCATCCACCGCGGCACATGCGGCACCTACGGCATGCAAAGCCGCTTCGCCCGAACCGGGCGACACGACCGTATCGCCGTCGAGGTAAGCAAAACCCAGTTTGGGCACGGCTCCCAAGACGTAATCGATGTGCCGATCGGTGTGGATTAAACGAATCTGTTCGCGGGTACCGCGCGGCGCTTCCCGTCGATCGAGACCGGAAAAATCGGGTCGACTAAGTGCGCGCTCGATCGAACGCAAGCGCTCCGCGTTTTCCGGATGCCCAAGGCCGGTGTCGTGTTCCAAGAAACTCCGATGACTGAAGCAAATCGTAGTCATGACGAGCATCCGGCGTGATAAACGTATGAGTGATCCATATAATACCCGAGTATTGCCGTTGGAATAGAACCGATACCGTTTGATGATTGATCGTTCCCCGGTATTTGGACCAATGATCGATGACTCGTTCTCGGGAATGGAAAACGGCGGTCGTTTTATACGACAAATGAAACCGTTTCGAATCGTGCGTGGGGCTCGAGTCGAACAGAATTGCAAACTTTAGGGGAAACCATGCTGGAAGAATATCGCAGACACGTTGCCGAGCGAGCGGCACAAGGGCTTGTGCCGAAACCTCTGAGCGCGGAAATGACCACGGCTCTGGTATCGCTCATCAAAAATCCGCCTCGAGGCGAGGAAAAATTCTTGCTTGACCTGTTGACCAACCGCGTGCCGGCAGGCGTGGATGAAGCGGCCTACGTCAAGGCAGGTTTTCTGGCAGCTGTCGCGAAAGGTGAAACCGTCTCGCCGATACTGGATCCGCGCCTTGCGATCGAACTTCTCGGCACCATGCTGGGCGGCTACAACGTAGCCCCGCTGATCGAACTGCTCGACCATCCGGCGTTGGGACCGCTGGCCGCAAAGGGCTTGTCGCATACCTTGCTGATGTTCGATGCGTTCCACGATGTTTGCGAGAAGGCCGAAGCCGGCAATGCGAACGCACAGGCGGTCATGCGGGCTTGGGCCGAAGCCGAATGGTTCACCAGCCGGCCGAAGGTGCCTGACGTCATTACGGTGACCGTATTCAAGGTGCCGGGTGAGATCAACACCGACGATTTGTCGCCCGCCCAGGATGCTTGGTCGCGGCCCGATATTCCGCTGCACGCCAAAGCCATGCTGAAAGTGCCGCGCGAAGGCGTCACCGATGCCGAGGCGCAGATAGCGGAACTCAAGACAAAAGGCTGGCCGGTTGTATTCGTGGGCGACGTCGTAGGTACGGGTTCTTCTCGGAAATCCGCGACCAACTCGGTGCTGTGGTATATCGGCGAGAATATTCCATGTGTTCCGAACAAACGGGCGGGAGGCATGTGCATCGGAGGAAAGATCGCTCCCATCTTCTTCAACACCATGGAAGATTCCGGTGCCCTGCCTATCGAGTGCGATGTCTCGAACTTGCATACCGGCGACGTTATCGACGTCTACCCTTACAAAGGCGAGATCAAGCGCCACGATACCGGCGAGCTGCTTTGCACTTTCGCCTTGAAGAACGATATTCTGCTGGACGAGGTGCAGGCCGGGGGGAGGATCTCGCTCATCATCGGACGCGGCCTTACCGATCGTGCCCGCAAGGCACTGGGTCTCGACATCTCGCCGGTATTCCGACGTCCGGAATCTAAACTGGACAGCGGCAAGGGATATACCCTCGCCCAAAAGATGGTCGGAAAAGCCTGCGGGGTAAAGGGTGTACGTCCCGGCACCTACTGCGAGCCTCATATGACGACGGTAGGATCTCAAGACACTACGGGCCCGATGACGCGCGACGAGCTCAAGGATTTAGCTTGCTTGGGGTTTTCTGCAGATTTGGTGATGCAGTCCTTCTGTCACACGGCGGCCTATCCCAAGCCCGTAGACATCGATGTCCACCACACTTTGCCCGATTTCATCATGAATCGCGGCGGCGTTTCGCTTCGTCCCGGCGACGGCATCATCCATTCATGGCTCAACCGCATGCTGATTCCGGATACCGTCGGAACCGGCGGCGATTCGCATACCCGCTTCCCTATCGGGATATCGTTTCCCGCGGGTTCCGGCCTGGTCGCTTTCGCTGCCGCCACCGGTGTGATGCCTTTGGACATGCCGGAATCGGTACTGGTCAGGTTCAAGGGCGAAATGCAGCCGGGCATCACGCTCAGGGACCTGGTGCATGCCATTCCTTATGCGGCGATGCAGCGCGGGCTTTTGACTCTCGAGAAAAAGGGCAAGAAGAACGTTTTTTCAGGACGCATCTTGGAAATCGAAGGACTGCCGACTCTAAAGGTAGAGCAGGCATTCGAGCTGGCGGATGCTTCCGCCGAGCGGTCCGCCGCCGCCTGTACCGTACGCCTGAACAAAGAGCCGATCGAGGAATATTTGCGGTCCAATATCGTTTTGCTCAAATGGATGATCGAGCAAGGTTATGGCGACGTACGAACCTTAATCCGGCGAATCGCGGCCATGGAGGATTGGCTGGCTGATCCCATGCTCCTGGAGCCCGATGCCGATGCCGAATATCACGAAGTGATCGAGATCGACCTGAGCGAGATTAAAGAGCCGCTCTTGTGTTGCCCGAACGATCCTGACGACGTAAAACCCTTGTCTGCCCTTGCCGGCACTCAGATCGACGAGGTCTTTCTCGGTTCCTGCATGACGAACATCGGCCATTTCCGTGCGGCCGGAAAAATCCTGGAGCACTTCGGGACGCAAGTTCCAGGGCGTTTATGGATCGCTCCGCCGACCCGTATGGATCAGTTGGAATTGACCGAGGAAGGGTATTACGGCATCTACGGCAAAGTGGGCGCTCGGACCGAAATGCCCGGATGTTCATTGTGCATGGGCAATCAGGCACGGGTGGCGGACCATGCCACCGTGGTATCGACCTCGACGCGAAACTTTCCCAATCGGATGGGAGCGGGTGCCAATGTGTTTCTGGCCTCGGCAGAACTCGCGGCCGTATGTTCGAGTTTAGGGCGCATCCCGTCGTACGAAGAATACATGGCTTTCGTTCAGTCTCTGGAAAAGGACGCAACGGATACCTATCGATATCTGAATTTCGATCAGATTCCCGACTACGTCAGAAAGGCGGAACAAGTCGCTTTAGACGCCACGGCTTGACATGCCAAGTGCGACAGCGCCGCTTGCCGCACCCGACGAGGCATCGGCAAGTGGCGGCCTGTTGTTCTTATTCCGAAACGATTACGAAACTCATGTCGTCCAATTTATTCGAGATTGCGGAATCGTGCCTATACACGCCATCCGTGGAAGCCAAACTGGAAGCGACCGAGCGGGCTGCGCTGGCCTTCCGGGGAGAAGGCTTTTCCCTGGATGATCGCTTGCCGCCCAAGCCGGCATCGGAAGTCCGCTTCCCGGAGCGTCCGGAGCTGGTGGACCCGAGGCATTTGCCGCGGCGGAAACTCACGACCCCTGCCGGGAAGATCGCGTTTCTGCATGCGGTTGCCCACATCGAATTCACCGCGATTCAGCTCGCATGGGATATGGTTTATCGGTTTCGCGAAATGCCATCGGCGTTTTATGACGATTGGCTGGAAGTAGCCATCGAGGAGGCTTATCACTTTTCTCTGGTTCGAGGAAGGCTAAAAGACTTTAATGCCGACTACGGCCAGTTTCCCGCACATAGAGGATTATGGGAATTAGCCGAGGACACGGCGCACGACGTGAAAGCCCGCCTGGCGTTGGTTCCGCGCGTGATGGAAGCGAGGGGATTGGACGTCACCCCGGCAATGATTGACAAGCTCGATGCCTTAGGCGATGACGCAACCGCGAATATCCTCAGGATTATCCTGAGGGACGAGGTTGGCCATGTGGCGCGAGGTACTCGTTGGTTTCAATACGTGTGCAACGAACAGGGAATCGATCCCGTAACGGAATATTTCGATCTTGTCGAACGCTATCTTCGGGGGGCTGTCCGCGGTCCGTTCAATATCGAATTGCGCCGAGCGGCGGGATTTAGCGATCTGGAGTTGCAGCGTTTGAAGGGGATGGCTAGCGAAAGTCCGGCCCGCCCGGACTGAGGAGCCGCGGGCCGGGGAGCTTTCGATTCCTTACTCGGCGATGGTTTGATGTTCCTGATTCGGGCCGTAGTGGGACACGATATAACGCTCGACCAATTCCTGAAAGTCTTCGGCGATACGATCACCCTTCAGCGTTACGGTCTTTACGCCATCCTCGAAGACCGGGGCGACCGGTTGCTCACCCGTGCCGGGCAAGCTGATTCCGATATTGGCGTTCTTGCTCTCGCCGGGGCCGTTGACCACACAGCCCATTACGGCCACGTGCATGTCCTCGACACCCGAATATTTCTTGCGCCATTCCGGCATCTTGTGACGGAGATGGCTCTGAATCTGCTGAGCCAGCTTCTGAAAATAGTCGCTGGTCGTACGGCCGCAACCGGGGCAGGAGATCACCATCGGCGTGAACGAGCGGATGCCCATGGTTTGGAGAATCTCCTGGGCGACGATGACTTCGTGAGTGCGATCGGCGCCCGGCTCGGGGGTCAAGGAAATACGGATGGTATCGCCGATGCCTTGCTGCAGCAGTACCGCCAATGCGGCCGTAGACGCCACGATGCCCTTGGATCCCATGCCGGCTTCGGTAAGCCCCAAGTGCAGAGCGTAATCACAGCGTTCGGCGAGCGCTTGATAAACGGCGATCAGCTCCTGAACGCCGCTCATCTTGCACGACAGTACGATACGGTTTTTGGGCAATCCTAATGACACGGCACGCTCGGCGCTTTCCAAAGCCGAGGTGATGACCGCCTCGCGCATCACTTCGGCGAGTGGTCTTGGGTCACTAAGCTGCGCGTTCTCATCAAGCAGGCGTGCCAGCACGGATTGATCGAGGCTCCCCCAATTGACGCCGATCCGCACGGGTTTTTCGTAGCGGCAGGCAAATTCGATCATCTGGGCGAATTGGGGATCGCGCTTGGATCCTCGGCCCACGTTGCCGGGGTTGATACGGTATTTCGCCAGTGCTTCGGCACAACCGGGAAACTTGTCCAGCAGCTTATGACCGTTGAAATGGAAGTCGCCGATCAGAGGAACGAAGCAGCCATTCCTGTCCAATTCTTCGCGTATCTGAGATACGGCCTGTGCTGATTCTTCATTGTTTACGGTAATGCGGACCAATTCGGAACCGGCCTTGGCCAGATCCATCACCTGTCTGACGGTGCTTTTTACATCCGCGGTATCGGTGTTGGTCATGGATTGGACGACCACCGGCGCGTTGCCGCCGATCTGGATCTCACCGACTTTTACACCGACCGAATCTCTTCTATTCATCATGCTTAAAAACCTACTGGGATACTTCGCGAGTCCGCTATTTTATCAATGACACAGCTCAAGCCTATCGTAGGCTTGCGGTAATTTCCGAGTTCTTTACTTGGGTGTCAAGTTATAATTATGGAAGTTACAGCGTGTGCCGGAATAGTAAGCCCTCGAAGGACGCTCCGGCCAAGGATCACATTACACCGTGCGTATTCAGTATTTTTCGGACATACATCTCGAATTCGGATCTTTGGAGACGACGGCGGCCGATGCGGACGTTGTCGTCGCAGCCGGAGATATCGGTGTTGGCCTGCAAGCTTTGGACTGGCTTAAATCATTTGGAAAGCCTGTCATATATGTAGCGGGTAACCACGAGTTTTACGGCCAAGAATATCTCTCGACCCTGGCAAACCTAACTAGTGCCGCTAGCGGAACCAATGTGCAGTTCCTGGAACAACGCGCGTGGGTGTATGACGGAGTGAGATTTTTGGGTTGTTCCCTGTGGAGCGATCTCGGGGGCGACGATAACGATCAGCTGGAGGAACTGGTTTCTATCGTCAATGATTTCCGAAAGATTCGATACCGCACAGATGCTTTGAATGCGAAAAGCTATCGCCAATTGCATTGGGAATCCCGCGAATGGCTCTTTGCCGAGCTCGCAAAACCGTTTCCCGGGAAAACCGTGGTGGTCACCCATCACGCTCCGACGCCTTGGAGCTGGCGGGACAGCCCCAGTCAGATCAAACGCCATGCCTACTGCAATGACCTGAGAGAAGTCCTGCACAGTTTCGAAATCGCAGCCTGGTTCCATGGCCATACCCATGCCGTCTCCGACTATCGGTGCTCTGGCACGCGAATTCTCTGCAATCCCCGAGGCTATTTCCCAAATCAGCTCGTAAGCGAATTCGACCCAAGAAAAATCTTGGAAATTTAGGCGCTCTCCGAGGTCAAGCGAAAATGTCAGCGGCCGCCCTGTTCGAATCGCGCCTGCGTCCTTCAGGCCATTGTCTTCGCGATTTCGAAAATTTCTTCGGCATCCAGAATTTGATCGTTACTCTCGAAAAGCTTAGCGATACAGGCACGGTGCAGTGCCAGTTTCAGCGTACCGAAGCCAATGGCTCCCCAAACGATTTTTCCGTTTCGGTCTGTTCCACGGTCCATCATATCGGTCCCGCCGATACCGATTGGAGGAGTCGCGTTGGCATCCGCCACCAGCTCGATCGACGGATTATCCTGCCAATGACGTTCTTCCAACAGTTCTACACCGGCTGCGCCGGCCGCAAACACTATATGCGCTTGCTCTATGGATTTCCCGCGCGCGTCGTTATCATGAGCCTCAATAGGGGTCAGTTCGACGCCGAACCGCTGTTTCATGTCTTGGCAAGCTTTCTCGGCGCGAGCCATCTGGCGTGATGTGATCGAGACCCGAGCGCCTTCTTTGGCCAGCATTACCGCCGCCCGCTGGCCCACAGGCCCGGTACCTGCAAGAACGACAGCCCGTTTTCCGGCAATTGCTCCGCTCGCTGCGAGTTTGGCGACGCCCGCTGCGGCCGTGGTATTGCTGCCGTTGCTATCCAGCATTACGGAGACTCGGAAACCTCCGAAAAACTTTTTCTTCACCGCCTTCAATAGCTCTTGTCCGGCCATCAAATCGCTGCCCCCGATGAAGATTGCCGTATTTTTTTTATCCTTGGGCGCTCTTGTAAAAATTGTGCCGTCCACCAATGCCCCAACGTTCTCCGGCGTCAGGCCACCGTGGCCGATTACATGATCCGCGCCGCCATCATAGGCGACAACGGTGTCGAACACAGATGGGTAAAAATCGGTATCGAATTGGAACAAAAGCTTCTTCATTCTTTTTCCTTGGAATGGCACTTAACCTTGAGCGGGTTTGGCGGATTTTTCCGATTCGTCATCGAACCGGCGAGATATCGCCAATCCGAAAAAACGGAAAATTTTAACCCGTAACGCCTTGTGTTTTATACTTTCCGGCCATTTTTCATACTATGAACCTGATGGAGCGAATGGCATGATCAAAGACAAAACAATCCATCAATTTTTGGACGACTTGGCCAGCAAGTCGGCAACTCCCGGTGGCGGCAGCGCAGCGGCCATTATGGGAGCTATGGGCGCCGCTTTGGTGAGCATGGTTTGTAATCTCACCATAGGAAAAAAAAATTATGAGGCCGTCGAACCAGAGATGAAAGAGCTGCTGACGAAAGCGGAAAGCTTGCGTGCGCAGCTGATGGACATGGTTAGAGCTGATGTCGAAGTATTTGATAAGGTCATGGGCGCCTACGGTTTACCAAAAGAAACGCAAGAACAGAAGACCGCCAGAAGCCAGCAGATACAATCGGCTTTGCAGGAGGCGACCGATGTACCGATCGCGTGCGCGAAAGCCTGTGCCGAAGTGATCAGGTTGAGCAAAATCGTAGCGGAAAAAGGGAATCGAAACGTAGTCAGTGATGCCGGCGTTGCCGTCGTGGCAGGTTACGCTGCGCTGAAAAGCGCCGCGCTAAATGTTTATGTGAACGCCGGTGCTATAAAGGATGAAAAATTCGTATCTTCCCGCTTAGCGGAATTGAACAGGATTTTGAGCGGAATGGATCTCCTGAATGAGGAAATTTTCCAGACCGTCAAGAGCAAGCTGTAAAGCAAGCGCTTGTTATCATTGACGACAGAGGTATGCAGCATACCGATTGACGATCTGTAACGACATGGGTATTATTGTGAGTCTTGATGGTTAGCCGAACGGCTTCTCGTTAAAGAAGGTCGTCCGGGGTATAGCGCAGTCTGGTAGCGCGTCTGCTTTGGGAGCAGAATGTCGGGGGTTCGAATCCCTCTACCCCGACCAAGCGCTTGTAGCTCAGCCGGATAGAGCATCGGCCTTCTAAGCCGAGGGTCGCAGGTTCGAGTCCTGCCAAGCGCGCCATCTATTTGTAATTTTCCGACGGTGGCCGTAGCTCAGTTGGTAGAGCCCCGGATTGTGATTCCGGTTGTCGTGGGTTCGAGCCCCATCGGTCACCCCACTTCTAGCTCGTCAAGCACTCCATATCGGGCCATTAGCTCAGCTGGTAGAGCAGCGGACTCTTAATCCGTTTGTCGTAGGTTCGATCCCTACATGGCCCACCAATTAAAACAAAGGCTTGCAGTAATGCAGGCCTTTTTGTTTTCGGGTTTTCAAAAATTCCCAAAACTCATCTCTTGTCGGAATTTAACCGGGCCTCATTTTTGAAACCTCTCCGCCGTGTCCTACCGGTAATTTGGAGCATCTCCAGCTTTAGGAGCAAGGTTTTCCTGATCTATCCCAATCCAGGCATTGTTCGAAATTGCCGAGAGTCACATTCGAATTTCGATAGTACGAACTGTTGTAGGCATGCTGAATCTCCGCTAATCTCACGCTGTTAAGGTAACGGAGTTTATAGCTATGGCCCCCATGAAATGTCCCGCGTGCGACTCGGAGATTCCCGATCAAGCCAATGCTTGTCCACATTGCGGGCGGGCTTTAAAAGCAGCTCCAATACGCAGCTTGAGCGGAAAATTGCAGGCGATCGGCACCATTCTGGTTGCAGTCAGCATTCTTGCGATGATGGCCGGTACCTGGTGGGGAGCCGCGTTGCTGTTTCCTGGCGCGGCTTTTTTCATAATCGGTCGGGTGTTGTAGTCCATTCCTTTTCGACGCTCCCTTGACACACGATCGCTACGCGTCAGCCTCCATGAATAGGCGTCCAGGAACCGGTGAGTGGTCGTGAATTTTCTCAGTGGTCGGTCGAGAGCGGCATGAGAGTAATCGCTCCGAGCCATAAGCTGAGGAGCCTAAGCTCTCCAATTTACGCACACGCTTAGCTACCGCTCTCGTACGGTGATGATGACAAATTGCGCTTGACGAGCGGCATGCTCCGGAAATGCGGGCTCCGATGGTGTAATTTCAGTCGGACTATCTAAAACCCAAAACCCATCATTCAACACCTGCTTCTTCGGCCATAGCCTGACAGGCGTCAGCACAGCTTCGGCAAGTTTGCGCGCATGCCTGCATTTGGGGGTCATTCTCGAATTGCTCACAACTGTCCCCGCACTGTTCGCATGTTTCTGCGCAGACTTCGCAGGTTAACGTGTGAAGCTCTGAACCGCGGAGCATGAAGTTCGCACTGGTTTGGCAAATTTCGGCACAATCCAGGAGGAGTCGAATATGATCGGCTTCCGCATGCGGCCCTCCTTTTTCCAGACAGTGGGTTACCGTTTCCAGGCATATAGAATGGCAATCCAGACACTGCTCGATACATGCTTGCATGGAGCCAGTTGAAGATGCTTCTTGAGTCAGCATATCGGCACCTCTCAAACTTCGAGTTAACGGTGTAGTTCAAAATAGGATGCTGCCATGAGATTCACTTTTGAATAGGTAAGAGTACGCAAGCTGCCGTCTCGGTCTTCAAATGGTCAAAAGACACGCCTTAAAGCCTGAACTAGCGATTTTTCGAAGGCTCTAATTGACAACATAAGCTTTTCTCGGACTAGCAGTGCGAAATGAAAAATACCGCGCTGCCGCCTTTCAGAGAGGCAATATTTTATGTCCGAGGATAAGTAAGGTAGCGAGTGTTTTATCCTGATATTGAAGGAGATGTGTCATGGTTCAGACTTTCGCGAAAGTGTTTGGCATTGTGTACCTGATAATCGGTATTCTTGGCTTTATCCCGGGCCTTGTACAGCCGATAGTAGGAGGTCCTCCATTGGCTATAGAAGCTGGCTACGGCAGATTGTTTGGCCTCTTTCCGGTTAATCTGATTCACAACTTGGTACATATCGGCGTTGGAGTCTGGGGTATTCTTGCCGCCCGGAGTATTCCTAGGGCCGTGACCTTCGCGCGAGCCAATGCGATCCTCTTCGGTGTGTTATTCCTGTTGGGGATTATTCCGGCAACGAACACACTGTTCGGGTTGGCTCCAATATACGGTATCGACGCCTGGTTGCACCTATTGAGCGCAGCGGTAGCCGCGTATTTTGGATTTGCCGGTGCAGCACGGGTACATGCTTGGCATACGTGAAGCTTGGATAGTGAATCGTAACGGGCAATCACTGAACGAGCGGTCGCGAAATGGAATCGCGACCGCTCGTAATTTGCATCTTTATACTACCGGCATAGCTGCGGTGCGCGAGGATTCAAACCAAGACGACGGGGCAAGCGACGATCTCCGAAATGGCTTTGCTGAAATCGCCGTTTTGACGTTTGACTACCAATAAGCGGCAGCCAGTGCGCTGCATCGAACGCAGTAAATTTGGAGCATCAAGCGGGCGGACGGAAACAAACTGCGCGGCTGCGCTTTGAACACAGCTTTCCAACGCCAACCTTTTTAATGCCTCGGATTCGGCCTCAGTTTCGGCCGGAAGGGCAACATTAAGTCGGCTTGATTCGAGCTCGGCCAACTCGACAGCCATCCGTAAGGCGCGCTTAGCTTCCATAGATCCGTCGAATACAACCCAGATAGGGAATGTAGAGATCTTCTTCTTAACGCCGCTTTTATACGGCTCGGTTCTCTTGGGAAGGAAAACGACGTCAACCTGCTCGATCTGTGACATGACGGCGGAAACGAGATGTCCGCGCACTGTCCGGAAACTTACGTCAATTCGCAGGCTTTGATTCAGCCGGTACAACGTTTGCTGAATTTGTTCGGTGCTGGAGCGCAGGGTGCGCATCAGGCGTGGCAAATCGACTTTACGCTCGGCCGCGCAGATGCGATCAATCTCTATCGCGAACGGAAGCTCGGCCAAATTGATTAAGTTCGTCTCTTCCACATAAACTGCAATCAACTGCGCCTGCTTTCGTGCGGCGAGATGCGCCGCCAATTCGAGAATACCGATATCATGGCGCAGCACGTTCAAAGCAACCACGACTCGTTCGGAGATGGGAGCGTCTTCAGCCATAGCTTTGATTCTCTCCGGCTCTTTCTTGACTCCTGAACTCCTTCTGGATATCGATCCACTCCCTGAGGCGTTGTTCGATACGCCCGTTAATGCTATCTGGCGGGAATGCGCCTGTCACGTCACGTTCGCCGGCCGGCTTATCCATGAGCAGCTCTAAAGCCTGATCTACCGTGTCCACCGCGTAGACGTGAAATTTGCCCGATTCCGCGGCTTTGACTACATCCTGCCGCAGCATGAGGTGTTTGACGTTGGCACGGGGAATGATCACTCCCTGTTTTCCGCTTAGGCCAATCGAGGCGCAAATGTCAAAAAAGCCTTCGATCTTTTCGTTGACCCCGCCAATAGGTTGAACTTGTCCATTTTGATTGACCGAACCGGTTACCGCCAGCGACTGGCGAATCGGTAAATCGGCCAGTGACGATAAAATCGCACTGAGTTCCGCCAAGGACGCACTGTCGCCCTCGACCTGGCCGTAGGATTGTTCGAAGACGAGGCTGGCGGTCACTGAAAACGGCCGGGTCTTAGCATAACGATGTGCTAGGAAACCGGACAAAATCATCACACCTTTGCTGTGAATGGCGCCGCCCAGTTCGCTTTCCCGCTCGATGTCAAGAATTTTGCCGCTGCCCAACCGAGTGGTGGCGGTAATGCGGGACGGCTGGCCGAATGAAAAATCACCCAAACTGATTACGGACAAGCCGTTGACCTGGCCAACCACCGCGCCTTCAGTGTCGATGAAAATCGTTCCGCGTCGAATGTTTTCATAAACTCGCTCGCGGAGCCGGTCAGCCCTACGGATCTGGTGATCGATGGCGGCCTGCACGTCGTCCCGAGTGATGATCGCGCGCTGTACCTGTGCCGCCCAGTGGTCGGCTTCCTTGAGAAGATCGTCCAGGCTGCGCAAATGGGTGGATAATTTCTCCGAATCTTCCACCAAGCGAGCCGCATGTTCCACTACCCGGATTACCGCTTCCTTGTCCAGCGGGCGCAACTGGTTTCTCCGCGCCAGGCTGGCGATAAGCCGAGCGTATAGTGCATTGCCGTCGGCATCTCGATCGATCGTTTCTTCGAAATCCGCCGAAACTTTGAAAAGCTCGCGAAATTCAGGATCGTAAACATTGAGCAAATAATAAAGAACGCGATCCCCGATCAAAATGATCTTGATATCCAGCGGAATCGGTTCCGGCTCCAGGCTCGAGGTACTGATTACGCTTAGCGCACGCTCCAAAGATTCGATACGGATTTCGCGCGACTGAAGAATGCGTTTCAGGCTGTCCCAAGCGAACGGCTGCATCAGCACTTTGCGAGCGTCCAGGATCAAATAGCCGCCGTTGGCGATATGCAAGGCGCCTGGTTTGATCATTGTGAAATCGGTGACCAAAGCGCCCATGTAGGCTTGGTATTCAACCCGTCCCACCAGATTGTTGTGACTCGGCAAGCTCTCGAAGACGACTGGGGCATATTTGCACTCGCTATTGTCGACCAATAGGTTCACCTTATAGCGCAGAAAAGGACTTGGCCGCGGCGCATGCCCGATCAACGTCGCTATGCCACCTTCCTGCTTCGGGAAAAAATCTTCCGCGTGATCGATGATTTCCCGTTGAGCTTCATTCAGATACTGAACGACTCCGGGAATGGCTTCGTAACGGGCTTTCAAATCGTCCATCAAATGGTTGACGGCAAACTCGGCAATTTCTCGATTCAACGTTTTCAGCTTTTCCTTTGCTTCCTTGCGCCACACCGGAAATTGCTTCAACAGCTTTTGCAACTGCTGACGCAAATCCGTTACCGCCTCCTGAATCTGTTCCTGCTGATGCTCCGAAAGCTTTTGAAATTGCTCGGGTCCGAGCACTTCGCCTTTTTCGTCCACCGGAGCAAACGCAAATCCGGTAGGCGTTTCGATTAAAGCGATGCCGTGCTGCAAAGATTTTCGGCGTAACTCATTTAGAGCATTGATCTCGCGCTCCTTCGCTTCCTCCTCGATTTCTTCTGCGCGACCGCGGTATTCTTCACCCTCGAACGTCGCCGGAATGACGGTACTGAGTTCCTCGATGACTTGCTCCATGTCCCGGGCGAAGCGGCGCCCCTGACCGGCCGGCAATCTCAAGGCCTTGGGCTTCGAAGCTTCGCCGAAGTTGTTGACGTAGCACCAGTCGTCGGGTACCCGCCGGTTTTCAGCTTCGCGGCCGACGATTTCCTTAACCGCCGCCAGCTTCCCGGATCCGCTCGGACCTAGAGCGAAAATGTTGTAGCCCTTCTGGACGATGGAAATGCCGAACTGAATTGCATCCAGCGCTCGCTCTTGGCCTATCACGACACCGATATCGGCCAACTCGTCGGTGGTGGAGAAGTCGAATTCCTGTGGATCGCACGCTTTGTAGAGAACGCTCGCTGGAAGAGACTGTCGGTAGTAGCCCATAGAATTACTCAACTCTTCAAAAGGATGGTCGAAAAAATAGTCGGATATTTCAATAAGGCCGGCAATCACTCATGGCTCAGCATGAATCCGAGATGATTTAAATGCCGATTTTTCCAACTGATTCCGGAAAGCTAGAATTCTCGAACAAAGATCAGCATGGAACTCACAAAATAGTTAGGACTGGATGGCGTCAATTAATTCCCGAATTTGACAAGCCGATTCCGAGGACATTTTCATCAATCATAATGTAGTGCGACGAATGATAATGAAGATTCTGACATCCAATGACAGGCCTGATCTTCCGCTCTACATGTAGCGAATATACTTTAGGTCGAGTTTTCAGACTGATTTAAATGGCGATTAAACGGTATTGATGACAAAAAACGCGCCAATCGCCATAATTCGCCCCTTTTGGTTGCCGCTTCCGAATTATGTGGTTTAAGAACTTATCTTTATTACGTTTTACAGAACCTTTCGATCTTGACGTCGCAGAGTTCGAGCAAAAGCTCGATCAACGCCGCTTTCGTCCTTGCGGGAGTCTAGAGCCCGTCAGTTACGGCTGGTGCGCACCGCTCGGCAAGGATACTTTTCCCCTGGTCCACGTCACCAACGGATTTGCGATGGTGTGTGTTCAAAAGGAGGAAAAAATCGTTCCTGCCTCGGTAGTTAACGAAATCCTCTCGGAGCGGGTAGCCGAAGTCGAAGACCGGCAAGGCCGGCCGATGCGACGGAAAGAGCGGGACGCGCTACGCGATGAGGTGATGCAGGATTTACTGCCTCGCGCCTTTAGCCACAGCCGGCGCACCTATGCCTACATTGACCCGAAGGGCGGCTGGCTTGTTGCAGATAGCGCCAGCGCTAAGAAAACCGAGGAAATTGCTTCGCTGCTGCGTCAGTGTCTTGGTTCTTTGCCAGTGGTTCCTCCTGCGACCCGTGAGCGGCCCAGTGCTATCATGACCCACTGGGTTATGGATGCCGACTTGCCGTCGGATATCACTCTGGAAAGCGAATGCGAGTTGCGATCTCCGGAAGAAGACGGCGGTATCGTGCGCTGCCGCCGCCACGATCTGAGCGCACCGGAGATTCAAAATCACATTGAGGCCGGTAAAGAGGTCATCAAATTGGCTATCACTTGGAATGACCGTCTAAGCTTTGTTCTCGACGAGGCGTTTGGCATCAAGAAACTCCGTTTTCTGGACCTGGTACAGGAAGAGGCGGCGGATATCGAAACGTCCGATCCGGTAGAACGCTTCGACGCGGATTTTGCAATCATGAGCCTCGAGTTAGCGACATTCTTGCCACGCTTCATCGAGCTCTTTGGCGGCGAAAACCTTCAAACGAAACAACCTGTGGTGTAGGAAAAACGCAATGTTGCTGAAAACAATCGAATTGGCGCGCATCAAGAGACGGGGGGCGGCCTGGCTAGCGATCGCGCTCATGCTTGCTGCCCCGCTCAATTCTACAGCGGAGGTGTTCGCACTTCCGACGGACGGTAGCGATCTAATCGGCGAGATTCGGTATACGAAGGCGAAGCATGAAGATACGCTCATCGATATTGCGCGGGAGTTCAGCGTCGGTCAGGACGAAATCGTCATGGCCAATCCGACCGTCGACCGCTGGTTGCCTGGTGACGGTAAGGATGTATTGATCCCACGCCAATTTATCCTTCCCGATGCGCCACGTTCCGGCGTTGTCATCAATATTCCGGAAATGCGCCTTTACTACTATCCGGCTCAGCGGAAAGCGAAAGCGACACAAGTCGTTAGCTATCCGGTGAGCATCGGCCGAATGGATTGGCGCACTCCCTTGGGCGCCACCAAAATCGCGCAGAAAGTAAAGGACCCGGTTTGGGTACCTCCGGAAACCATCAAGCAAGAACACGCCCGGGACGGGGATATTTTACCGGACGTGGTCCCAGCGGGACCTCTGAATCCGCTCGGCCGCTTCGCCATGCGGCTTGGCGTTCCGGGCTACCTTATCCACGGCACCGGCACTGACAAGGCCTACGGCATCGGAATGCGAGTCACTCACGGATGCATTCGAATGTATCCAGAAGATATCGAGCGGCTTTTTCCGCTCGTCAATGTCGGTACCCCGGTCCATCTGGTCAACCAGCCGGTCAAGCTGGGCTGGTCGGCAGGGATTTTATATATGGAAGTCCATCAGCCGTTGGACGAAGACCGCATGACTTACGAACAGTTGCTCGACTCGGCTATGGATTTGATTGAGAAGAAAACGAAGGGCCGCGAGATCATTCTCGATGGCGCAGCGCTAAAGCAAGCGCTGCAGCAGCCAACTGGTATTCCGGTCGCTATCTCCAAACCGTCTGAGCCGATTCCGGAGCCGATTCAGACTTTGGGCGGCACGTAGCCTTCAGGCATCTGAGCTCCGCCGCCGAATAGAAATTTCTCGCGCTCCTTCGCCAGGAATCGTCGTGCTTCGGGCTCGAATGGTGTGAGCCGGTGCTCATTGATCAGCATGGTCTGGAGTTTGAGCCAATCCTGCCATGCCTGAGCGGAGATATGGTCGAAAATCCGCTGCCCTTCTACTCCAGGGAAGGGCGGTTTCTCCAAGCCTTCGGCCTCGACTCCCAAACGTGCACATTTAACTCGTCGCGTCATCAGTTACCTCGTAATGATCAGCACTATAGAAACCCAATTCGACTCGTTCCGCACCATCCGCGCCCATTGAATTCGCTTGAATTCGCAGCTATCGATCCTGGCCGGCAATCTCGTTTACCAGTTTCAGTACCGGCGCCGGGAGCCCGATCGTTTTATCCGGTGTAAGCCATCGATAGAGCGATGGTTCGCTGATTCCGTAGTACTCGGAATGTGTGCGAGCCACCAGCGGAACAAAATCAAGGTGATAATGGGAAAAAGTATGCCGGCGCTGCGGGAGGCGCTCAAGCTCAAAACAATCGATATGCTGTTTCGTGCACCAAGCATATACGTCCTCTTCGCTATCGAACTCCGGCAAGCTCCAAAGACCTCCCCAAATGCCGGTATTCGGACGCTTTTCCAGGTAAAGCTCGCCACAGGCGTTTCTTAACACCAACATAAAACATTGTCGGACAGGTAGGGTTTGTTTTGGTTTCGGCGCTGGGATGGCGTCGACTCGCCCCGACTGAAGTGCCACGCAGTTCGCGCTGATCGGACAGGCGGAACAAACCGGTTTCCGCTTGGTGCATACGGTTGCTCCCAGATCCATCATGGCTTGGTTGTAGTCGGCGATACGGAGCGAAGGCGTCAATTCTTCGCTGAGTTGCCATAATCTCGCGAGAATCCGGGTGTCTCCAGGCCAGCCTTCGATACCCTGATATCGGCATAAAACCCGTTTGACGTTGCCATCCAGGATGGGTGCACGAATACCCGATCCGAGACTCAGGATCGCTCCAGCCGTAGAGCGTCCGATGCCGGGCAGAGCGCTCAATTCCTCGAGAGTGACGGGCAACTGTGCGTCGTGCTGTTCCACGATTATCCGCGCCGCTCGGTGTAGGTTACGAGCGCGCGCATAGTAGCCGAGCCCGGCCCAAAGTGCGATAACCTCGTCCAAGGATGCCTGGGCGAGCGCGTCGACAACAGGAAAATGGCCTACAAAACGCTCGAAGTACGGGATGACCGTTACGACTTGGGTCTGTTGGAGCATGATTTCCGAGATCCAAACTCGATAAGGTGTTCGGTCGACTTGCCAGGGCAGTTGCTTGCGCCCGTATCGATCGAACCAGGCAAGTACGGTCGCCCGGAATAGTTCATTTTGCATACGCGTGTAAGACGAGTGATTGAACGGCTGGTTTCAAATTTCAGGCGTCCGCAGATTTTTCCGGAACGGACGCTTGAAGCTTCGGTCAGTCTTCCTTTGCATAAACGATATAAGGCGGTCCGTGCATTGGGCCGCCCCCATTTTTCCATTAGAATAAGCAAGATTATTGTCGACAAGACGCAGCAAACCGAAAAATCATGTCTCTTTCGTTTCGAACACTCCTCCCGCTGATTTTTTTCAGTCTCGTCCTCTCCGCTTGCGGCCAGAAAGGACCACTTTACATACCCAGCGAAGATCCTGCTTCGAAAGAAGAACAGCGCTGATGGATTATTTCAATTATCACGACGGTACGTTGTACGCCGAGGATGTGTCCCTGCCTGCCATCGCAGAGCGTTACGGGACCCCCTGCTACGTCTATTCGCGTGCCACGATCGAACGCCACTGGCGGGCTTTCGACGACGCTTTCGCCGGTGAGCCACATTTGGTCTGCTATGCGGTGAAAGCCAATTCCAATCTGGCGGTGCTGAACGTCTTAGCGCGCCTGGGCTCGGGTTTCGATATCGTATCCGTCGGCGAATTGGAGCGGGTACTGGCGGCGGGCGGCGAGCCGGCGAAGATCGTTTTTTCCGGAGTGGGCAAGCGCGAAGATGAACTACGCCGCGCTCTGGAAGTCGGTATCCGTTGCTTCAACGTTGAAGTTCCGGGCGAACTGGATCGGTTAAATCGAATCGCCGGAGAACTCGGTGTAAAAGCTCCGATCTCGCTGCGCGTGAATCCGGACGTGGACGCTCTTACGCATCCGTACATTTCTACCGGGCTTCGGGAAAACAAATTCGGCATCGACGTCAGCGAAGCACTGCATCAATATCGGCGTGCAGCCGATATGCCGCATCTCGAAATTACCGGCATCGACTGCCACATTGGTTCTCAGCTGACGTCTGTCAGGCCCTTCCTCGATGCTCTCGATCGAGTTCTGGCGCTTGTCGATACCTTGAAAGAGCAGGGGATCAACCTCCATCACTTGGATTTAGGGGGAGGTCTAGGCATACGCTACCGCGATGAGCAGCCGCCCGAGCCTCGCGAATACGCGTCTGCGCTGTTGGGACGGCTCGCGCAAACGGATTACGAGATTCTCATCGAACCCGGCCGCGCGATTATCGGCAATGCCGGCGTTTTGCTGACCCGCGTGGAATACCTGAAATCCAATCAGGAGAAAAACTTCGCCATCGTCGATGCCGCTATGAATGACCTCATTAGACCAGCGCTCTACGATTCGTGGCAGGAAGTCGTGCCGGTCCGAACGGCAAGCAGCGTGGACAAAAAACGCTACGATATCGTCGGACCCGTTTGCGAAACCGGCGATTTTCTCGGCAAAGAGCGCGAGCTTTCGATCGCCGAGGGCGATCTGCTGGCAGTCCGTTCCGCAGGCGCGTACGGATTCAGCATGAGTTCAAATTACAATTCCCGCCCCCGGCCCGCCGAAGTCATGGTGGATGGAGGCCGGACTCACCTGATCCGAGAGCGGGAGACCACCGCGCAACTTTTTCAGGGCGAGCACGTAGTAGACTGATGGCACTGAAATTCACCAAAATGCATGGGCTAGGCAACGACTTCGTTGTTATCGATGGCGTGCGGCAGAGCGTTTCATTGACGCCGGAAAAGGTCCGTCATATTGCAGACCGACACTTTGGAATCGGCTGCGATCAGGTGTTGGTCGTTGAAGCCCCGATCAATTCAAACGCCGATTTTCGCTATCGAATCTTCAATGCGGATGGCTCCGAAGTAGCGCAATGCGGAAACGGTGCCCGCTGCTTTGCACAATTCGTTCACGATCACGGCATGTGCGACAAAAGCGAAATCGTAGTCGATACGGACGCCGGTCAATTGTGCTTGCTCCTTCGAGATAATGGACTCGTGACCGTTAACATGGGAGTTCCCAGGCATGCTCCTGCCGAAATCCCGCTGGACATTCCGGATGAGGCTGTTCTTTATGAGGTGGTGGTGGGTGGGAACCCGCGGCCGTTCGGCGCTGTATCGATGGGCAATCCGCACGCCGTGCTCAAGGTCGGTGATGTAGATCGTGCGCCGGTCGAAACCGTAGGACCGCTATTGGAAAACCATCCGATTTTTCCGCAACGCGCAAACATCGGCTTTGTCCAGATCATCAACCGACATCACATTAGGCTCCGAGTTTTTGAGCGCGGTTCCGGAGAAACCTTGGCTTGCGGCAGTGGAGCTTGCGCCGCAACAGTTGTTGGCATAGAGCAGGGAGATTTGAGCAGTCCGGTGCAAGTTGATCTCCCTGGCGGGTCCCTTAATATAACTTGGGAAGGACGGGGGAGGCCGGTGTTCATGACTGGACCGGCCGTTCGCGTGTTCGAGGGCGAAATCGAATTATGAGCTTGATTACTCCAAAGGCGCCAAAGCGTCATAAAGAAACGACTATCTCCGCTGACGAAGTGGAGGCCTATTTGCGCCAACATCCCGATTTTTTTTACGATCAATTGGATTTGCTGGAAATGCTGAAGGTGCCGCATCCCTGCGGGGAGGCAGTTTCCCTGGTGGCGCGCCAAATTTCGCTATTGCGGGACAGCAATCGGCAACTTCAATCACAGTTGAACGATATCTTGCAAATCGCCCGCGATAACGATGCCTTGCATCAGCGGATTCATCAATTGACGCTGACGTTACTCGATGCTGCGACTCTAGACGACACTTTAGGCAGTCTGACGTGGTGCCTGCACGAGTATTTTCAAGCCGACTTCGTCACGGTAAAAATTGTGCAGCCATCCATCGAAAGCCCAATCGCCGGCCTTTACGTGCCCTCCGACGACGTTGGGCTAGTTCTTTTCGCATCGGTCTTGGAGACTGGAAAACCCTACTGCGGAAAGCCGGACCCGGTTCATGCCAAATACATGTTCGGCAACAACGCCTCCGGCGTGCTCTCATACGCACTGATACCCCTGCAACATGCAGGACTTAAGGGATTGCTCGCTATCGGCAGCCGTGACGCAAGCCGATTCCAAACCGGTATGGGACTACATTTTCTCGGGCAGTTGGGGGAGGTCGTTTCCGCCCGACTGGCATCTTTGCTTAGCGAAGCGACGTAATCTTGATGCAAAAAGACGCGGAACAGCAGGTTACCGATTTTCTCGATGTTCTGCGATTTCAGCAGCGGGTATCCCCACATACTTTGGCCAATTATTCACGCGACCTAGGGCAGCTAAAGCGATACTGCGACGTTCATGGCATACCGTGCTGGGACGCTTTAATCCCTCGGCATGTTCGGGACCATATCGCTTCCCGTCATATCGAGGGGCTGAGCAGCCGGAGCCTTCAACGAGAACTGTCGGCGATCCGCAGCTTCCTCAATTTTTTGGTGAAACGACGCCAAGTTCCGGACAACGTCGCACGCGGAATACGTCCTCCCAAATCGCCGCGGAAACTGCCGGCGCTATTGGATGCCGATCAAATGACGGGGCTCTTGGAAGGTGAGCAAGATGACGAACTGGAGATTCGCGATGTGGCCATGTGGGAGCTTTTCTACTCCTCGGGCCTACGATTGAGCGAACTGGTTTCGCTCGAAATTCAAGATCTGGATTTGAACGCTGGATCCATGCTGGTTAGGCACGGTAAGGGACAGAAGTCTCGCATCCTACCGGTCGGTCAATGCGCTTGCCAAGCCATCGAGCGCTGGCTGGTCTTGCGATCTCGCTACGCGCACGCCGGAGAGAAGGCGTTGTTCGTCAGCAAGAGAGGGAACCGAATCGCCGGTCGAACGGTTCAGTTGCGCCTTGAACGCTGGCAACGCAAGCTGGGCTTGCCTGAACACGTGCATCCGCACATGCTCAGACATTCGTTCGCGAGCCACATACTGGAGTCCAGCGGAGACTTGCGGGCCGTGCAGGAATTACTTGGACATGCCAATCTCAGTACCACGCAGATATACACCCATCTCGATTTTCAGCATTTGGCGGCCGTATACGATCAGTCACATCCTCGTGCGAAAAGGCGGCGTCCGGGTTCTTCTGTGACTTAAGCAGAACCTTTACGCTATAATGGTTTGATTCGGGGAACCGCTAAAGGGCTTTATTCATGTCAGTGCCAGAACAAACCGAAAGTCGGCCGGAATCACTCGGTTCGCGAATTAAGGGAGTATTCACCCCCAAAACGACGACCGAAAAAGGGCTCATTTGGGTAATCGGTGCGTTAGCGGTTGTGGTCGTGCTGATTTTCGTCGCCGTTTCATGGTACTGGAGTAAAGAACCCAGTAAGTTCGACGTACTCGAAATAGCCGCAAGGCACGGGAATGTCAAGAATCCAAAAGAATTGCCTCTCGGATACACGTATGCCTCCGCTCTTGTGCAAATCGGGGACACGTTGCTAAGGAAACCGGGCGGTCTTTTGGTTAACGACGTCTTTCCACCCGGGGTTTTGTTGGACAACATTCCTTCCTGGGAGTACGGCGCTCTTACGGCGTTGCGCGACGCGACCACGGCACTCCGTAACCATATCGCACGGGCTCAAACCCAGTCACGAGAAGATCCGGATCTGGCAAGAGCCGAGCCTTTTTTCTATTTCGATCACAAATCGTGGCAGCTGCCTTCATCCGAGTCGGAATACGAAAAAGGAATCGAGGCACTTGAAAGTTACCGCTTGCGTTTGATGAAACGTGACGCGAACTTTTATTCCCGTGCCGACAATCTGCGCCAATATTTAGAGGTGTTGGAAAAACGGTTGGGTAGCCTTTCCAACCGTTTAAGTGCCAGTGCGGGCGACACCAGGCAAGTCAGTGCCGATGAGCGTCGTACCGTCGTCACCAGGACGCCTTGGCTGATTATCGACGACGTTTTCTTCGAAGCACGCGGCTATACTTGGGCGGCGATGCATATTCTCAAAGCCATCGAGTTCGATTTCAGGGACATTCTCGGCAATAAAACCGCTTCGGTGACGCTGCAGCAAATTACTCATGAACTCGAGGATGGCCAAGCCACATATTTGAGCCCGGTCATTCTAAACGGTGGCGGTTTTGGCTTATTCGCCAATTATTCACTCACTTTGGCTAACTACATTGCTAGAGCCAACGCCGCGACTATCGACTTGCGCAGTCTCCTCCAGCAAGGATAATTGTCGTTTTGGACTCGGTCACGCTTCCACGCGGCACAGTAAAGGCCTTGCGGCTAATCGATCGACGATACCCCTCAAAAAATGCCTGAACATCCGAACGCGTAAGAGCCCCAAGTTACAGGCAGTTTTCGACACCCGCTATGGTCTTTGCGATGGCGGAAGCTTTTCAATGAGCTTTAGATAGCGCTCATAGCGAGCATAGGGCAGGGCGCCGGTCTCCGCTGCTTCCCGCACGGCGCAGCCTTTATCATTGATATGCCTGCAATCGTTGAACCGGCAACGGGGTATCCACGGACGAAACTCCCGAAAGCCCGATGCCAGGTCACGAATGCTCATTTCAGCCAGACCGAAGACCGAGACTCCCGGACTATCGATGAGGTCTCCCCCATCTGGAAGATGGTAAAGGGTTGCCGTGGTCGTCGTGTGCCGACCCAAACTCGTCTTTTCCGAAAGCGTTCGTGTCTGGAGTTGCTTATCCGGTAATAGCGCATTCGTGAGCGATGATTTGCCTACGCCCGATTGTCCGACCAGCATGCTGCATTGTCCGATAAGCTCTTTTCGCAACTCGGAGAGCCTTTCGCCGGTCCTGACGCTGACTAGAAAGGAGTCATAGCCGATTCCGTGATAATCAGCCAATAAGCCTTCCCCCACCGCCTGGCTCGGGAGTAGGTCGACTTTATTGAAGATAATTGCTGCGCGGAGATCTCGGCGCTCGCAAGCGGCCAGATATTGATCGACCAATAACCAATCGGGTTCCGGTTCGGCGGCAACGACCACGAAAACCCGATCGAGATTGGCGGCCACCGGACGTATGGTTTCGTTATGGCCAGGGCGGGTCAGTACGTTTCGGCGGGGTAGAATTTCCACAACCCGCCCTAGATTCCCTTCGCTCGGCTCCCACAACACACGATCTCCCACTGTGGCGAAGCCCAGGCGCCTCCGGGTGTGGCAAAGGATTATGTCACCCGGTGATCCTTCGACGGCCAAGCCTTGGCCTAGGTGAGCGATCACGAGCCCCTCACGGAACGGAGAGCCCGGAGCAGCAGATTTTGACGTAACGGTTCTGCTATTCCGCCCTCTATTCATCTGCAGTCTTATGAAGACTTGGCCGACAAGTTAGCGATACGAATCGACGCGGGGGGATGGCTGTAATGGAAGGCAGAATACAAGGGGTCCGGCGTCAAGGTACTGGCGTTGTCGCGATAGAGCTTGACGAGGGCATTGATGAGATAGATCGGCCTGGTGTAATAAGCCGCGAAGTCGTCTGCTTCGAACTCATGGCGTCGTTGAAAATAAGCGATGATCGGTTGCAAAAACGTGGCGAATACCGGTGCGATCAGCATAAATAGAAGAAGCGCAAGAGCATTCGATTGGCTGCTTACCCCAAGGCCACTGTAAAACCAGTCCTGTCCACTTAGCCACCCCAGCAGGGCGAAGCCGGTAAGTGTAATCAGCGCGCTCGCAACAAGCATTTTCAATACGTGCTTACGCCGAAAATGGCCTAACTCGTGAGCCAATACCGCCTCCAACTCATCATGATTTAGAGAATTGATCAGGGTGTCGAAGAAAACGATACGCTTGCTGTCTCCAATTCCAGTGAAATAGGCGTTTCCATGCCCGGACCGACGTGAGCCGTCCATTACAAAGATACCCTTGCTTTGAAAGCCGCACCGGTCCAGCAAAGTTTCGATGCGCTTTTTCAGCGTCTCATCTTCGAGCGGCGTGAACTTGTTAAACAAAGGTGCGATGAAAGTAGGAAAGGCCCAACTCATCAGAATGGAAAACCCCATCACGATCGACCACGCCAAGAGCCACCAATAATTTCCCACGCTCTGCATGATCCACAGTATCAAAGCGAGCAAAGGTCCGCCGATAGCCAAACTCAACCCGGTTTGGAGCAATAGATCGGTGATGAACTGTTTGGGCGTATTGCGGTTAAAGCCGTAGCGCTCCTCGATCACGAAAGTTTGATAGAGGCTTATGGGCAGCTCGAACAGGTTGATCAAAAGCATCGTCGAGAGAATCACGGCGATCCCCGTAACGAGGGGGGACAACTCGAAGCCTGCCCAAAATCGATTCACGACGTCGATGCCGCCACCGAGTGTAAACAGCAACAAGATCACCAAGCCGACTATTCGATCGACGTTTGCCAAGCGCGCTTTATCTATCGTGTAATCTGCCGCTTTCCGATGCGCCTCTAGCGAAATGGTGTCTTTGAACGCGTCGGGAACCGCATCCCTATGAGTGCGGACGTAAGCCAACTGCCGATGCGACAGCCACCACTCGATAGCAAAGGCAAGGGCGAGCGTCACGAGAAATAGGACAGTGAACATGTTCATCGGATTAGGGGCTTGGTTTCTCTATATCGGCTTTACAGCTTAGCCTTTGGTAAAATCCCTGACAAGATTTCTCGGTTAATGACTCCCTTAGCTCGCCGTTTTCACGCGGAGCTTAGAGCATAACTGCGATGAGTCCCATCACCATCATTCCCTCCATAATAAAGGAACGTTCATGGCACAAGATTCACAAAACCTCATCTGGGTAGACTTGGAGATGACCGGCCTCGACACTCAAACTGACCATATTATCGAGATTGCGACGGTGGTGACCGACAAAGATTTGAATGTTTTGGCTGAGGGGCCGGTATTGGCGATTTTTCAAAGCGATGAAGCGCTTGCTCGCATGGACGATTGGAACAAGAAACACCATGGGGAATCCGGATTAATCGATCGGGTCCGGGAGAGCCGCACGGCCGAATCGGATGCCGAAAAGCTTACGCTCTCATTTCTGCAACAGTGGGTACCCGCCGGAGCATCGCCGATGTGCGGCAACAGTATCTGTCAGGACCGGCGGTTCCTCGCACGATGGATGCCGGAATTGGAAGCTTATTTCCATTATCGTAATCTCGATGTATCGACTCTGAAGGAGTTGGCGGGGCGCTGGGCACCACATCTCAAAGAAGGATTTAGAAAAAAGAATTCGCATCGGGCTCTCGACGATATTTTGGAATCGATTGCAGAACTCCAATACTACCGGAAATACCTCTTTAAGCTTTGAGGCATATTCCCCGCCGTTGGATTTACAAATGCTTGTGCCGAGAAAAATCTCTTCACGAATTATTCAATGCACCTACGAGACCCATTTTCTTTGAGAGAAACGCTCCGATCTCGCATTCCATTGCCCGGAGATACTCGCGAAGGGTGTCACGCGACGGTGATGCCACCAGAGCGGTTTCTAATTCGCTAGCTGCCTTTCTGATGCCAAACAAACCACAGAAGCTCGCTGATCCGTTGATCTTGTGGGTAATTTCTCTGGCTTGGCGGTAATTATCATCACAGAGTGCTTTTTCCACGTCGGCTAGCTGTTCAGGCAGTTCTTGAGCCAGTCTAAGCATGAGCTTTTCGGCTAGTGCCCGGTTACCACCGGTTTTTTCGATGATCGCATCGAGATAAAGATCATACGAATCGGCAGAGGGTAGGGTGGTGCGAGGTGATGGGCCTGCACTGACGCCCAGCCAGGTGTCGATGACTCTCAAAAGCTGGTCTTCCAAGATGGGTTTGATCAGACAGTCGCAAAATCCAGCTTCGAGAATCTCCTTTCGCTGTTGAGGAAGCGCATGGGCGGTAACTGCGATTATCGGCGTATTTCGATTAAAAAACTCAGCGTCCATCCGAATGGCTTGTATTACGTCGAAGCCACTTACTCCCGGCATGCGCAGATCGAGAAAAATCAAGTCGAAATAGTGTGTCCGGATTTTCTCGACTGCCTTGATGCCGCTGCCTGCTTCGATGACATGCGCGCCCAAATCGGAAAGCTGCGTTGTCAGGAGAATGCGGTTGATCTCATTATCATCGACAACCAGGAAGTTCTTTTGGCGGAACACCCCAAGGCCCTTCGCGTAGATTTATGACAGGATAATCAAAGCAGGGTTCAAGAATAAGTTAGCCGGTCGAATGAGTTCTGGCAGACGGATCGAAAATCGATGTATTGAATTAAAAGCGCCGAGATAATCTGGCGAAATTATTTTCGCGGCTTACCGAACACCTACAAACCGAGAATGATCGCGACCATAAGGAGGGTCATGAAAACGCCTATAGTCGTGAGAATCGCCCCTTGAACCTTCTTCGCCTCATCCATCAGGCCCATTATCCCAAAGACGAGGCCAACCGGAGGCACAAACAAGGTGGCAACAATCAAACCGCTCATCATCAAGAGATTCCAAGGCTCGCCTGCCACGGTTTTGCCTTCGACGTCTCCGACGCTGTCGACCGGATGGCCACACCCCGTACAAACCACTGCTTTGTCTTTAATCTCTTTTCCGCAATGTTGACAATACATACATGCCCCAGAACTTGTCTTTATGTCTACCTGTCAAAAAGCGCCTTTAACTTCTTTAAGGCGTCTGCTTTATCGAGAATTATGGAATCGAGAGAATAGCTCAATGCTCAGTTGCTGACCATATCATTCCGGCCACAGTTCCCTTTATTACTTCGAGATTTTCATCAGCAACTGAGAAACGTGATGGCCAATTGGCACCGTCAGCTTAGGAAAAAGGCGGCGGTTCAGGGCTGATAGAGTGCACAATTTTCGCTTATTGTGTGAGAATAACGGACTTAACAAAGTCTGACACGGAGATATCGTCCCGGCACGTGCCGTCCTGGAGAATGACCTGCCGCTTTGTTGAATCCTGATGTCTAACAGTTTGGCGCGCGTGGCGCTCGACAATTCGAAATCGATTGAGAGGAATAAGAGGCAATGAGCAAAAGAGTATTAAAAACCGTAATGGGAGCCGCTGTCGTAACATCCTTGTCCGCTGTCGCTAATGCGTCCGAAAACCCATTTGGAATTAAAGACTTGGATAGTGGCTATCTGCAGGTGGCAGAGGCCGGCAAGGAGCAAAAAGAAATGGTATGCGGCGAGGGGAAATGCGGCGGGCAAATGATGAAATCCCAGGAAATGAATTGCGGCGCCATGAAAAAACAAAGCCAGGAGCAGGAGAAAAAAGCAATGGAAGGCAAATGTGCAGGTATGAAAACGGATCAAGCGCAGCCTCCCAGCACGGAAACGAAACCACAATAAGCGACTTCGTGTTGCCACCCTCCGGGGAACATGAAGAATTTCGCCATCCAAGGCGCCGGGCTCGGTCTTAGGCGGGCCTTCATTGGCCCGCTTACCGAGCATCCGCCGGAATCGGTCGATTTTTACGAAATCGCACCGGAAAATTGGATGAGAATAGGGGGGAAGCTCGGAAAACAGCTACGAACCTTAACCGAGCGGTTTCCCTTCGTCTGTCACGGATTATCCCTGTCGCTGGGTGGTCCTGCGCCGCTTGACGAAGAATTTCTCACCGAGCTCAAGACTTTCCTCGACCGGCATCATATTCGCCTGTACAGCGAACATCTGAGTTACTGTGGAGATGACGGCCATCTGTACGACCTCATGCCGATTCCATTTACGGAAGAAGCGGTCAAATACACAACTGAGCGCATCATCAGAACTCAAGAGATTCTCGAGCGGCGGATAGCGATCGAAAACATTTCCTATTACGCCGCACCGGGCAAAGAACTCGAAGAAATCGATTTCCTCAACGCGGTGCTTGAAGAAGCTGACTGCGATCTGCTGCTCGACATCAATAATATTTATGTCAACAGCGTTAACCACGGCTACGATGCGGAAGCGTTTTTGAGCGCGATACCGGCGCATCGTATCGCCTATGCCCATGTAGCGGGGCACTACGTCGAGGCGGTTGATTTTCTGGTCGACACCCATGGCGCGACGGTTATAGATCCGGTTTGGCGATTGCTGAGCATGGCTTATGAGAAATTCGGCGTGTTTCCGACTCTTTTAGAGCGGGATTTCAACATTCCTCCTTTATCCGAACTTCTTTCTGAAGTTCAACGGATTCGAGCGCTTCAGACGGCTGCATCGTCGCAACCTGTTCGGCGTTATGGCTAAAGAGATCGCTCCATTCCAACAGATACAATATGCGTTTGCCGCATATATTCGTGAGCCACATCAAAATCCACCTCCGTGCGGACCCGCGCCGGAACGGATGAAGGTTTACCGAGAACTGTTCTTCAACAACATCGAGAACTTTCTAGCAACCGGTTTTCCGGTGCTTAAGAGTATCTTGAGCAAGACTGATTGGCTTGCTTTAGTTCAGGCGTTCTATGCAAGGCATCGAAGTAAAACGCCGTACTTTGCCGAAATAGCCGAAGAATTTCTGGATTATCTCCAGAATGAATACATAAGCCGCCCTAGCGATCCGCCATATTTGTTGGAACTCGCGCATTACGAGTGGACCGAGTTGGCTTTAGTCATCGCTGAAGGCGAGGTGCCACAAGGAAATATCGACTCGGCTGATGACCCGCTGGAGCAAACGTTCTACCTCTCGGAACTTGCCTGGCCTTTGGTTTACCAATTCCCCGTACACAAAATCGGCCCAGGGCAGCAGCCGAGCGAACCTCCGGACCAGCCCACTTGTCTTGTCGTGTATCGCGACCGTGCCGATACGGTGAAATTCTTGGAAATTAGCCCCGTAACGTGCCGGCTCCTGCAGATTCTTCAACAAGAAGAAAAGATGCGGGGGATCGATTGCCTCTTCAAGTTGGCAGCGGAAATCGGGCATCCAGATCCTCAAGCTTTAGCCTGCCATGGCGCTGAGATCCTGCGATCGCTTTCGGAGCGTGGCGTCATCGGGATTTGCCGATAACGAACGCCCACTCGATTTGCGGGGGAGTTCCGCGCTTCGAGCATCCAAGCTGTCCCTCTCACTAAAAAACGTTTTAACCGGCGCCTCCTCCGCTCCCGATCGGATTTTTCCTGGCATTGGAGTTTCTCCGATTTTCTTGCTGTCACAACAAGGCTTCACGCTCCGAGTTCTACTGCTCGGGCTGGATATCGGCGCATTTCGTCTCTTCCTGTCCGACGTCGCAACTGCGGTAAACGATAGGTGTTACGTAATGAAAAATATTTGAAATTAGTTGTTACGTAACTATAATAGAACTGCCTTCGCTAAATACCGTTAGTAACGAGAAATGAAAGACCAGACTGATAAGCAGCCCGTTAAAAGTGCCCCCTTGCAACGTCGACGGGGGCGTCCTGCAACTGGTCAAGCAAAAACCAATGCGCGGCGACAGGCGGAATGGCGAGCCAAGAGGCAGGCCGAATTACAGGCGTTACGTGACGAAAAAGGGAAGGGGACTGGTGGGCATGAAGTTGAGCGGATGAAAGCCGAGCTTGAATCGGTGCAGCGGGAACTGATCCAGGTTCAAAGCGAGTTGGCGGATGTAATTAAGCTGTTGAATGATGCGCGACTTGAGATTTCCAACCTGAAGTCGAATCGTTACGTAACTGAAAATTAACGGCCGATCGTTGGTTATGACGAACTTCCGTTGGCGACCAAGAATTTACTCCATGACGGGATCGATTGGCGCGCTTGGTCAGTTTCCTCTGTCGGCTCAGTTTATTCCGTATGAATCTGGTGGTAAATCATATTTTTTTATCGGGGTTTTAGTTGGAAGAGATTTGCCCCCAACGGCCCTAGCGATGCCTTCGAGATAGGGGCCGAGGAAAGCGCTGCGCACTTTCCTCGGCCCTTTAAGGGCGCACATTGAAGGTGTAGGAAAACGCTAAACTCAAAATGAACAATCAATGAGCTACAGACCCTAAAATTCGCGAAAGCAGAGTTTTTCTACAGTCTCGTTGAAGACGTTGAATAATCGAATTATCAGGAATGACATGACGAGCGAAAGCCTGCAAGTAAGAAGAAAAAAAGCCATTGCTGAATGCATTGGTCAGGTGACGTTGCAGTGGGCCCACCTCGAATTTCTTATTGACGCGTTAGTTGCTTATTTCCACACCTTTTTTCATGGAAAGATCATAGAAAAGTACAGGCCTCGCGCATTTGGACGGAAAGCAGCATACCTGCGCGCGAGTTTCACGCGACTAGAAACTATGCAGTGGGCCTCCCCGTATCTCCCTGTCCTAGAGCAGTTAGAATCTGCCGCGAAATTTCGTAATTGGTTCATTCACGGTCATTTAACGGAGGCCAATGACGATCAAACAATTAAGTTTGTCCGTCACTCATTCGACGGTTCTCCATTTGGGCTGGAGACCAAGACCTTCAAGTATGACGAAATTTACGACTTGGCCAAAAATGTTCACCATCTCGCGATTGGAATGAAAGGCCTACTGGAAATGGTTATGGATTTCATAGACAAACATATCGATAAGGATCTAGCAGTCAACACAGACACAGACTCATCAGATGTAACGGTTCAACTCGTGGGCGTCTCCGCCAAGGCTGAGGTTGGTCGTGTCGCCGCAAAAGGGGTTTCGCGCATTGGGAAGAGAGGGCGAGGCAAATATGATCACGAGGCACTTCGTGGCCAGGAATTTAGCGAAGCAGGACATCTAATGGAAAAGGAACGAATTATTGACCGCAAGAATGATTATTACAAAGAGCTGGTAATTAATACCGATACGGGCGAGGTTGTTCTAGCTGTTGAGCAACCATTATCTGAACATATAGGCCATGGTTCCGCAAAACATAAGAAGCAAACCTAACACGGCGTTTGTTCGGTAACTTGAGGATGTAAGCCTCAGCTGCTTTGGTCCGAGTTTGGGAAGTTCGGGTCAGTAGTAATAACCCGGACTTAGTGCTATGGGTGGCACTCTTGGCCTAAATTGGGCGTTTCGGTGTTGGAAACCAGTTCCCGGCCTTCGTTGAGCCAACGCCGCCAGCGCTGGCGACGGTTCCAACGATCTAAATCGGTGGCTCGGCGTCCTTCCAGTTCGCTTTCGAGGTACGGATAGGCCCGGTCATGCCGGGCGTGATGAAGGCCCGTCCTGGGCCGATGATGCGGTCCTCCGCGATGTAACAGCCTTCCCAATCCTTACCGATTCAGCCGAGATCCTGGGCTATCAGCCGAAACAGTTTGATGATCGCGACGGGTGCGCCGGATCGTTCCCAGTTCTTCACGGTCCAGACCGACACCCCCAGGAACGCGGCGGCCTTCTTGGGGCACTGGAAACCCGTCTTAGCGCGCACACAATAAAACTCGTTCATGTTGTCCTCTCGTTGTTATTGTTTGAAGGACGAATGACCGTAACCAGCGGAACCGCCGGTGTAAGTGACGGATTACCATTAAGCTAATTACGCATAATGTATATTATGTTAAATCAGAAGCCACGGGCTAAATACATAGTGTTGAAAGCGGCTCCCATTTCTGAACCGCTTCCAACAAACAGATCGATCGACACTGCTATCGCGTGCCTCGATGACTAATGCCGTTTACTAAATTAAGACTCAAACGTTGAAGCGGAAATGAACTACATCACCATCGTGCATGACGTAGTCCTTTCCCTCGAGGCGCCACTTTCCAGCATCTTTGGCGCCTTGTTCGCCTCGATGGCCGATGAAGTCATCGTATGCAATGACTTCGGCGCGAATGAAGCCGCGTTCGAAATCCGTGTGAATTACACCCGCAGCTTGGGGAGCCGTCGCTCCGATCGGGATGGTCCAAGCCCGTACCTCCTTAACTCCGGCCGTAAAGTAAGTCGCCAGGTTGAGCAGTCGATACGCGGCTCTAATGACACGGTTCAAGCCCGGTTCTTCCAATCCCATTTCCTTTAAAAAGTCTCCTTTCTCATCATCTTCCAGTTGCGCTATTTCAGCTTCGAAAGCTGCACAAACCGGCACGACCACAGCCCCCTCCTTTTCTGCGAAGGCGCGTACTTGGTCTAAGTAGGGATTATTTTCGAATCCATCCTCGCGTACATTGGCGATGTACATCGTCGGCTTCATCGTAAGAAGATGCAGGTCGCGAACAAACGCTCTGGCCTCTTCCTCCATCGGCAGAGTTCGTGCCGGTTGACCGGAATCGAGATGTTCCAGCAATTTCTCAATCAGCTGCTTCTTTGCTAAATCTTCCTTGCTTCCGGATTTCGCCGATTTCGATACACGCTGCAAAGCTTTATCGGCCGTAGCTAGATCAGCCAAAGTCAGCTCTGTGTTGATGATTTCGATATCCGAAATGGGGTCGACTTTTCCTGCCACATGCACAACATCTTCGTCTTCGAAGCAGCGGACGACATGGGCAATGGCATCGGTCTCTCGAATGTGCGCGAGGAATTGGTTTCCCAACCCCTCCCCTTTAGACGCGCCGGCTACCAGGCCTGCAATATCGACAAATTCGATGGTCGTCGGTACAACGCGCTCCGGCTTTACAATTTCGGCCAGTGCGTCCAATCGGGGATCCGGTACGGGAACCACGCCGACGTTTGGGTCGATGGTACAAAAAGGATAATTTTCCGCCGCAATGGCTGCTTTTGTCAGTGCATTAAACAAGGTGGATTTGCCGACGTTCGGCAAACCCACGATTCCGCAGTGAAGCGTCATACGTGAATAATTTATAGAGTCTGTAGTATTTAAGATTCGAGGCGATGGTATCGGTCTTCGAACCGAACGATATCGTCCTCGCCGAGATAACTTCCGGATTGTACTTCAATGATTTCCAAAGGAATTGTGCCCGGATTTTCAAGGCGATGCCTAATGCCGAGCGGGATATAAGTGGACTCGTTTTCGGTGAGAAGAAAGGTATCTTCACCGCGCGTCACTTGCGCCGTGCCTTTGACGACGATCCAATGTTCCGCGCGATGGTGATGCATCTGTAGCGAGAGAGTCGCGCCAGGCTTAATCGTAAGGCGTTTTACCTGATAACGAGAGCCGTTATCGATCGACTCATAATCACCCCAGGGCCTGTGAACTTTCGCGTGGAACACGTGCTCCGATCTATTGGCTTTCTTGAGATACTCCGTGATCGACTTAACATCCTGAGCTCTATCTTTGTGGGCCACTAAAACGGCATCCGTGGTTTCGATCACTACAACGTCTTCTATACCGACCGTGGCCAAAAAACGGTTCTGCGAATACAGCAACGAGTTTCTCGTATCTTTGAGAAAGACATCGCCGATCGCGACGTTGCCGGAATCATCCGCAGGCTTCACTTCGCTGAGCGCCGGCCACGATCCAAGATCCGACCAACCCGCGTCCAGCGCCAATACGACGCCTCTAGGCACCTCCTCCGCCGCGGTGTTCAGCTTTTCCATGACAGCGTAATCGATCGAGTCACTAGGACATTGTGCAAATGCGTCCTTGTCGACACGTATGAAATCACCGTCACGTTTGCTGGCCGACAATGCCGCCTTGCAAGCGTCAAAGATTGCAGGCTGGCAACGACTAATTTGGTCAAGCCAGATTCCGGCCCGCATGATAAATATCCCACTGTTCCAGAAATAGCGGCCGGACGCGAGATAATCGGCAGCCGTTTTGGCATCCGGTTTTTCCGTAAACCCATCTAGAACGAATACGCCCTGCTCAATGTCAGCCCCGCGCCGAATATAACCAAAGCCTGTTTCCGGCTTTTGAGCCACTATGCCGAACGTGACGATGTCACCTTTGGCAGCCAGTTCCACGGCTTTCGACATTCGCGCCTGAAATTCTGCGACATTTTCTACGTGATGATCGGAGGGTAATACCACCAAAACGGGATCGCACTCATCCTCTAAAGCGTACAAAGCTGCAAGAGTCACTGCCGGCGCGGTATTTTTTCCGATAGGCTCAAGAAGAATAGCGCTTCGGTCCAAGCCCATCTGTCTAAGCTGCTCTGCCACGATAAACCGGTGCATTTCGTTGCAGACGACCAAGGGCGACAGTAACTCTAACTGGCCCTCCTGAGCGCCCATGCTAATGACCCGATAAATCGTTTCCTGAAAGAGACTTTTATCTCCGACAAGCGGGAGAAATTGTTTTGGGTAAGCTTCCCGTGAAAATGGCCATAATCGAGTACCGGCCCCTCCAGATAAAACCACAGCCTGAACAGATATCTTCATGAGCTTTCCGTAAAAATCGTCTGATCAGTACAAGAGTATAAACGAGGCGGCTGAATCCTAGCCATCCCAGTTGCTCACAGGTGACTTGTACTTCCATTCGTCACGAAAGAGCGAGGCGGCAAACGATTGATTATCATTACATGGGTTATACTGAAAAAAGGTTATCCGGATAAACGCCTAAGCCCGTTCTCTCAATTCAGTTCAAAATCTTGGCACTTCGAAAAATTTTCAACGGACCCGAATTCGGTAGTACTGCCAGACCGAAATCATATCCGGCGCGTCTTTCGGCTGGGCAGGCTCGGGCTAGTTCCAAACCACGATCACCCTTCCTGAGCCTCTTTTGGAAAGGTTTTTTGTTTCTCAGCATCATGATCGTCGGAATTGGCAGCGCCTTCGCCATTCTGAATTATTTCTATCTCGAGTACCAATTTCAGGAGCAGCGCCAACTCGATAGACGTTTGCTAAGCAGACAAGTTCAAGACTTGCTGGACCGTTCGACTTCCCGTTTGCAGCAAATCGGCTCTTTGCTAGCCTCGGTCGGCGGCTTTGCTTCTGCTTTGACCGGAGAGGACTATGCGGGATTACGGCAAGCCGCTAACGTTTTCAACGATTTTCAGTACGATCTGGACATCGAGCGTCTTGCATTGTTTAAGCCGAATGCACAGCGATTCTGGCAATGGGGGGGTACTCCTGCGCCGGCGCAGGCGCCGCGTCCAGAAGAGCAAGCTACGGTTTTACAGGTATTCAAGGAAGAAAAGCCCTTGTCGTTGTTGTCGTGCGCCCAACATTGCACTCTAAACGCATACCAACCGGTTTTGTCCCAGGGACAGGTCGTTGGCGTGTTCAGTCTTACCCAATCTATCGCGCAGCTCGTAGTCGAACACCGCTCATTGACCGGTTCAGACCTGGGGATCTTGATCGCGAATGGCACGGAAGACAATGCCTACTCTATCCCTAAGTGGTCTATGAGGATAGCCGCCCTCACCCACTTGGACCTCCTCGCTCCATTTCTGAAGCAGCTGTCCGAGCGTTTACCTAATCCGGTTATGGCGAGTGAGGACATTCATACTTGGAAAGGACGCTACTATGCGATCGATGTCATGCCGTTGAAGAATCTGCTTCAAGCGGAAGGATCGGTTCTGATGATAAGCGACGTCACCGCTCAGGTGAGTCACATTAGGCGAGCTGCCCGTGACGGTATTTTGCTGAGCGGTTTGAGCCTCTTAACGGCTGAGCTGCTGTTGCTTCTACTAATGCGCCTGCCGATCCGTCAGCTTCGCCGGCTGGCCGACACCCTACCGATGTTGGCACAAGGCGCCTATAAGGAAGCTCGACAGCGGCTTGCCCATCGGGCATCCGGACTCAACGATGAAATCACGATTCTGAGTGCAACAGCATTGACTCTGTCCCACCAACTTGAGGAGCAAGCACAGGCAATAACGCACAAGACCACCGAACTGGCCGCCGAGCGCGATTTCGTTCAAGGGCTATTGGACACTGCGCAGGTCATTATCCTGACCCAAACAAGTCAAGGGCGAATTCTTACGGCTAACGACTTTGTCATACAAATTACCGGTTATAGCCAAAGCGACCTTAGCGGCAAGGATTTTCTTTCCTTAATTTTGGAAAGCAAAATCGGGGACGATTTGGAGCAGGCACTGCTCGGGTTATGGAATGGGCAACGGAAACGTCTGCAGCACGAGGCGGAATTACTGTGTAAAGACGGGACGCGCCGCTTCGTGGTCTGGGTGCACACCCGGCTTCATGAAAATAACCCGGAGGGCATTGCGATTCTGTCGGTCGGTCTCGACGTTACGGATAGAGTCGAAGCGGAAAACCGTATGATTTGGCTCGCGAACCATGACCCGTTGACCGGCCTATATAATCGTCACCGTTTCCAACAGGAATTGGAGCGTCAATTTATCGAAGCGGATAGAAACAGCACGCGAGCCGCCATCCTTCTTTTTGATCTTGACCACTTCAAGGACATCAATGACACCAGCGGGCATCTCGCCGGTGACGCCCTACTTCGAAAAATCGCGCAGGAACTGAAAAATCGCGTGCGCAAGACTGATATCGCAGCGAGACTGGGAGGCGATGAGTTCGCCATTCTCATGCCTAGTCAGACCGCGGAAGGTGCATTGGCATTCGCCAATCTTCTGAATCAAAGACTCACCGAACAACCGCTCAAAATCCAGCAAAAAATCTTCCGGATTTCGGCAAGCATCGGTATCGCCATGATTCCCGAGCATGGAACCGTGATGGACGAGGTCATGGCGAATGCCGATCTCGCGATGTATCAAGCGAAAGATCGCGGTCGCGGCCGGGTCCATTTATTTTCTTATGACGATCAATCCAAGCAGCGTATTAGCGAACGGACGTTGTGGAAACAGGCCATCCAGGAAGCGCTTACGGCGCGCCGGCTCGTATTTCATTATCAACCGATTGCCGTCATCAAGGGGCGTGAAATCCGCTTTTTCGAATCATTAATACGTCTGAAACGGATTGACGGCTCATTGGTCGCGCCAGCAGAGTTTCTCGAATTCGCTCAGCTTACGGGTCTAATCAACGAAATCGACCGCTATGCCGTTGAAGCAAACATACGATTGCTAACCGAATTTGCTGAACGGGCTCCCGCGGGAGCTGTCCATGTGAATCTTTCAGGCTCCGCGTTGACCAATCGCGATTGGACTGTGGCTTTAAAATCGGCCCTAAAAAACAATGTGTTAAAGCCCGAGCAATTAATCTTCGAGATCACCGAGACGGCCGCCATCGCCGACTTCGGTACAGCAAAAGAAATCATGGAAGATCTCGCCACTCTGGGCTTCCGTTTCGCGATAGACGACTTCGGCGCGGGGTTCGCTTCTTTCTCTTATTTGAGACATCTACCGGTGAAATTCGTGAAGATCGACAAGAGTTATGTGACCAACCTAATCGATAACCCGCAGGATCGAGCCTTCGTCTCGGCTATCACGACACTTGCCCATGGGAACGATATCGAGGTGATCGCCGAAGGCGTGGAGAACGAAGCTACTCTTGTTGCGCTCGGCGAGTTGGGCGTCGATATGGCACAGGGCTATTTTATCGGGCGCCCGGCACCGCTGGCGGGCGATTGAACTAAGGATTGCTGATCAACAAACCGAGTTGTTCGACTATTCGATCCACAGCTCCCTGATTCGACGAAACGAAGCGTTTCCCATTTTCGCCGACCTCGCTACGAAGACATTCGTCAGTTAGCAGGCGCCCTGTCCAAAGGGCTAACTCTTCAACGTTCTTCACTTCGATTCCTCCGCCGCTCTCTTTGAGCTTGCAAGCGATATCGGCGAAATTAAACATGTGTGGGCCGAACAAGACCGGCACCCCTGCAATGGCCGGTTCGAGCACATTGTGGCCACCGATGGGCGCCAAGCTGCCACCGACGAAGGCAACATCGGAAGCGGCGTAAAAAACGCGCAATTCCCCCAGTGTGTCGAGCAAGAAGACGTCGATGGATTCGTCACAAGGCTCACTCTCACTCCTGAGCCGGATCCCCAGGCCCATCTTTTCACACTCCGCAACGACATCGGCGATGCGGTGGGGATGTCGTGGCGCGAGCACCAGTAACAGTTCAGGGAATTGGCTACGAAGCCTGTCGAAAGCGCTTAGAATTTGGCTTTCTTCGCCGGGGTGTGTACTACCCGCGATAAAAATCGGGCGTTTACCGAAAAGCGTGTCTCGCAGAGCTTTGGCTCGATCTTGCGCTTCGGTCGGGAGTTCCGTGTCGAATTTGATGTTGCCGGTTACGGCAACGGAATTCGGATCAGCACCGATCGCCACGTATCGTCTGGCGTCCTCCGGTGTCTGAGCGGCGATCAACCGGACGTGAGATAAACTTTCGCGCGTTAGGGAACGAAGCTTGAGGTAACCGCGCGCCGACTTTTCGGATAGGCGACCGTTAACAATGGCGAGGGGTATGTCTCGCAGTCCGCAGACGCGATATAGATTCGGCCAGATTTCCGTCTCCAACACGACCGCGAGTATCGGACTGTAATGCCGGATAAACCGATTTACGCAATCGGGTAAGTCATAAGGCAAATAAACATGCTTTGCTGTTTCGCCTAAAACATCTTTTATTCGCGCGGAACCCGTCGGTGTTGTCGCCGTAACGAGTATGGTACTTGCCGGAAAACGATCTTTAACCGCACGAATCAGAGGAAACGCGGCTTCGGCCTCGCCGACGGAAACGGCGTGGAACCAAATCACGCCGGATTCCGGCTCGGAATCATAGACGGCCAGCCTTTCGAGCCAGCGCTGGGAGTAAGTTGACTCCTTACGGGCCCGCCAGAAGAGGCGCGCAAGGATGGCTGGCGCAAGGAAATAGAACAGCGCTGAGTAGATTAGCCTCACTAGGCTAGCAGGGGGCGAGGGTCCACATGGCTTTACAGGCCATGTGGACGCGCTTCGGCTTTATTCAGGGACAATCGAGAGCGCCACACTGGCTACGACATCGCCGTGCAGCTGCACGGTGATCTCGTAATCGCCCGCTTGGCGGATAGGGCCCGACGGTAAGCGTACTTCGTGTTTCTGAATGCTCACGCCGGCGGCCGTCACTGCTTCGGCGATATCTTTTGTGCCGACGGAGCCATATAGCCGTCCTTCTTCGCCCGCTTTCTGAGCGATCTTTACGGCTAGTTTACCAATAGCCTCGGCTCGAGCTTGAGCCGCAGCCAAGTCCGCAGCGGCTTTCTTCTCGAGCTCGGCACGTCTTTTCTCGAACTCAGCCAATTTTTCGGCAGTAGCCGCGACCGCCTTGCCCTGTGGAATCAAATAATTCCGGCCATAACCGGGTCTGACGGCAACTTTGTCGCCGAGATTCCCTAGACCCGCAATCTTTTCTAAAAGAATAATTTCCATCGTCGAATGCCTCGATAGTTTTTAGCGTTCTAATAATGACAGCAATAGTTCAGCTCAGCTTGGCGATAGCCTTTCTCGCCAATCAAACCAAAGGTCGCTCAACCCGACTAATGCGATTGGCACGATAATATAAGGAATGAATAACAGCGCTACATAAGTTCCGACTAGCCAAGCTTTCCACGATTTGCTGCGGGATACCAATGCGTGAAGCACCGAAAAGCCAACCAACAGAAATAGCGCGAAAAGCGGAAGGCTCAAATTCAAAGCGAGCTCCGCCATTCCTCCATTCGCCGTAACAGCGACTATCAGCGCCCCTATCCCGGAATAGGGAAATGCCGCGTGCATACGGAGTTCTATGAATTCTGAACGGAATCCGCCCGGATTAAAAAGCGCTGATTGCCACCATCGGGCGATCAATAAACCCAGCATCAGGCTAATCACCAGGCTAGCGGACACGATCCCGGTCATGTAACGTGCGGCCACCGCCGAGAAGTCGTTCCAGAGCTGATCCGCATCCAAGTCCGGAGAAGCGCCATCCATCAACGGTTTGAAAAACCGTTCCAAACCTTCCATCCAAATGGACGAAGGATCCGGATGAAGCCAATAGACCGCGGTCACCATGAGAATGCCCATGATCGACACAAATCCCAAAGCGGTCGATAGCTTGCCCGATTCTCGGAGAATCGCTGCTGTTAGCCACATCGGAACCCAAAGGAGAAGCCCGTAACCAACCGCATCGGCCATGCTGCCGATAAGAGCCCCGCCTAGAGCACCCAAAACCACGATGGATGCCGCCATTATAAGGCCACCCTCGTATACGCCTTTTCGCAGTGTGGGGAGGCCTACGGCTGCCGCAGCTAATAGGCTAAGAAACGGAACGACCCAAGATACGAGAGCCAGGGTGCAGGCCGCAAATACGGCTTGCACCCTTCCTCTCATGATAAAAGCGGCCAACGTGCGCATAATCAGGCCGCGCTTCCGCCGGAACTAAACTCACTTATTTGTGGGCGTCGGTATACGGCAACAGCGCCAAAAAACGAGCCCGCTTGATAGCAGTGGCGAGTTGCCTTTGGTATTTTCCCTTTGTTCCCGTAATCCGACTCGGGACGATTTTGCCTGTCTCCGAGATATATTCCCTCAGTACGTCGAGATCTTTGTAATCGATCTCTTTAACGCCCTCGGCGGTAAATCTGCAATATTTCTTACGCTTGAATTGGCGAACCATAGAAGACCTATTTCTTGATTAAGGTTGTCGTACGCGACCTGAAACTGGCTTGCAGCCTCAGGTATCCGATGAAGCCTCGGCTTCGTCGCCACCCTCTTCGTCGGCGTTCGCGGCGACTTCTTCGCCTCGTTCCGCTTCGGGTTCGGACTGGCCGGCTTTTGCCATCGGCGAGGGTTCGGTTACCGGCTCGTCACGACGAACCGTCAAGCTGCGCAAAACGGCATCATTAAAGCGGAACCCGCTCTCCAGTTCATCAAGGGTCTGCTGGTCGCATTCGATGTTCATCAACACATAGTGTGCTTTATGAACCTTATTGATGGGATAGGCCAATTGGCGACGCCCCCAGTCTTCCAGGCGATGGATTTTTCCATCACTGGACTCGATCATGGTGCGATAACGATCCAGCATGGCGGGGACTTGCGCGCTTTGGTCCGGATGAACCATAAAAACGATCTCATAATGTCGCATGTATGCTCCTTATGGGTTAAACAGCCTTCCGCACACGACGGTAAGGCAAGGAGTGGCGGCCTTTTGAGCTGCCAACCAGAATCAGCGATTGTAATGCGATCGCCGTGAGCTTACAAGTCAATGAATTGCTGTGAGAGAGAACGATAGCCGTGAATATACTTTGAATCGATCGGCATCGCGGATCGGATTCTCGACATTTTTCTGAGCCGAGCCGACGTCCCCACAACCGACACTCGGCCTTCTTTGTTGCGTAACGGCAAAGGCACAATAAGATTCATGCGTATAAGTTGAGTAAGCCGTTAACCGCCGTGCCTCGATCTGAGTCTGTGGGGCCATTTTCCTCTTGAGTCGAAACATGCTCCGAAAAAGGCTGGCTCCGATCGCCAAAACTTGACTGTTGATTGAAATCGAAGGGCTGCCCTCTTTCATCGGACAATCCCGACGGAGCCGTTACATTGATGTCGGCCAGCGCAATCTCCTGAGCGCCGAGCATTTCGCGTAGCTTGGGTACAGCGGCCTCGATGGCCTCCCGAACTGAAGCGTGATGGGTCGCGAAATGGACCGTCGCTTGGTCTTGATCGATCTGGATACGGATTTCCAGAGGTCCTAAGTGTGCAGGATTGAGCCTGATTTCGGCCGTCTGCAGGCCTTTATCGGTCATCCATAGGATGCGTTCTCCCAGTCCTTCCTGCCATCCAGCTTGATTCAAAGGCTTATCCAATGCCGGTATCGAATCGTTGGCAACAACCGTGGTGAGCTGAGATGCCGAAGGAACCGCTTGTAACGGAAAACCGGTCTCGATCGAGTTTTGGACTCCCTCGGCGGGAACGGCGGTCGGCGGTGACATGTACTTGTCGAACTGCGAAAAGAGACTTTCACCGGCTCCACGCTTGGTCGAATCCTGACCGTCCGATTCAGCGGCAAGCAATTGCGCCAGGAGCGCATCCGGCTCTTCGACTCCAGATGACGCCATTCCGGATAAGCCCTTTTCTGCAGGCGTCAACCCCTTTTCTTCGCCTTGGGATTGATAGAAGAATTGCTCGCCGCGCAGCCCTACGCCAAGGTTGTCGTGCGAACGGGATTCACCATGATCGGCTAACTCGCTGGTGCGGAGCTCTTGGCTTGTTTGAATGAGTTCGTCCTGCGAGGTGAATGCTTCTGCACTCTCAGAACCTAAAGATTCCGCCTGTTGAGAGGACGTCAACGGAATCCCATGGGCGGCGAGTGCCGCCAACAGCGAATCGGCCGCACGGTTTTCGTTTTCAGACTCCAGATCCTCATCGAGCGGCACGGACTTAGGCAACGAACTGCCTTCCGCCGGCAAGCCGTTGCCGCCGGGCACTTCAGCACCCGAATAGTCTTGGAACTGCCGATCGGAAAATGCTTCGAGATTGGATACATACTGGAGAAGCTCCTGCAGCGGATCCGCGCCTGTTTCGTTCGTTTCCGCGGCGGCGATTTCAGGACTTTCTCCGGTCCCATTGGATCCCGTGTTCCCCTTCATCGCTTCAAATTGCCTGACCAGCGCCGCGAGAAAGGCGGCCGGATCCGCTTTGCTTTCCGGCGAGGTATTGCCGACAAGCTGGACCAATTCAAGAATGGAAGTCGGCGCGGCCGACACTGAAGTAATAGAAGTATTGATGTTCATGTCATAAATTCCGAGTTCGCATGACCATGGTCAGCAAATCGAATGCCAGAATGCTGAATCGAAATCATATGAATACGGTCAAGGTGCCGCCGCTTGAGCGGCGGCCCGCTCTCTCATCCTGCTCCGCTTGCTGTTTCTTTTCCTCCATGCGCGTCTCTTCCCTAAGCGAATGCTCGAAAACTTTCTTGATGCCCAGACTTCGCTTGCGCGCCGCTTCCCATTCGGCTTGGCGATTCTGAAGCTCTGCTTGCGCCGCATGAACGGCCTTTTCTTGGTCGGCGATTGCGGTATTGATCTTGGCCAGAAACATCCGGTACTCGATCAACTGACGAGTTCCGAGGCCCGCGTTTCCGGATCGTCGAAACTGGGCTGAATAATTGTCGCGGAACGTCATGAGACTATCGAGATTTCGCCGCGCGGATTCCACCTTTTTTTGGCTTTCCCCCAAAATTTGAGCCATTTGTTTCTCCCGTGATTCGGCGAGCTCCAAAACCGGGCTCAAGCGCTTCGATCGTTTCATACCTTAGTCCCGTTCTCTGAAGTTGTGAGGCATGCCGGATGTCGTTACGCGGATGCGCCCAATAATTTTTCCAAATCGTCGAGGCTTCTTTCGAAGCCGACCGCCTCGTGCAGATCCTGTTGCAGAAAACTCATGATGCCTGGATTCATGGCGATGGCTTCATCGATACGCGGATCGGATCCCTTGTGATAGGCCCCCACGGTGATCAGATCGCGATTTTGTTGATAGAGGGAGTATAGGCGTTTTAGACGCCTGGCAAGTTGCATATGCCGATCATCGGCAATGTCCGTCATCACGCGGCTGATCGAGGCTTCGATATCGATGGCAGGATAATGCCCGGAGTCAGCCAAGGCACGCGACAGCACGATATGGCCGTCCAGTATTCCGCGCGCCGCGTCGGCGATGGGGTCGTTGGCATCGTCGCCTTCGGCGAGCACGGTATAGAAGGCAGTGATCGACCCTTCCCCTTCGTTCCCGTTTCCCGCCCGCTCCACGAGTTGCGGCAGTTTTGCGAATACCGAGGGAGGATAGCCCTTGGTGGCGGGCGGCTCGTCGATCGCCAGAGCGATCTCGCGTTGCGCCTGCGCAAAGCGGGTCAGCGAATCCATCAAGAGCAGGACATCGAGACCTCGATTGCGAAAAAACTCGGCTATGCTCGTGGCCAACAAAGCGCCGTGCATGCGCATCAAAGGCGGGTAATCCGCCGGGGTTGCGATTACGACGGCCTTGGCGCGTCCTTCTTCGCCCAGAATTTTCTGCACGAACTCGTTAACCTCTCTGCCCCGCTCGCCGATCAGGCCCACCACCACTACATCGGCATTCGTGTATTTGGTCATCATGCCGAGCAGATTGCTCTTGCCAACGCCCGTTCCCGCAAACAATCCGAGCCGCTGTCCACGGCCGACAGTGAGCAAGGCGTTGATTGCGCGGACCCCGACATCCAAGGGCTCGCGGATCGGCTTCCGCGCCAGCGGATTGATCGCGCTCCCGGTCAGCGGCATCGAGCAATCGCTCTGCACAGGCCCCTTGCCGTCCAATGGCTTGCCGGCCCCGTCCAACACCCGTCCGAGCAAACCGAAGCCCACTCGCACGGAAGAGGTTTTGGTCAGCGGTATGACCCGGCAGTCCGGCTCCAAACCCTGGATATCGCCGGTCGGCATCAAATAAATCCGCTCTCCTGCGAAACCGACAACTTCCGCTTCCACGCCGTTTCCATGCGCTGTCTTGACCAGGCAACGAGCTCCGACGGCCGCTCGGCAGCCGACTGCCTCAAGGGTGAGGCCGACCATACGGCTCAGCTTGCCTTCCACCAGCAATTCCGGCGGCTCGTTGAGACGCGCGCGGTAACTGGCCAGTTTCGCGGCCCACAATTCCTTGAGTCTAGGTGCCGGAGCGAGATTGGTCATGACCGATCCTCGTCCCGTTCGCCGCCGAATAAACGTGCGATTGTCGATGCGAGGCGTTTTTCGACTGTGGCGTCGATGTAAGACGTGTCGGTCGTTACCCGGCAGCCGCCGCGGGTCAAGAGCGGATCTTCGACGACCTTCCAGCGTGGCCCCAATTCGTCCAGCGCGAGTGTAGACCGAATCAGCTCCGCATCGTCCGGATGCAAGTGAAGCGCTATTTTCCGCGCACTGGAAGGAAGGATTGCCATGGCTTCGCGCACCACGGCAATGATTTCGCCGGGCTCGGTTTTCAGCTCTCGCCGAATGAGCTGCTTCGCGACAGCAATCGCCAACGCGACCAGTTCCTGCTCGACGCGATCGCCCACTTCGGCCAGCGGTTCGCTCAAGCAGTCGATCAATTCCTGTAAGCGCTGGGCCAAAGACGCCGCGTTTACGCGTCCTTCGTCGTATCCCTGGCGGTAACCTTCTTCGCGACCGTCCCGATAGCCTTGCTCCGAACCCTCTTTGAATCCAGCGGCGCGGGCTTCCTCATAAGCTTGCTTCTGCATCGCTTCGATTTCTTCCGCCGTGGGCATCGCCGGATAGTCCGTTTCCTCCTCGACCACGACCACGGGACATTCCTCTTCGGGTTCGCCCATGACCGGCAGCTTCCACGGTTCGAGTGAAGCGAGCTCCTCTGCGGAGAAGCCTTTAAATGAGCTCATCGCTACCGCCTAACGAGAGTTCGCCGGCCTCCGCCATGCGCCTTGCAATGGCTAGAATATCCTTTTGTGCGGCCTCCACCTCGCTTAAGCGGGCCGGGGGCGCGGCCTCCAAATCGTCGCGCAACATCTCTGCCGCCCGGCGCGACATGTTGCTGAAAATCTTTTCTTTCAGCGCGTCATCGGCGCCGCGCAGCGCGAGCAATAACGAATCCGTCGACACTTCGCGAAGCAAGGTCTGGATGCCCCGATCATCGATATCGACCAGATCGTCGAATACGAACATCTTGTCCTGGATCTTTTGGCTGAGGTCCGGATTGACTTCGCTGATCTGCTCCATGATCGAGGCTTCGACGGTGCTCTCGATAAAATTGAGAATATTGGCCGCGGTTTCGATGCCGCCGAGTGTCGACGATTTGACATTCGCATTCCCGCTCAGCTGTCTTTCCATGATGTCGTCAAGCTCGCGAAGGGCCGCCGGCTGTACGCCGGTGAGCGTAGCCACGCGCATGATGAGGTCCGGCCGCGCCCGTTCAGGGAGATAGCCGAGGGTTTCCGCGGCTTGGTCGCTGTCCAATAGAGACAAGATGATCGCGATGATTTGCGGGTGTTCGAGCCGGATCAGATCGGCGATGGCGCGTGGGTCCATCCATTTGAGTTGTTCCAGGCCCTTGCTGTTGCGGCCCAACAGGATACGGTCACAAACGCTGCTGGCCTTGTCGGCTCCCAAGGCCTGGGTAAGGAGATTGCGGATATATTCTTCCGAATTCACGCCCAGGGCGGTCTGGTTGCGGATATCGTCCACGAATTTCCCGAGGACGTCTTCCACCATTGGCATGGTGATGTTGCGAAGCTCAGCCATGGCCGCACCGATTTGCTGAACCTCTTTCGGCGACATGTGCTTGAGCACTTCCGCCGCCCTATCCTGCCCGACCGTCAGAAAGAACAGCGCGGCCCTCTGCGGCCCGTCCAATCTGCTCGACTCTGCTTCAGCCATTCACGTTCATCCAGTTCTTGATGACCTGCGCGACGCGCTTTGGATCCTGATCCACTGCCCTCTGCGCGAAAACCACGCGCTTTTCATGACTTTCGGGCGCTTCCAGCATCAACAGCTCTTCGTCCTCGTTCTCCTTTGAGATTTCGCGTGGCTCGCGGGCATCGACGATCGCGCCATCTTTAGTAGCCGAATCCGCTATGTCATTCGCATCGGCGCCGGACGATTCGCCTCGTCCCACTAGGCCTTTCACCGCCGGACGAAGGACGCCGAAGACCAGCACGAGCACGATTAGCGCTGCTCCCGCTTGCTTGACGATCGACCAAAACCAATCCTGCTCCCAAACCGGCGCAACCGGCAAAGTTTCGATCTCGCTGCGGAAGGCCGCGTTGGTTACGGTAACCCGGTCTCCGCGCGCGGCATCGTACCCTACGGCCTCCTTCACCAGATTGGCGAAACGAGTCAGATCTTCCTCGCTGTAGGGTTGGAGAGTCACCCCATTATCGCCTTGTGGAACGTGCTGATAGTCGACTACCACCGCGGCGGTGATGCGGCGGATGACACCCGCCCCTAGACGGGAGTGACTGATGGTCTTGTCCAGTTCGTAATTTCGGGTAGCGCTTTTGACGGTGCTGAGAGGAGGCTCCGAAGGGTTTTGCCCGGGTTGCGCTGCGCCAGTTGTTTCAGGCGCGATACCGGCAGGCGGCGGCTGATTCGACAGGGCTCCTGGCACGCCCTGCACTGCCGAGCCTTTGTTTTGTTCCTCGTTGGTCTGTTCGCTGCGCAAGGCGGGCAGGTCCGGGTTGTAGACTTCCTGAGTGCGCTCGGTGACGGTGAAATCGATATCAGCGGTGACCTGGGTGCGAAGCCCATCCCTGCCGACCACCGGGCTCAAGATGTTTTCGATACGCTCGATGAGATGCTCCTCGACCTGCTTTTTGTAGTCGAATTGCTTGGCGTTCGGATATAGGTCATTGCCGTTGTCCTTGGCATTGAGCAGATGCCCCCGCTGATCGACGACCGTAACTTGTCCGGGTTCCAACTGCGGCACGCTGGACGCCACTAGATGGACGATAGCCTCCACTTGTCCCGGCTCCAGGCCGCGTCCCGAATGCAATTCGACCATAACGGAAGCACTGGGTTTTTTAGCTTGCCGCACGAATACCGATTCTTTCGGCAAGGCCAGATGAACGCGGGCCGATTTGACATTCCGAATGGTGGTGATCGAACGGGCAATCTCTCCCTCCAAAGCGCGTTGATACCGCGCGCCCTCAACCATTTGGCTAGCGCCAAAACCCGACTGTTTTTCCAACAGTTCGAAGCCGGTACCGCTTTCCTTGGGCAACCCCATCCCGGCCAGTTTCAATCGCACCGCATGGACCTGATCGGCCGGAACCAATATGGCGCCGGTCGCCGGCTGGATCTGGTGTTGTATGTTGAGTTTTTGCAACGCTTCGACGATTTCTCCGCCCTCCTTTTCCTCCAAGTTGGAAAACAAGGTTGCATATTCGGTTTTGTTAGCCCACAGCAGCACGGCGATCGCCGTCGCCACCGTGAACGCGAGAGCGGCGATCAAGCCGATTTGTCGGCCGCGCGGCATCCGCATCCAGGTCCTGAGGACCGGCGACGATTTCTCGCTTTGGACGACCGCGGCTTGCCCGCCCGGCACCAGGTTTTTGCTTTCGCTTTGACTGAGTTCCATCTGGCGCTATCGTTTCCGGACTACATGGGCATGTTCATGACGTCCTTGTAAGCCTCCACAAGCTTGTTCCTGACCTGTACCATGGCCTGGAACGACAGACTGGCTTTCTGCAGCGAGATCATCACTTCCGACAGATTGGCATCGGTCGCGCCGGACTCGAACGCTTCCGCCAATTTGTTGGCTTGCTGCTGAGTTTCGTTGACCTTGTCGATCGAATCCTTGAGCAAAGTGCCAAAATCGACCGCGTTATCGGTAGGCAATGCGGTGCTGCGGGCCTGATCCCGCATGATGCGCATTTGTGTGAGAACCTTATTGATATCGAGCTCGCTCATGGTAATGCCCGTTTTTTGTCACTACGCCCATAAATGCATGATCCGCGCCAACGTTATACGGCCGCCAGATGGCCGGCTTCGCGCATCTTGGCAAGCTTGTAGCGGAGCGTCCGTTCGCTGATTCCCAGCCGCTCCGCAGTCGATTTACGGCTGCCGTTCTGCTCCTTCAGCGTATCCAGAATGATTTTTTCCTCGTGGGTCCGCAGGCCGCCCATCAGCGAGTCGGCGGCGGATGAATCGGGCTCCGGCGAAATTCCGTCGCTGCCGTAGAGATCATCCTCGAACACCAGATCTTCGGGCGCGATGCGACCGCCGGATTGGAGTATCAAGGCTCTTTGAATCGAGTTGTCCAACTCCCGCACGTTACCCGGCCATCGGTAGGCCGACAGCCGAACGGCCGCTTCCTTGCTCAGTTCAGGTAACGGTTTGCCGCTACGCCAGTGACGCCGGACAAAGGCTTCCGCCAGCGGAACAATGTCTTCCTTCCGTTCCCGTAACGGCGGGATGGTCAGCGGAAAGACGCTTAAGCGGTAATAAAGGTCTTCCCTGAAAAGCCCGCGGCTGATCCATTCTTTCGGATTCCGGTTGGTGGTCGCCAATATGCGGATATCCAGTGCGAGCGGCTTGCGTCCGCCGAGACGCTCGACTTCGCGTTCCTGAAGAACCCTGAGCAACTTCGCCTGCAGGGGCAGGTTCATCTCGGATATTTCATCGAGCAGCACGGTGCCGCCTTGAGCCATTTCGAGTTTCCCAGGCACTGTTTGGACCGCTCCGGTGTAAGCGCCTTTCTCATAACCGAAAAGCTCCGCCTCGAGCATGTTTTCGGGGATCGCGGCACAGTTTATGGCCACGAAAGGGCCCTCGTGCCGAAGGGAACTCTGATGGATATAGCGAGCCAGAACTTCCTTGCCGGTTCCGCTCTCACCCTGAATGAGCACCGTTGCGTCGGATTTCGCGATCCGTGCCGCCAAGCCTAGCAGCTTTTTCATCGCCGGGCTTTCCGCCAGTCGTCCGTCTGTTTTCTCCGGCTTCGACAGGATACGTCGCGATACCTGCTCGACCAAGGTTTCCGCCGCAAAGGGCTTGACCAGATAGTCGCAGGCTCCTGCCTGCATCGCTTGAACCGCATTTTCGATAGTGCCGTAGGCGGTCATGAGGAGGACCGGAACATCCGGATAGTCCGCTCTGATGCGTTCGAGCAGGCTCAGTCCGTGCAATTTAGGCATCTGCACGTCGCTGATCACCAGTCTTACCTGCGACTCTGCCAATTTGGCGAGCGCCTCCGCGCCATCCCCTGCGGCCATGGTCCGATAACCGGCGATTTCCAAAGTATCCGTCAAGGCCTCCGACAAGGAGGGGTCGTCTTCGACGATCAAAATGTCAGTTTGCTGCATCATCTCCTCCCATAAAGGCGGCACGGCCGGAAAAGTTGCCCGGCAAAGGCGTGCCGCCAGGACTTAAAGGCAGTCGAATACGAAAGGTCGTACCAAAACCCTCCGAGGATTCGCACCAGATTCGCCCGAGATGCGCTTTGACCACGTATTCGGCGATCGCCAACCCGAGTCCGGTGCCGTTGGCTCGGGTTGTGAAAAACGGCTCGAAAATCCGTGCTCTGATGCCTTCGGCAATACCCGGACCATCGTCCGACACGCTGATGTCCAGATATCGAGGCTCGCGCCGATCCGCCACGACCGTTACGCTGCCCTCGCCGCCCATGGCGTCCACGGCGTTGCTGACCAAGTTGATCAGTATGCCCAGGAGCGCGTCGCCGTTGCCGTGCAGATCGTCTTCGTCGGACCGGTTGGCAACCGTGAAACGTATCGGTTTGCCCTGCATCAACGGCTCACAGTTTTCCATGAGCTTGGTCATGAGCTCGCTGATCGAAAACCGCTCCTTGGCCAAGGTTCCCATCCGGGCGAAGGTCAGCATATCGTTGACCTGACGCTCCAAGTGGTGGAGCCGCTCGGTCAGCTTGGCTGCAAATTTCGAGCGGTGGGAAACGTCAAGATCGGATTTTGCGAGATGAGAGGCGTAGAGCAGCGCGGTTGCCAAAGGCGTGCGCACCTGATGGGCAAGGCTCGCCACCATTTCCCCCAGTGCCGAGAGTCGCCTTTGATGATCCGCCCACTCCTGGAGAGAGCGCATTTCCGTTACGTCCGTAAGGAGCACGATTTGCCCCGGTTCATCGCCGAGCGGGCTGAGGGTAAGGCTTATGGTTTTTCCATCGGGCAAGAGTCTTTGGTGGGGGTTTTCGACGATCGGCAAGGCATTCAGGACGTCGCGCCACATCCGTCCCAAAAGCGGTTCGCCGAGAAACAGCCCGGCAACCGGGTTGTACTCTACGATCAGACCGCGACCGTCGATCACGACCACGCCGCCCGGCAGAGTCTTCAGGAGTAATTGTAGGCGGTTGGCCAATAACTCTTTTTCGGCCAAGGTTTTCAGTCGCTCGCTTCGGGCAGCCGCGAGCTCTTCGCTGAGACGCGCGACTTGGGCTTCGAGGTCGAGGTAGGACTGGGTCAGATTCTCGGAAAGCGCATTGAATACCTGGAAGGCATCCTGCAAGCGCTGGGCATTGTCGAAAATTTGGTTGACCAAGGGAGCGCCGAGTCCGGTAAAAGTTGAACCTGACCGGCGAGAAGCAATCAAAGTGCCACTTTGTTGCCCCATAAAAACAATGGCTTGGACGGCCTCCTTTTGGAGGGACGTCAAATTACCGTCGTCTCTTCTCCCCGCAAGCCGTATTTGCGCAACTTCTCGACCAAAGTCGTGCGGCGCATTTTGAGAAGATTGGCGGCGTGGGCCACGACGCCGTTACACTCGTCCAGGGCCTGCTTGATCAACTCGCATTCCAGATTGTTCAAATGCTCGCGCAAGTCCAAACCTTCTCCCGGCAAGCGGGCAAGGACGAGTCCATCGGTAGCGGATACACTTTCGGCGTTCGGCTCGCGCCTGAGCGTGGCGTCTTCCGGTTTGACATACTGTTGGAATTTTTCCGGCAAATCTGCCGCATCGACGACGCCGTTTGGAAATAATATCGCCAGACGCTCGATCAAATTGGCCAGTTCACGTACGTTTCCTGGCCAATGGTACCGCTGCAAAACCCGAAGAGCGGCCGGCGTAAGCCGCATGTCTCCCCGCTTTTCGGCTTTGAGACGGGCGGTAAGATCCTCGACCAGAGTCGGTACGTCTTCCAGTCGCTCGCGCAGCGACGGTACATCGATCGGAAAGACATTGAGACGGTAATAAAGATCTTCCCTAAATCGGTTCCGGCCGATTTCCTCTTCCAGATTGCGGTGAGTCGCCGCGATGATGCGTACGTCGCACTGAATGGTCCTATTGCTGCCTACCCTCTCGAAGCAGCGCTCCTGCAAGACTCGCAGCAACTTTACCTGCATCGACAGGGGCATGTCCCCGATTTCATCCAAAAACAGCGTGCCGCCTTCGGCCATTTCGAAACGTCCTTGGCGGGAACTGAGCGCCCCGGTGAAAGCGCCCTTCTCGTGACCGAAAAGCTCGCTTTCCAGCAGCTCACCCGGTATGGCGCCGCAATTCACGGGTACGAACGGCTTGCTTCGGCGGGCGGAGTAATAATGTAAGTTGCGAGCGATAACCTCTTTGCCGGTGCCCGACTCGCCTAAGATCAGAACCGTTGCGTCGGACGGAGCGACTTGCTGAATGAGTTTGCGCGTGCGTTGGACGGCTGCGCTGGCGCCGGTCAAACTGCGGAACAACTCCGAAGGGCGGACGTTGACCACTTCCGGCGCTCCCCGGCTGATCTTTTCGAGGCAGGCGCTCAAAGCAGCGTGATTGGTCGGCCAGGCCAATACGGCGGAAGCTCTGTTTTCCAACCCGGCCGGCAAAGGTCTTGTCGGCGACTTATCCATTACTAGGACAAGCGGCGCTTGCCTGTAAAGCTCCACGATCCGCAAAACCACCTTTTCGATGTCGTCGTCCACGCCGACGAAGATTGCGTCGAATTCCGGTTCAGTTTCGTCTCTGAGGGTATCCAAATCGCATGCGATGACCTCACAATCAAGGAACCTAAGAATAATCCTCAGTTCGGTCAACAAGGCGCTATCGCTTTGGAGTAATAAAATTCGGCGCAAGCCCATCTAGTTTGCTCTCCAATGGCCCGACCCTGAAACGTGAGTCGACCGGTTCGGATGGTATGGTAAATATGCAACAACAAACGGCTTGAAAGTTTAGCCGTCAAAATATCGTCGTCAACAGAACGTTTTTTAGGCGAACATCGAAATGCATCAATTCAGCGAGCGGGAAATAGCGATATAAGCTATTTTTTATTTATTTGAAAAAAGCCGAGTCGCCGATTAGCGACACAAATATTAACGTGACGCGAACGAGACAAGGGAATAGCATGTATACTTTTGACAACAATCGACTTTATGTATCAAGGCGAGCTTTTTAATGGCCAAATTAACGCTCACATTCAGAGGCAAGTCACTCCAGGCCATCACGCTTAGGCCGGGCGAGATCAGCATAGGTCGCGATCCGTCCAATCTCTTGCATATCGATAGTCTGGCCGTTGCGCCCCAACACGCGATTATCGAGTCCACGCCCGAACAAAATATCATTCGCGAAGTCGATAGCGAGTTTCCTGTTTTCGTCAATGACAAAAAGATCGCCGAACATGCGCTCGGTCACGGCGACCGAATTACCGTCGGCAAACATGTGATTTTCTTCACCAAGGAAGAGATCTTCAGATCGGAGAGGCAAGCGGACGCCGAGTCGGAACCGGAAGTCTGGACAGACGCCGATGCCAAATTTTTCAATGGCAGCTTGCAGGTGTTGAACGGACGGCAGATCGGGCTGGTGATACCATTGAAGAAATCTTTGGTTCGTCTCGGAAAAGAAGGCTCCGGCGTGGTCATCATCGCCAAGCGCAAGAGCGGGTATTTTATTTCGCCTTTGGCGGACGGCACCTCGCTGACCATCAACGACAAGCCCGTAAAGGATCAGGCCGTGCTCTTGAACGACGGCGATCTCATCAAGGTCAATGAATCCCTAATGCAATTCTTTCAAGAGTAACCGCACGGAGCTGCTTAATGTCCAGCATCAGGCGTTCGGAAAAACGCCATTTTCATCGTATAGCTCATGACGCGCCCGCCACGCTATTTCATAAAGATGACAGCTTTCCCTGCAAAATCCTGGACCTTTCGCTCAAGGGCTGTCTGATCGAGCTCGATGCGGACCGACCCCTTGATCCAGACTATATCTACGAACTTCGCATCGATCTGAGCGGGACGGTTCGCATCTTGATGGGCGTTTCCTTAGCCCACCGCAGCGGAACGAAGATCGGCCTCGTGTGCCAACGTACGGACCTGGACAGCATTTCCGCGCTGAAGAGGTTGGTCGAACTCAATCTGGGCGACGAGGAACTGCTCGAGCGAGATTTACAGGCGCTGGCGTCGAGCTCGGACCATTAACCCTCTGTACTACAGCCGCAGTTGTTGGTCTAACGAGGCATGGTACTCGACTGAGGAGGCCACCATGAGGGCTTACCTGGTGAAACCGTTGGCCGACCCGGAGGCGGTGCTGATGGTGGACGAGACGGGCTCTCTGAAGAATGGCATCCACTCGGTTGGCGTGAAGCGGCAATACAGCGACACGGCCGGTCGCATCGAGAACAGCCAGACACGTCTTGGCCTAGTCAAGCTGGTGGCACCGGCATCAGTGGAGCGCCGGCAGTGCCATTACCGACGCCGCTGTCGCGGTCATCCACCATAACTGCGGCTGTAGTACTAGACGTCGGACGAAAAGTCGGCCCCGGAAAACTAAAATCGAATTGGGAACCGGACCATATCAACGCCTTCCTTGGCGTCATTTTGGCGGCTGATTGACAAAACCAGAATAAGCCGGATATGGATTTTTCGTGAGTCAGCGACTATGAAAATCTTCTTTTCAAGCCGGGGCACGCCGTACGGTCAGTTTTTTATCTGACGTCGGGTTTCGGCCGTCTAAGTAAACATCCACAAATCTGCGGCCACTAACGAAAGTCCGGCCTACTCAGATCGGCTGCGCCGCCTGCTGTTTCTGCACAATGTACAGAAGATTGCTGTACCTGGAGCTAAGGGCGCCAAAGGACAAAATGCTGCCTACTACCTTTACGGAGTGGATCAGCAGCCGAAAGACACCTTTGCCGGGTCTCATGTAGCCGTCGCCGTATTCCGCTAGGACGGTAAAGTCATTTTTCTTACAAAAGTCCCATATGCCGCGCCGTGAAACCACCGGATCGTAATGAACCGGATAGGGTTCATAGCCCGGTTTGCCAGCGTTCCGGAAACCCAGGAAAATGCGGTAATAAAGCACATGAAACCAATGCGGTGTCATGCGGGTTATAAACCCATGAACGGAATGGGGGTCTGGTATGCGAATAACGATGATTCCGCCGGGCTTGACCCATCGGCTGAGGTTGTTTAGTACCTGCTCTGCGCCCTTAATGTGCTCGAGGACATACGAGCTGTAGATCACATCGTAGTGATGCTCGGGAAGTTGTACCGAGCGTAAGTCTCCTTCAACCGCTATATCGAGATCGCCGATATCGTCCTTTCTCATCTTTAGCGCGGCTGCGTCGAGGTCAACGCCGGTTAATACATATTCGACCCCGTTAAGATTCAATTGCCATCTCCGGCCACAACCCGCTTCCAGTATCTCCAGCGGCTTCGCGGAAGTCGATTGTGCCTTGATGTAGTCTACGATTACTTCGCACTCTTTTTCTCGACTCTGAATCAGGTCCATTTTGTCACTCCTAAGTAGTTGCCCGATGTGAAATCGCCTCCAAAAACCGACATTGAATCTGAACCCGGACAATATATGAGGTCTTTCGCCGCGTCAAATTCAGTGTTTAATCGGGAAATCTGAATAATCCGGATATCGGTTTTTCTCGGACTGACGGCTTTAAAATCGTCCGTTTCGAGCTGGGCTACAGGAGTGTGGTCAGGTCAGGTTTTTTTATGCTTGATTTTGATTTCGACTCCTTGCGTTTTGCCAAGCCGCGCCGCATAAAGAAATCTGAAGCGAATTGCAAAAGTCCGACCGTCCGGCTTCGGTAGTGCTTGATCGACTGAGTCGATACCGGCCTCGGATATGGGCTGGTTTACTCTTACACTCGCAATGTCCGACATTGACAGCCTACCTCCCTGGGCGCATCGTTTCCCAAATCGGCTAGCGCTATGGCGAGCCGGCAGGAGACGGTCCGGTCTTTTCGGAAATTGCCAATCCTGCCGGAGCACCAGAACAGCGGCGAACCGCCGGTCGAGGAAACGCTGAGAGCAAGCATAGCCTGGATGAAACGAAGTAGCATCCAGGGCTTATGCCGTCTCGTTCATCGACCACTCCTCCTGGATTCCGTTTCACTCCATCCAGGCTACGTGCTGAATCGCAGATTTCGGGAACTAATGAATTCCACCCATGATCTGCTTTAAGCCGGTTCTCCTGAGAAAGCAAAGGAACTCCTCGGCTCTAGAACCGTTCGTTATTAATCAGGCCCGTAAATACCCTCCTGGTATTTCGGGCCGCCGCCCAGGCCGGTACACGCCCGGCCTGGGCTCACGCGGCTTGTCGCCGCGCCGGGCGCGTCGCGTCCCAATCCTCTCCTGGAGGATTTGTGCCGATCTGCACGGCGGAACAGCCCCCAGTGTGCGGACAGGGATGGTCCGGCACGAGCCGCATCGTTCTCGATCACAACGCGGCCAGGGCATCGCGCAGACTTCTTACCGGCACGATCTCCAAATTCTTGATTCCCCCTTTCGCGACATTCTTGGCGGGCGCCAAGGCATGGGTGAACCCGTGTTTTGCGGCCTCCTTGAGCCTTTCCTCGCCGTTTTGAACCGGCCTGACCTCGCCGTTGAGTCCCAATTCCCCGAATACCACCCAGTCCTTCGGAATGGGACGGTCCCGGTAGCTGGACACGACCGCCAAGGCCACCGCCAGATCGCCCGCGGTTTCGGTAAGGCGCAGCCCGCCCACCATATTGACGAAAACGTCCTGGCTGAACAAAGGGATTCCACCGTGCCTATGGAGCACCGCCAACAGCATGGCCAGCCGATTTTGTTCCATGCCCACGGCGACCCGGCGGGGTGACGGCGAATGGGACTCATCGACCAAGGCTTGAACTTCCACCAGAAGAGGCCGGCTGCCTTCGCGCATCACCATCACGACGCTGCCGGGAGCGTCTTCCTCGCCGCGCGACAAGAATAGCGCCGACGGATTGCGCACCTCTCTGAGCCCGGTCTCGGTCATGGCGAATACGCCAAGCTCGTTGACCGCCCCGAAGCGGTTCTTGAACGCCCGAATAACCCGGAACCGGCTACTCGAATCGCCCTCGAAATAAAGCACGGTATCCACCATGTGCTCCAGCACGCGGGGGCCCGCCAGGGCGCCTTCCTTGGTGACATGACCGACGAGGAATACGGTCGTCGGCGTCTGCTTGGCATATCGAACCAATTGCGCAGCACACTCCCTCACCTGAGCCACGGAGCCCGGCGCCGATTGCAGAATTTCGCTGAACGTGGTTTGGATCGAATCGATGACCAGAACGTCCGGCCTGGCCTCCGACGCGATCGCCAAGATCCGCTCCAGCGAGGTTTCGGCAATGATCTGCACGCCGGCGCAAGACAGTTGCAGCCGCTTGGCGCGAAGGCTTACCTGCCTTATGGATTCTTCGCCGGTCACATAGAGCACCCGCTGGCGTTCGCTCAAGGTAGCGAGGGTTTGCAGCAAGAGGGTCGATTTGCCGATACCGGGATCGCCGCCGATCAGGATGGCGGAACCTGTGACCAGTCCGCCGCCCAAGACTCTGTCGAATTCTTCGATGCCGGTCGGCGTTCTGAAAATTTCTTCCGCTTCGACCTCCGCGAGCGAGACGGGAGACGCGCGTTCGGAGGCCCCTGCATAGCCCGAGAAGCGCGAGGCGGGCGGCGCCACCCGATCCTCCACGCCTTCCACCATCGAATTCCAGGAATTGCAGGCCGGACACTGTCCGGACCACTTGGTTTGAGCGTGCCCGCACTCGGTACAGCGAAACACGATCTTCCGGTCTTTGGTACGGCTTACGGCCACGGTTTACCCCCGCTGACCAAAGCGTTCACATCCTGCCGAAAATGCACCGTCACCGCATCGAAGCCGATCTCGCGCATGGCGCCCAAACCCTTATCGAGAGGCATGACGTGATCGGGAGATTCGTCGCTGAAAAGGTGAACGATCCACTGTTCCAAAAGGTCGATGCGGTTAAGCTCGGTAAACGTACGGAAGTATTGCCTTACCTCCTCCTGAGTCGACTGCAGATGGGTCAGGGAATCGTCCAGGGCATAGCGATCGCCGTTGACGAATACCCCTCCCGGCTTTAGAACGCGAAAGATTTCTTCGAGCACTCGGACACGATAGCCATTCAGAAAGTTGTGCAGCGTATAGGCCGAGGCGACGACGTCTATGCTTGCCGACGGCACTCCCTGTAGATAGGACAGAGCATCGTTTTCGACCAGTCGCAGGCGTCCATGCTCCAAAACGCCGGCCAGACTCCGACGCGCTTGGCTCAACATGGTGAATTCGTTGTCGACCGCAGTAATCATCGCATCGGATCGTGCGCGGATGAGATTCATAGTCGTCACGCCGGTGCCGCAGCCGAGTTCAAGCAAATTTAACGATTCCGTCGAAACCTTGGGCGTCCAGCCGGCCACGAACTCGCCGACTCGCCGGCTCATGTCGGCCGCCGCGGGACAAATCCGCTTTAGCATTTCGTATTCTTCCCCGATCGGGCCGGAAAAAAGTTTTTCAGCAGTCACTTCATTCATGATCGATCATTAAGAGTTACAAATTAAGCATCGGTTCACGGTCGATAAACAATGCGGTAAATCGCCCCGGCCTTATCGTCCGATACCAATAGCGCTCCATCGGGCATTTCCAAGACGTCCACCGGCCGGCCGAGGACTTCGCCGTTGGGCCGCAACCAGCCTTCCGCGAAAATCTTGTCGTTGACGGGTTTTCCCCCGCGGAATTCGACCATCACGACCCGATAGCCGACGGGCGCACTTCGATTCCATGAACCGTGCTGGGCGACGAAAAGCTGGCCCCGATATTCGGCCGGAAATTGCTTGCCGGTGTAAAAGCGCATGCCGAGCGGTGCGACGTGGGCCGGATACGTCCACGCGGGCGACTCGAATTCGGCGCAGGATTTCCCTTTGCCGAAAGACGGATCGACGATGTCCTTGCCATGGCAATGCGGAAATCCGAAATGCAGCCCCGGTTTCGGCGCATGATTCAGCTCATCGGGCGGCACGTCGTCGCCCATCCAGTCGCGTCCGTTCTCGTTCAACCACAGTTCTTTCGTTTCCGGATGCCAGTCGAAACCGACGGTATTGCGGATGCCGCGAGCATAAATTTCGAAGTTCGAGCCGTCCTTGTCCAATCGCGTCAGCGTCGCGTAAATGTCTTTTTCGGAAAGGCAGACATTGCAGGGAGCGCCCACGGGGGCATAAAGCTTCCCGTCCGGTCCCACTCGCAGATATTTCCAGCCGTGGTGCACATCCTCGGGATAGCGGTCGAAGACGATCTCCGGCTTGGGTGGGTTCGATACCTGCCGCCCGATGTCCTTGAACCTCAGAATGCGCGGAATCTCCGCGACATACAGGTCGCCATCGACATAAGCGATGCCGTTCGGCATGTTCAAGTTCTCGGCCAGCACCTGGACCTGATCGGCTTTGCCATCGCCGTCCCGATCGCGCACTGCGTAAACCTTGCCCTCCTCCATGCTGCCCACATATACGGTACCGTCGTTCCCCAAAGCCAAAGACCTGGCGTTGGGCGTCTGATCGGTGTAGAGCGCGATTCGAAAACCGGGAGGGAGCTTGATCTCGCTCAACAGCGCTTCGGCCCGGACTTCGGCGCAGACCGTCAAACCGAGCGCACACGCCGCGAGCTTCAGCCAAGAATGTTCTCTTACGTCCATACGTCTCCCTCAATGAGCTGAAAGATTCATGAAAGGCTTGGAGGGCAAAATTGTGTTTACGGCGAACGACTTGATTTTTAATGCTTCGCCTCCAAATATGGTAACACCCACGATTTCCATAGGTGACCGACAATCATGCGCATATTTCTCTTTCTGCTCACTAACGCCGCGGTACTGCTTCTGATCAGCATCATTTTCCATGTCTTGGGGCTCGGCAACTTTCTCACCCAGCGCGGCGTTCATCTGAACCTCGACAGCTTGCTCCTGATGTCCGCCATCATCGGCATGAGCGGCTCCTTCATTTCGCTGATGATGTCCAAATGGATGGCCAAACAATCCATGGGCGTCTACGTGATCGAGCAACCGACCAATCAAACCGAGCGCTGGCTGGTCGACACTGTCCGGCGCCACGCGCAGCAGGCCGGCATCGGCATGCCCGAGGTAGGGATTTTCGATTCCCCGGAGCCCAATGCGTTCGCGACCGGCATGAACAAGAACGATGCTCTCGTCGCCGTCAGCACCGGTCTTATGCACCACATGAATGCCGATGAAGTGGAAGCCGTTTTGGGACACGAGATCAGTCACGTGGCCAACGGCGATATGGTCACCCTGGGCCTTATTCAGGGCGTAGTGAATACGTTCGTCTACTTCTTCGCCTCCATCGCGGGCCATCTCATCGACCGGGTGGTGTTCCGCTCGGAAGATGACCGTGGCGGGTATGGACCGGCCTATTATTTGACGCAAATTGTGGCGCAAATATTCCTCTCCATTCTGGCGACGATGGTTGTCATGTGGTTCTCCCGCTGGCGCGAGTTTCGCGCCGATGCCGGCGGCGCGCGCCTGGCCGGTCAGAACAGGATGATCGGAGCCCTGAGGGCCTTGCAGCGAGCCCATGACCATAGAGATTTGCCCGGCGAGTTCGCTGCGTTTGGAATCAACGGCGGTTTAGGCTACGGCTTCAAGAAACTCTTCATGAGCCATCCTCCGCTGGAGGAGCGTATCGCCGCTCTGCAGAATCTGCGCTAACGTAAAGCGCCCTTGCCGCCCGCCCGAGAACCCCATCCGGGCGGGCTTTTTTATCGATTGACCACGGGACTACATCCATGAGCATCGAATGGTCGGACCTACTGAGCGAAAGCGAGGCTACCGCCGATTTTCGGGCAAAGGGCGAAGGATCGGCGTTTTGCGGTTTGGCCGATTTAGGCTTGTTGCGGGTTTCCGGCGTCGATGCGGAGACTTTTCTGCAAGGCCAATCGACTTGCGATATCGCCAGCCTTGGGTTCGACGAATCCGGGCTCGGAGCTTTTTGTAATCCCAAGGGCCGCGTCATAGCGAGCTTCCGTGTCCTTCGCCGCGTCGAAGGTTATTACCTCTTTGTGCCGGCCGATTTGGTGGAGGCGATACACAAGCGCCTTCGCATGTATGTGCTGCGCTCGAAAGTTTCCATAGAAAATCTGACGCCGCACTGGGGATTCATCGGGCTTTTCCGGCCCGGCTCCGGGCTTCTCGATGGCCAGGGCGGCGACGTGCTGGCGGTCCGCGTCGACCAAAGCTCCGCGCGCATTCTGATTGCCGCACCGAACGAGACCGCCAAGCGACTCTGGGAAGGTCTCCTGTCGTCATCGGATTACAGCCTGGTCAGTTCCGGTGCGTGGCGCTTGAAGGAAATCGAAGACGGTCTTCCGAGCGAAACGCAGGTGACCAGCGAGGAATTCCTCCCGCAGATGCTCAATCTCGATATTCTGGGCGGCGTCAGCTATCGCAAGGGTTGCTATACCGGGCAGGAGGTCGTGGCACGGACGCACTTTCTCGGGCACCTGAAACGACGGATGTTTCGTCTTCGAACGATCAGCGAGCACGAGCCCAAGCCCGGCGATCCGCTCTATCAGTCCGGCGAAGCCGATGGGCAGCGGGTCGGGCAAGTCGTCGCTGCGGCGCCTGAAGCGGAGCGGAGTTTTCAATTGCTGGCGGTTCTGCCTCTCGACCGCGCTCCAGATGCCGATCTCCGGCTCTTTCGACCCGACGGTCCGGCCGCCGAGTTTCTGACTTTGCCCTATACTTTCGACGTTCCATAACAATAATGCGGATAGAGTTCAGTCAAATATGGACCTAAGAAACGAGCAGGTCTTTCTCGATTACATCAAAGCCGCGATCGAGAACGATAAATTGCAATTGCCCACGATTCCTGAAGTCGCCCTCAAGGTTCGCCAAGCGATCAACAAGGACAACGCGTCGGATGCCGAGATAGCAAAAACGATTTCGTCCGATCCGGCGCTTTCCGCGCGGCTCCTGCAAATCGCCAACAGCCCGCTCTACAGGGCCAGGCAGAAAATCGACAATCTTCAAGCCGCCATCACCCGAATGGGACATAACACCATCCGCAGCTTGGTGATGAATTTGGCGATGAAGCAAGTTTTCAAACCCACTTCCCTGTTGTTGGAAAGCCGTTTTCACGACATTTGGCAACACAGTCTCAATGTCGCCGCCGTGAGCCGCGCTTTGGCGCTGCGCGCCCGTCCGCTGGATCCCGACCAAGCCATGCTTGCCGGGCTTGTTCATCAGATCGGTAAACTGCCGATCCTCGCGTTGGCGGAAAAGTTTTCCGAACTATTGGAAGATGATGCGGTGCTGGAAAACCACCTCGAGAATTTGCACACGCAGATCGGCAAAATCATCATGGAAACTTGGGGGCTCCCCGACAGCTTGAGCCGTGCAGCCTGGGAATATAGGGATTTCGAGAGAGGCGGCGACCCCGCGCCGGATTATGTGGATCTGGTGCAGGTCGCTTATCTGGAAAGCGTGATGGGCACGAAGGCAGCGCCCGATGTCGACCTTTCGGGCGTCCCGGCCTTCACCAAGCTCGGACTCGATCCCGAAATCGAAGTCCTGGAAATCGAAGGCGTCGCCGTCGAGGTCGAAGAAGCACAGCAACTGTTTGCGTAAGCGCAAAGTAGGTCGGCAATCCTTTGCCGACAAACCCGTTTGTCGACCGGCTTTGCGTCGGGAAGGGATTCCCGACCTACATGGCGACACGAGTTCGTAGGCCGGCAATCTTTTTGCCGGCGAGTCCGCCATAGCTAGGCGATTCGACTCAAGGCTGATAACGCGGCGCGGACTCCAGCCATTCATGCCATACCGCCATGCCCACGGCCAGAATCACCGGTCCCACGAATAAACCTATGAACCCGAAGCTGGCCAACCCGCCCAAGACTCCGAACATCACGACCACGAACGGAATGCGGGTGGTGCGGCTGATGACCAGGGGGCGGACCAGGTTGTCAATCCAACTCACGACCAAGGTTCCCCAGAGGAACAACACGGCTCCGGCCCAATAGTCTCCGTTCAGCATCAGCCACAGGCTTGCGGAAATCCAGACCGCTACCGTCCCGAAAGGGATCAGCGCGAAAAACGTGGTAAATGCGGCGAGAAGGACCGGCGCCCTGATGCCGACAATCCAGTACCCTATTCCGGCCATGACGCCTTGGGCTATAGCCGTCAGTACAATGCCGTAAACGACCGCCTTGACGGTCACTTCGGTGGTGGAAAGGTACTCGTCGGCGCGTTCGCCCAGAGCCAGCAACAACCCTTGACGCACCTCATAAATCAACCGGTGCCCGTCGCGGTAAACGAAAAACATCAAGAATACGGTGAAGAAAAGCTTCGCGCCCAGGTAGCCGACGCCTTCCAACATGCCCACGACTCTGCCGGAAAGTCCGGTCAGCCAAGGCAATACATACCGGCGCATCAAACCCTGCAAGTCCTCGAATTGATCGAATATGAACTGTAGCTCGGCGCCGAGAATGGGAATCTTGCTTAACCATTCGGGCAACTCCGGTTTCTGGTCCAACCAGGCGGGGAGTCGCTGGAAAAACTCGACCATTTCGGCCTGAAGAATAATGGTCAGGCCGATAAACGGAATGATCAGCAAGGCGGCCAAAAGCAAAGTCATGGTAAGCGCGCTGAGGCTGCTCCGTCCTTCCAACAAGCGCGTTAGGCGAACGTGGAGAGGCCATGTCGCATAAACCAAGATCACGGCCCAGCCGATCGGCTGCAGGAAAGCGCTCATGACCTGGAAGATCAAGAACACCAGTACGGTCAAAAAGACGCCTAGCGTGATAAAGCGCAGAACTCTGTCGATGGTTAGTCTCCCCGACGTGATAGAGGCGGTTCCTTTTCCGTCAAACCTGCCTGTTTGGCTGAAGCCATATGGCCAAAAACATTGCGATACTCAGAAGCTCATGTAGGGCGGAATAGCGTACTCGCGTATTCCGCCGTTCCAATCGGCGCATTACGCTAGCGCTAATGCGCCCTACGAAGGCTTCTGATAGCCGCCTTCGCGGCACGATACGCAGAAGCGTTTCTTTTCCCCGTCGAGTCGAAGCGCCGTCAACTCCCCTCCCCACAGGCAGCCGGTATCGATCCCGTAAACATCATCGTCGGCATAAAACCCTAAGGTCGACCAATGGCCGAAAACGATTTCGGCCCCGGCGCTTTTCCGTCCCGGCACCTTGAACCAAGGCATCAGATGAGACGGTTGCGTCCCGGGACCGCCTTTCTCCTTGAAATCGGTACGCCCGTAGCGGTCGCAGTACCGAACGCGCGTAAAACAGTTGGTGATGAAACGCAGCCTGTCCCATCCCTGCAAGGTCTCTGTCCAAAGATCGGGTTGATCGCCGTACATATGCCGAAACAGCTCAACGAAATCATCGCCCTGCAAACAGCTTTCCACCTCCTTGGCATAACGTTCTGCATCCTCCGCACTCCACTGGGGCGGCAAACCGGCGTGAATCAAGTAAAATGCTCCGTCTCGAAACAATAACGGACGGCGGCGCAACCAATCGACGAGGATGTCGCGATCGGGAGCGGTGAGGACATCGGAAAACGTGTCCTTGCGCTTTGTCCTCGACACGCCGTGTGCCACGGCGAGAAGATGCAGGTCGTGATTGCCGAGCACGGTAACGGCCCTGTCCCCCAAGGATCGGATAAACCGTAGAGTCTCCAGCGATTGCGGGCCGCGGTTGACCAAATCGCCCGTGAACCAGAGCCGGTCCTCAGCCGGATCGAAACGGATCTGGTCCAGAAGACGTTGAAGCTCGGCGAAGCAACCCTGTACGTCGCCAATTGCGTATATCGCCATCGATCAGTGCAAGGTTCGCGGAATGGCCAGGGTGAACGACGGTATTTCGGCATCGAAATGCTCACCGTCATCGGCAATCATTTGATATTCGCCTCGCATCGTGCCCACCGGCGTTTCGATCATGGCGGCGCTGGTATAGCGAAAGGATTCGCCCGGAGAAAGATGAGGCTGTTCACCCACTACCCCTTCCCCGCGGACTTCCTGTATCTTTCCGTGCGCATCGGTGATGATCCAGTGCCGGGATACCAATTTCGCGGGCACGTCGCCGGCGTTCCGGATGGTGATGGTATAGGCGAACACATAGCGGTTCGTCTCCGGGGAGGATTCGGCTTCCAGGTAATCGGTTATGGCGTCGATATCGATACGATACTTGTTGTTCATGGCTTGGACTATGGTTACAGACGATTGTTTTTTTGCCGATAGTTTAAACGGAAGAGAGTTCTTCAAGCACCTTTCGCAACCGCCGACGCCCCGGGTACCAGGCCCAATGCCGTTAATTTAAGCCGACATGCCGGCAGGGAAGGGTCGCGACTAAAGCGACCGTTTGCGATTGGAATGCCGGCATCCAGAGTACAGGGATGTGATCCGAGCCGATGCCATCCTTGGCTTCTAGATTCCGGCAATCCATGCCGGAATGACGAGGTGGGGCTTAACTTAACGGCATTGGTAGCAGACCCCTCACCAGGCGGCGTGCTCAGCATTATCCGGCAATTTGAGGGAATGTCTTTCCGACCGAACCAAGTTTCGCTATGTTAAAAAAAGCCATGCTCGTTCTTGCCCTGCTCGCGTCGACAACCGTTCTGCAAGCGGAAGATCCGAATCAGGCACTGTTCGCCGCGGCCGCATCCGGGCAGCTGGAACGGCTGGATTCGCTGCTCGCCCAGGGCGCGGACGTCAACGGCAAAAACGGCGCCGGCCGCACGCCGCTGATGGCGGCGGCATTTTCGGGCAATGTCCGCGTGATCAGAAAGCTTTTGAGTTTCGGCGCCGATCCCGATGCAGCGGACCAGCGCGGGGTGACCGCGCTCATGGAGGCTGCCGCGCAAGGCTACGAGGATGCCGTCAGGGCGCTGATCGCCGGCGGAGCGGACGTTTCCGCAAAAGAAAATTCAGGACTCACGCTTATCGATCGAGCCAAGAAAAGCGGGCATATGCGGATCGCAGCGATATTGGAACAAGCCGCGATGGTTAAACCCGTCTCGGAAGGCAAAACGGATGACGGAACGTCCGCGAACAAAAACCCGGACAACGTCAAGAAATAACGGACCGAACCTAAGAGGACAGGATCGTGCACATTCATATTTTGGGCATCTGCGGGACATTTATGGGCGGTTTGGCGATCATGGCCAAACAAATGGGCCATCACGTCACCGGCTCCGACCAAAACGTTTATCCCCCCATGAGCACCCAGCTCGAGGAGCAAGGAATCGCGCTCATGAAAGGATACAGCCCGGAGAATCTGGACCCGGCGCCCGACCTGGTCGTGGTAGGCAATGCCATCTCCCGCGGCAATCCGGAAATAGAAGCGGTGCTTAATCGGGGACTCGCCTACACGTCGGGTCCGCAGTGGCTTTATTGCTATGTGCTGAAGAACTCCTGGGTGCTGGCCGTGGCCGGAACGCACGGCAAAACGACCACATCGAGCATGCTCGCCTGGATACTCGAAAGCGCGGGACTCAAGCCCGGCTTTCTGATCGGAGGCGTCCCACTCAATTTCGGCTTGTCCGCGCGTCTGGGCGACGGCCGGTTTTTCATCGTCGAAGCCGACGAGTACGACACCGCTTTTTTCGACAAACGTTCCAAGTTCGTCCATTACCGACCGCGCACGACAATTCTCAATAACCTGGAATTCGACCACGCCGACATTTTTCCCGACCTCGCCGCAATCCAGCGGCAGTTTCACCACTTGATACGCAGCATTCCGGGAAACGGGCTCATCATCGCTCCGGAGACGGACAAAACCCTGGCCGAAGTCCTGCAAATGGGTTGCTGGACGCCGGTCGAGAAAACGACTTTGGAAGAAAATCCCGAGAACGCCGTTTGGCGTGCTGCTCTGTTGGCACCCGACGGCAGCCAATTCCAGCTTTACCACCAGGGACGGCCCAGCGGCGTCGTGGAATGGAGCCTGACCGGCCGCCACAACGTGATGAACGCGCTTTCCGCCATCGCCGCAGCTCACCATGCCGGCGTAAGCCCCGAAGAGGGCGCGGCCGCGTTGAGCATGTTCAAGAATGTCAGACGCCGACTGGAAGTACGCGCCCGCATCGACGGAATCACCCTTTACGACGATTTCGCCCACCATCCCACCGCCATCGCCACGACGCTCGAAGGCTTGCGCGCGCGTGTCGACAGCGCCCGCATCATCGCCGTGTTGGAACCCAGGTCCAACACCATGCGCATGGGCGTTCACGCCGATACGCTTGCCGATTCCTTGAAGGCTGCCGATCAATCCATCATTTTCCAACCCGAAGACCTCGGTTGGGACGCCGAGCAGGCAATTCAGGGAGCCGAACACATTAGCGTATGCCGCTCGCTGGATTCAATCGTCGAGCGACTGGCGAAAGACGCCCGCCCCGGCGACCATCTGGTTTTCATGAGCAACGGCAGCTTCGGCGGGATTCACAAAAAGGTCGAGGACGCTTTGCGCGCGGCTATGTAATGTACGCACCGCGCGCATTTGCCGCTCAGTGCCAAAACGGCTTGGCCTATCGGAAGTGTAAGGGTAGGAGCCGCAACCGGGTGCGATTCGGATCAATGGTGAGCAACGCACCTTCTTCCAGCTCGGCCGTCATTTGCAACAGGGCATCGCTAACCGGCTTGCCGATTGCGTCCGGGCTGACATCTTCGGCACGAATTTGCACGACGCTGGGTTTCTCGCCGTGGGTTGCCGCAAGAATCGCGCTGAAGTCCAGGTCGTGCGTGAGCACCACGTAGCCGTTGGCCTTGGCGAAGGCCATGATTTCCGCGTCCGGGGCATTGGCTGCGCCGAGTGTAGACCAGTGCGCCGCCTCGAAGCCCGCGTCAGCCAATAGGCTAACCCAACGCGGTGACAGATTCATGTCGACCAATAACTTCATGCGTTAGCCAGCGTAATTTCCCGTTCTTCCGCACGCCACGCGGCGTAGCGTAGCGCCTGTAGGATATCCTCGCGTTCGAGGTAGGGATAATCCGAGAGGACCTCTTCGATGCTGTGCCCTGCTCCGATTTGGCCGACGATCATACCGACCGTTACCCGCATGCCACGGATGCACGCCTTGCCGCCCATGACGCCGGGTTGCTGAGTAATGCGGTTTAGTGATTCCATGTTCACCTCCTCATCTTAATTTATTGCGAGACTAGGCTATTGAGACCAAATTTCAAGAACTATTTTCGAACATGAACCTATGCGTTGCGCACGTTCCCCGGCTTAAGGTCATGGCGTAGAATGCTGGTCCAGGATTAAATATGCAGAAATCAGTATTGGAATTTACTCCATGAGAACCACGTTATTGACCCGGCCTATAAATGTAGGCCGGGTCAATCCGGGGCAGGGATGCCCCGGCGCGGCGACAAGCCGCGTGAGCCCAGGCCGGGCGTGTACCGGGCCTGGGCGGCGGCCCGAAATACCAGGAGGGTATTTACGGGCCTGATTAATAGATATCGACGACCGCTTGCTGAGTGAGGCCAATGAACATGTCAGTTTGACTCGTTTGATCGAGGAAGGTCTTTCGATGCGACTGCGCACTTCGCAACGTTCTGGCAAGATGCGCCCGGTATTGCCGGTCTACGCCGGACGGGGTGGATTGCGGCCGACGATACGCGACACATTGATCCAGCGCGCCCTACTCGAGGCGGCAGATGAAGCGGATTCGGCCCAGTGACGCCCGATGTCAATGTCCTTTTGGCCGCCTCTAGGCAGGATCATCCGCACCATCAGTCGGCCCTGGCTTGGCTGGAGATGCCCTAGCCAAAAGCGTCGAAGGGCAATCGTTGGCCATTTTGTCGGTGGTGGCTTCGGGATTCCTGCGCCTAGCCACGCATCCCAAGGTTTTTAGGTTTTTGTGGAGCCTACGCCCCTTGATGCGGCTTTGGCTTTCCTGCGTGCCGTGCTGGATTCGCCAGGGGTGGTCCTACCTTCGTTGGGCGACGAATGGCCAGAGGTCGAGCAATTGTGCGCGCGATACAATCTGACCGGCAATGCGGTCCCGGATGCCTGGATTGCCGCTGCAGCGCAAAGCCATCATTTGCACCCGGTGACTTTCGACAAAGGCTTTAAAGGCTTTCGTAAATTGCTGAAGTCCAGCATGGTGACGGTGCTCAAGGCGTGAGGTATCAAGTACACAAATACGTTCCCTGCATGGCTTGTGGGTCGGCAATTCTTGGCCGCCCGGTGCGTTTGTAGGATGGGCTCAGATACGACAAATCAGCAGGACGACCGATTACTAGCCTCATTCCTGACGCTCATCCTTCGGGCCGTGCCTCGCACGTTCCAATCGACCAAAGCCATCTCAGGCTTTGGTCGCAGGGCAAACGTCGTTTACCACATTCGGCTCCCGGCGAATTGGTACGCGGCAAGCAGCGCGAAAAACACCGGACGGGGATTGTGCGGCATGAACCGCACCCGCATGGTTCGCGGTACATGGCTCGTAGATCGGTGATTCTTTGCCGACGACCGTATCTGAGGGCAAATGACCTTAAGGAGCTCTGAACAAGTGGATTCCGTTCATGCCCCTTCGACAGGCTCAGGAGAGCGTTCGACAAGTCTGTCCTGAGCCGACTCGAAGGACTTAATCAGAGCTTCCTTAAGGATCAAGAGCAGCCGTGTAGAGTATGGCACCAGGCTCGCTGCCCCGAACTGGAGGTCCTGGTTACCGTCATAAAAAGTATAAAAAAGGTTCTATAATTATTCTTTTTCTGCTATATCCCCAATATGGCTTTCGAATATGACCAGGACAAAAGCTCTGCTAACAAGCACAAACACGGAATTGATTTCGATGAGGCGCAAACTTTGTGGGACGATCCCGATCTTATCGAGATTCCAGCGAAGACAGTGGACGAACCGCGCTATTTGGTCATAGGCATGATCGGCGGCAAGCATTGGTCAGCGGTCGTCACCTATCGAAACGAGAACATCCGTCTGATTTCCGTCAGGCGCTCCCGGAAAGAAGAGATAGAAATCTATGAAAGCTTCGGATTTTGACGAGAAATTTGATGCAGGCGAGGACGTGACGGCCATGCTCGACCTTGAAAAGGCGCGCCGCCCCGGCCTGGAGCAGAAGCGCGTCAATGTGGATTTTCCCGTCTGGATGGTGCGTTCGCTCGATCGAGAAGCGCATCGGCTAGGTGTGACTCGTCAATCCCTAATCAAGCTCTGGCTAGCGGATAAGTTGCAACACCACTAAGAGCCTACCAGGCCGTTCGCCCTGAGCCTGTCGAAGGGCCTGTCCTGAGCCGAGTCGAAGGGTTTTTGGGACCTACCGGGATAGGCTCCAAGCCGTCGAAGAATAGCCAAATTTGCTTTGAGCCACCGAAAGACTGCCCTGCCTGGTCAATTTGGTACTGGGATTCCTTTGTCACCCCAACCTAAGCACTTCCGTCGTTGGGCGACGAATGGCCGGAGGTCGAGCAATTGTGCGTGCGACACAATCTGACCGGCAATGCGGTCCCGGATGCCTGGATTGCCGATGCAGCGCAAAGCCATCATTTGCACCTGGTGACTTTCGACAAAGGCTTTCGTAAATTGCTGAAGTCCAGCATCGTGACGGTGCTCAAAGCATAAGGTATAAGGTACGCATACCCCGTATGGCTCGTAGGTCGGCAATCCTTTGCCGACAAATGTGTTCAAAAGGACACACAATTGTCAGGGGCGAAGTGCAATCATTCGTGATTTTTATATGACAGGGCTATCCCAAAACTGGACGCAATGAAGCCTATTTCCGTCATCATCGTCAACTTTAACGCTGGCCATTTTCTTTCCGACTGTGTGCGCTCGGTGCTTGCATCCACCGTACCGATCGAAGCAATCGTCGTCGACAATCGGTCCACCGACGACAGCATGGACATTCTGCGCCGTGATTTTCCGGACGAAAATCGGTTGAAAATTATCGAAAATCAGGAAAACCTCGGCTTCGCCAAAGCGAACAATATCGCCCTGCCTGTCGCACAAGGCGACTATCTCCTATTTCTGAATCCGGACTGTCTGATTCGGCCGGATACGCTCTCCAGAATGCTGGCCGTCATGGAAAAACGTCCGCAGATTGGGATGGCGGGGTGTTTAATCCGCAACCCCGACGGAAGCGAACAGGCAGGGTGCCGGCGCGCGGTTCCGACACCGTGGCGGACGTTTGTCCGGCTCACGAGTCTATACAGGCTCTCGAAGTACCATCCAAAACTGAATAGCTTTATCCAAACGGACACTCCCCTACCAACCGAACCCGTCGAAATCGAAGCCATTTCCGGCGCATTCATGCTGGTGCGACGCAGCGCCCTGGAAAAGGTCGGGCCTTTGGACGAAGGCTATTTCATGCATTGCGAGGACTTGGACTGGTGCATGCGATTCCGGCAAGCGGGATTCCAGATTCTTTTCGTACCCGACATCGAAATCCTGCACGTCGGCGGCGTTTGCAGCGGCTCGCGGCCGGCCTTGGTGGAATACTACAAGCACAGAGGGATGGTTCGCTTTTACAGAAAGTTCTTCCGCCATCAATATCCGACCGGTCTCATGTGGCTCGTTATGGCGGGTATCGGTATTCGGTATTGCGCAAGATCGTTGGCAGTCATGATCAGTCCGAAAAAGACGGACGACATTGCCGACTCCTTGAATACACATCCTGAACCGGTCGAATCGGTCGAACATCCTCTCTCTAACCGGCGGGCAATCGTCACCGGAGCCACCAGCTTAATCGGCGATTTTTTGCTACCCGCTTTGCTTCGCGCCGGTTTTGAGGTTCACGCCATAAGCCGCAAACCGCCGATTCCGACAACTCATCGGCACATTATCTGGCATCGGCAGGACATCAGTAATGGCGGATTAGCTGAAACCTACGGGGCCGAAATATTGATCCATTTGGCCCCATTATGGACGTTACCGCCTTTACTACACGGTATTGCCAACGACGGCCAAATAAAACGGATCATCGCCTTCAGTTCGACCAGCCTCTTTACGAAAGAGAACTCGGGGTACGAGCAAGAGCGTGAAATGGTAAGCAAGCTAAAAAAAGCCGAGGAGGACCTTCATGCTTACTGCGCAAAACGGAATATCGATTGGACGATCTTTCGGCCCACGATGGTCTACAGCCTGGGAAGAGACAAGAACATCACAACAATTGCCCGTTTTATCAAGCGATTCCGGTTTTTTCCCTTGGTCGGAACCGGCGATGGATTACGCCAGCCTGTTCACGCAGAAGATCTGGCACTGGCCTGCCTCGATGCTATAGATAATCCGAGGACATTCAACAAGTCTTATAATTTAAGTGGCGGAGAGATTCTTACCTATCGGGATATGGTAAATCGGATATCCATGCATCTTGGAACTAGATGCAAGATCATTCATATACCGCTGCCACTTATGAGATTTGCCCTTGGCTGGCTATCTAATTTGCCTGGATATCATAAAGTGACACCTGAAGCAGCGAATCGTATAAATTCCGATATGTGTTTTGATCATCGTGATGCAGCTTTCGATATTAAGTTTACACCACGTGGTTTTCTGAAGCATTGATTGTGTCTAGCAGAAGAGTCACAACAAATACTACATTACCTATTAGATTTACTAACTTGAGATCCCATTGATGAACTTGGTGATCTTGCTTCGTAAATTTAGTGTCTTGAATGGTGTCGGAAATCCCTTAACCATTATTTCTCTGATATCTGCAATCTTGACCTTACGATTAGCTTGAATGGCTTTGCGCTTTTTAAGCATGACCGGAATATTTTTTACAGCATCTATTTTCGCGTTTAATATTACCCTGCCTTGACCAAAAAAAGAAAACCAAAATATACTAATAATATTTAAAATCAGATGCTGGGGAAGATAAATCCAGCACAACGGGTATGGCATATTTTTTATATATGTCCATACGATGTTGCGATGGCCATGATACACCGAAAAGTTACTGTGCCGTCCTGTCGAAGCCGACCCTACATGTAAGACGATAGCGTCTGGGACGTAAAGACAGCGATATCCGGCCAAGCGCATGCGGAAGCCTAGGTCTACATCTTCCACATAGCAGAAATAGTCCTCGTCAAAGCCGCCCGCTTCTAAAAAGGTATCCCTACGATAAAGCGCTGCGGCTGCGCAGGGTGAGAAAATCTCCATGGGTTCTCTATAGATATTGCTAACATTAACCCCATGGCCCTGCCGCCATACTAAACCGCTCGTATGATATGCATCCCCGACGCCGTCTAATAGAGTTGGATTATCGGCGGCAAGTAAACGGCTTCCAAAAAACGAGTATTCTGGGTATTCCTTCGCTGCCTTCACTAGATTGCTCAGCCAGTCCGGTTCCGGAAAAGCATCGGGATTTAAAAGTGCAATCCAATCACAATCCTTTGCCAACTGCACCGCCACATTATTTCCAGCTGCAAATCCACGATTGTGGCCTAAACAAATGATTTCGGCAGATTTCAGCTCAGATTGAGCATTAACAAGAGAGTCGTCAAACTCGCCGTTATGTATAACTATGGTGCGAAATTCTCGGAATGTCTGCCTTCGAAGCGAGGATAGGCATTTGCTTAAGAAAGCACCTGAATTCCAGCTAACAATGATGACAGCGACCTTTGGCATAGGATTGATCATCGATATTAACCCAAATGCAAGGCTAACAATTGCCAAGAGCTATTATCGGGTGTCAGTAACCGGATGTGTATCAGATTTCCAACGATATCACGATCACCGACGACATATACAAAATCTTTGTCAGTTTTGGATAGAACTCTTGCTGGAAATCCATTTATACATACATCTAAATTAGCAGTGCCCTTGCATTGAATAAACAATTCATGTGGAACCGCATCTTTGTACCAAGGGAGAAATATCTCACATTCACCTTGCACCTGATGTGAATAAGAATCAAGGCCATAGAGCGTTTTTCCGTTCGGCAGCGAGCGCCGATGTAAATGGCTCTTAATGAAACGGATAAGATTTATTCCATGAAATGCAATCCGTTCCCTGAGAGAGGCATGTTTGGACAAAAGGTCCTGATAGTAAAATCCAACCAGGGATCGCATTGTATGCTTAAGATTGGCATTATTCCTTAAGTGGTTAAATATCTCGATATATCTTGCCTTGGAACCACTGGCTGTTTTGGTTTCCTGGTACATCCGCACAGCGGATAAGGGTTTTCTCATATAATAAAATTTCGCACCAGTTTCATAGAGGCGGGTCCACAAATCCCAATCCATGATGTAGTGCAAGTCCGGATTAACCGGGCCCGCCTTCTCCAAAGCCGTTCGGCGAGCAAAACAGGACGGCTGCGAAATACAACAACTCCGTTTAATTAGTGAGATATCCTCGCTAATCTCCGGAAAATATCCGGAAAACTGACCGTTTTGGTCAACGAATACGCAGTCACCATAAACCACATCAATATCCGGCCGTTCAACGAATATTCTCTCAACTTCGTTTAAGGTATAGGGAAAGTAATAATCGTCGGCGCATAGCCATGCGACTATCTCGCCGCAGGTGTTATCCCAGCCTTCTTGAATAGCGGCCGACTGCCCCCTGTCAGGACCGTGCCGGTGATAGCTCAAGATATCTCGGTAGTCGTCAAGTACGTCCTGTACGCTATCGTTGGGAGTCGCATCCATCACAGCTAGCTCGAAACAGCTAGTCTGAGCACGAATGCTAGCTAATGCAGTAGGAAGAAATTGGGCTTGCCCAAATATGGGCATGGCTATGCTGAATTGCACCGCTTGATCTTTGGATTTAAGTTGTATGACGGGAGATCAACTGCGACTTCCATCGGAGAAAGTCGCAAGATAGTCCTGATAAGCCATTGCGATACCGTCTCGCAGCGAAGTTTTCGCCCGCCAACCAAGTTCACTCAACCGGGTAACATTGAGCAACTTGCGCGGAGTACCGTCAGGTTTGGTCGTATCCCAAACGATCTTGCCCTTGAATCCGACAATTTCGCGGATTAGCTCAGCGAGATCGCGAATCGAAAGGTCCTCACCGCAGCCAATATTGATCAGCGGAGGCTGATCATTGGAAGCGCAAATACCGGAAAACTGATCTTCCGGGAGAGTCATGAGATGGAGCACCGCGTCTGCTAGATCGTCACTATATAGGAACTCTCGCCGTGGAGTTCCCTTGCCCCAAACCACAACCGAATCGGCATCGACCAGTTTTGCTTCATGCATCTTACGGATCAATGCCGGCAGTACGTGTGATGTTTCAAGATTGTAGTTATCGCCCGGCCCGTAGAGATTGGTTGGCATGACCGCCAAAAAACGTGTCCCATATTCGCGGTTGTAGGCCCAACACATCTCGATGCCAGCGATTTTGGCAACTGCATAAGGTCGATTGGTGAACTCCAAGGGACCTGAAAGTAGATAGTCTTCGCTTATCGGTTGAGGGCAGTCACGCGGATAAATACAGGAAGAGCCCAGAAACGATAGGCGCTTAACCCCAACCCGCATAGCCTCATGAAGCACATTGGTCTGGATAGCCAAGTTCTCATGGATGAACTGCGCCGGATAGGTTGAGTTCGCGAGGATACCCCCGACCTTGGCGGCACACAAAAACACGTATTTGGGGCGTTCATTTTCGAAGAACGCATTGACCGCAGGCTGATTCGTTAAATCCAGCTCGCTGTGACGCCGAGTGACAACATTGCTGTAACCGCACGCGCGTAACCGGCGGTGAATGGCCGACCCGACCAATCCGGTATGGCCAGCTACATAAATCTTGTCTTGTTTATCCATTGCTTACTCGTGATAGTCGTAGGTACGGTAGCCTTCGCGACGGCATAGCTCGTCCTTCTCGGCCTGCTTAAGATCCTCACGTACCATCTCCGAAACCAGTTCTTTAAACGTTGTCTTCGGATGCCATTCCAGCTGCTTTTTTGCTTTGGCAGGATCGCCAAGTAAGGTTTCTACTTCACTGGGGCGAAAATATCGGGGATCAACGGCTACGACGACAGGATTTTCCCCTAGAGTTTTGCCTAAACCCGAGGTGGCAATTCCCACCTCATCGACCCCATTCCCCTGCCATTCAATTTCAACTCCGACCTCTCCGAATGCCACTTGAACAAATTCGCGAACCGAGTGTTGCTCTCCTGTGGCAATCACGTAATCCTCCGGCTTATTCTGCTGCAGGATGAGCCATTGAGCCTCCACGTAATCGCGCGCATGGCCCCAATCCCGTTTCGAATCCAGGTTGCCTAGGTAAAGCTTGTCCTGAAGACCGAGCTTGATGCGCGCAACGGCACGAGTGATCTTCCGGGTAACAAAGGTTTCTCCGCGGATAGGCGACTCATGATTGAAGAGAATGCCGTTACAAGCATACATGCCATAAGCCTCACGATAATTTACGGTAATCCAATAGGCATAGAGCTTGGCCACGGCATAAGGTGACCTTGGATAAAAGGGTGTCGTTTCCTTCTGTGGAATTTCTTGGACCAGGCCATAGAGTTCAGAGGTGGAGGCTTGATAGAATCGGGTTTTCCTTTCCAAACCTAAAATGCGGATTGCCTCCAGAATCCGCAGGGCTCCTAACGCATCCGAATTTGCCGTATATTCCGGTTCCTCGAACGATACGGCGACATGGCTTTGAGCCGCCAGATTATAAATCTCATCCGGTTGTACTTGTTGGATTACGCGTATCAGACTGGTCGAATCCGTCAAGTCTCCATAATGCAAGATAAATTTACGGTTCTCGACATGTGGATCTTGGTATAGATGATCTATACGATCCGTATTGAATAGAGATGCGCGTCTCTTAATACCATGGACGACATATCCTTTGCTTAGCAAAAACTCAGCGAGATAAGCACCATCCTGACCGGTCACACCGGTGATCAAAGCCTTTTTCATTATTAATAGCCTGTACCCTTACTAATTACAGCAATAAGGCGAACTAGCCTTCCTTCGTCTAGTAAGTTTTATATTTTAGAAACTAGTGCTTGGACGCTCATAAACTTCCCATTTTGCTTGTTTCTCAATCGCGACTTTGTCATCGTTATCGGAAACATATATGGCCTACTCCTGTTGCAGGAAAATGAAATATTATTAGCGTGTTCAATATAAAAACACTTTAGCTCTCTACTAGATATGACAATAATGGAATCTCGTTTAGCATCAAAAACAACTCTAAAGTGAATAATATTTTGGCGGCCAGTTTTATCATTCAAAAATTAGTTTCAAGAGTCCACACCAAAAAACGCCTTCAACTTTCGACTCACATAATCCAGCATCTCTGTAGTCAATCCCGGATAGATTCCGATCCAGAAGCTATCGATCATCACAGTATCGGTATTGTGTAATTCTCCTGACACCCGAAATGTTCTCCCCTTCATATAAGGTTGACGGATCAGATTTCCAGCGAACAACAAGCGAGTTCCGACCTTGTTCTGATCAAGGTATCGCAATAGATCAACGCGATTAATCTTCGCGCTTTGTCTGATCGTGATCGGGAAGCCAAACCATGAAGGATCGCTTCCTGAAGTTGCCTCCGGTAGCAATAAAAATTCCTCGCAACTTTTCAACCTCTCTTTTAGATGGGCGAAGTTGTGTTTGCGTGTTGCGATGAACTTTTCTAGGCTATCCATCTGAGCCAGCGCGCAAGCAGCCTGCATGTCGGATATCTTGAGGTTATAGCCCAAGTGGGAATACGTGTATTTGTGATCATACCCATACGGCAGATCCCCCAATTTCTGGCAGAAACGCTTACCGCAGGTATTGTCTCTACCGGGCGGACAATAACAATCCCGCCCCCAATCGCGAAAGGATTCGATAATCTGCCGCAGCAGATCATCATTGGTAAATACTGCACCGCCTTCACCCATGGTAATGTGATGGGCGGGATAAAAGCTCAATGTGCCAATATCGCCGAACGTGCCAACTAGCTTCCCATTGTAGGTTGATCCGAGTGCATCACAACAATCTTCGATCAGCCAGAGCCCGTACTTCTTTGTGAGCTCCACGACAACATCGAGATCATAAGGATTGCCTAGCGTATGCGCCAACATGATCGCCTTGGTTTTCGAAGTAATTGCCTTTTCGATCTTCGCGGGATCAATGTTGTAGGTAGGCAGTTGCACATCCACGAATACCGGCACCGCTCCGTACTGGAGGATAGGATTCACGGTTGTAGGAAACCCTGCGGCAACTGTGATGACTTCGTCTCCGGGGCGGATAGCGCGTTCACCCAATTTGGGTGAAGTTAGCGCAGCAAACGCTAGCAGATTGGCAGAAGAACCGGAGTTAGTGGTCAGCGCGCGTTTTACACCAAGAAATCCCGCCAAGCGTTTCTCAAAAGCGCGGTTGAAACGTCCCGTGGTAAGCCACCCATCGAGCGATGCCTCCACCATGAGTTGTAATTCCTTGGCGCCTATAACCTTACCCGAAGGGGGTATAATGCTTTTTCCTGACTCAAATTCTGTATGTTTCAACGCGATATTGGCATATTGTTTGACTAATTCGGCAATCTCAGCACGAAGCTCTTCTTTGCTTGTGGCATTCATATTTTCTGTGTATTTAAATCCGTAAATCGTTGAATCTGAGCCAGTGTTTTCTGACGCATATTCTCGCCTGCGAGATAAGCTTGCTGCCAGGCAACAATCTCTTCCAGAGCGCGCGCTAAATTCCAACGTGGTTGCCAACCTAGCTTAATCTTGGCCTTTGAACAGTCCAGCTTTAGGTAGTGGGCTTCATGCGGATGGTTTCCATTGTCAAGGCACCAACGCAGCCCGGAGCCCCACTGTCGACTGAGGTGCTCAACAATCCATTGCACCGGCTTCGCGTCCTCCTCGTTCGGACCAAAGTTCCAGCTTTCGGCAAAAGTCAGACCTTCTTCATACAACTTTTTCGCTAAAAGCAGATAACCGCTTAGGGGTTCCAGCACATGCTGCCATGGGCGAATAGCGTGTGGATTACGTATTACCACAGGGCGGTTTTCCGAAACGGCTTTCATAATGTCGGGTATTAGTCTGTCCGTCGCCCAATCACCGCCGCCAATTACGTTGCCGGCTCGCGCGGACGCCAAGGCAACGCGATGAGTACCATAGTCGGACGAACTAAAGAAAGAGTTCCGATAAGCAGCCGTCACGAGTTCAGCACACCCTTTGCTGTTGCTATACGGATCAAACCCACCCATGGATTCGTTCTCGCGATAACTCCAAACCCACTCTTTATTCTCATAACACTTGTCACTGGTGACGTTCACAACGGCCCTCACAGAAGGCGTGTGGCGCACGGCTTCCAATAAGTGCACCGTGCCCATGACATTGATGGAATACGTTTCTACTGGACTGACGTACGAATAGCGCACCAATGGTTGCGCTGCCATGTGAATCACGATCTCTGGTCTACAGTCGGCTAACACGGCTTGCAGCTTGGTCAAGTCACGTACGTCCCCAATAATGCTAGTCATGCCATTAGCAACGGCGCCTACCTCGAACAGACTCGGAACGGTCGGTGGCTCCAATGAATAGCCTGTAACTTCAGCGTCCAGGTGCTGCAACCACAGACATAGCCAGCTTCCTTTAAACCCCGTATGCCCGGTCACGAAAACTTTTTTTCCGGCCCAAAATGACTGGTTCATCGCCAAACTTTCCAAGGTGCTTTACCCGATTGCCACAATTCCTCCAAATGATGCTTGTCCCGTAGCGTATCCATCGGCTGCCAGAAGCCATGATGCAAGTATGCAGCAAGTTGCCGCTCGCGCGCCAATTGCTCCATCGGATCACGTTCCCAAATCGTGGCGTCATTTTCGACATAGTCAAACACCTTGGGCGACAACACGAAAAACCCTCCATTGATCCATCCACCGTCGCCATGAGGTTTTTCCTCGAAACTTACAACAGTGGAACCATCCAGATTCAGCGCTCCAAATCGTCCTGGAGGCTGAGTGCCTGTCAATGTGGCTATTTTTCTCTGCGTGCGATGAAATGCGATCAGTTCACTAATATTGATGTCGCCAACGCCATCTCCATAGGTAAAACAGAAGTCTTCGTCATCCAGATACTGACGCACACGTTTCAAGCGCCCGCCGGTCATCGTGGTTTCGCCAGTATCCACCAGCGTAACGCGCCAAGGCTCAGCGTTGTTTTGATGTATTTCGGTCTGATTGTTTGCCATGTCGAACGTTACGTCGGACATATGCAGAAAATAATTCGCAAAGTACTCCTTGATGAGGTATCCCTTATAACCGAGGCATACCACAAAATCATTGATTTCATGAGCAGAATAAATCTTCATGATATGCCAAAGAATGGGGCGTCCCCCGACTTCGACCATCGGTTTTGGACGTACCGAAGTTTCCTCGGCAAGACGAGTGCCTAAACCACCCGCAAGAATGACCGCTTTCACTAAGTTTTCTCTCCCCCGGAAATTTTACGGGCGATTGCCAATATCCCGAATTTCAAACAAACCGCACCTGACTTGAACACCATCACGGGCATTATGCCGATAGGGCAATGAGATGACGTGAATCGCTTCTTAAAGCCCCCGCTTAAAGAAGCCAACCAGCAGCTTGCGTCAACCCGATATATCGCAGGAACCCAGGGCAACGCAAAACAAATCACGCACAAAGGTTTGCTTGGTTGTCGAAAAAGCAGCTAGCCAACGTGTCTTGTCATCGGTATTAGGGCGCCAATCGTTCTCATAGGCACGCATCAGCTCCGCAGCTGCAGTTGGGGGATGCGGTGACAACTTCAACACTATCTCATCGGGAAGCTCATCACAGAAACTGGTTGGGTTTTTTACAACTATCACCGCCTCCGCACACGCGATACTCTTTACCAACGCACCTTCTATCGGCGCAGACCATAGGGACGGCACGATGACAAATCGCGATCTTTCTATCTCATCGCGCAGCCCGTTTTCCCAGGTACAAGGTACAAAACTGCAATTTGCAGGCGCGGCCAACCAATCCGGCTTTGCGAAAGGGAACATGAATCGCAAGTTCGAGCTGTGTTCTGCAACATTGGCAATCCAGCTAGCTCCTTTCGCATCAAGACAATGTCCGTGGAATAAAACATCCCATGAATATGCCGATCGGTTGATACGTGACGACGACCGGAAGATGCTGGAAAACGTCTCATCCCAGTCCTGCGTCCACAGACCAACTACCGGAGGCAGCATGTCCAATCCAAAGTGTCGTTGAGCTAATTCTGCCTGATGCAGATTCTGTGCAGCGATTCTCACCCGGCCTGTTCTTACCAGTTCTCTTAGACGGAGTACAAATTCAACGGCAGTCCAGTCCGGCCGCGGAAACGGACGGCATCCGTTCTTGTCGATCTGATCGAATCCCAGATCTAAACAGCGCAGACAGGAACCGTTCTCTCCCCTCAAATGGTTGTAACTAGCAACGCAAAAAAACGAACTATCCAGCAAATAAACAAAAGAAGGCTTTACCCGTGATTCAATAAGTCGAAGAGTTAGACGATATCCCAAGTTCTGCGGATGAAGCAGCATGAAAACCTGGCTTTGCTTGGGCCAGACACGACCGAGCGATATCCAGAACTTCAGCCACAGGTAGATGTAGCAAGATAAGTGCACCAATACGCGCCGATAAGCCTTCTCCCGCAACCATAGCTTGATTTGCCAAGGAGCGGGAGGTTCGGGCCTAAATATCAAATTAACTCTCTTATTACGGAGCTCGGCGATACGCTGTTGCAAATGAGCGATAAACCGACCCGTTCCGCTGTCACCGGCCGGAATACCGGAAATGATTGTTAAGCTCGATGTTTGAGCTAAATCGGAAGTTCCCATATTGCGGTTTTTCTAACGTAGCCAGTTCACGAACTTTTTTAGAAGTGCGCCTTTCTTTTTTTCCATGAAAGCTGCCAAAGTAGCGTCATCTCTTTGCTTCCCATCGTAAAAAGTCGCGAATCTCGTATTAATTACTTCGTTTATCTGCAACTGACAGATTTCAGGAAAAACGAAAGTGGACTGTGTGTTAAGGTAAACGTCAAATTTGTCTGTCACACCGCAGTGGACACCGGTACCATCATTTCCGGTATTACCCACGATCGAGAAAACGGGCCTAAAGCAATAAGCATCGTTTCTGAAATGCGCGTAATCCCATCGGATACCCCAAGAACTAATCTTACCAGCCATTTGCAGTTTAAGTATCTCAGACATATCATCTCCGCCTCGGTTGAAGCGCTCGATCAATTTCGGGTTATTAATGAAACTCTCAAAGTCCTTTATATCCCAGTCCACCTTATCCCAGCGTTCTTGCCAAGTCGCCCAACCCCAGGTACAACAGCGATAAGAAAGATACGAATCCATAGTATAGTCTTCGGGTATTTTCAAAGGTGGGCTGTAACCGCCCACAGAAAATATCCTCTGATCCCCTTCGTAGCGATCCAGCGCCTCATTCATGTAGTTCAGGAAGTAAGGCGAAAACTGAAGGTCATCTTCGATTACGATGGCCCTACCGTACTGCTGGATAACATCCGTCACTCCCGCGATTACCGATCCGGCAAGACCGCAATTGGTTGCTCTCTTATGAACGGTTATCCTCTTAAAACCGTCCAGGTCATCAATGAGAGCCCGGACGGCAGCGACGTCAGCCTCGTCTTCGCGGCTTCGCGGGCCGTCGGAGTACACAAACAATTCGGATTCCGCTGCAAGCGAATTCGTCTTAAGAGATTCAATAGTTTTTTTAGTGTGCTCAAGACGATTAAATACAAATAGAACGATGGGTGCGAATTGGGTCATACTTCTTTTTTCAGCAAGAGTGGCTAGATGCCTGGTGAATTGCTTTTCTCAGTTGCCCAGGGAGTAGGTTGAGTATTTTCGCCAGCATCTTAATCCTTCCGCTCTCAGTAATTTCTCCCAGCAGAGGTCCGTTCGACTTATTCAGCTCCCATGCTTCGGTTCGACTTAAAACGTCCAACTCTTGCTTGGGTAGCAAACCCTTCCGATGAAAAAACTCAGCAAGCTCTAAACCGTAGTCATAACATCGTTGGAGCGCACACAAGATCAATATCTTTTTCACCTTTCGTTCAGTGAAATTTTTCGGCTCGAACTTTCCCTCTTTATCTAAAGCCACATAGTCCTTAAGCCAAACCGCTTCTGCCCAGAGTATCTGCTCCCCGCCAGTGGGGCATTCCTTGAGCGGATTGTTTCTTGATATTCGGTGATTCACGTTGATATCGAACATCAGAAACCCATTAGCACGCATGAATTCGTCTAGCTGTGAAAAAGTAGTCTCGCCGACATAATTTTCTGTAAAGCCGGTCTCCGTTTCCAGATAAAAGGCGCTTTCCAGCAGAGGGCCGGCCTTTCTCAATATCGGCAGCTCAAGACCTTGAACGTCTATCTTGACGACATCCGGAGCAAAGCCTTTTAACTCCTCAATCTCGTCTATGGATTTAACCGGAATGGGCTCTTCCCCAACCAGGTCAAAAAGATCATGGAAAGAAAAGCGATCAAGCCACTGCTTGTTAGGCTTCAAGAGCGAATAGCAATAGATGCTCCGAGTCTTATAAAGCATTTCTACTCCATTTCTCCCATGTACAGCATAAGGAAGAAACGTGGAGCTTTTGTAATCGGAGGGGAGCTTGTTTTGACGTTCACACTCATCCTTGTTGGGATCAAAACCAACCAAATTGATGATCTGCTTAAGCGGGTTCCATTTGGCATCCAGCGAGCCGCTGCTACCTATGTCGATTAGATTAATTCCTTCGCTGCGAAGTTTTTCGAGATAGCTGATAATCATATTTGGCATTTAATAATATGTATATGATTTAACCGTGACCGGTGGAATCATCTCAATTGGTGCATGGACTACACAGCTTAAAATATCTTACGAGTAACCCAATTACCAACCCAAATACCTGGCTTTTCTACTAGAGAATAAGTCGCATAAGAAAGCGATAAAACAATCAAAAAATAAGCTACAAAATCGCGAATCTGCCAAGCTAATACATGAGTTCCGAAATCAATCATAATTGCAGGAGTAAGATATATAGAATAAGAAATCCGGCCTACGAACTGTGGCAACCCGAAGAACTTTGGATAATTGTTAGAACAAAGCAAAAAACCAGATATCAACACAGCTCCAGCAAGTGCTGCTATAAACGATGCTGTGTATTTCGTCGATGGAGAAGGTTTAACTCCCCATAACCCTGCAAATACTATCAGCGGCAGAAGAAACAAAATTGATCGCCTATTTTTTAACGTCTTTAACCTATCCGTATGCCATAAATAAGCCAATAACGAACCAAAAGAAAAATGAGCACACCAAAATAGAGATTTTGATAGCCCGGTTCCTAAATTACTGGGTCTTAGATAGATTAGCCCCATAGCTCCTAGGCTAAGGCATACAAGCGAGAACGCTAGAACACCGACTCTAGGGCCAAACGCCATAGCAGTCAACGCAGCCAATAAGTAAAAAACTATTTCATACTGTAACGTCCAGAGAACCCCGACACCATATCCAAACCACACAGGAGGTCTTTCGAGTATGAATAAAAGTTTCGGAAGACCGTTATAAAATTCAATTAACCTTTCCGGCCAAGCCGACTGCACCAAAGCCAAATGGTGAATATCGTGGTCCATAAGAGCGGCAAAATCCTAAGCATTCTCCGAACTATAAACTTCGTGATCCCAATTCGTAATGGCTGTTCAATATCTAACGAAATAGCACTAATGAGAAAACCTGAAATAGAGAAAAATATCCCCACTCCTACATGTCCACCTCCCGGAAACCAAGGGGAATGGAAGTGATGAACAACCACAGATAACACGGCCAAAGCACGCATTTGATCCAAAAAATCAAGGCGCACTCGTTTTATTCCATTATCCAGCACTTCGATTTTCAGAATTAGTTTAGGAGGTTAACTGATTACGTTCTAGGCCCAATCAATAATTCCGAAAAATCGGCAAGATCATATAATTCAACCTATCTTTTGCATTTCTCGACACCAAATCTCCAATACCAGAGCCTTAAACGAAATTGGCGCAATCGCACCTCGCGGAAACACTCCGGTTGCCAGGATAGCGCCAGCCTCATCCGTCAACACTCCGGACTGTACTAGATAACCACTATCCAGATATTTTCCATAGACCTTAAACAGCTCGGTGTGCCATTCCATAACCGGCGGAGCAAAACCTTGTTTGGGCCGTTCGATAACGAAATTGGGCAATATCCCCTTCATGGCGCTTCTTAGCCAAGGCTTGGGGAACTGCTTGTAATCGGGATTAGCTTGATGGGTTTTGCGCAATCCAATAACCAATTCGACCAGCTTGTAATCGACAAATGGTAGGCGCAATTCCACGGAATTCGCCATGCTTAGGCGGTCACCTTGCGCAATGCCGTTTTCCAGCAAGTAGGTGTCGCAAATCAAGCGAGTGATTAAAATGTCGGAGTATGGCCACGACTTTTCGAAAGTGAACAGATCGTAAGCTGACGCAGCACCCAGTGCCTGAGTGAAGGAAACCGTGTAGTAATTCCGGACATCTGCCAACGCCATGTAAAAATCCGGCGCAAGGTCATGGAACACGGGCCTATTTCCTTTTGTCACCGTTTGTGACGCGGAATACCCTCCGAGAAGGCGTTTCAAAGGTGTCTTAATGAACCGTGCTAGTCCAGAGGCATCGTTCCCGTTCCCCCTGTGCTTACTATCCGTTTGTTCTGCCGCATCCTTGACCCACTGGTATCCCCAAAAGAGCTCGTCACCACCTTGTCCCTGAAGCAGCACTGGTATGCCGTGCTCCCGCGCAGCTTTGTTGACCGAGTAGTAGCCGAAACCGGAGATATCAGCGATCGGATCATCACGATAAAAATTCATCTTCTCGAAGTTCTTCACAAGATCCACCGTTTCCAGCTCGATCTCGTGAAAAGGCATATCTAGTGAATCGGCAAGCGCTCTGGCATCGTTCCGCTCGTCGTTGGCAGGCCGTCCCGGATAGCCGACGCTGAAAGCGTGCATGGTGCCGGGATATTTCTTTGCGGCCAGCGCCGCTATAGCACTGGAATCCAATCCGCCGCTCAGCGCTACGCCTACCGGGACATCCGCCCGGATGAGCAGTTCGCAGACTCGGTCCAACTCGTTACGAACCAGTTCTACAGGGTCGCCCTCGACAGGCGCAGCTTCTTCCATATCCCAATATTTCCGCTCCTCCACCCGCCACTCTTTGAGATCAATCTTTAGGAAATGGGCCCGCGGAAGCTTCCTTACACCCTTCAAAGGCGTTCTCGGTTCCGGAACATACTGATAATGGAAATAGTCGTTCACCGCTGCCGGATCTAGCGCGAAAGGAACCTGTCCCGAGGCAAGCAGCGATTTCATCTCAGATGAGAAATAAACGGCATCTGCCGTTTGATGCAGGTAAAGCGGCTTTTCACCCATCCGGTCGCGCGCGATGAACAAGGTGCGATTGTTCTTATCCAACAGAGCAAAGGCAAACATGCCGCGCAGATGATGGACGCAGCTTTCGCGCACTTCTTCATAAAGGTGCAGAATAACCTCGCCATCGCTATGTGTCGAAAACGTATGGCCCCGCTTTTTCAACTCATCGGTCAACTCGACGTAGTTGTAAATCTCCCCGTTCATGATCAGAACCAGGGACTTATCCTCGTTGTAAAGCGGTTGCCAGCCCCCCTGCAAATCGATGATGCTAAGCCGCCTCATGCCCATAGCGACTTGCTCGCCGTAAAACTCGCCCTGGCCATCTGGACCGCGATGCACCAAAGCGCCAAGCATCCGCGTAAACGATTCCGATTTGGCTGCATCGATTCCTTTTGAAACTATTCCGGCTATTCCGCACATGAAAGGATTATTAGTTAAAGTTAGTGTAAAGTTCGTAAAAGCCTTTCCAGCCGGTTATTCCACCTCTAACAGTGCCCATATTCGAACTTTCCTTCTCGAATAGTACTTTTCCATTGAACCCCTGATAGGTGGAACTAATATTCAAAATGTCATGCCTGCTAACCACATGGCCAAGAACGTTGATTTTATATAATTTTACTACCCCATCGCGAATATAGAAAACGCCTGGAGCACTCGCCCTCTCGCTTCGCCCCAAATACCAAATCCGTAAATTACTTAGTAATCCATCTGTTTTTATCCGATATCTTTTCCACACCGTCCCTGCCGATATATTAAGTAGGAAGGTTATGCCGTCGCTATCACCGGTAACCCTTATCATTTCATCCCCAAAATGCCCCTTCGCTTCGAACTCTACCACTGCAAATAGCGGAAACTTCAGTACCACAACGGTAATCATTGGGGACAACAGTGAATAGATAAGAAAGGGACGATATCGTTTCATCAGGATTAGGCAACTGCTTCATTTCAAGTGCTTATTTATGGACCGCGAAGCTCAATCCCCGCCCTCTCCATCAATGTCTTAGTCGACAAAAAATTACGCGGATCCAGTTTCTTCAATCCGATACTATCAAGCGTGTATGGCACTCCACTTGGATAATTATTTTTCCAGTGGTTTAGCGCCGCTGGCATTTCATAAGACAAGGCGGAACGAAATGCATCCTTTATTTTCAGGTACTGCGTTTCACGAAATACATTCAACTCTTCCTGTATACCATCTGCACCAACAATATAAAATGGAAACGCTTTTATCGAGCCACGAAAATAACGCCTTCGTTCTTCTGGCCTCATTTTAAAAATAACGTCGAAATACCCTCCACCTGCTTCTTCATATTTGTCCCACACGTTGAATGTTGGGTCTAAAAGATAAGCCTTATCTTCAACGGGATCGTAAGCATCAACAAAAATATGCCCCATTAAAGACGGGCTATACCAAACGATTGCTCTTCCCTTAATTCCAAACGTGTCCAATAACACAAGCAGTCTGGTTGCCACGACCCCACAATTCCCATATCTGCTGATCAATAGACCGGATAAATCATCTGCGCGTACGTTCGCCTTTACCTGATAGAACGGCACGCTTCCATTGACCCGCAGCATCATGAAAATGATGAATCGTTCGCGGTCGGAGCCAAATTTATGGAACTCCGAGAGTTTATGGTCATGCATTTTATAGTTCTGCATGACCTGGCTTCGGATATGGTTCTTTAGTTCTTGTGGATCTTCCCGAATTTCAGTGATGATTTCGCCTGAAAAGTTCACCAGAAATTCTGCATCTTTCCTGAAAATACCGAATTCCCCGGACTTCGCTCTTTCGATGCGACCATCGGCTGTAATCACATAGTAATTCGGATCAGCAAGATAGACGATAAGGATCGTAACAATGAAGCTTGCGGCTAGGACGAGCCCTACGATCATTTTCGATCGAAAAGCTTTCATTCTGGCGCGGCTGGTGGACGATCCGTTTTCTGATCTGCCGGTAACTCGCTGACGTCTCTTTTTCTTCCGGCCAGCGTCAGTTTTATCTCCGGGATCAATCTTTCCCGCATGCCTTGTTGATAGACTGCTCCCCAAATTCGCCGGAGATTAGACAACTTGTATCTCCAAGGCGAATGCAGCAGTATGAAGTTGCTCCAGTAAACAGGATTCATGGCTGCCCGCTTCGAAAAGACCTTTCTCAGGTACTCATTAAACGATTCTTTTCCAAGTTCTCTTTGTCCAGTGGTATCAAAATCAATACCAATTTTGAAATCTGGATGAGTCATCAGTTTCTTGCCCTTCTTCTGTGCGCGCATAGTAAATTCCAGATCAGATAGGTAATGAGGGATCAACCTCGGAAAAAATCCACCTACGTCTAAGAAATCTGCCACCGTCGTCATCAAACCACGGGTAGAAGAACAATTAATCAGCTCGTTTTCGTGAGTCTCAGAAAAGCCAAGAGTTTTCCAGTCTAGCGTATATCCACCAGAATCTTGAGGAGAACCGGTTTTTAGGTTGTAACCGGTGGCGGTCAATAAGGTATTGGGATTACACTCCAACAACCGCAACCCGATAGAAATAAAATCAGGTTCAAACGCCGTGTCATCATTCATGATTAGTACAACGTCATTGCCTGCGACATTATTTCGTTTGAACCAATCATGGCCTTGCTGAAGAGAGCCGCCCCACCACCAATTACCGTCGCCGCAGATAATAACAACATCGCCGACAACCCTTTTTACGGCTTCCGCTGTCCCGTCGGTCGAACCATCATCAATAAGAATCAAACGAAAGTTCTGGTTGGTTTGCTTTTTTAAGCACTCGACGAAGGCTTCAGTTATGTTCCGCCGGTTGTGTACGGGCAGCAAGACATAAACGATTACCTCCCTCGCCGCTTCTGTGCGGAGATATGCTGTCATGATGCATCCTTGTAAAACAACGTATTATACGTCTTAGCAAACAGTTGATAGCCTTTCTCAACAATAAAATTATGAACTGGATACCTGTCCGCTTTGTTCAGATCAAAATTGAGTATTTCCACAACCAACACGGTTGGACGGTATTTCGTCCAATGGTTTGAGCGTAAAACTTGCAACTCATGATCTTCAACATCGATGGAAATAAGGTCTATTGGCGTATTTAACTGGAGAGTTTCCAACAAGCTAGCCAATCTCACCGACTTGATAGTGCGTACTTCTGTGAGTTCCCATCCTGCATGTTGATACTCCTCTGCCAAATTCCCGTTAAATGTATTCAGAGCCGATTCTTCGAATATATAGAAATCCTGCTCATCTTCGTTATCCGATACGGCGACGGGGAGAAAGATATCCTCCGGTCGAATCTGCTCAAATAGCTCTTTAGCTCCGGGTGTTGGATCAATATTGATCCCACGCCATCCTCGTTTGTAAAGGGCATAAGTGTTGGAGAATCGCTTAGGATGATGTGCCCCGACATCTACAAAAAATCCTTTCGAATTAAGGTTAAATATGCGATCCAGTATCAGCCCCTCTCCTTCTTGCGAATAACACAACGGAACTCCTTCGCTTATATCATCAATATCCCCGAGTCGATTTAATAAAGAGATCTTCTTGACGGCTTCTAAAAAGCTGATATCCAGTTTTCTAAATATTTCCGGATTATCTGATAAAAACGTCTTAAACAGACGTAATTTCTCCGAGCCCATACAATGACGAAAAAGCGTTAGAAGTTCGATGTCGTCGATTTTGATTTGAATATTTGACTCGGTCAGAAGTCTAATGGATTCAATATTATCCGTTGAGATTTTGATATTTTCGTCGGCTAAAAGCTTGACCGATTCGATATGCTTCGGATCAACGCAGCATGAAAAAGCTCGATTAAATAATTTTAATGCGATTTTTTGTACTAATGTTCTCACAAACTGCATCGCCTAGGCTGCAAAGTCAATAAGTTTAAAGCTCTCTTTTTCGAGGATTGCATAACCACACTGTGTAGCCTTGACATCCATCCTGCCAACGTTAAATTCGTACGCACAATCAATTTTGTGTGCCATATCAAGACTTGTTTGCACCCCGACAGAAAATATGTAGCTGCCATTTGCCAGTCCAGGTAACTTAAAATAGAACTTTACGATATAATTTCGCCGTTCCATTAAGAGCGGAACGGATTCTCCACAGATATCATTATTGGTGTGGAGAGCGGGAAGGCCTTGTCGATTATATATCACGAAGCCAATTTGCGGAGCATTCATACTTACATTGACTCGCAGATCAAGCAGTAAAATAACCTCTTCGTACCCCTGCACGACACTTGCATTCTCAAGTGTATCTTTTAATACGAAAGCCATGCGCGTAATCTCTGCTCTTCCGTCACCGACAGAGGGAACTCCTGTTAGATTGGTCCAATCAAGGTTTGTAAAATCGATGTCTGACGAACGTTCTGTTTTGCTAGCACGGATCTGAGTTTCTACTGTATTCTCAGCCTTTTCTGAGAGTTCGATAGAATGATACTCGTCGGGTAACTTGTCATAGAGCATGTAATTTTGGAAGTCCGTTGTTACCTGCTTAGCTTCACCGCGCATGAATACTTCGCCGTCTTTTATCCACATGGCGGTGTCACAAAAGACATTTACGCTTTGAATATCGTGACTAACAAAAATGACCGTCTTCCCCCGTTCCTTGAACTCGCGCATCTTGCTCAAGCATTTTTGAGAAAAACGCATATCTCCGACAGATAGTACCTCATCCGCGATTAAAATATCCGGGTCTATATTAATGCCCACAGCAAAAGAAAGTCGCGAATACATCCCGCTGGAATATGTCTTTACTGGGTGGTAGATAAACTCCCCAATATCGGCAAATGTGATGATTTCTTTCAGCAGTTCGTCGGCTTCTTTATCAGAATATCCGAGAAGTTTGCTTGCAAATCTGGCGTTTTCGATGCCCGTCAATTCGGGATCGAATCCGACCCCCAATTGAAGCAGGGATACCTTGCCGTTTATTTCGACCCTCCCACTTGTCGGGGTAAGTTCTCGAGAAAGAATCTTTAGCAAGGTGGACTTACCGGCACCGTTTTTGCCGACTATACCAAGGAACTCGCCTTTTTTAACCTCGAAGCTCACATTTTTGAGAGCGTGGAAATCGGTATGGAACTTTTTTCGTCTTAGGGAAAAAGCCTCTTTCAGGCGATCACTCGGATGATCATAAATACGAAAAACCTTGTGCACGCCGTGCAATTTTATGGCAGTTTCCGACATCTAGATCACATCCCCGAAATGCGGTCGAAGCTTCTTATAGGTAAACACCCCGACAATTAAAATTACGAATGTAAAAGACCAGAAATAAGCAATACCATGCAGATCGGTCCAGAACGGTTGGGCGTAGATAAAGCTTTTCCTATAGCCTTCCAATAAATAGGTAAGAGGATTCAATTCCAGAAGAAAATGGTAGCCCTTGGGGAAGGTATCCAACGACCAAAAAATGGGGGATACCCAAAACCCGAACTGTAATGCTACTCCGACGATGTGACCCACATCCTTGATGAAAAGCCCCAGTGAAGCTGTGATCCATGCCAACCCCAAAAGTAGGGTTGCAGTAGCAGCAAGGTAATACAGCGATTGAAACCAGTAAAGGGTGAACGCTATGTCATTCAGCCAAAGCATTACTACCAGAATCACGAGGAATATCGCATGAATGTATAAGCCGGTAAGGATATTCACGACCGGCAATACAGCGACATTGAAATCGGGTCTTCTCAACAAAAACGAGTGGCTTTTGAATGTTCCCGCAGATGATGTAAGGGTAAGCGAGACGAAATTCCATAACGCCATTGCCGTCATCAACCACGGGACAAATGGATGGTTCTCAGGTGGCTGGAATTTCATCGCCTTGGTAAAGAAAAACCAAAGTAGAAATACATAAACCAAGGGCTCTAATAGCACCCAAGTCATTCCAAGTAGCGAGCCTGAGTATGCGCTCTTGAAATTTCGAATAGAAAGACTGAGGATCAGGTCCCGTTTGCCAAGCAGCTCGGTAAAGAACGTGTATATCATACGCAAGATACTTGCTTTGCCTGTAAATGGGATGCTAATCAAGGTCCTTGAAAACATCTCGAATCCCAGCGACTAAATCAATCTTTGGTTGCCAGCCTGGTAACGGTTTACCCACCCAAGGAACCATCACTTCATTCGTGCGGTATGGCTTTCCGCCCCATCGGGGACGAACGGAGATCCCTGTTTCACGTACAATCAATTCGACAAGTTCTTTTAGCATCATCCTGCGGCCGGACGTCACTGCGTAAGTGTGTACCGCCCCCGCCTTCTCCGATAGCAGCATTTCGCCAGCGCGAAGGTAGGCATTAACTACATCATTCACGTGGGTGATGTCGATAATCTGCTCACCCGGTGTCATGTCAATCTGCTGCTCGCTCTGAGCTGCCTGCCGCAAAAAGTTCAACAGTTTTTTGCGTGGATCATCTGGGCCATATGTATCATAAAGAACCAACGATATCGCCTTGATACGCCCGGTTCCCGCATAGTAGATCAGAATGTCACGGAATGCCTGCTTTGTTGCAGCATATAGACACGTCGGAGAAAAATTGTCTGAGTCGTTGCCGTGTTGCCAGAATGTTTCAGTATTCACAACATGTTTTGCCCCACTCTGAAACATCGCTTCCAGCAATTGAGTGGAAAAGACGATATTGGCATTGACCATCTGATCAACATCTTGCCAGTGATGCTCTGACGATGTCATAGCGGCAAGATGATAAACCACATCCGGATTCGCAGCTGTGACGATCTTCAGCATCCGATCCATTGAGCCGTCATGCATGTGAATAGCGATTCGATGGAGATGCTCATCAAGCAAATTCAGAGACGACGAACGACGCGTGACAATATGTACTTGCCAGCCTTCAGCAAGCAAGCCTTCTACCACGCGCGACCCGATATAGCCGGTGGCTCCCGTTACTAGCGCGCGCCGTACAGAAGTTGGTTCGGTTGGGTCGATCAAATCACTCATCGATAAGACATCTAATCCCGAAGTAATCGAAACTCAGGATCTAATTCGGCCCCGCCAACGTGGAGTGGACGATTATGCTAATGAAAAAAAACACCACAACTTCAGTGCATATCTGAAGAGGTCGGCATCCCAACTCATGGCGGCGACGAATGTAGAAAGAGTCAACGTCAGCACGGAGCTGAAACTTAACTGACCCATAGTTAAGGGGGACCGAGCGACTTTGGGATCATGTCACTCCTGGCCACATGCCATTTCGTTGGCGGTATGGCAAAAAGTTGTTAACGATGGTCACGCCTGCGATTTTGATTTCTTGGAACATCCACATATTTCCGTGCCGAGATTTGACCGGAGCGGAAACAAATCTAGCTGCCATCATTTCTCGTGTCAGGTGTTCTTGGCAAAGAGGCAAATTATCCAAGGATGTTTGCGGCGCCAAGGCGTTCCATCTGTGGGTTGGGAAAGTCGCGAATTATAGCTGTTGTCTGATTAGCGTCAACCGCGCTTCCGGAAACATCGGGAAATACCGACCGCGACGCAGCCTCAGCATCGACAACTCCAGGATCCCTAATCGCGGATGCAGCGATCTGTCCCGGTACCCTTGGCGCGAAGTTGTTCGCTCGTTGCCACGTTCATGCTGCTTTGCACCGATCAACGGCGCCACCTCGAATTTCCTAAGCGTCGCAACTGAACCACCGCAGGAGTTCTGGAGACTGCATGCCTTGGAGGATGGAGTTCTGAACGAATCATTAAAATTTTGGCTGGAAAGAAATCCGTGAATAGGAAAGTCCGAACGGCATTGGAGTACCAAATTGGGCACGAATCTCGGTGGGCGTCGAGCCGCTAAGTTGCGAGCAAGATAGGCTGCACAGCGCAGACGTTGCACAAATTGGTGCGTCAAGTGGAACCCTTGCCACGGGCAACGGGGCCGCGTGCGTCGTCCGGAGCATGAGCGACTCTAGGGACCGGAAAAGCGGGAGCTCAAACGTGTCGAGGAGATCCTGCGTAAGGCAGACGCATTTTTTGCCCAGGCGGAAACTCGACCGCCAACCGAAGTGATGGTGAAGTTAATCCGATACCCAGAATGCCGATACATCACAACATAACAATGCTTTCTTTGCGCTCACATCAGGAATTTATTATTGTGTTGTTCGCTGGTGCCTTGGGATTGCTGCTTCGTGCTGCGGCTTAAGGAGTTGGAACATTCCGAGCTTCAGTTGTTTTCGCGTTCAACCTCCTTGGGCACTCATCCGCACAAGGATTGCTGATCGGAACTGCCTTCATCTTTTATATGGCATATGCAACGCTGACGACCATCTTGCATGGCCGACGGCGCTTTAGTCGCGGAGCCTTAAGTTGAGTCTATGAGAGCCTATTTCTACTCGCTGGTACGTAAATATTTTTCCCTTTTCATACTCCCGCAAAATTCTGTTGTCGAAGTCGACCCAACAACATCGCTTTTAGTCGGCGCAATGCCTCACGGTAAAGTTACCTTTCGTCATACAGAGGAAGAAATATCGTTGGCTACCGACTTTAGAAATGACCAAATCGTACCTATAGAAAGCGTTTTCGAGTCCCAGCCCGACTATCTCGTTATTAGTGGGCTGGTTCACTACGAACGAGATATTCAAAGTTTGCTAGCAAGCCTCTATAAGATGTGTCATCGTGATACGCGGCTAGTGCTGACTTATTACAGTAGCCTGTGGCGTCCGTTTGCGAGTTTTGCCTCATTCCTTGGCTTACGTAGTAAAGTTCCGGAATCAAACTGGCTCGCACATGAGGACATTCTGAACCTCTTGGAGCTTGAGAGCTTTGAATTGATTCGGCGGGATAGTAAAGTACTGATTCCTTTCTATATCCCGATCATAAGTAATTTCTTTAACCGCTATTTAGCGCCCTTGCCGCTATTCAGGAATTTTTGCCTGTTGAATATCGCGGTCGCTAGGCCACTAATTAACGAAACAGCGGAAGCATCACCCTCCGTATCAATTGTCGTACCAGCTAGGAACGAGGCCGGAAATATTGAGAGTATCGTCAAGCGAATCCCAATTATGGGGCCAATCGATGAAATAATTTTCGTCGAAGGAAATTCGACTGACAGCACCTGGCAATCGATTCTCGCAGTGGAAGCTCAGTATGGTGCAGAGCGAAGAATTGTCATTGCACAACAAGATGGTAAAGGGAAGGGTGATGCCGTACGTAAAGGCTTTGCGCTTGCACAAAATGAGATTCTCATGATCTTGGACGCGGATATGACGGTCCAGCCAGAGGACCTCCTGAAGTTTTATCGGGCTATCAAAGAAAACAGAGGCGAATTCATTAATGGTAGTCGATTGGTCTATCCTATGAAAAAAGAAGCCATGCGCTTCTTCAATCTTCTCGGCAATAAGTTCTTCGCTTTGGCTTTCTCATTTGTTCTAGGACAACGCTTTAAGGACACTTTGTGTGGCACAAAAGTAATAAGCCGCTCCAACTATATTAAGTTGGCAGCCAATCGCTCGTATTTTGGAGATTTCGACCCATTCGGCGACTTTGACTTAATATTTGGAGCCGCAAGAATGGGGTTAAAGATCGTTGAAATTCCTATTTGCTATCGTGAGCGTATTTATGGAGAGACGAACATCTCTCGATGGCGGCATGGTGCGATTTTGTTAGCTATGTTGTTTTTTTCGGCGAGAAGAATTAAGTTCCTTTGATATGAACTACGATAGCGAGTCCCTATATCAGCATGATCGCAATCAGACACTTGGCAACCGAGAGCGATTGCGGAAAAACGCTAACCTGATGTTCTGGTATCAAGAGCTCTACAAAGAGTTATTTTCTTCGATTCCGGATATCTCAAACAAGCAGGTATTAGAAATTGGAAGTGGTGCTTCACCGCTGAAGAATTTCTTACCCACAGTTATTACTTCGGATGTCCTCAACCTTGAGCATTTGGACATTGTTTTTGACTGCCACCAAATTGCACACCTCAAAGAGGTACCGGATAACAGTATAGATATTGTCACACTGACCAATGTACTTCATCACTTGCGTGATCCGCTCCAGTTCTTGCGTGACATGACAAAAAAACTCGCAAAGGGAGGGCAAGTGTTTCTTGTCGAGCCTTATTTCTCCTTTATCTCTTATCCACTTTATAAGCTTTTACATCACGAACCTGTAAATTTTAAAATTTCGCGTCCAGTGCTGGCTGAGGTTCAAGGGCCATTGTCTTCATCAAACCAGGCGATCCCATACATGATTTTTTTTTTAAGACCAGACTGGCTCCAAGAGCTGTCAGAATCTTACGTGTTGAAAGAGACACGCTATGGGTTTTTCACAAGCCTGGCCTACATGGCGAGCGGTGGAATTTCCAGAATTATCCCTATACCGAGTTGGATCTACCGCCCCTACTTCGTCATGGATCGAATGTTGGCTCAACGCTTTCCTAAAATGTTTGCATCTTTCTTCAGTGTTCGTTTGGTTGTTAAAGGTTAGCCATGAAGGCGTATGTATTTTGTCTTGCGAATAAACTGTATGAACATTGTTACCCTGTTTATTATCCACTTTATGCCGCATGGAAGGCTGTTTCCGACCGGCGAGAACGGAGACTATTTAGGAGTTGGGTTAAACCCGCCATGACGGTGGTCGACATCGGAGCAAATATCGGCATTTATACCCGTTTTTTTTCTAAGCTTGTGGGCCCCCTCGGCCGAATCCATGCATTCGAGCCAGATCCCTCCAATTTCAAGCGCCTAGAAGAAAATGCTGGTCACTTGTTAAATATTTCTCTAACCCATGCGGCTGTTGGTGACTGTCGTGGGACGATAAAGCTATACATTTCCGACGAAATGAATGTCGACCATCGGACGTTTGATAGCGGTGACGGTCGGCGCAGTATTGATGTGCCGCTGGTGAGTCTTGACGACTATTTCGCGGTTGGCCAGCGCGTTGATCTGATTAAGATTGATGTGCAGGGCTACGAGTTGAGTGTGTTAGAAGGTGCAAAACGAGTTCTGAAAGAAAATCGCGACATAAAGATTGTGATGGAATTCTGGCCTTATGGTCTGACTAAGGCATCTGTCGCGCCTAATAGAGTTATTGAATTAATCCATTCGCTCGGTTTTGAGATACGAACAACGAGAGATCCAGTCGGTTGCCCTTGCGATTGCTCTAAGCTTGATCCGGACAACATAGACCATTATTGCAATCTCATACTCACTAGGCATCCAAGATGCCTGACAACGACCTGGACATAAATAAACACGACGTAAGGTCCTCATGTTATCGACTAGCCAAAAGATTCGAATCGCTCGCGGCCTATCGGCAGCCGTTCTTTCCATTCGCAACCTCCGCGGTCTCACCTCAGAGGTGATTGTTACCCGTCGAGGAGTGACTTGGTCGCTCAACCTAAAGGAAGGTATCGACTTGGCAATTTACCTTCTGGGTGGTTTCGAGCTTCGAACCTTACGACGATACGCGCACTTGATCAAGGAAGGCGACATCGTTCTTGATATAGGAGCAAATGTGGGAGCCCACACCCTGCCATTGGCTCAACTCGTCGGACCTTCCGGCAGAGTGTTCTCTTTTGAGCCGACAACCTATGCGTATGCAAAGCAAAAAAGGAACATAGAGCTCAATCCACGCTTGGCATCGCGAATTTGCGCTTATCAAATGATGCTGATGGCCACCGATTCAGATCCGTTACCAGAATCCGTTTACTCGAGCTGGCCTCTAGAGGCTGCAGACGATCTGCACGCTGAACATCATGGACGCTTGAAGGACACTCGAGGCGCAATTAATGGAACATTGGATAGCTTTATTCGTAGCGCTGGAATCAAGAAAATTGACTTCATTAAGCTCGATGTAGACGGCAACGAAAATGATGTACTAGCGGGTGCGAAGAACGTAATTACAGAATCAAAGCCAAAAATAATGATCGAGCTCGCTCCTTATGTTTATAGCGAGCATCCTCATAAATTCGACGAGTTATTGGAAGTGCTGTGGCGTAATAGTTATCAAATTTCGAATATCGCAACTGGATCTTTACTCCCACAAGATCCTGTTGAAATTCGGAGATCCATACCGGACGCTAGCGGGTTAAATGTATTGGCTGAATTTCGTTATGTGTCTCGTAAATAAGGAAGCCTCTAAAGAAAATGCCAGACAGTACCTTTGGTCGATTTTGGACAAAAATTTTCTCCATTAATACCAAGTTGAATTGGTTAGCGGATTAATGTAGATGCTTTTCAGTGGAATTAATTTTTCAAGCTAATATCAGTCTCTGCGTTAGTGAAGCGAAAAATCGATATTCTGACAATGAAACAGTCAAGTGATAAGATTAGCAATCTTCCCATAGCGATAATCGCTGTAGCTTCACATCTTTACGGATTTATTATTTTCGGCGCCGTATTTTGGATAGACTCCAAGGCGTATATATCGCTCGGATATGCATTAGGCCTCGAAAACGGCTTACGAGAATTCTATACTGGAGTCGGAATATGGTTTTACTCCCACATACAGCCTGGGGTCGCTTTGATCTGGTTAGCACTTGAAAACCTTCCAAAGAGCATGCATTGGCCAGTATTAGCAGTTTTTCAACACGCTGTAGGGGCGGGAGCTTTATTTTATTTTTTTTCTACCATTAACGATTACTGGCCGTCTCGTTGGAACTACGTAGGTTGTCTTGTTATAGCATTCCTGCCATTTTATCAGGCAGCGCATAACTCTTTGATGACAGAGTCCCTTTCATCTTCCCTCATTTTGATGGGGTTATCATTGGCAATGCGGATACGAAGAGATATATCTCCAGATTATCGAAAGCTCCTCCTTTTGGCATTTATCTTGTTATTGCTAGCCCAATTTCGAAGTTACTTTGGGCTATTGCTATTTGGGGCTTCGTTGATTGCTCTGTACAGGTTTTTAATTTCAAATTTTCGACTATCCTGTATTCTCGTATTAACTTTGGCTATTTCACTTTTAGTATTTCCAGCATATCGATATCTAAAAACAGGCCTTTTTTGGTTACCAACGTTGGGCATGAATAAGTTAAAGACGGGATGGGGAGTCAATCCCCTTCCGACAGAAGAAGCTCTCAAAAAACTCGAGAGCTTTGATTTTCCAGATAAATTGGCTCCACTTGCTAGAGTAAATAAAGGTTTAAGCTACAGTGAAACGGCGGATGTAGCCTTGCATTGGCGTGCAACTGGATTAACAGATTTCGAAATAAATCGCCGAGCACTTGCTGCTGGAACGATATTGGCTAATGATACACTATGGGTATCAATTAACAGAGGTTTTCTTGCTTTAACCTCTTCAGGAATGTTATTGCCCTACTGTGCGTTGAGTGACGAGATGATCGTGTCCCCAGGATACTCCGCTAAAGAGATGTGTGCTCATATGAGGTGGGCTTATGATTTTCACTCGTGGCTATCCGTCGTTGATCATCGGCCTATTTTCGAAAAATTCTTCGGCCATGAAAAGGCTACCGAGTCGTTCGCATTGCCATTTGACTACATAAGTTCACAATCAATGTATGAGGATACGGAAACATACTTGGCGGAACGGAAAATTTGGCAAAGAGATCCCTTGGGGCTCGGCCGAATAAATCCAGATTGGTTTATTATAAGTGCGTTGCTTGCCATGGTTTTGACCAGTAGAGATCGTAAGTTTTTTGCCTCGATGTGTGCTTGGGTCATGATTGGTAACGCATCGGTCAATTTTCTCGCTGCGGTGGGCAACCCCCGCTATGGCTATTTTCTCTTTCCACTTTATTCTGCATTCGCATTTCTCGGAGTTGCTCAATTTGATTGCTGGCTACGGTCAAGACGATTAGTTCCAACGCTAAGTCACCGCCTCTGGCGGTGAGAATAACCAGGGCTCCGCCCTTGCGAGGAGTTGCGACGAGAGTTGTAGGCGATTTCTCCTCTATTCTGAACCAATCCAGTCCAGAAGAGGAGAAATCGAGATGAGAGAATGGGAACGCCAATTTCATGTCACGTAGCATTGTCGATACCACGTGATCATTGTGCCGAAGTATCGCCGCAAACCAATGTTTGGCATGTGTTCATTTAATGTTTGGAAAATCGCTACTTGGAGATTTAAACTGTCCTGCTTTGCTAAAACTAATACAGATTCGTGTTTTGCGTCAGTTATATTTTTACCGTGAATACTTTCCGAAACCCGCGACGTATACTCTCAACAACTCGCTTTGCAAGGAGTTGAATGACTCAACAGCCACCGGCTGAAAGCCGGTGGGTTAGGGTTAAGGACTGAAAGTCCGGATACGCGTCGGCTGAACGACGCGTTTAGTCCGGCTCCATCCGAAAATTGTCATTGGGATTCGGCTCAAAGTGATGCTCCAGGTACTGCTTGATCATCTCTTCGGTCATCTGACCTACCGTCGCACAGAAGTAGCCTCGTGCCCAAAACAAAAGTGCCTCCCCCAATAACGCTTCTTGAGATGCGAAAACTCTTCAAACAGCTTGCTCGACGTTCGCCCCTTGATCCGCCTCCTGATCTCGCTTGGCGCCAACTCCGGCGACGCGCTTACCAGAATATGCACGTGGTCCTTGCTGACCACCCCTTTCAAAATTCTGATCTCGAATGCTTCGCAGGTTTGTCTCACCAAATCACGGACCCGCTCGGCGACGTCTCCAACCAACACTTTGTAACGGTACTTCGTCACCCACACAAAGTGGTACTCGATGGTAAACACCGTATGGCTTCCATATCGATATTCCATAACCGCCCCCTTGTATCGGTGGGCAGTCTATCCCAGCATCGAGATGAAATCTGCCCGCCTGAAAGGCGGGCGCTTAAACGTTGTGCATAGAGAGTTAAACAGCAGACTATTGCAGGATATCAATGAGCACACGAATCATTAAGGAAGCGCGCTCCCTCCTTGATCCGAAAATGATCCGAGAATGGTCGACGCCCAATCCGCGTAAGGTTGTGAGTTCGACGGTGATATTATGGGCTCAACTCCTCAGCGCCTGGTCCATGGCTCTCTTTGCAGCCCCTATCTTTTGGCTGCCGGCATTTTTCGTCATATGCGCGTGTATCTCCGCAATGCAACTATGGGTCCATGAAAGCTCGCATTTCAGCCTATTCCGAAACCGAACATTAAATGACTTGTGGGCGACCTTATTCTTTGCCGGCCCAATTGGAATGTCGGTGAAGAAATATCGTCGTTTCCATATGACTCACCATACATACCTTGCAACACCTAAGGATCTGGATCGGTTTGCATTTAACGTCGACATTCGTGGCAAGCGCAACCTAATTCGCACGCTCTTGCGGGGGTTGTTGTGTATTGATGGCTATCACATTGCTATTAAAAAATATCTTGTTGCTCCCACTGATGTGCCAACAGATTCTGCGGGAAATAGCATATTTTATTTTATTATATTTAACACTATTTTATTGATCTGCTGTGTTTACGGCGGACGATGGTACCTTTATTTCCTTTTCTGGGTTTACCCGATTCTCGGCGTTGCAGTCACGGTTAATACAATTAGATCAATCGGAGAACATCAGCCAAATCGTTTTCCTGGAGTGGCGTCGGCCGACCAAAACATTACTCAAATAATTCGTACGACAACACCTGGACTGCTAGAAAAGTGGTTAATGTTTCAGGCGAATTTCAATTACCACTTCGAACATCATCTCTATCCGTCTGTTCCCGCTTCAAAACTTCCGGAAGTTCATCGACACTTAGCCGCAAAAGGATTCTTTCATAGTCATCCGGAACTCATTCAGCGAAGCGCAGTCGGAAAAGTGTTTGCGTTAAGTAGTGTGGCGGAAATCAAGGAGGGGAACGTTGAAAAATTTTCTGACTGAGGGGACTCAATGCATCATCTGTGGTACGACAGAAGGTGAAATCGAGGCATCGGGCATTGATTATGTCTATGAGGGCTCATCACAGCCCTGTACAGCGATTTGCTGCGCAAACTGTGGCCACATTTACTTAAATCCACGCCCAACTGCCGATAGCGTCCCCATACTCTATCCGGCAAACTATGCGTCCTTCAGCGGGAAATTTACCAATGGAAACCGGTTGATTGCGAGCTTGAAGGAGTATGTCATGATGCGACGAATCCGCAGGTTTCTGAAGGACCTTCCACCAGGGGCAAAATTCCTCGACATCGGTTCTGGCGATGGTCAACTACTTGAAGCAATTAAGCGCCAGTTCCCTGAAATTGAGGTTCACGGTCTTGATTGGCGATTTGAACCTAATTTACGCAGTCGCCTTCAGTCTCTCGGGATTTGTCTCCATGAATCTCTGTTTGAGAGCACTGACCTGGCTGGGAACAGGTTCGATCTGATAACAATGAATCAGTTGATTGAACACCTTTGGGAGCCACGCGAATGCTTGAAAAAAGTTGGACACATACTCTCCAACGAAGGTCGTTTAGTTCTGACAACGCCGAACGTTGATGGCTATGACCGTCAACTGTTTCGTTCAGGACTTTGGGGCGGGTACTATTTTCCCAGGCACCTCAATCTATTTAGTGGAAAACTGTTGCAGGTGTTGATTGCTGAATGCGGCCTTGAGACAATCGCAAGGGACGATCTTGTTGCCCCCATAGTTTGGTGTTACTCATTAAAGGCTTTCACAAAGGCTCGACTTCCACGTCTTAAATGGTTACACCGAGCTTGCGATACCCATAATGTTCCACTTATCGCACTAGCAACACTCCTCGATCTAACTGCTAAACTTTTTAGGGTACCAACCTCGAATCAAGTACTCGTAGCACGTCTTGTCCCAACACGAGAATAAGCGTAACTTGCCCTACTGCAAATCCCTTCCCCGAAAAGGTACCTGCATAGCAGTCTTGAGAACAAAAGCTATGAGCAGTGGCTCTAGAGGTTTGGACAGAAACGCCCCGAACAAACGCACATTCAGGGTCTCAAGCCCCTTTCAGCCACCTCTGGAGTCCTTCGCTAAACCGCCCGCAAAGCGGGTAGTATCTGATTTGCCGAGATAATCAGATGCCATAATTCGAGTTCGACCAAATTAGTAATTGTACTTAATCAGCAGAATAACTATGCCTTTGAATGAATTTCAACGCAGCATCAACTTTCATCTCATGTCCGTCATCATGTATGAAAAAAGAAAAATTATTCCGATTATTGTAAATTTCGTAGATCGACCTAATTACAAGGGCGTTACCACCAGGCTCTGTCGAGAATTGTGCTCTTGAAGTGCCTGAGAACCAATCTCCCTGTCTTTCCATTGGCTTTCCGCTGGGAAAAAATGGATCTTTTCTGCCGGACTGGAACTGAATGGGACGGGGCGCAAGGAGCGACTGAACTGCTGTATAGGAATTGATACCTACGATATCCCAACAATTAGGATGCCCTTTAATACGGTATTCTCGTCGTAAGAAGTCAAGATCTTGATCTGCTCCTGCGAAAATTCCCTGCCGAATATCAGGTCGGTAAGCCATCAACGTGTATGCAATTTGTCCTCCTGAACTAAGTCCTGCTACAACATAGCTGCTAGCGAGCTTGGTCCAAAGGTTACTCTGTCCATAATTGATCCCATCCGAGACTATTTTCACCCATGTAAAAGGGTATCCTCTTTTTTCAGCAACTGTTTTTATTTCATCGTGGTACATGCTGATGGGAGTCCATACTACATAACCCCTTTTAGCTAATTTGAAAGGCCATTTTTCGTTCTTGAATAGATCAATAGGATGTTTGCCCCAGGGTGAATGTTCATGTCCATGTATCGCTAGGATTAATGGTCGGCCACGTTCAACCTTATCAGGTATGGCTAACACACCTCCGCCAGACTTGCTCGCCAAAGGCGACCCAGCTGGATAATTAAACTGCACGGTTAAAAGTGTCAGTCCTTTGAACGCCTCGTTTTTTAAAACTTCATGGCCGGATGGGACAAAACCAGTAATCGAATCAATTTGTTCCCGATACCATTTTTGGAATGAAGATCTCCATTCAAAAAACACTTTTTTGTTACCAAGCAATGCATCGAGAGGTATCTCGTACCCGCCAGCTTTTACAGTAGCAGACAGCAATAATAGGAGACAAAGTAGACACACCAGTTTTGTCTGCCGAATAGTCCAACACATCATGGTGAATAACTTAGGTTTGACGCGAAGTTAATCGGCTGCGGATTTGCGAGCGTTCCGGGTTGAGCGAGGCGTTGGGCTCGATGGCGTTTCGACAAGGCGCCCTGTGACGTACTTGTGAAGTATGCTAGCCATTAGTGTCTGATAGGGTATTCCCTCTTCTGCTGCCTTTGCTTGAATGTCTTCGAGATCACGAGATGAAATACGTATATTGACGCGCTTGTCCTTGGCAAGCGAAGCGGAGGCTATCGATGTATAGCGCGCGATTTCCTCCTTGACATTGGGCACGGATCGCCACTCATCCCTTTCGAAGGAAGCCAGAATTTCTTCATCGAGTTTGCGTTCGTGATTCATTTCAAATGTCCTCTGCCAAATATTTCCGGGTAGCCTTCCGGCTTGGAATAATCGTTTTAAGAAAAATTTCGCTGTCGGTTTCTACGAACGGCACCAAGTAAGCGTAGCCACGGATACGAACCACGAACATGCGTTGGTTCGGGTACTGCTCTGAGTTCGGATGATCAAGTACATCAAGAAGACCACCGTGCGAAATCGCCGATAACGCCTCTTCATAGGAAACGCCCCGCTCTCTTTTGAGACGGATATTCTTCTCGGTGCTCCAGTTCACAGGTTTCATATCGAACATGATATGCCTGTGTGCCTAATGGCATCAAGATTTAGGCTTCCTTCCTCAAAGGCTCTGATTGATTCTCCGCTTGGAAGGGGCGCGACTAAAAATGCCCATTTCCAATTGAAAGACACAGCGATCGGCAAAGGATTGCTGATCTACGGCTGTTTGAACCAATAAGCCCTCACCCAACCATATCCCAACGGGAGAGGGTTCTTTCGGAGCTTTCCCCAACGCACTTCGGTCTTCTTCCTCGATAGACGTGTTTCAGGCGTTACACTACCTTTACAAATCTGATAAATGCAAACTCCGCCCCGCCTTCCTCTTACCAATTTAGATGGAGACCCTTCATGTTTCGTCGATCGGCGCTGTTGCTCCTTCCGCTTCTGCTGTTCACGGTCATCGCCCTAGCCGATCCGCTCCCGGCGGATTCGGTCCCCGACTCTCTCAAACCCTGGACCGACTGGGTCTTGCGCGGCCACGAGAATCGATTTTGCCCACAAGTACAAGGCAACCCGGAGGAACGGCGCTGCATTTGGCCGACGAGTCTCGAATTGGTTTTGGACGATCATGCCGGCCGGTTCGCGTTGAAGGCTCGCGTTTACGCGGAGAGCTGGTTGCCGCTTCCGGGCGGTGTCGAGCATTGGCCGCAACAGGTGGAGGTGGATGGAAAACCGGCCGTTGTCGCAACGGTCGAAAATAGCCCCGGAATCCGCCTCACTCCGGGAGAGCACTCCGTCAAGGGCAGCTTTGTTTGGGACCGCCTGCCGGAAAATCTCGCGGTGCCCACCGACACCGGCATCATTTCTTTGATCGTCAAGGGGCAATCCGTCCCCTTCCCTGCCTTCAACCAACAGGGACAGTTGTGGATCTACAGCGAGGCGTCTGACGATACGGGGCCATCGGCGAGAGCCGAGACCGTCGACGTGCAGGTTTACCGGCGGATCATGGACAACACCCCGCTGCGCGTGGTGACGCATATCGATCTTGATGTGTCCGGCAGACAGCGCGAGATCATTCTCTATGGGGCTCTACCGCCCGATTCGATTCCCTTGCAGGTTTCATCTCCCCTGCCCGCCCGCCTTGAGCCCGACGGCAAGCTGCGTTTGCAGCTTCGTCCTGGCCATTGGAACGTACAACTCGGCGCCCGCTTTCCGGGGCCGGTCGAGTCGCTTCGGCGGCCGCCGGGCGTCGAGCCCTGGCCTACGGAGGAAATCTGGGTTTTCGACGCTCGGCCGCAATTGCGCGTGGTCGAAATCGAGGGCGTTCCCGCCATCGATCCGCGCCAAACCAATCTTCCGGATGAATGGAAGTCGCTTCCTGCCTACCGGATGGAATCCGGCGCCACGATGAATCTTAAGCTCATCCGGCGCGGCGATCCGGAACCGGAACCCGACAGCCTTACCTTGCAGCGGCGCATCTGGCTGGATTTCGATGGAGGCGGCTATACGGTGAACGATCTCGTCGGCGGACGCATGACCCGAGATTGGCGGCTGAACGTTCGGCCGGGCGTCGATCTGGGACGTGTCGCCATCGACGGGGAGCCACAATCGATCACGCGCGAGGACGACACCGGCGCGGTCGGCGTCGAGGTCCGGCGCGGGGCGGTCGATCTTTCCGCCGACAGCCGGATCGACGGAATCCGAACGCTCTCGGCGACCGGCTGGGACAAGGATTTCCGAAGCGTGAGCGCAGAGCTCAATCTTCCTCCTGGATGGCGTTTATTCGCCGCGACCGGCGTGGATCACGCGCCGGGCACCTGGGTTGCGGAATGGACGCTGCTCGATCTGTTCGTGGTGCTTATCACGGCCATGGCGGTAGCGCGATTGTGGTCCTGGCCGTATGCCGCCTTTACGTTGGTTGCCCTGGCGCTCCTCTGGCACGAGCCGGGCGCGCCGCGTTACGTCTGGCTCAACATTCTGGCGGCGGCGGCCTTGCTGATGGTTTTGCCGGAAGGAAAGATCGCTTCGGCCGTTCGTATTTACCGGAATCTGGCCGTGCTGGCGCTGATTCTGATTGCCATCCCTTTCATGGTCGATCAGGCCCGATTCGCGCTTTATCCGCAACTGGAACAGCCCTGGATCGCGATGCCGTCGACGACCGCCCCTTCCGAGTTTCGAAGACAGGCGGAAGAGCCCGTGGAAGCGCCGCAAACCATGGAGTCGTATGCACCCCGGTCGAAGCTGTATAAGCGAGGCGCGCCTCCGGCTGCTCCGTCCGCGGCGGATTTAGGCGGCAGAGCTTTCAAGGAGACCGATCCCAATGCGATCACCCAAACTGGTCCTGGTCTCCCGGAATGGCAGTGGAAATCGATTCCGCTCGGCTGGAGCGGTCCCGTTCTCCGCGATCAGGAAATCGGCCTGGTGCTGCTCTCACCGGCGGTCAATTTGCTGCTGAACTTTCTGCGTATTGCGGTGTTGATCGCGTTGGCCGTGCTGTTTCTGGGCGGACGGCCACGTTTTCGTCCCTTTGCCCCTCATGCGGCCATGCCGCTGTTATTGCTTCCCTTGCTCTTGTTCATACCGGATGCCAAGGCGGATTTTCCCGATCCGGCTTTGCTGGAGGAACTGAAGACGCGCCTGCTCGCACCTCCGGATTGCTTGCCGCAATGCGCCGAGATCCCGCTGCTCAAAATCGAAGCCAAGGGCTCGCAGTTGCGGCAAACCCTGGAAGTCCACGCTCAGGAGCTGATCGCCCTGCCCTTGCCGGTAAACGCCGCGCAATGGACGCCCTCCAAAGTCGAGGTCGACAACGTGCCGGCGGACGGTTTGTTCCGCAACCGGGATGGCGCGCTCTGGCTGGCCCTGAAGCCGGGCCGTCATGTCGTCACGCTTTCCGGAATCTTGCCCTCGCGCGATCAGATGCAAATCCCTCTGCCCCTCAAGCCACGGCGAGTAGAAGCCTCGGGCGAAGGCTGGCGGATCGAAGGCATTCGCGAAAACGGCGTTCCTGACGTTCAATTGCAGCTCGTGCGGGTCTCGAACGGCGACCGGCCCGCGGATGCACTGCCGGCGCTGGAATCCAGGCCTTTGCCGCCGTTTTTGGAGGTCGAGCGCACGCTCAAGATCGGCTTGGACTGGCGCGTGGTCACGGTGGTGCGCCGCGCTTCGCCGCCGGATCGTCCGGTGGTCGTCGGCATTCCGCTCATCGAGGGAGAGTCGGTCGTCACGCCGGGACTGCAAGTCGACGACGGCAAGGTAATGGTCAATCTATTGCCGGGTCAGCATGCAATGAGTTGGGAGTCCGTTCTGGCGAAAAGGCCCGCGATCGGTCTCAGGGCTCCGGATACCACCGAGTGGATCGAGATCTGGCGCGCAGACATCAGCCCGATCTGGCACATGCGTCCCGAAGGACTCGTGGTCATCCACCACCAGGACGCGGAAGGCAACTGGCTGCCGGAATGGCGTCCTTGGCCCGGCGAATCCGTTACGCTTCACTTGACTAGGCCTCAAGGCGTACCCGGCAATACGCTGACCATAGACCGCAGCCGGTTGGAATTGAATCCAGGGCTGCATGCCACGGACGCCACCCTGACGCTTAGCCTGCGAAGCTCGCAGGGCGGGCAGCATACGGTAAAACTTCCCGAGAATGCCGAACTTCAATCCGTGACCATCGACGGCGCGATGCAGCCGGTCCGGCAGCAAGAACGGCTGGTTTCGCTGCCGATTCATCCGGGCGAACAGACCGCGACTCTGGTGTGGCGCGACGGAACCGGGATTCGTAGCCGTCTGGTCTCCCCCGAAATCGATCTCGGCGCCCCCAGTGTGAACAGCGCGATTACCTTTTCGCTGGGACACGACCGTTGGGTGCTGTTGGTGGGCGGGCCCCGTCTCGGCCCGGCGGTGTTGTTCTGGGGCGTGCTCATCGTGATCCTATTGCTTTCGGTGGCATTGGGAAAACTGCCGTTGACGCCGGTCAAGGCTTGGCAATGGTTTCTGCTGTTGATCGGCCTCAGCCAGATTCCGGTGGTCGGCGGCATCGTCGTGGCCGGCTGGCTGCTGGCCTTGGGATGGCGGGCGAGCGCCGGACAAAGACTGGACGATACCCGATTCAACCTGCTCCAAGTCGCACTCGCCGTTCTGACCTTGGCCGCCCTCTCTCTTTTGCTGGAGGCGGTTCGGCATGGACTGCTGGGGTTGCCGGACATGCAAATCGCGGGCAACGGCTCCGGTCCGTACGAGTTGAACTGGTATCAGGACCGCAGCGGCCCGACGCTTCCCCGTCCCTGGATCGTGTCGGCGCCCCTCTGGGTTTATCGCATGCTGATGCTGGCCTGGGCCTTGTGGCTGGCCTATGCGCTGCTGGATTGGTTGCGCTGGGGATGGAATTGCTATGCCTCGGGAGGCTTATGGCGCCCGCGGAAAAAGAAGGAAAAAGCCGAGCCGGCGAAGCTGGGGGAACCGGGACAGCCTGGTTGATACAGCTATTTGCCTATGGTTCCGAGTTGCCGGGAACGGGGCTGAAACCTTAGAGCGTTTTTCACCGCCATATAGCGGCGTGGAATTGGTCTGATTCGTAGGTTGGCAATCCTTTGCGGACCATCTTGTCGGGAAAGGATTCCCGACCTACTTCGAACGGTTACGCTGGGTCCTAAACTCCTGTTTGGGACCCCATATCTTGAAGCTAGAGCTTCTGAGGTAGGGCTCCGCAGCGAGAGCTTGGGAGCCAGGAAAGACCGGGGTTTCGTAGGGTGGGTTAGGCGCACTCCGGCGTCGACCGGCCGTGGATCACGGCGCTTCGCGTGCGCCGTAACCCACCGGAGCAACGTTCGATGGCCTTGCCGCTTCGCTTTGGTGGGTTACGGTGCGCGCCTGACTCGCCGAGCGACACGCGGATGGATGGACGCGCACCTAACCCACCCTACGATCGGCAGGCAGGTTTCGGGACGTCCGTCTTAGCGGACGCATTACGAACCTTCTTCACCATGCCATTGCCCCCGCGGACAGTTGGCAACCCCGCCCGGCCCCTTTCGGTCATAGTGTCCACCGCCAGCCAGAAACGCTTCAGGATCGCGTTTCTTTCCATCATGATTTCGTGGCGTGCTCCTTTCAATAGCTGCAGCCGTCCGTTCGGCAGTCGGCGCGCGAAGCGTTTGGCCGCGTCGGCATCGACGATCCGGTCGTCGTCGCCGATCAGGATGGTCACCGGCACGTCGATGGACTCGGGGATTCCGCGAGCATTGAGCTTGGCGATCGAGGCGAATGCCGAACGTACCCAGCGATACGTCGCGCCGCGGCGCTCCAGCAGCGGATTGGATTTGACGAGTTCCGGCAAAACCCGGAAGCGTTCGGGATCGCTGGTCAGGGCATTGCCTTCAAACCGCCGCAATGACGGGAGATGATGCCGTTCCCCGGGGGCCTGTAAGTCCGCGAATCCCATGCCGGCGACGGCGCCGACCAGTATGGGCGCGAACCAGCGCGGCCAGCCCTTGGTTTTGAGGTCGATCATGGGCGCGCAAAGCAGTGCGCCGTCGACTTTCAAGCGCCGTTCGGCCATGAACCGCAAGGCGACATGCCCGCCGGTGGAATGGGCGATGACATATCGGTTGGCTTCCGGAACGCACCACACTTCCCGGATGAACAAGGCGATGTCTTCCAGATAATCGTCGAAGGATGTCACGTCGACTTTTTTCCGACCTTTCGAGAAGCGGTCCGACATCCCCTGTCCGTGCCAGTCGAACGAATAAACATAAAGGCCCCTGGCGGTAAGGCCTTCGACGATTTCGCGATATTTCTCCAGACATTCGGCACGGCCCTGAAGCAGCAGCACGGATCCCCGTTTCAACGCATGGGCGGGGCGAGCGATACCGTAGCGGATGGTCGCTCCCTCGGCCGTCCGCAAATTCCCGACGAAGTCGAATGGCGTGGCGAACGGAAACGTACGCGTTGATCGCTTCGCCGGATGGGCAACGAATAAAGGTGGCTCTCCGTAGGAAGGAAATGATGTCGTGGCCACGATGATTCTTCCGCTGTTCGAGTGTCAAACTAGTGTTAAGGTAAAAGCCTGCCACAAGCCTGAATGACGGACCGGTGGCAACCGTCCCTATAAATGAAAATTAACCCGCCGTACCCCGGCGCCAGAAAAGGTGCAGTCTCATGGACTCCATTCACAGAAACCGTCTGAGTTCCGAAACCAGTCCCTATTTGCTGCAACATGCCGACAATCCGGTCGACTGGTACCCTTGGGGCGACGAGGCGCTCGAAAAAGCCCGCAAGGAAGACAAACCGATCTTGCTGTCCATCGGGTATTCGGCCTGCCACTGGTGCCACGTGATGGCTCATGAATCGTTCGAGGACGAGGCGACCGCGGCGGTGATGAACGAGCTGTTCGTCAACATCAAGGTGGATCGCGAGGAACGGCCGGATTTGGACAAGATCTATCAGCTAGCGCATCAAATTATCGCCCGCCGTCCCGGCGGCTGGCCGCTGACCATGTTTCTCAATCCGCACAATCAGTTACCGTTCTTCGGCGGCACCTATTTCCCGAATACCGCTCGCTATCAGTTACCGGCATTCCGTTCCTTGCTGGCCCAGGTTGCCGAATACTATCGCCGACACAAACAAGATCTCGAGGACCACGGCAAGTCTTTTGCCGACATCCTGCAATCCATTAGACAAGCAGAAGGCTCGGAAGCTCCGGATGCCGGTGTCCTTATCCGGGCGGAGCGCGAGTTGGAAGCCAATTTCGACAGCGTCAACGGCGGATTCGGCGATGCGCCGAAGTTTCCCCAATTGTCCAATCTCGAATTTCTGCTGCGTTTATGGGGCCAGAACCCGAACGAGCATGCATCCGCTCTTCGCATGGTGACGACGACGCTTACCAAGATGGCGGAAGGCGGGATTTACGATCACATCGGCGGCGGGTTCGCCCGCTATTCGGTAGACACCGCTTGGGAAATTCCCCATTTCGAGAAAATGCTGTACGACAACGGCGTTTTTTTGTCTCTGTATGCCGAGGCTTGGCGAGCGACCCAAGATCCTTTGTTCCGGAAGGTCTCGGAGGAGACGGCGGAATGGGCCGTACGGGAGATGCAATCGCCTGAAGGCGGTTTCTATTCGAGTCTGGACGCGGATTCCGAGGGTGAGGAAGGCAAGTATTACGTTTGGAATCGGGCGGAAATAAAAGACCTTCTTTCGTCCGAGGAATATGCCGTCGTGGAGCTCCATTACGGTCTGGATCGAAGCCCCAATTTCGAGGGCCATTGGCATCTGCACGTGGAAACACCGCTTCGGGAGGTGGCCGCCCGTTTGGGTATCGATCAGGCGGAAGCCGAGCGCCGACTGGCATCCGCGCGCGCTGCCCTATTCCAGGCTCGCGAAAAGCGGATCAGGCCGGGACGCGACGACAAGGTGCTGACGGCCTGGAACGGCTTGATGATCAAGGGACTGGCTTCCGCCGGCCGGTTGCTGGAGCGGAAGGATTGGATCGACGCGGCGGACCGGGCCTTCGAGTTTCTGCGCCGGGAGCTATGTGTCGAGGAAAGCCGGCTGCTGGCGACTTACAAGGATGGCAGAGCCCATTTGAATGGGTATTTGGACGACTACGCGTTTCTGCTCGACGCCGGTCTGGAACTCCTGCAATGCGAGTGGCGAACGGAGCGCCTCGATTGGCTCTCGAAGCTGGCCGACCAGCTTCTCGCCCGTTTCGAAGACCGGGAACAAGGCGGATTTTTCTTCACCTCGGACGATCACGAAGAACTGATCCAGCGGCCGAAAACGCTCATGGACGAATCGATGCCTTCGGGTAACGGCGTTGCTGCGTTGGCCTTGCTGCGCCTCGGCCATCTGGTGGGCGAGTACCGCTACACCGAAGCCGCGGAACGTACGCTGCGGGCTGCCATGCCGTCGGTGCGCCAATATCCCCATGCCCACGGTGCCTTGCTGAATGCCATGCTGGATTGGCTATATCCGCCGCAATTCATCGTGCTGCGAGGAAGGCCGGAAGCTTTTCGGCCTTGGATCGATGCGGTCCGTGATACGCCGGCTGCCGGCGCGCAGCGCCTGGTGTTCGCGATACCCGCCGAGGAAAAGTCCTTGTCCGGCACTTTGGCCGAACGCAAGGCGGAGACGGGGGAAATCGCTTATGTGTGTTCGGGCATGACATGCCTCGCACCGATCCGCGCCTTGCCGGAGTTCAGGGATTTTCTGCGAATGCCTATCGGGACGACGTTATAGAGCGGGCTAGGTCTAATCGGATATGGTTTTTTGCTGGTGGACGAGCATTGTGTAGGTCGGCGATCCCTTGCCGACGGAGTTGCATGTCGGGACGCTGCGTCGGGAAAGGATTCCCGACCTACCTCGCGGTGCCGGTTCGTAGGTCGGCGATCCCTTGCCGACGGAGTTGCATGTCGGGAAGCTGCGTCGGGAAAGGATTCCCGACCTACCTCGCTGGTGGACAAGTATTGCGTAGGTCGGCAACCCTTTGCCGACGGAGCCGCATGTCGGGAAGCTGCGTCGGCAAAGGATTCCCGACCTACCTCGCGGTGCCGGTTCGTAGGTCGGCAATCCCTTGCCGACAGGCCGGCTTGGCCAGGGACTTTATCGGCAAGGGATTGCCGACCTACTTCGGGCGCTACGCCAAACCGGAACATGCTCTCTAGCACGCCCTTGCGTGGACCCGGCGCCAAACTTATCGGGAGTGTGTCATAAGCACGTTTTCGTCAAGTGAAGAAAATTAGGAGCAACCCCCATACCGTTTCATCGATTGCCGAGCTCAAGCCGGGGTCCGCCGCTGTCTATCGGCCCGATGCCGAGACGGAATCGCCGGTGGAGGAGCGGCTTTACGTTCGAGGGGATGAATTTTTCATCGATCTGGTGCGCGACATCAACGCGGCCGTCCGGGAGGTTCAGCTCGAGACCTATATTTTCGAACTGGACGCCGTCGGGCGCGCCTTCATTGCCGCGATGAGCCATGCCCATCAGCGGGGTGTCAGAGTCCGCTTCCTGGTGGATGGCGTGGGACTGCCGCTTGCCGGAGGCCGCTTGCTCGCCGCGCTCGAGGAGTCGGGATTTCCGTTCCGGATATTCCATCCGATTCCGTGGTTTTTCCGTCATTGGCGGCACATGGCGGGTGGCCGGGCGGTGCCGCCGCAATTCTTGCAGCTATTGACCCGGCTCAACAACCGCAATCACCGGAAGGTCTGCACAATAGATCGAAGGATCGCCTGGATCGGCAGTTTTAATGTCTCCGCGCTACATCTTCCGGTCGCGCACGGCGGAGAAGAATGGAGGGACACCGCGGTTCGCATCGAGAACATCGACACCCGGCCGCTCGAACAGGCGTTCCGGCGCGCATGGAATCCTTGGCGCTGGCATCCTCTCCGACATCGAACGTCACTGCGGTCTCCCTTCCGTCTGAACGACACCCGGCGCCAGCGCCGCGCACGCACGAGGGAGCTCCTGCGGCGGATCGGCCGAAGCAAGCGGCGAATCTGGATCACCAACGCGTATTTCGTTCCGGACGAGCGTCTTCTGCACGAGATTAACCGAGCCGCGGAGCGAGGGGTCGACGTTCGCATCATTCTCCCGTCGATATCCGACATCTTTTTCATGCCGTGGACCTCGGCGACGTTCTACGGCAGTCTGCTGGATCACGGGGTGAAAATTTACGAGTATCAGCCGGGCGTTCTGCACGCCAAGACCATCATTATCGACGAGTGGATGACGGTGGGTTCGAGCAATATGAATTCGCGGAGTCTACGGCACGATCTGGAAGTCGATTACGTGCTGCGTCAAGCCGGTACGAAGGCGGCCCTGGCGTCGGCGTTTCTAAGGGATTTGAAGCACTCCAAGGAAATATCGCCCGAGGCTTACCCGAACCGGCCGTTATGGCAGCGCTTTCTGGCGCATTTGGTTCTGTTCGCGAAGTATTGGATTTGAAAGGGCAGTCGTCGGCAAAGGATTGCCGACCTTATATCTCGATTCTGGATTCCACAAGAGGCAGAATCTCCGACTGATCATCGGACCCAGACGCTGGGCAAGACGTTGCCGACCTTGGGCCTGAAGCCCGCGCCGTA
>Ga0268287_100030_pt1 | contig 173844 bp, 159 predicted proteins | sample MetcocultureR3M_FD_191348 | JGI IMG/M metagenome (GOLD analysis project Ga0268287, IMG submission 191348) | Soil microbial communities from Anza Borrego Desert, Southern California, United States - Methanotrophic co-culture R3-M | ecosystem: Environmental > Terrestrial > Soil > Desert | place...
TCCGTCACCACCGAGAGCAGATTGCCGCTGCGGAACTGCAGCGGCGACAGGTTGACCGCGACGCGGACGTCGTCGGGCCAGGCCGCGGCATCCAGGCAGGCCCGGCGCAGCATCTGCCCGCCGAGCGGATTGATCAGGCCGGTGTCCTCGGCGACCGGGATGAACTCGGCCGGCGAGACCATGCCTCGCTCCGCATGCGGCCAGCGCACCAACGCCTCGAAGCCGGTGATGCGGCCGCTCTGGAGGTCGATCAGCGGCTGGTAATAGGGTCGCAGCACCTCGTTCTGGATCGCATCGCGCAGCTCGACCTCGATCTTGCGGCGGCTCTGCGCCTTGGCATCGAGCGCGGCCTCGAAGAAGGCGAAGGTGCCGCGCGCGTCCAGCTTGGCACGCGACAATGCCATGTCGGCGCTCTTGAGCAGCTTCTCGGAATCATCGCCGTCGCCGGGCGCCATCGCGATGCCGATCGAGGCGCCGATGACCACGGAATGACCGTCGAGCAGATAGGGATCGGCAATCGCCGCCAGGAGGCGCTTGGCCAGCATCACCGCGTCCTCGGGGCGCGTCAGCCCGCTTTGCACGATCGCGAACTCGTCGGAATTGAGCCGCGCCAGCGCGTCTTCCTCACGAAGGGTGGAACGCAACCGCTTCGCGACGCCGCGCAGGAGCTTGTCGCCGACCGCATGTCCGAGCGTGTCGTTGACGGCCTTGAAACTGTCGAGCCCCAGCATCAGAAGCGCGACCTTCTCGGGGCTGCGCCGCGTATGCAGCAGCATCTCGTCGACCTGCTGACGCAGCAGGCTGCGATTGGGCAGGCCGGTCAGACCGTCGTGCTGGGACATGAAGGCGAGCCGCGCCTCGGCGCGCTTCCGCTCGGTGATGTCCATCAGCGCGAGCAGCACCGCGGGCCGCTCGGCATAAGTCAGCTCGCGGGAATAGATCGCAAGGTCGATCAGCGCGCCGTCTGCCTTGACGTGCTTCCAGGTGCGGCCTGCCTGCTCCTCCCCGGTCACGTCGGCGGTCCAGGGCGGCTCGCTGTCAAAGGCCTGCAAGGAGCGGATCTTCAGCCGCTCGAACTCGGCGCGGCTGTAGCCGTAGTGCGCGACCGCGGCGTCGTTGACGGCGATGATGCGCTCGTCGTCCAGCGCGCAGACGATCATGGGCACGGGATTGCCCTCGAACAGCAGGCGGAACGAAGCCTCGCGCTGCTTCAACTCGGTAATGTCGACGCGCAGGCCGACGACGCCGCCGTCATCGGTCAGACGCTCGTCGATCAGGATGACGCGGCCGTCCGACAGCTTCTGCTCGTGGCGCGCGCCGGGCTGATAGAGCTTTTGCAGGCGCTCGGAGATCCACTCGTCCTCGTTGCCGACGGCCTCGGGATAGTCGCCGCGGGCGACGCCGATGCGCAGCGTGTCCTCGAGGCGCGCACCTTCCGCAAACAGGTCGGCGGTCTTGCTGTAGATCTCGGCGTACTTCTTGTTCCAGAGGACGTAGCGGCCTTCGGCATCGAGAAACACGATGCCCTGCGGCAGCATATCGATGGCCTGGCGCAGGCGTTCATGGGATTTGCGTGCTTCCGCGATCGCGGCTTCCGCCTCGGCACGGCTGCGCAGCACTTCGCTGCGCTCGGAAGGAACTCGCGGCGCGACCGCAAAGCGCGGCTTGCGCGCCTTTTTGCCGACGCGGGCAAGCACGCTTTGCGTTCGCATTCTTGTTCTTCGAGATTTCAAACTCAACTTCACGCGTCCCAGTGCGCCCGGCGGCCGCGAGTCTTGAGACAAGTGTCTGAAAAAAAAGTAATCTTGCCCGGTGGCGATCCGCGCGAGGCGGACCTTGCTGCCTGTTTGCGAGGCGCGGCTGCGACGGCAGGCACCGTCAGAATGGGTTCAGCGCCGCAATCAGGGATCGATCTGGCGCAAAATTGCGCGCGCACCTGAATCAGTTCCGAAATCGCACGCGATTGCATGCCAGGCCGCAGTTATTTCGCCCGCCGCGCACGTATTTTGGTCAATGCAGGACAGGGTTATTGCACAGTTAAGAAACGGCAGTTCGAGGCGCGGTTTGACTGAGCTCCTGCGCCGCGTGCCTGCGGCCGGAACAGAAGCCTGAGTTCTTAACCCTGATGCGGCAATTGCGTTATAAGGACGACAGCATGAGTCGCCGCAGCATCACCCTCCTCCTGCTTGCATTGGCTCTCCCGGGCACCGGCGGCGCGCTGGCCCAGGACAAGGGTAGCGTCACCCCGAAGCCGCTGCCGCCGCTCGCCAATCCGAACGACCCCGATCTCGCCGCCAAGGAGCTGTTCGCGCGAAAGCTGCTGCCGTCGAAGGGGCCGGCCCATGTCATCGGCTCCTATACCAGGGGCTGCATCGGCGGCGCGGAGCAGATTCCGGTCAGCGGCGAGCATTGGCAGGTGATGCGCCTGTCGCGCAACCGCAGCTACGGCCACCCGGACATGATCGCGCTGATCAAGCGGCTCGCGGCGAAGGCGCACAGGGATGCGGGATGGCCGGGCATCCTGGTCGGCGACATCGCCCAGCCGCGCGGCGGGCCGGCGCTTTCGGGCCATGCCAGCCACCAGATCGGCCTCGATGCCGACATCTGGCTGACGCCGATGCCGAACCGCCGGCTCTCGCGCGAGGAGCGGGAGGAGATGTCGGCCGTGATGATGGTGCGGCCCGACCGGCTCGACGTCGATCCCAAGGTGTTCACGCCGGGCCATGTGCTGGTGTTGCGCGATGCGGCGCGGGAGCCCGCGGTGCAGCGCATCTTCGTCAACGCCGCGATCAAGAAGGCGGTGTGCCGCGAGGCCAAGGGTGATCGCGCATGGCTGTCGAAGATCCGCCCCTGGTGGGGCCACGACTATCACTTCCACATCCGCATGCGCTGCCCTGCCGGAGCCGGCGCATGCGAGGGCCAGCCATCACAGGCCGAGGACGAAGGCTGCAAGCTCGCGGATCTCGCCTATTGGTTTTCCGACGCGGTGCTGCACCCCAAGCCGCCGCCGGAGCCGCCAAAGCCGAAACCGCCGATGACACTGGCCCAGATGCCGGCCGCCTGCAGGGCGGTGCTGCATGCTGGCGATGCGAAGCGGTAAGGTTGCGGCGGGAGGCAAGCTGCCGCCTCGCCCATCGCTGTCGTCCCGGGGCGCGAAGCGAGCCCGGGATGACGCACCAGGTTTGACCTTCCGACCTGGCCTGCTATCTTCGCAATTGCGATATCCCTGCCGGTCGTAAGCCGTCGCAAGGCCACGTGGAACAGCGCGTCCGCCCGTCGCATCTGACCCAACCAACGCCAGATTGCGCGCCTCCTGCGCGCGCGAGCTCGCACGGAGCGCATCCATGTTTCGTCTGTCCCGGCTTCTTGCCGCCTTCGTGATCCTTGCCACCGCACCCCTCTCGCCTGCGGTCGCCGAGGACAAGACCATCACCGTGTTCGCCGCGGCCTCCATGAAGAACGCGCTGGACGAGATCGACGCGGCCTATACCGCCAGGACCGGTGTCAAGTTCTCGGTCAGCTATGCCGCAAGCTCGGTGCTCGCCAAGCAGATCGAGCAGGGCGCGCCGGCCGACGTGTTCGTGTCCGCTGACACCGACTGGATGGACTACGCGATCTCCAAAAAGACCATCAACGAGCCTTCCAGAGTCAACCTGCTCGGCAACAGCATCGTGCTGATCGCGCCCAAGGATTCCAGGATCGACAACGTGACTGTCGCGCAAGGCTTCGATCTCGCCAGACTCGCCGGCGACGGCAGGATCGCGACGGGCGACGTCAAATCTGTACCTGTCGGCAAGTATGCCAAGGCTGCGCTTGAAAGGCTCGGCGCCTGGCAGGCCGCGGAGCCGAAATTCGCGATGGCAGAGAGCGTGCGCGCCGCGCTGACGCTGGTCGCACGCGGCGAGGCCGCGCTCGGGATCGTCTATTCCACCGACGCCAAGGTCGAGCCGGGCGTGAAGGTCGTCGGCACCTTTCCGGCGGATTCGCATCCCGCGATCATCTATCCGGTCGCCGCAACCACCACGGCAAAGTCCGAGACCAGCGGCTATCTGACCTTCCTGCGCTCCACGGCGGCCAAGTCCATTTTTGAGAAGTACGGCTTCAAGTTCCTGATCAGTCCCGTAACTTAGGTCTTGCGACGTGATAGCTGGGGCTCGATGACCGAGATTTCTCCCGCCGAATGGACGGCGATCCTGCTCTCGCTCAGGGTCGCCATCATCGCAACGCTGGTGGCGACGCCATTCGGCATTGCGCTGGCGTGGCTGCTGGCGCGGCGTGACTTCTGGGGCAAGTCGCTGCTCGATGCCCTCGTTCATCTGCCTCTGGTGCTGCCGCCGGTCGTGACCGGCTATCTGCTCCTGCTGACGTTCGGCCGCCGCGGCCTCGTCGGCGGCTTCCTCGCCGACCATCTCGGCATCGTGTTCTCGTTCCGCTGGACCGGCGCGGCGCTCGCCTGCGGCGTGATGTCGTTTCCGCTGCTGGTGCGCCCGATGCGGCTGTCGATCGAAGCGATCGACCGACGGCTCGAGCAGGCGGCAGAGACGCTTGGCGCGGCGCCGTGGAAAGTGTTCCTCACGGTGACGTTGCCGCTGGCGCTGCCCGGCGTGCTCGCCGGCATGGTGCTGGGCTTCGCGAAAGCGATCGGCGAGTTCGGCGCGACCATCACCTTCGTCTCCAATATCCCCGGCGAGACGCAGACGATCTCCTCGGCGATCTATTCGCTGATCCAGACGCCGGACGGCGATGCCGCTGCGGGACGGCTGGTGATCGTCTCGATCGTGCTGGCGCTCGGTGCACTCATCGCCGCCGAGTGGTTCGCCCGCCGCGCCACGCAACGCCTGCACGGGAATTGACCATGCTGCGGGTCGACATCGAAAAGCAGCTCGGCGACTTCTCGCTGCATGCATCCTTCAGCAGCGAAGGGCGCGTCATCGGCCTGTTCGGCGCCTCCGGTGCCGGCAAGACATCGCTGGTCAACATGATCGCGGGGCTGTTGCGGCCGGATCGCGGCACCATCGTGATCGACGGCGAGACGGTGGACGACACCGCGGCCGGCATTCACGTGCCCACGTACCGCCGCCGCATCGGCTATGTGTTTCAGGATGCGCGGCTGTTTCCGCATCTGAGCGTGGCGCAGAACCTCGACTACGGACGGCGGATGAACGGGCTTGCCTTCGATCCGGCGCAGCACAAGCGCATCATTGACCTCCTCGACGTCGGCGCGCTGCAGGATCGCCGCCCCGGCAAGCTCTCCGGCGGCGAGCGCCAGCGCGTTGCGCTCGGGCGCGCGCTGCTGTCGAAGCCACGGCTGCTGCTGCTCGACGAACCGCTGGGCGCGCTCGACGAGGGCCGCAAGCTCGAGATCCTGCCATATCTGGTGCGGCTGCGCGACGAGGCCAACGTGCCGATGGTCTATGTCAGCCACGACGTCGCCGAGCTGCGCCAGCTCGCCACGCAGATCGTGATGCTGAAGCAGGGGCGGGTGACGAGTCTCGGCGGCGTGAAGGTGCTGGCGTAGCCCCGTAGGGCCGACGTCCTCGCAAATGACGAGGAAAGGCTAGACCCCCGCCACCGAGGCCCACACATCCGCGAGCTTCTTCCGCAGCGCTTGCGCGCGCGTCAGCGGCGGCGGAATCTCGTCCTCCTCGGGCAGGCGCAGGCCGACGACGTTGACGCGGCCGCCGGAGATGCTGCGCGCCACGAGGACGATGGTATCCAGGGCGAGCTCGGCGCCCTCCTTGGGCGCGTGGTCGAGATGCACGTCGAAATAATCGGCGAGCGTGAGCTTGCTCGCATCCTCGCTCACCATCACGCCGTAGATCTCGGCGAGCTCGGCCAGCGTGTGCTCGCCGGACACCACGAATTCGCCGAGCAGATGCGGATCTGGCGCCGAGCTCGGCTGCATGTCGACGAAGAACCGGTCGAGCGACTCGGCTTTTTCCGGCGGTGCCAGCAGATAGATGTAGTCGCCGGGCGCGACCGGGTCGGCCTCCGTCGGCGTCAGGATGTGCTCGTTGCGGATCACCAGCGTCGGCTTGGACCAGGACGGGATCAGGCCGCGGCGGAAATACAGGCTCTTGGGCCGCACCGGATACCCGACGAGCTGCTGCTCAAGCTGGCCCGGCAGGTCCAGCTCGACGCGGCGCGGGCCGCGCTCGACGCGCGGCAGTGCCACGTGCAGCTTGCGCGCGGCGGCCGCCAGGGTCCAGCCCTGCAGCAACAGCGAGATGATGACGACGACGAAGGCGACGTCGAAATAAAGATAGGCCTTGGACAGGCCGACCAGCATCGGAATCGACGCCAGGAAGATCGCGACGGCGCCGCGCAGGCCCGTCCAGGCGATGAATATCCTTTCGCGCCAGTTGAAGCGGAACGGTGCAAGGCACAGGAACACCGCGAGCGGCCGCGCCACCAGCATCAGGACGAGCGCGACGGCGACCGCCGGCAATATGCTGGTGCCGAGCCGGCTCGGCGAGACCAAAAGGCCGAGCAGCACGAACATGACGATCTGCGCCAGCCAGGTTGCGGCATCGAGGAAGGTCACCACCGAATTATGCGCGCGCGTCGGCCGGTTGCCTATGATGATGCCGGCAAGATAGACCGCGAGAAAGCCGGAGGCGTGCATGATCTGCGAGCCGCCGAAGATGACGAGCGCTGCCGTGGCCACGAACGGCGCATGCAGCCCCTGCGGCAAGGCGACCTTGTTGAGCGCCATCACGACGAGGCGGCCGCCGATGATGCCGACGATGGCGCCCAGCACCGCCTCCAGGACGAACTCCATCAGCACATGGCCGGGCGAGCTCGAGCCCAGCGAGATGTATTCCACCAGCATCAGCGTGAGGAAGATCGCGAACGGATCGTTTGTGCCGGATTCCACCTCCAGCGTCGCGCCGACGCGCGGGCGCAGGCGCAGGCCCTGGGTGTGCACCAGCAGGAACACGGCGGCCGCGTCGGTCGAGGCCACCACGGCGCCGACCAGCAGCGATTCCGACCAGTTGAGGTCGAGCGCGTACTTCGCGAAGGGTGCCGTGATCAAAGCGGTCAGCAGCACGCCGATGGTCGCCAGCGCCACCGAGGGTGCCAGCACGGTGCGGATGCTGGCAAAGCGCGTCCGCAAGCCGCCGTCGAACAGGATCAGGGCCAGCGCGACCGAGCCGACCAGATAGGTGGTGCGGACGTCGTCGAACTGGAGCTGCCCCGGGCCGGAATCGCCGGCGAGCATGCCGATCGCAAGGAAGACCAGCAGCAGGGGCGCGCCGAAGCGCAGCGCAAGCAGGCTGGACAGGATGCCGGCCATGACGAGGACGGAGCCGAGCAATATGGCGAGACTGACGGAATCGAGGGAAGCCATCCACCTTCCGGGTAAAATTCGCTGGAATTGCATCCATATCGTCGGTGGACTCTCGCGCCAACCCATTTTCTGCGGCTCGCGGCAATCTGCCAGGATTTTACGGCCTTAACGCGCTTCACTTGGCGGTGTATCGATGGCTCGGCCGTGCCCCTTGTGGGATTCTCCGGCCTCCTCGCATCAATCCCTCCTCCGCTTCCCTGACGAGACCGACGGACATGGACCTCAAAGACTTCATGGAGTTCGTGCAGACGACCGCACGCAGCGTCGGAGCGGAAATCTCCTCACCCTGGTTCTACCTGCAATTCGGTCTCATCCTGGCCGCGGCCGGTATCGCCTATGCGGCCGAAGCCGCCATTCGCAGCCGTCTCGACATGACCTCGCTGGCGATGCGGTGGCCGCTGCCGCTCCGGCACTTCGCGCGGGTGATGATCGCCAGCGCCTCCACGGCGGTGTTCACGTTGATCGTGATCATCTCGCGGGTCGTGATGTACCATGCGACCTGGCCAAGCCGCAGCTATCTCCTGATGGTCGCAGCCAAGCTGGGCTTCGCCTGGCTGGTAATCCGGCTCGTCACCTCGGTGCTGCGCAACGCCTTCATCGTCAAGGTGGTGTCGGTCACGGCGTGGCTGGTCGCGGCGCTCTCCATCGTCGGCCAGCTCGATGCGACCGTCGACCTGCTTGATTCCTTCGCGATCGTGCTCGGCGGTCTCAGGTTGACCCCGCTCCTGGCGATCAAGGCCGGCGCCCTCCTCCTCATCGCGCTCTGGCTCACGAATATCGCGAGCAATTTCGCCGAGAGCCGCATCAACGCGACCACCGACCTGACGCCGTCGGTGCAGGTGCTGCTGATGAAGATCATCCGCATCGGGCTTCTGGCCGTCGCAATCGTCATTGCGCTCGGCGCCGTCGGCATCGATCTGTCGGCGCTCGCGGTGTTCTCCGGCGCGGTCGGCGTCGGCATCGGTATCGGCCTGCAGAAGATCGTCGCCAATTTCATCTCGGGCATCATCCTGCTCGCCGACAAGTCGGTGAAGCCCGGCGATCTCGTTACCATCGGCGACAATACCGGTCGCATCAGCGCGATGAAGACGCGATACATCTCCGTCGCCGCCGGCGACGGCCGCGAGTTCCTGGTCCCGAACGAGGATCTGGTGACGCAGAAGGTCGTCAACTGGACCTACACCGACAAGAACACGCTGGTGAAGATCGCCTTCGGCACCAATTACGACGCCGATCCGAAGCTGGTCTGCAAGCTCGCGACCGAGATTGCCGCCGCTCATCCACGCGCCCAGAAGGGCAAGCCGCCGAACTGTATCCTGACCGAGTTTGCGGAGGCCGGGATGAAGTTCTCGCTGACCTTGTGGCTTGCGGATCCCGACGGCATGGACACCGTCAAGAGCGACGTGATGCTGGCGCTGTGGGACGCGTTCAAGCGCGAAGGCATCCGGGTTCCCTACCCCGTCCGCGAAATCCGCATCCGCGGCGGCGTCCTGCCGGTGGAAACCACCGTGGAAGTCCCGGATTAGGCTGCTTTCGCCCCCCGGGCCGGCAAGGCCCCTGTTTTGACGCGTTTTCTTCGCGCGAACCGGTCGCCACTTCGCTCGAAAACGCCCTGCCTTGGCTTGCATGAAGGCCGCCAATCATTAGATTGGGGCCTGAAATCAAGCCTTTCCACCGAATCGAGATAAGACCCGGAAGACCCGACACGCATGAGCTACGTCGAAGCCACCGATACATCCCTGCGCAAGACCGGACAGATCAAGCTGCATGGGCCGAACGCCTTTGCAGGCATGCGCAAGGCGGGGGCGCTGGTGGCAAAATGCCTCGACGAGCTCACTGACATCGTCGGGCCGGGCGTGCCGACCTCGAAGATCGACGAATTCGTCCGCGACTTCGCCTTCAGCCACGGCGCCTATCCGGCGACGTTGATGTATCGCGGCTATCGCTACTCCACCTGCACCTCCCTCAATCACGTGGTCTGCCACGGCATGCCCGGCGACCGTCCGCTGAAGGAAGGCGACGTCGTCAACATCGACGTCACCTTCATCGTCGACGGGTGGTATGGCGATTCCAGCCGGATGTATGCGATCGGCCCGATCGCGCGCAAGGCCGAGCGGCTGATCGAGGTCACCTATGAAGCGATGATGCGCGGCATCGCCGCGGTGAAGCCCGGCGCCACCACCGGCGACATCGGCCATGCCATCCAGAGCTTCGTCGAGCCGCAGGGCATGAGCGTGGTGCGCGACTTCTGCGGCCATGGCCTCGGGCGCATGTTCCACGACGAGCCGAACATCATCCATGTCGGCCGGCCCGGCGAGGGCGTTCAGCTCAAGCCCGGCATGTTCTTCACGATCGAGCCGATGATCAATCTCGGCAAGCCGCATGTGAAGATCCTCTCCGACGGCTGGACCGCGGTCACCCGCGACCGCTCGCTGTCGGCGCAGTTCGAGCACTCGGTCGGCGTCACGGCGACGGGCGTGGAGATCTTCACGCTGTCGGAGCGGCACGGCGAGAAACAGATCGGGTGATGCTTTTAGGCGGCGGCTCCGCATGAGCCGCATCGGCCGTAGCAATTCACGGTTGCAAAAGCGGAGCTCCCCGGCGATGCTTGGCGCGCGATGCCCGCCAAGTCCGACCATGACAAGAGCAAGCCTGAGGACACGCCGCATTATCACGGCCATCGCGAGCGGCTGCGCGAGCGCTTCTACAGCGCCGGCGCGGATGCGCTGAGCGACTACGAATTGCTGGAGATGGCGCTGTTTCCGGCGCTGCCGCGCCGCGACACCAAGCCGCTCGCCAAGCTGCTGATCAAGACGTTCGGCTCGTTCGCCGAGGTCGTGCATGCCCCGGTCGCGCGCCTGCGCGAGGTCGACGGCATCGGCGAATCCGCGGTCAACCAGCTCAAGCTGATCGCCGCGGCCGCGCACCGCGTTGCCAAGGGCGGCGTCAACAGCCGCAACGCGCTATCGTCCTGGAACGAGGTGATCGACTATTGCCGCACCAGCATGGCGTTCGCCGACAAGGAGCAATTACGGCTGCTCTTCCTCGACAAGCGCAACCAGCTGATTGCCGACGAGGTGCAGCAGACCGGCACCGTCGACCACACCCCGGTCTATCCGCGCGAGGTGATCAAGCGGGCGCTGGAGCTCTCCGCGACGGCGCTGATCCTGGTGCACAACCATCCAAGCGGCGATCCCTCGCCCTCGCAGGCCGACATCCAGATGACGAAAGCGATCATCGACATCGCCAAGCCGCTGGGGATCGCCGTGCACGACCATATCATCGTGGGCAAAAATGGGCATGCCAGCCTGCGCGGGCTGCGGTTGATCTAGACGCTTTGAGGGGGCGGCGCTGGAGGGAGGAACGGAATGATAGGCAAGGGTTTCGTCTGTGCAGTCATGGTCGCCGTAATGCTCGCGGCACCAGCTCTGGCCGCGAGCGAGCGCGACCGATCCGATTGCCAGGGCAGCGAGCCGACACGCATGATCAGCGGTTGCACCCGGGTAATCGAAGATATGGGCGAAGCGCCACGGCAGCGCGCTTTGGCGCTCTACATGCGGGGACTTGCCTATATTGCTCGGGGTGATGCCGATCGTGCTATCGCGGACTACGACGAATCGATCCGGCTCGATCCCCGCAACGGCCTGACCTTCAACGAGCGCGGCCTCGCATTCGGAACGAAAGGGAATCTCGATCGGGCCGTTGCCGATTTCGACCGGGCCATCGAGCTGCATCCGGGTCATGGCGACATTCACTACAATCGCGGCAAGGCACTGTTGCGAGCCGACGAGATCGATCGGGCAATCGCCGACTTCGATCAGGCGATCAAGCTTGGCCCCACCAGCCTCATTGCAACGGCCACCAATGATGTAATCACGAAATTGACCGTCGCACGCATCAAGTCCGATTACTTTCATATCCGCGCTCATGCGAAGTTTCTTCAGGGTAGGTACGCGGACGCAGCGTCCGACTATGCGCAGGTCGTCGCATTGCGGCGCGATGATCCCTATCCTGCCCTGCAGCTTCATCTCTCTCGCGCGCGCTCCGGACAATCCGGTGGCATCGCCGAGTTGCAAGCGGCCAGATCGGCGATCAAGCAAGGAGAGTGGCCGTATCCGGTGGTCGAACTGCTCCTGAATCGCAAGACAGCCATGGAGGCGCTCGCATTGGCCAAGACACCGGACCAGCGCTGCGAAGCGCACTATTACATCGGTGAGTGGAATCTGGTTCGTGCCGACAATGGGGCTGCGGAAATGGCGCTCCAAACGGCGGCGGCCACCTGTGCGAAGGATTTCAGCGAGTATCAGCTTGCACAAGCCGAGTTGAGGCGTCTGCGCCGATAAGCTCAAGGACGCAGCGGGCGGCTTCAGCCGCAGCCTACTGGCGCAGCATGATCAGGGGATCGGCGGTGTCGGGGACACGACGCCATTGGGCGTGGTCGTCGGCCTCGAACTGCCAGGCCTCACCCGATTTCGACATCAGGATGATCTGGCCGCGCTCGAGGCGCCATTGCGTCGGATTGAACTGCGCAACCGCCGCGTCGCATCTCGGCTTGAGGAAGACCTGGAAATTGTCCGGGTCCGCTTCGGTGTTGGTCAGCGTCAGCCCGCAGACCGCCTGGCCGTTGCCGCGCACCATCGACCAGTCGCCGATCATCTGGTCCATCGACTTCGCCATGGAACGCGCGGCGGCGAGATCCTGCAGGATGTAGACGCCTTCGCCCTGCCGCAAGCCCTCGAAGATGCCGGCCTCGACCTCGGTGAAGTCGATGACGGCCTCGCCGGCCGCATCCTGCAGGCGGACGATGTCGAGTCCCCTGACGCTCCAGGCGACGATGTCCTTGGTGAAGGGCAGCGCCGTCTTGCAGGCCGGCTCGAGCTCCAGCTTGAAGCCCTGGCCAGCGGCATCACCCTTCAGCGTGACGACGCAGGTCTTGCTGCGCTCGGTGGTCGAGAGCTCCCACTGACCGGGCATCTGCTTCTTCAGGCTCGTCGCATCCTGCGCACGCGCAAAACCCACCGCGGCTGCACATGCCATGATGGCGAATGCGAGGAGCCGAGGAGTGGTCATCAGCGCCCCTTGACCGGCGTTTCTGCGACCGGAGTCAACGGCGCCTTGCCGGCGAACCAGGCCTTGAGGTTGTCGACCACGAGCTGGTCCATCGCGTTGCGCGTCACCACCGAGGCCGAGCCGATATGCGGCAGCAGCACGACGTTCTGCATGGACTTGAGCTCGTCCGGCACGTTCGGCTCGGCCGCGAACACGTCGAGGCCGGCGGCGAGAATGGTGCCGGATTTCAGCGCCTGGATCAGCGCCGGCTCGTCGACCACCGAGCCGCGCGCGACGTTGATCAGCACGCCGCGCGGGCCGAGCGCCTTCAGCACCTCGGCATTGATCATCTTGTTGGTCGAGGCGCCGCCGGGCACGATCACCATCAAGGTGTCCACCGCCTTCGCCATCTCGATCAGATCGGGATAGTGCTTGTAGGAAACGTCCTTGGACGGATTGCGGGAGTGATAGACCACCGGCACCAGCGAGGCATCGAGCCGGCGCGCGATGGCCTGGCCGATCCGGCCCATGCCGACGATGCCCACCTTGCGGTCGCGCAGCGAACCGACGCTCAGCGGATAGTTCTGGGTCTGCCAGAGCCCGGAACGGACATAGCGGTCGGCCTTGATGAACTCGCGCAAGGTCGCGATCAAGAGGCCCATCGCAACGTCGGCGACCTCCTCGGTCAGCACGTCGGGTGTGTTGGTGACGATGATGTCGTGCTCGGCCGCGTATTTGGCGTCGATGTGGTCGTAGCCGACACCAAAGCTCGCCACCATTTCCAGCTTGGGCAGCTGCGACAGCGAATCCCTGTCGGCGCGCACGGTGTGATAGGTCACCGCGACACCGCGGATCTTGTCGCGGACCGCCGGCGTCAGCCGCTCGAGATCGCCGCGCGTCTCCGCCTTGTGCACGACGAAATGATCGGAGAAGCCGTTTTCGAGGATCGGCCGCACCGGCCCATAGATCAGAAGGTCGATCTTCTCGGACGAAATCGAACCGGCGGTCATCAGTCTTCCTTTCCAAGCGCGCTCTCATGCCAGCGCCGCAAAACGAGGTGCGAAACTAGCGCCAGCACCCCATAGATGACAATCCCGGCGAGCGACAACAAAAGCAGCGCCGCGAACATGCGGGGTATGTTCAGGCGATATCCCGACTCCGCGATCCTGTAGGCGAGCCCGGAGCCGGCACCGGCTGTTCCCGCCGCGATCTCGGCCACGACCGCGCCGATCAGCGACAGGCCACCGGCGATGCGCAGGCCGCCGAGAATGTAGGGCAAGGCCGCGGGCAGCTTGAGAAAGCGCAGGGTCTGCTGCGGCGAGGCGCCATAGAGCTGGAACAGGCCGGCGAGGTTGCGATCGACCGAATTCAGCCCGAGCGTGGTGTTGGACAGCACCGGAAAGAAGGCAACGATGAAGGCGCACACCACGACCGCAGTCTGCTGCTCGAGATAGATCAGAAGCAGTGGCGCAATCGCGATGACGGGTGTCACCTGAAGCACGACTGCATAGGGGAACAGCGAGTACTCCACCCATTTCGACTGGTTGAACAGCAGCGCCAGCGCAATCCCGCCGAGGCTGGCGGCGACAAAACCCTCCAGCGTGGTCAGCAGCGTGGTGGCCAGCGATTGCGAAAGCACGGCCCAGTCCTTTATCAGCGTCAGGACGATGACAGACGGCGCCGGCAACACATAGGGCGCGATCCCCTTGAGGCGGACCAGCAGCTCCCAGGCGATGAGCCCCGCCGCGAACACGATGAGGGGAAGCACGAAACGCATCGCGCGTCGTGCGCCGGACGGTTTTGCGGTGACGGCAGCTTGCGCGCTCATAGCGTCGACCGTCCCGCATAGGATGGCGCCAGCGCAGCCGACACTCTTCGGCAATAGTCCGAATAGGCGGCCGAGGTGCGAAACTCCTCGGCTCGCGGCTCGACGGTCTCGATGCGGATGTCGGCCTGGATCCGGCCGGGCCGCGCGGTCATCACGATGACGCGCTGTGACAGGTAGACGGATTCGAACACCGAATGGGTGACGAAGATGACGGTCTTGCCGAGCGCTCGCCATAGCGCCAGCAGATCGTTGTTGAGGCGGAAGCGCGTGATCTCGTCGAGCGCCGCGAACGGCTCGTCCATCAGCAGAATGTCGGGATCAGTGACGAGCGCGCGCGCGAGCGACACCCGCATCTTCATGCCGCCGGAGAGCTCGCGCGGATAGGCGTCGGCGAAATCGGCCAGCCCGACGCTGGCGAGCGCCGCGTCGGCACGCGCGCATGCCTCCGCCTTCGGAATCCGACCAAGCCTCAGAGGCAGCCTCACGTTCTCGCGCACGCTGGTCCAGGGCATCAGGGTCGGCTCCTGAAACACGAAACCGATGCCGTGGCCCGGCTGCATCTCGCCCTCCGGCCGCGCCACCCGCACCGTGCCTGAAGACGCCGCAGTGAGGCCTGCGATGATGCGCAGCGCGGTTGACTTGCCGCAGCCGGACGGCCCCAGCAGCGAGATGAAGTCGCCCTTGCGCACGGCAAGGTCGAGGGGGCCGAGCGCCATCACGCCGTTGTCATAAGCTTTCGTCACGCCGCGCAGGCTGACGGCGAGAGCCGTCAGGCTGGCCTCGACGGTGGGTGGCGTCGGATTCGCCATCATTGATGGGCGGCCGTTGTGGAGCTCGGTCGCGCCGCGTCTTTGACCTCCCCCCATCGGGGAGAGGTGGGCGACGCCGCCACACCGTGGATTGGTCCCGGCATGCGCTACGGCTTGTTGGGGCGCAGCTCGACGCCGACGCCCTTGTTGACGAAGCGCAGCGTATAGGATTTGCGGAAGTCGAGGTCCGCCTTCACGACGCCGGCCTTCACCATCTTGTTGAAGAAGGAAGTATAGCGCTCGTCGCTCATCGCGCCGATGCCGTTCTTCAGGCTGTCGCCGGAATCGACGATGCCGTGCTCCTTCATCTTGGCGACGGAATAGGCGAGCAGATCGTCGGTCATCTCCGGATTGAGCTTCTTGATCATGGCATTGCCGGCGGAGTTATCGCGGTAAAGGTAGTTGTACCAGCCGATCATGGAAGCATCGACGAAGCGCTGGACCAGGTCGGGCTTCTTCTCGACGATGTCGCGGCGCGTCTCGATCAAAGTCGAATAGGTGTTGAAGCCGTAATCCGCAAGCAGCAGCACGTTGGGCTTGAAGCCGGCCGCCTTCTCGACCGCGAAAGGCTCGGAGGTGACGTAGCCCTGCATCGCGCTCTTGGGATTGGCGATGAAGGGCTGCGGATTGAAATTGTAGGGACGAACGTTCTTCTCGCCGAAACCGTATTCGGATTTCAGCCACTGGAAGTAGCTGGTCATGCCCTCCTTGGAGACGAACAGCGTCAGCGGCTTGAGGTCCTCGATCTTGCCGACCTTCGCGTCCGGATGCGTCAGCATCACCTGCGGATCCTTCTGGAAAATCGCGGCGATGGTGACGACAGGCACGTTGTTGGTGACCGCGTCGAACGACATCAGCGTGTTCGCGGCCATGAAGAAATCGATCTTGCCCGCGATCAGCAGCATGCGGTTGTTCTCGTTGGGGCCGCCCGGGACGATAGTGACGTCAAGCCCGTATTTCTTGTAGGTGCCGTCGGCGACCGCCTGGAAGAAGCCGCCATGCTCGGCCTCGGCGACCCAGTTGGTGCCGAAGGTGACCTTGTCCAGCGTCTCGGCCCGGGCCGGTGCAAGAGCGACCAGAGCGGCGATCAGGCCCGCCGTTAGCGCTCGCCGCAAATGAGAGGGGGTCATGATGGCACTCCGTCGATCGTGGCTGGCCGATATGAACGCGACGCGATAGAACCGCATGACGCCAGGGGACGCGAGCCGGCCAGGCCCGCGTCCCCTCATACCCCAAATTACGTGACAAATTCAGGCAGGGAAACCTTGATGACGCCGCCTCGCGACTGGATCGACATCGACTGGGCTCATGCGAGCCCCGGGGATGTGTCGCGATGGATCGCGGTGCTGCCGCTGGCCGCGACGGAGCAGCACGGCCCGCATCTGCCTGTGACAACCGACGTGCTGATCGCGGACGCCTATCTGGCGCGCGTACGCGAGTTGTTGCCGGCGTCCGTTCCGGCCTTTTTCCTGCCGGTCGAGACAATCGGGATCTCCACCGAGCATATCGACTTTCCGGGGACGCAGACGCTGCCGACCGAAACCGCGCTGAAGAGATGGACGGGGATCGGCGAGGACGTCGCACGCCGCGGCGTGAAGAAGCTCGTCATCGTCACCAGCCATGGCGGCAACAGCGCGGCCATGATGCTGGTGGCGCAGGATCTTCGCGCGCATCGGAAGCTGTTCGTGGTGACGACGTCGTGGTCGCGGCTCTCCGGCGCCGACAAGCTGTTCCCGGCCGATGAAGTACGCCACGGCATTCACGGCGGCGCGGTCGAGACCTCGATCATGCTGGCGCGCTATCCCGACCAGGTGCACAAGAGCGCGATCGCGGATTTTCCCGCAAGCAGCATCGCGATGGAGCGGCAGTATCGCTGGCTGTCGACCCAGCGTCCGGCGCCGTTCGCCTGGCAGGCGCAGGATCTGAACGCCAGCGGTGCAGTCGGCAATGCGACGCTGGCGGTGGCCGAGAAAGGCGAGCAGCTGATCGATCAGGGCGCGACTGGCTTTTGCGAGCTGCTCGGCGAGGTCGATAACTTCGACGTGAACAGGCTGGCCAAAGGCCCCCTCGGTTAGCTCACATCCATCTGGATTCGTTCGGGAAAAGGGCGCGCACCAGCGCCTCATCCACCGGATTCGAACCGGACGCGAAGAGGCTCCGTCCAATTGGGCACGCGGGCCACAACGGACCGCCTCAATCCGGATGGAGTTCTCATGTCGACCAGGACCAAGATTGCCGCCGTCGCCTTCGCTGCCCTCGCCGTCGCCGGCAGCATCGTGTCCACCACCTCCTCGGCTGAAGCCAAGCAGCCCGCCTGGGTCTGGGGTATGGGTGCCGGCCTCGCCACCGCCGCCGTCGTCGGCTCCGCGATGGCTGCCAGCAACGACCCCTATTACTACGGCTATCATCGCTGCGGCTGGGTCGCCCAATACAACGCCTTCGGCCAGTACGTCGGCCGCGTTCGTACCTGCTACTGATCTGAGTATCTGAGGCCGATCTCACGTGGATCCTGCGTCCGACACGGGCGCCTCATCCACCCCGTGTCGTGCCCCCGACCCCGTCCGGCTGTCCCCCCGGGCGGGGTCATCCATTTCCTGCGCCGGAGCCGTTGTTGCACCCCCGTCACAAAGCAGTGCGAAGCATCCACTTGCAACAATCCCCACATTTTGCGGTTGCGAATGAATTGCAATAAGGCTGCGGTAGCCGTGGGAACTTGGGGCTAAGTAGCATCGGTTCGCGTGGACGATTGAGGCTTGATGACAGGGCCCCTGCGAATCGGCAGGGATACTGCGGCGGGTGGAATAGACTTGCGTTTGGGGGCGTGCGTTTTGACGTTGAGAGGTCACCGTTACAGGTCCTTGCGGACGGCTGCGGCGATTGCCTGGGGCGCGCTGGCTTTTCCCGCCGCCGGCCAGGCGGCTGATCTGGTGCTGAAGGCCCCCGCCTTGAAAGCGGTCTACGACTGGGCCGGACTCTATATCGGCATGCACACCGGATTCACCCGCGGCACGTCCTCGGCCACGCTCGCCGATCCCACGGTCGCGACCGACAATCACGTGTTCAACGGCATGACCGGGGGCGTCCAGGCCGGCTACAATTGGCGCCTCAGCTCGGGGGTCCTGCTCGGCGTCGAAGGCGACATCTCGTTTCCGAACTACCTGCCCTCCAATCACGTCGTGTCATCGGCTGCGACCGGGCTGTCGAGCGCGGAGGAGCGCTGGGATTATGTCGCAAGCCTGCGCGCGCGGCTTGGCTACACCAGCGGCAACTGGCTCCTTTACGCGACCGGCGGGCTCGCCTTTGCCGGCGAGCGCTTTCTCTCGACGCCCATCAACGACGTCGAGGACAGGCGACTGCACACGAGACTCGGTTGGGCGGCTGGAGCCGGCCTCGAATACGGGTTTGCGCCGCACTGGACGGCACGGCTCGAATATCTCTATCAGGGTTTCGACCGCGCGGCGGTGAGCTTTCCGTCGGGCGTGAACTACGCATCGACGTTGGACATGCACGCCATCCGCCTCGGCCTCAATCGCAAGGTCGATTGGCCGGGCCTGCCGAGCTACAACCCGAAAAGCTCTCTTTTCGACACGGAATCCGATCGCTGGGAGATCCACGGCCAGAGCACCTATCTGCCGCAAGGCTATCCGTCATTTCCCGCGCTCTATAGCGGACCGAACTCGCTCTCGCCGTCGCGGCAGGCCAAGGCGACGTGGAGCAACAGCCTGTTCCTGAACGCACGGCTCTGGGACGGCGGCGAGGTCTATTACAATCCCGAACTGCTTCAGGGTTTTGGATTGAACGACACCGTCGGTGCAGCGGGCTTTCCCAACGGCGAGGCGCAGAAGTCGAACTTCCCTTACCCACATTACAACGCCTCGCGCCTGTTCGTGCGCCAGACGTTTGGATTTGGCGGCGAGCAAGAGGAGCTCGCGAGCGGCCAGCTGCAACTCGCCCAGAAGGCCGACGTGTCACGCCTCACCCTGCAGGCCGGCAAGTTCGCGGTGGTGGACGTGTTCGACGGCAATGCCTATGCAAAGGACACCCGCCGGGATTTCATGAATTGGTCGATCTGGGCGCCCGGCGCCTTCGACTATTCCGCCGACAGAGTCGGCCTCACCTACGGCGTCACTGCCGAACTCAACCAGCGGCAATGGGCACTGCGCGGCGGCTATTTCCTGATGGTGGCGGAGTCCAATGGGAATCACTTCGACACCAGGGTCGGGGAGCGCGGGCAATACTTGCTCGAGCTCGAGACCCGGTTTTCGCTGTTCGGCCGCCCCGGCAAGCTCAGGACCATAGGCTGGCTGGACAGCGCCAATATGGGCAGCTTCCGCGAGACGCTGGACAATCCCGGACTCAACCTCGACATCGCGCGGACCCGGCGCGGCCGCCTGAAGTACGGCTATGTGCTCAACGTCGAGCAGGCGATCACGGACGATGTCGGGCTGTTCGGCCGCTGGAGCTGGAACGACGGCAGGACCGAAACCCTCGCCTTCACCGACATTCATCGCAGCCTGTCCGGCGGCCTCTCGATCAGGGGCGCGGCATGGGGGCGCTCCGACGACGTGATCGGCATCGGCGGCGCCATCAACGCGATTTCTCGGGACTATCGCGACTTCCTCGCCGCCGGCGGCCTCGGCGTTCTCGTCGGCGACGGCGCGCTCAACTACCGCAAGGAGCGCATCCTCGAGACCTATTACGCCTACGCGCTGAACAAGAATCTCACCCTCACCGGGGACTACCAGCTCATCGTCAACCCCGCCTACAACGCCGATCGCGGACCGGTGTCGGTGTTCTCGGGGCGGCTGCACGGGGAGTTCTGAGCCAATTCAGCACGGGCTCGATGGTCGTTCACCTCTCCCCGGAGGGGAGAGGTGTTCTTGTCCTCGGCTTGCATCGAGCCAATATTCTGCGGCCTTTACGCCACCCGGATCGCGTCCAGGAATTTTCCGACCTCGGCCTTGAGACGGGTGCTCTCGCCGGACAGAGACCTCGCGGACGTCAGCACGTTGGCGGAGGCCGATCCGGTCTGGCTGGCGCCGCGCTGCACGTCGACGATGCTGGCGGAGACCTGCTGGGTGCCGCGCGCGGCCTGCTGAACGTTGCGAGAGATCTCCCGCGTCGCCGCGCCCTGCTCCTCGACCGCCGAGGCGATGGCGGACGCGATCTCGGACATGCGCGTGATGGTGTCGCCGATCGCCTTGATGGCGCCGACGGAGTCCTCGGTCGCGGCCTGGATGCCGGAGATCTGCTGGCTGATCTCGCCGGTGGCCTTGGCGGTCTGCTCGGCCAGCGCCTTGACCTCGGAGGCGACGACGGCAAAGCCGCGGCCGGCCTCGCCGGCGCGCGCCGCCTCGATGGTGGCGTTGAGGGCCAGAAGATTGGTCTGGCCGGCGATCTGGCTGATGAGCTCGACGACGTCGCCGATGCGGCCCGCGGCCCTGGCGAGCTCGCCGACATGATCGTTGGTGCGCGTCGCCTGCTGCACTGCCTCGCCGGCGATGCGCGCGGAATCCTGGACTTGACGGCTGATCTCGTCCACAGACGAGGCCATCTCCTCGGCCGCGGCGGCGACGGTCTGCACGTTGGTCGAGGCCTGCTCGGACGCGGCAGCCACCGTCGCGGTGACCTTTTCCGACTGCTCGGCCGTGCTCGTCAATGTTCCAGCCGACGCTTCCAGCTCCGAGGAGGCCGACGAGACGGTATTGATCACGTCGCCAATCATGGCTTCGAACTCGCGCGCGATCTGGTCCATGCGCTGGCTGCGCTTGAGCTTCGCTTCGGCTTCGGCCGCGGCCGCCTCGTCGGCGGCCTTCTTGGCGAGCAGCGAATCCTTGAAGTGCTGGAGCGAGCCCGCGACCTGGCCGATCTCGTCGTTGCGGCCCGTTGCAGGGATCTCGACCTCGTGCCGTCCTGCGGCGAGCACCCCGATCACGTCGGCGAGCTTCGCAAGCGGGGTCACGACGCGCCTGCGCAACATGATGGTCACGCCACCGAGCGTCCCGAGCAGCGCCAACACGACGACTGCGGCGAGCGCGAGCATCGCCAGCGCGCCGTCGCGCGCGGCGGAGGCGCGCTCGGCTGCTTCCGCCAGCGCGGCATCGCGCACGCCGTAGAACATCTGGATCGCCGGCACGATGACCTTCGCCAGTTCGTCCGCCGTGGCGCCGTACTTGCCGTCGCTCCGGGCCGCAGGAAGCTCCTTGTCCACGGCAACCGCTGCTTGTCCGAAGTAGGATTCCGTTGCCGCCTTCAGCGCGGCGGCGATGCGGGCGGGATTTCCAAGCTGGTCGACTCCGGCCTCGATGCGCTCGCGATCGGCCTCCACGCGTCCCTGCATGCGGTCCATCAGCGATAGTTCAGCCGCGGTGAGCGGGCGGCGTGCGGAGAGCGCCGGGGACAGCGTGGCGGCGCGGCTGCCGGCCGACACGCGCAGATCCTGCGCCGTTCGCGCCAAACTTAGGAGTGCGGCCAGCGAGGAATCGGCATTGACGACCTTTGCCTCGAGACGGTTCATGACCGGTTCGATGTGGCCGATGACCTCGGCAACACCGGGCAGAAAGCCCTTTGTCGCCGCGCTGTCACGCGCCGCGAGCGGAACGCTCATCGCCCGATCGGCAGCGGTGGTGATATCCTTCAGCCGCCGTGCAGCACGGTCGAGATTCTCGGCGATGGCGGCCCCGTCATCCAGCACCAGGACGGCGCGCCTTGCCGCCTCGAAACCCGCCTCGGCCGCTTTCGCAGCCTTCGTGGCAGCTTCGAGCTGCGCCTGCGTCGCAGCGCCTTCCTGGAAGATGGGTCCGATGTAGGGAGCACGAAGGCTCGCGACGTGCTGGCTGGCCATCAGCGTCGCACCAAAGGCATCGACGGTCCTGATCGCGTCAGAGCGGTTCGTGAAGATGCGCGCCTGGGGTATCAGCACCTCTGCGCCAAGGATGACTGCAAATACCGTCACCGTCAGCATCGACAGTGCGAAGAGCTTCCCAATCCGCATCTTTCAGTCCCCAGCAATTTCTGCAATGTCGAAACCTAGCCGTTGGGCCACTAAGACCGCGTTAAGCAACGATCCGTAGTTCCGCGGAGCGTCAGGTCGTCGCGGCGGCCTGGATACCGCCGGCGGGCGCGGGTTCCCTTCGATGCCAAATACGCAGAATTGCCCGCATTCTCCTCAGTAATACCTATATCAGTGACTGGCGCGCCGATGCGCGACACACTTATTTACCTCCGGAACGTCAATGCTCTCACTCGAACTCGCTATCGTCGTCGTGCTGATCGTCATCAATGGCCTGCTCTCCATGTCCGAGCTGGCCGTGGTCTCGTCACGTCCGGCGCGTCTGTCGCTGCTCGCGGCCAAGGGCGTGCGCGGCGCCGAGCCGGCGCTGACGCTGGCCGCCGATCCCGGCAAGTTTCTCTCGACGGTGCAGATCGGCATCACCCTGGTCGGCGTGCTCTCCGGGGCGTTCTCGGGCGCGACACTCGGACAGCGGCTAACGCAATGGCTGCTCGAGCTCGGGCTGTCCAAGGGCATTGCCGACATCGTCGGCGTCGGCATCGTCGTCACGCTCATCACCTACGCGACGCTGATCGTCGGCGAGCTGGTACCGAAGCAGGTCGCGCTTCGCGACCCCGAAAGCATCGCAGTCAGGGTCGCGCCCGCGATGCACGTGCTCGCGAAAATATCGCTCCCGCTCGTCTTTCTGCTCGACGTCTCGGGAAAGCTGATCCTCACGCTGCTCGGCCGCGGCGGCAAAGCGGACGAGAAGGTCTCGGAGGACGAGATCCATCACCTCGTCAGCGAGGCCGAGAGCGCGGGCGTGCTCGAGCCCGGCGAGAAAGAGATGATCGCGGGCGTGATGCGGCTCGGCGATCGGCCGGTCGGTGCGGTCATGACGCCGCGCACGGAGGTCGACGAGATCGACCTGAACGACGATCCGGCGGTCATCCAGGAAATCATCGCCAAGAGCCCGCATTCGCGCTTTCCCGTCTCCGACGGGGACCGCGACACGCCGATCGGCGTGCTCCAGGCCAAGGACCTGCTGGTCGCCTATATGAACGAGCGCGACCCTGACCTGCGCGCGCTGGTGCGCGAGGCGCCCGGCATCCCGGTGTCGGCTGATGCGCGCGACGTGCTGGCCATCCTGAAAGCTGCGCCGGTTCACGTCGGTTTCGTCTACGACGAATACGGTTCCTTCGAAGGCATGGTGACGGCTGCCGACATCCTCGAGTCCATTGTCGGGGCCTTCCATTCCGAGGCGGGACCGCCGGAGCCGGCCTATGTCAGGCGCGCCGACGACTCGCTCCTGATCTCCGGCTGGATGCCGGCCGACGAATTCGGCGAGCTGCTCGGCATCGAATTGCCGCCGCACCGCTACAACACGGTGGCCGGCCTCGTGCTGCAACAGTTCAACGTGCTGCCCAGCGCCGGCGATGCCTTCGACGTCGGCGGCTGGCGCATTGAGGTGGTCGATCTCGACGGGCGCAGGATCGACAAGATCCTGGCGACCCGGCGGAGCGAGCAGGCCGCGGCGTGAGTTCAGCACGCCTGTGTGGCCCTACCCGAACTTCACGCCGATCCGCCTTTCCTTGCGCCATACCACGGTACAGGCCCGGTGAGTTCCATCCGCCTGAACGAAGAGGGTGAAGCGCTCGGGGATGCCGACGGGGCTCGTGACATCGAGCGCCGCACCGGTGTCGGAAAGGTTGCGGACGGTGCAGTCGATCGCGCCGCCGCCGAACTCGATCGTTCCGGCCTTCAGCACGCGATGTCTCGCCCTGCTGCGTCGTTCGTCGCCCATGAGCCCAATTTACACCCAAAGTTGAAACAAACGTTAAGTGCGGGCTGAAGTCGGGATGAATCAGGCAGCCGGCATCCTACAGCGCCGGCTGAAACGTCTCCGGGCGCGCCATTCGCCAGGCGTCGCGAAATCGCGGGTCTTCAGTGCCTTCGAGCAGCTCGCCCGGGCGCAGCGCCGGATAGAGCTGCGCAAACGATTTCACGTCCGTCGTCGAGCTGCGCTGGGTGAAGTGGATCGGCCGCAGCTGCTGCGGATGGTCGAGGCCGGCCGCGGCGATCAGCTCCGTCAGCGAGTGCAGCGTCGCGTGGTGATAATTGTACACGCGATCGATCTTGAGCGGCACGTAGAGCGCGCGGGCGCGCGTCGGATCCTGCGTCGCGACTCCGGTCGGGCAGCGGTCGGTGTGGCAGCTCAGCGACTGGATGCAGCCGAGCGAGAACATGAAGCCGCGCGCCGAGTTGCAGTAATCGGCGCCGATCGCCATCGCGCGCGCCATGTCGAAAGCGGTCGCGATCTTGCCCGAGGCGCCGATCTTGATGCGGTCGCGCGCATTGATGCCGACCAGCGCGTTGTGGACGAAATTGACGCCCTCGCGCATCGGCATGCCCAGATGATCCATGAATTCCAGCGGCGCGGCTCCGGTGCCGCCCTCATTGCCGTCAACGACGATGAAATCCGGATAGATGCCGGTCTGCAGCATCGCCTTGCAGATCGCCAGGAATTCCCAGGGGTGCCCGATGCACAGCTTGAAACCGGCCGGCTTGCCGCCCGAGAGGCGGCGCATCTCGGCGACGAACTGCATCATGCCGACCGGCGTGGAGAAGGCGCGGTGCGAGGCCGGCGAGATGCAGTCCTCACCCATCGCTACGCCTCGTATCTTGGAGATCTCCTCCGAGACCTTCGCCGCAGGCAGCACGCCGCCGTGGCCCGGCTTGGCGCCCTGGCTGACCTTGAGCTCGACCATCTTGATCTGGTCGTCGCTCGCGACGCGGGCGAACGCCTCGGGATCGAAGGTGCCGTCGAGATGGCGGCAGCCGAAATAGCCCGAGCCGATCTCCCAGATGATGTCGCCGCCCATCTCGCGGTGGTAGGGGCTGACGCCGCCCTCGCCGGTGTCGTGCGCGAAGCCGCCCTTCTTCGCGCCGGCATTCAGCGCCCGAACGGCGTTAGGGCTGAGTGCGCCAAAACTCATCGCGGAGATGTTGAACACCGAGGCGGAGTAGGGCTTTGCGCAATCCGGCCCACCGATGACGACACGGAATTTTTCCGCGGCATGCGGCTTCGGCGACACCGAATGATGCATCCACTCGTAGCCTTCGCGGTAGACGTCCTCCTGGGTGCCGAACGGCCGCTTGTCCAGCTCCATCTTCGCGCGCTGATAGACCACCGCGCGGGTGTCGCGCGAGAACGGCATGCCGTCCTTCTCGCTCTCGAAGAAATACTGCCGCATCTCGGGCCGGATCTCTTCGAGCAGGAAGCGGATATGCGCGGAGATCGGGTAGTTGCGCAGCACCGCGTGGCTCTTCTGCAGGAGATCGCGCACCCCGAGCAGCGTCAGCGCGCCGAAGATCAGGATCGGGACCAGCATGATGTCGAAGATCTTGCGATCCGCCAGGCCGATGCCGATGAGAAGCGCGGTGACGATCGCGCAGATCGTCAGCACAATGAAGCGGGGCGAGAATGGAAGCAGCAGGGTCTCCATGATCCCCTCTTCCGCCAGCGGCAGACGTTTGGGAGATTGCTGCGTCTTGTTGTCCTCGGCCACGATCACATCCTCTCGCCAGAAGGCGCTACGATACGCCCGCGCCTGTCATACGGATATGACGCGGCCCTTGTTTCAGGCTAGCGAATTCGGCCGAGAGAAATCAATCAGCCCGATGGACCGGGTTGCGGTGCAGCAAGAGGATGGGAGGGCGACAGCCGCCACCAGACAGAGCTGCCGTCCCGGGCAAGCTTGAGCGGCAGAGCCGGGACGACGAGCTGAATGTGGCGCACGATCACGCCACTTTCCAACCGAGCTTACCGCTCGACGAAGGCCTTCTCGATCACGAAATGGCCGGGCTTGTTGCCGGAGCCTTCCACAAAGTCGCGGCTCTCGAACATCGCCTTCAGCTCTTCGAGCATCGCCGGGCTGCCGCACATCATGATGCGGTCGGTTTCGATGTCGAGGGGCGACTGCCCGATGTCGTTGAATATCTGCTCGGAGCTGATGAGGTCGGTGATGCGACCGCGATTCCTGAACGGCTCGCGGGTCACGGTCGGATAATAGACGAGCTTGTCCGCAAGCAGCTCCCCGAACAGCTCGTCCTCGCGCAGGGTCGCGACGAGCTTCTCGCCATAGGCGAGCTCGGAGACCTGGCGGCAGCCGTGCACCAGCACGATGCTCTCGAACTGCTCATAGACCTCGGGGTCCTTGATCAGGCTCGCGAAGGGCGCAAGGCCGGTGCCGGTCGACAGCAGCATCAGCCGCTTGCCGGGAAGCAGGTTGTCGGTGATCAGCGTGCCGGTCGCCTTGCGACCGACCAGGATGGTGTCGCCTTCCTTGATCTTCTGCAGGCGCGAGGTCAGCGGGCCGTCCTGAACCTTGATCGAGAAGAACTCCAGCTCTTCCTCGTGGTTGGCGCTCGCCATGCTGTAGGCGCGCAGCAGCGGACGACCGTCGACCTCGAGGCCGATCATGGCGAACTGGCCGTTCTGGAACCGGAAACCGGTATCGCGCGTGGCGCGGAAGCTGAACAGCGTGTCGGTCCAGTGGTGGACGGAAAGAACCTTCTCTCGGTAAAACGCGCTCATGATGCTCGATAATCCGAATAATTGCGGCTTTCGGGCAAAAGCGTCGCCCGGCCCGGAAACGGGGCGGACACCATTGCCATGGCGGAGGATTTCGCGTGTGTGATCTACGCCATTGAGACCAATAATCAACCTCGTTCCGGATGCAATTGATGCCGGTCAAACCGGCATTTGCGGCAGAACTGGCCACAGCATTAACGATTCCCCTCCCGAGCAGGCACGGCAGGCAATTTCCTTTCCCTTACTGGCCTGGACGGAGCAGTTAATTTCTGCCGGGCTCGCGAGAAATTCATTAAGAATAGCTCTGACTTTCATCCCCGACCCGCGCCCTTTCCGAGCATTTACGGCTTTTGGCGACAGAAACGAAAAGTATGGCGAGCGGCGAGCGAATCTTCGTTCAGGCGATCAGGCGCTATTGCGCGGAGCATGGCATCGCGGTCGATGTCCGCGCCGATGGCTGGCTGATCGCGATGGACCACGGTGCGAAGCGTCACTTCGCCTTCGGCTACGACATCGGCCTCAACAGCGCCATCGCCCACCGCCTCGCCAATGACAAGTCGGCCACCGCCGAGGTGCTGACGCTGGCGGGCGTGCCGTGCCTTCCGCATCACCTGTTCCTCAATCCGAGCCTGGGCATTCACGTCGCCGGCACCGATTGGCGCCGGGAGATGCTGATGCTGCTCGCCCAGAATCCGCAAGGCGTCGTGGTGAAGCCGAACGAGGGCACCTCGGGCCGGGCCGTGTTCAAGGCGACGACGGAGGCGGAGCTCGACCGCGCGGTTCGCGACGTGTTTTCGATGAGCGCCGGACTCGTGATCTCGCCCTATGTCGCGATCGAGGACGAAGTCCGTGTGGTGCTGCTCGGTGATCTCCCGCTCGTCGTCTACAGCAAGCGGCGTGGCACAGATTGGCGGCACAATCTCGATGCCGGCGCAACGCCGATATTGCTCGGCGATGGCGACGTTCGCGCGGCTTGCGTCAGACTCGCAAGCGCCGCCGCAAGCGCCATCGGCATCGCGTTCGCGTCCATCGACGTGGTCCGCGTCGGCGGCGAATGGAAAGTGCTCGAGATCAATTCCGGCGTGATGATGGAAGCACTGGGCAAGCTGCATCCGGAGCTGGTGCATGCGGCGTATGAGGCGGCGCTGGACCGGATCTTCGAGGCAGAGCACTGAGCCGCCACCGCTGACCGCCGATATCCTTCGACAGCCAATCGGCAAAATAGAACGAGGCCCGGAATTACCGAGCCTCGTTGCCATAGCAACTGCATCGGGGTTTCAGAGAGAGCCGCCAGGCTCCAAGACGCTATCGCGCATCTGGTCGTGTCGGTTGCGCCAGCGCAAACAATAACGAAATGCGCCGCGGCACGCCGCTCGCAAGACGGCATCGGCCTCTGACGGACTCGCGGCCCGCTAGATCAGACAGGCGAGATAGACAACCGCCCCGCTAAGGACGGCTGCAACGGACCAAAACGCCGGGTCAAACGGCTCGGTGGCAATCCCGGCCTCAGTTCTGCTCATTCGCATCGGGGATCTCCGGGTCAGCGGACGGCGACGATGGCCGAACCGCTCAGAACCACCGCCTTGCTAGGCTTGAATACGGCGGCCCTCTCGACCGATACGGTTCTCACACCGGCGTGGAGGGAAACGGCAAGGCCGGCGACGGCCGCGGCAACCAGCAGCGCGACAATGACGATCCTCGAATGAGTGGCGCGGTCGGCGCTATAAATCGAATGATTCATTGGGCTCTCCGGACTCTGTTCCGCTAAGGCATTGTTAATCGGAACCGTCGGGTCGCGCGATTGCGCGGCTTATCTTAGGGCGAGTCCCCTAAGTAGTCTGCCCGAGAGAATTCAACCTCTGAAGTTGCGCAACATCAACGTTGCACCGTCCCTTTGCCAGCTAAAAATCAGCAGTTTCCAGTCTTTCGAGCTGCGGACATGAATGAAGCGCACCAATTGGCTCTGGCGATGTTCGTGCTCGCCTGTGCGGCCGCCACACTGGTCGCGGGGCAGCTCTATATGCAGCAGAGCATGGATGCGCAGACTTTCACCCGCAGACACGTGCAGGCGCGGTTGCTGGGCGCTTCGCCGGCTACGGAGATGCGCGGTCACGCAAGACCGGATTTCAACGTGACGGGGCGGCCCTGAGTCCGGTCAGACGGCAACACGCCATATCAAGACTATGTTCGGAGAAATACGCTTGTCCGGCGGTCGAGTGTCGCCGGAGACGCGAACCTTGAGCTGCGCGTTGTGGCACGCGCCACGCCGGAGAGCAGGATGTCGGCGTCCAGCGGTTGGCAGGATGTTCCCGTTGTGCAATGGAACGCCGAGAACTAGCCTTCACACAGCGCACAGCGAGTGCGGCTTCGCACGTTTGTTTGCGCCGCCGGCATCGACAATCAGACCATCGACGAGGGAATGTCCATGAGCAGCAACGTCAATCGCCAGATTCTGCTGGTGGAGAAACCCAGCGGCAAGCTCGGCCCGGAGCACTTCAAGATGGTGGAGGGCGCCGTGCCGGAGCCGAAGGACGGCGAGGCCCTGCTGCGCGTCCGATACATCTCGCTCGATGCTGCGAACCGCGCCTGGATGCACGGTGCGACCTATCGCTCGGCTGTCGAAGCCAACAGCGTGATGGCCGGCGGCGCCATCGCCGAGGTCGTCAGCTCGAAGGCGCCCGAGCTTGCGCCCGGCGACATCGTATTCGGCGACACCGGGTGGCAGGAATATGCCGCGGTGCCGGCGAAGCATCTCACCAAGATGCCGAAGCTCGAGCCGATGACGCACCTGCTCAGCGTGTTCGGCATCGCCGGCCTCACCGCCTATTTCGGCCTGCTGGAGATCGGCAAGCCCAGGGAGGGCGAGACGGTCGTGGTCTCGGCGGCCGCGGGCTCGGTCGGCTCGATCGTCGGGCAGATCGCCAAGATCAAGGGATGCCGCGTCGTCGGCATCGCCGGCGGAGCCGAGAAGTGCAACTGGCTGACCTCCGAGCTCGGCTTCGATGCCGCCGTCGATTACAAGGACGGCGCATTGTTCAAGGCGCTGCGCGCAGCCGCTCCGAAAGGCATCGACGTCTATTTCGACAATGTCGGCGGGGACATTCTCGAAGCCTGCCTGCCGCAGATGAACAATTACGGGCGCATCGCCTGCTGCGGCGCGATCTCGCAATATGACGGCGCGCCCGCAGCACACGGCCCGCGCGGCGTGCCTGGATTGATCGTGGTGAAGCGGCTAACCATGCAGGGCTTCATCGTGATGGACTACATGAAGGAGAGCCAGCGCGCACTCGCCGACCTGCAGGCATGGGTCAGGTCCGGCAAGCTGAGGGTGCAGGAGGACATCATCGCAGGCCTGGAGAACACGCCGAAGGCGCTGATCGGATTGCTCGCGGGCGAAAACCGCGGCAAGCGCATGATCAGGCTGTGACGAGGCAGGTTTTACCGGAATAATTGACCTTGCAGGTGGGGCTGAAGCGGCCAATGATATCGCTCGCGGGCACCACTCGCGACGATTGCAATCGCATCACATCTCAGGAAGCCGACGGCGTTTGCCGACAGGGGCGGGAAAGCAGTCAGATGTTCAATACGTTGAAGCACACATCCGCGCGCGTGACCTTGCTGACGGCAGCGCTCCTCGCAACGGCAACAGTGGCGATCGCGCAGACACCGACCGAGGCCCAGAAGAGCGCGATCCGCTCTTCATGTCGTTCGGACTTCATGGCACGTTGTTCGAGCGTGACGCCTGGCGGCGCGGAAGCGTTTCAATGCCTGCAGAAGAACATGTCCAGCCTGTCACCGGGATGCCAGACTGCCGTGCGCGCGCTCGAGCCTCCGGCGGCGCCGAAGGCTGAAGCCGCTCCGGCTGCACCCAAGACCGAGGCCGCGCCGGCGGCACCCGCAGCACCGAAGGCCCAAGCCGCGCCTGGTGTGCCTCCCGCAGAACCTGCCAAGCCGGCCACTGCCGCGGCGCCTAAGACTGCTCCCGCCAAGCAGCCGAGCACTGCCCAGGTCTCGGCCATCAAGAGCGCTTGCCGCGGCGATTATCCCAAGGTCTGCGCCAGCGTGCCCCCGGGCGGAACGGCCGCGCTCGAATGCCTGGAGAAAAACAAGGCCAAGGTCTCTCCCTCCTGCCAAGCCGCGTTGGGCGCAGCATCCGGCGCAGCGGCGACGGCTGCGCCCGCGGGCGCAGCTCCCGCGACGGCGCCCGCTGCGGCGCCGACCGTGCTCGTGCTTCGCCCGCTGCGGCCACGCGAGCAGCTGTTCGTCGCCCAATCGGCCTGCGGAGCCGACATCCGCACGATCTGCGCCGGCGTCGAGGCTGGCGGCGGCCGCATCATCCAGTGCCTCGCCAGCAATGCCGCATCGCTGTCACCGGCCTGCAGGGACGTGCTGGGGCGATTCGCCGCGCGATAGGCGAGGCAGGTCGCGATCCCCAAACCTGGTCCGGTCGTCCGCTGCCACCGGCGAGCCGGTGAATGGGGTTTGGGCTACAGCGTCCGCCTGACACTGCGGTGGCCATCCCGGAGTGGTTTGGCTATGGTTCTGACCAGACGATTTTGGACGCACGCCTATACGCATCCGAGGCCGAGGTGCACGCAGGCTTACCGATAATTCCGCTGGCGCCAGCGGCTGGAGCACATTAGTCTACCCCTAGATAGTAAGTATACTGTCAATTAAAGGGAGGCAGACGTTGCGGATCGCCGTGATTGGCGGGGGGCCCGGCGGGCTCTACTTCGCCTATCTCTGGAAGAAGCGTCACCCCGAGGATCAGGTCGATCTGTTCGAACAGAACCCGGCCGACGCGACCTGGGGCTTTGGCGTCGTATTCTCCGATCAGGCCCTGGAGTTCCTGCGCGCCGACGACCCCGAAACGGTCGATGCGATCGCGCCGCACATGGAGAGCTGGGAGAACATCACGCTGCACCTGCACGGCGACAGCGTCGCCATCGATGGCGTCGGCTTCTCCTCGATCGGACGGCTCGAGCTCCTCAGATTCCTGCAGCAGCGTGCGTTCGGCGTCGGAGTGACGCCTCGCTTCGACACGCAGATCCACACCATCGACCAACTCAACGGCCATGACCTGATCGTCGCCGCCGACGGGCTGAACTCGCTGGTGCGCCGCGCCTTCGAAGGCGATTTCGGCACCTCCCTGTCCTACTCCTCCAACAAGTTCGTCTGGTACGGTACGTCGAAACGCTTCGACACGCTGTCGCAGACCTTCGTGAAGACCGAGCGCGGCGCCTTCAACGCCCATCACTACCGGTATTCGCCCAGCATGAGCACCTTCCTGGTCGAATGCGATCACGCCACATGGCAGGCCTACGGTTTCGCCTACAAGGACGTCGAGCAATCCAAGGGAGTCTGCGAGGAGGTGTTCGCCGACACGCTCGGCGGCCATTGCCTTGTCTCCAACAAATCGATCTGGCGCAACTTTCCCTGGGTCTGGAACGAGCACTGGTCGTTCAAGAACATGGTGCTGCTCGGCGACGCCCTGCATTCGGCGCATTTCTCGATCGGCTCGGGCACGCGGCTCGCGATCGAGGACGCGATCGCGCTGGTCAAGGCGCTGGAATCCGATGCGCATCTTGCGACGGCGCTGCATCGCTATCAGGCTGCGCGCAAGCCCATCGTGCAGAAGCTCGTCAACGCCGCGCGCACGAGTGCGTTCTGGTACGAACACTTCGCCGAGCACATGAAGCTTCCCCTGCTGGATTTCGCCTACAGCTACATCACCCGCTCCGGCCGCATCGACGACGCACGCCTGCGCCACATGTCGCCGGCCTTCATGGCGCGCTACGAGGCCGCCAGGAATGCCGGGGATGCGGCATGAGCAACGAGATTCGTGACCAGGTGCCCGCCGACAGCGCGGGGGCACGCGAGATCGGCTTTGCCGTCCCCGACATCTACAATGCCAGCCGCGTGCTGTTCGACAATCTCGGCAAGGGCCGTGGTGAGAGATGCGCGCTCATGGGCCCGGCGGGTACGCGAACCTATGCCGAACTCTGCGCGGAAGCGTGCCGCTGGGGCAATGGCCTTGCCTCGCTCGGCCTGAAGCGCGGCGACCGCGTGCTCCTGTTCCTCGACGACACGCCGGCCTATCCGGCCGCGTTCTTCGGCGCGGTGCGGGCCGGCTTCGTGCCGCTCCTGATCAACACGCTGACGCCGCCGGACCTGCTGCAATTCTATCTCGCCGATTCCGGGGCGGGTGTCGCGGTCGCGGACGCGGAGTTCTGCGCGCGCTTCAATGCGGAAGCCTGCAAGGACACGCGGCTGCATACGCTGATCGCCGTCAACGGCGCGCCCGGCGACCACGCCGCACCGAGGGTGCTCGCGGCGGCAGACTGGCTTGCGCAATTCTCCACCCAGCTGAGGGAAGCGGACACCCATCGCAACGACATGGCGTTCTGGATGTACTCGTCGGGCTCGACCGGAAAGCCCAAGGGCATCGTGCATCTCCAGCACGACATGGCCTATAGCGATCTCGCCTTCGCGCAGAACATCCTGAAGCTGACGCCCGACGACATCTGCTTCTCGGTGCCGAAGATCTTCTTCGCCTACGGCTTCGGCAATTCCGTCACCTTCCCGTTCTCGGCCGGAGCGGCGACGCTGCTGCTGCCGGGTCAGCCGAAGCCTGCCGCGATCTTCGCCGCGATCGAGCGGTACAAGCCGACCGTGTTCTTCGGCCTGCCGACGCTCTACACATCGCTGACCAAGGCCGAAGGCGCGGACAAGACGGATTTCTCGTCACTACGCATGTCCCTTTCGGCGGCCGAAGTGCTGTCGGCCGAGGTGTTCAACGGCTGGAAGACCCTGACCGGCCTCGAAATCGTCGAGGGTCTCGGCTCGACCGAGGTGCTGCACATCTATCTGTCCAACCGTCCGGAGCAGAAGAAGCTCGGCGCCGCCGGCCTGCGCGTGCCCGGCTACGAGGTCGCATTGCGCGACACGGACGGACGCGACGTCGGCGACAATGAGGAAGGCATCCTGTGGGTCCGCGGCGATTCCAATACGCCGCTGTACTGGAACCGGCCGGACAAGTCCGCCGAGACCATCCGCGACGGTGGCTGGATCTATACCGGCGACCGCTTCATCCGCGATGCCGACGGCTTTCATTTTTTCCGCGGCCGCGCCGACGACCTCATCAAGATCTCCGGCCAATGGGTCTACCCGCTCGAGGTCGAGCTGTGCCTCGCCGACCACCCCGACATCCGCGAATGCGCTGTGTTCGCCGCCGAACTGCCGGACCGCCGCATGACGCTGAAGGCGGTGGTGGTGATGAACAACCGCGCCGTTGACCAGGGCGAAACGACACGCAGGCTGCAGGACTATGTGAAGGGCAAGCTGCTGCCCTACAAATATCCGCGCGAGGTCATCTTCATCGACGAGCTGCCGAAGACCGGCACGGGGAAGATCGATCGGCAGGCGCTGCTCAGGTTGTAGCAACCACTGCCGAAGCACTGCTGGTGTCGTCCCGGGCTCGCGCTACGGCGCCCCGGAACGACAGCGGAGATTGACGCAACTGTATCGCCTCAAACTCCACTAGCCCGCCTTCCCCAGATGCTCCAGCGCGTCCTCCGCCCGCAGCGGCACGCGCGACGCCTCGTTGTTGAGATCGACGAGCTGCCCGAGAAGGTCCATCAACACCTTGCGGTCGGCGGGCTTCAGCGGCTCCAGCATGCGCGCCTGGGCGCGCTCGACGGCGGGGATGATCTCGCGCAGGATCGCGGCGCCGGATCTGGTCAGGTGGAGCAGCTTGATGCGCTTGTCTTCCGGCGCCGGCTTGCGCTCGATGTAATCCTTGGCTTGGAGCCGTTCGATCACGCTGCCGAGCGTGGAGCGATCGAAGGCGACTACCGCCGAGAGGCGCGTGGCGTCGATGCCGGGATGGGTGTGAATGGCGATCAACGCGGCATATTGCACCGGCGTGAGATCGAATGCCTTGCACTCCTCCATGAAGATCGAGACCGCAATCTGCTGCATGCGCCGGAACAGATAACCCGGCGCGGCATAGACCGCGTCCATCGTGATCGGAGGAAGCGGCTTACTCGGCATCGGGCTGCTTCTCCGGCGCGGCGTCCGCAAACGCTGGCAGCGCCTTCGCCGCGGCCTCGGCCTCGAGCAGGCGCGGATAGGCGGAGACATCGACGCCGAAGCGGCGCGCATTGGTGAGCTGCGGCACGAGGCAGAGATCGGCCAGGCTCGGCGCATCGCCGAAGCAGAACGGGCCCGGCTCGTCCCTGATCAGGGTCTCGCATGCCGACAGGCCCTCGCGATTGGCCCAGGCTGCCCAATCCTGGACCTTCTCCTCGGGCAGGCCCAGCTCGCGCAGCCGCGCCAGCACCTTCAGGTTCTGTACCGGATGGGTGTCGCAGGCGATTGCGAGCGCGAACGCCCTCACCTTGGCGCGGCGCAGCGGATCCTTGGGCAGCAGCGGCGGATTGGGGTGGGTCTCGTCGAGCCATTCGATGATCGCGACCGATTGGGTCAGCACGGCGCCGCCGTCGTTCTCAAGCGCCGGCACGAGGCCTTGTGGATTGATGGCAAGATAGGCGGGCGCGCATTGCTCGCCCTTGCGCAGATGGTGCGGCAGGTGCTCGGCGCCGAGGCCCTTGAGGTTCAGCGCGATCCTCACCCGGTAAGCGGCGCTGGAGCGGAAATAGCCGTGCAGCTTCATGGAGACCTCCCAATTTTCTGTCCTCCGGGGCTCGCGCAGCGAGAACCCGGAACCTCTAGATTCTCAGGCGCGCAAGTGCGCACCATAGTCCGATGCTAGCGCACGCCCCGGAATGACGGGGGCTTGTATGCCCTTCGTTACGTTGACGCTACCTAGATCGTCAGTATACTGTCAATCAACAAACGATCGGGAGCAGCGACCATGGAAGCCGTGGCCAAGACGCCGGAACGCGAGGCATTCTACAGAAAGATCGACGGCGAAAACCTCACCGCGCTGTGGACGGTGATGAGCGATCTCATCACGCCGGAGCCGAAGAGCGCCTGCCGGCCTCACCTCTGGAAATTCGACGTCATCCGCGATTACATGACGGAAGCCGGCAAGCTGATCACGGCCAAGGAGGCCGAGCGGCGCGTGCTGGTGCTGGAGAATCCCGGCCTGCGCGGGCAATCCAAGATCACGACGTCGCTCTACGCCGGCGTGCAGATGGTGGTGCCCGGTGACGTCGCGCCTGCGCACCGCCACAGCCAGTCGGCGCTGCGCTTCGTGCTCGAAGGCAAGGGCGCCCACACCGCGGTGGACGGCGAGCGCACCGCGATGGAGCCCGGCGACTTCATCATCACGCCCTCGATGACCTGGCACGATCATTCCAATGAAACCGATCAGCCGATGTTCTGGCTCGACGGTCTCGACATCCCCCTGGTGCAGTTCTTCGACTGCTCCTTCGCGGAAGGTTCGAAGGAGGATCAGCAGAAGATCACGAAGCCCGCCGGCGACAGCTTTGCGCGCTACGGCCACAACCTGTTGCCGGTCGATGTGAAGCGCAGCTCGAAGACCTCGCCGATCTTCAGCTATCCCTACGCCTACACCCGCGAAGCGCTGGAGAAGGCGCGCACGAGCCAGGAGTGGGACGCATGCCACGGCCTGAAGCTGAAGTTCAGCAATCCCGAGACCGGCGATTTCGCCATGCCGACCATCGGCACCTTCATCCAGCTGCTGCCGAAGGGCTTCAAGACCGCGCGCTATCGGTCGACCGATGCCACCGTGTTCTGCCCGATCGAAGGCAAGGGGCGCAGCCGCATCGGCGATGCCGTTTTCGAATGGGGCCCGCGCGACCTGTTCGTGGTGCCGAGCTGGCACTGGGTCACGCACGAGGCGGACGAGGACGCGGTGCTGTTCAGCTTCTCGGACCGCCCGGTGCAGCAGAAGCTGGATCTGTTCCGCGAGGACCGCGGCAACGCGTGAGGTTCTGGTGCTAGCCAGATCGTCATTGCGGGCAGCCCTTGCGACGAAGCAATCCGGGCTGCCGCGGTGGAAAGAGTCTGGATTGCTTCGCTGCGCTCGCAATGACCGAGTAGGCTTCAGCGCCAGTGCAGCAGCCGCGTCTCCAGCCAGTCGATCACCTTGCCGACCGCGAGCCCGAACACCGACAGGATCACCACGCCCGCGAGCAGCTGATCCGTCTGCATCAAATTGCCGGCCTGCAAGACGAAGGCCCCGATCCCATATTGCGCGCCGATCATCTCGGCGCTGACGACGAGGAGCAGCGCGACCGATGCGGTGATGCGGAAGCCGGCAAGGATCGCGGGCAGCGCTCCCGGCCAGATCACCTTGCGCACGATGGTCGCGAACGGCACGTTGAAGCTCTGCGCCATGCGGATCAGGTTGCGCGGCACCGCATCAACGCCGCTATAGACCGAGATCGCGGTCGAGAAGAACACCCCGAGCGCGATGGTCGCGATCTTCGGCTCCTCGCCGATGCCCAGCCAAAGGATCAGAAGCGGCAGCAGCGCGATCTTCGGGATCGGGAACAGCGCCGAGATGAAGGTGATGCCGACGCTGCGCGCGAGCCGCGACAGGCCGATGGCGAAGCCGACCGCGACGCCGGCCGCAGTCCCGAGCAGCCAGCCGACACCGATGCGCAGGAGCGAAGCCGACAGATGCTGCCAGAGCGCACCGGAGATCGCGAGCTGGTAGATCGCGCGCGCGATCGCCGACGGCGGCGGCAGGAACAGCGGATTGGCAAGACCGGCGCTGCCGGCCGCCTGCCAGATCGCGACCGCGAGCGCGAGCGCGAGCCAACCGCCGAAGCGGCTCGACGCAGGGACGAAGCCGGCGCCGCGAAAGCGGACTCGGCGCGTCGCCTGATCGGCCGAAGGAGCTTCCGCGCGATCAAGCATGCTGGACCTCGCGCTCGGCATCGATGGCTTCGTTCCGGATCAGCGACCAGATCTGGCTCTGGATCGCCAATAGCTTCTCGCGCGCCGCAGTCTCGCCCCGTTCGGCCCGCGTCATCGGCACGGAGACGACCTCGCGGATGCGGCCCGGCCGGCGCGACAGCACCACGATGCGATCGGCGAGCCGCGCCGCCTCTTCGAGATTGTGGGTGACATAGACCGCGCCCATGCTGCCATCGGCGAGCAGGCGGACGAAATCCTCCATCAAGAGCTCGCGCGTCTGCGAATCCAGCGCCGAGAGCGGCTCGTCCATCAGCAGGATCGCCGGCTTCACCGCAAGCGCGCGCGAAATGCCGACGCGCTGGCGCATGCCGCCGGAAAGCTGCTTCGGATAAGTGGTGCGAAATTCGGTCAGCCCGGTGCGGCGCAAGGCGTCGTCGACCAGCGCGCGCCGCCGCGTCGGCGAGAGCGCCGTGTGCAGCAGCGGGAATTCGACGTTCTCCTCGACGCTGGCCCAGGGCAGGAGTGCAAAATCCTGAAACACGAAGGTCAGCGGATTGAAACTGTCCGCCGGCGGGTCACCGCGCAGCTCGGGCGCGCCGGAGGTCGGCTGCAGGAGGCCGCCCAGGATGGACAGCAGCGTGCTCTTGCCGCAACCCGAGGGCCCGACGATCGCCACCACCTCACCGGCGCTGACGGTGAAGGAGACGTCGTCGAGCACGGCGAGATCGCCGAACCGATGGGAGATGTGGCTGGCAATCAGGTCCATGCTGCCTCGTCTATCCTGTTCTCCGTCGCTCCGGGATGATCCGAAGGATCAGACCTCAGGTGCGCACTTGTGTACCGGGGAACCTCGAGATTCTCAGGTGCGCAAGTGCGCACCGGAGTTCTCGCTTCCCGAGCCCTGGAATGACAGAAGCATCAATCCGCCTTCACGTATTCCTTGGCGATGATCGCGTCGGCATTGAACCCCTTGTCCGCAAATCCCTGCTCCTGGAGCCATTTGATCTGGTTGTCGACGTTCTTCACGTCGAGCTTGCCGTCGGGATCGATGTAGGCGCAGTTGCCGACCACCTGCTCGACCGGCAGGTTGGTGTATTTCGCGACGATCTCCAGCAGCGGCCTTGTCTGCTCGTTGATCGGCGCGACGCCGCCCTTCATGGCGGCGAGGATCACATCGTGATATTCACGGTCGGCTTTCGCCAGCGCTCCAAGCAGCTTCGTCACCAGCGCCCTGTTGGTCAGCGTCTTCGGCGAGGCGAACACCGCCCCCAATTGCCACGGCGTCTCGTCGCCGACCCAGCCCAGGAACTTCGCGCCGCCCTCGTCCATCAGCTTTCGCGCGGTGGAGACCGGCAGCAGCGCCGCATCGACGGTCTCGCCCTTCAGCGCAGCGGCCGCGTTCGACAGCGATTGCAGCGGCACGATCTTCACCTCGGCGAGCTTGAAGCCGTATTTGTCGGCGAGCAGGCCGAGCGAATAGTGAAAGCTCGATCCCACCTGTGTGACCGCCACGCGCTTGCCTGCAAGATCCTTCGGCGTCTTCAGGCCGGCGGCATAGGCCTTGTTGCTTGCGAAATAGCCGATCAGGGGATATCCGGCCTTCTCGCGGCTCATCCCGCCGATCACCTTCAGCGTGCCCTTGCCGGCAAGATTGTAGAGACCGGCGGTGAAGGCGGTGATGCCGAAATCGACGTCGCCCGAGGTGGTGGCGACCGCGATCGGCTGCGCCGCATCGAAGAATTTCAGCTCGACCTCGAGGCCAGCGTCGCGGAAATAGCCCTTATCCTGCGCGATGAAGACGGGCGCGGAGGAGGACAGGCGGAGCACGCCGATCTTGGCCTTCAGGCCGTCCTCGGCCCGCGCCGTACCCATCACCATGATCGCCACCAGGCCCGCGAGCACGAGCCGCACCATCCCGATCATCCCGTTTCCTCTCGTGGTTGTCTTGCAGTCCGCTACAGGCCTTCAGGCAGCGACTGGTCCCGCCCGATGAAGGCGCCCTGTTGTTTCAAGGTTTCCTGCAATTTTTCAATGGGGATGTCGCGCGGAATCCGATTTCCAGCGAGCGCGAGCGCGGCGGCGGAACCTGCGGCCTCGCCCATCGCGAAGCAGGCACCGGAGACCCGCGCGGCCGATTGGCCCTCATGTGTCATGGACGCGCAGCGGCCCGCAACCAGGAGATTGTCGACGCCTTCGGGCACCAGCATCCGGTAAGGCAGCTCGTTGTAGCCGCGCGAGTCCGGGATCGGCGGGAATGTAAAGACGACGTCGCCGGGAACATGCGCCTCGATCGGCCAGCCATTGACGCCGATGGAATCCTCGAACGAGGCGCAGCCGAGCACGTCCTCGCCGCTGAGCTGGTAGCCGCCCTTGATGCGGCGGGTCTCGCGGATGCCGAGCTGCGGCGGCAAGTCGACGATGTAGGATCTTTCGAAGCCCGGCACGGTACGCAGGAATTCGAACGCGGCCAGCGCCTGCTTGCGGCCCTCGATCTCGCCGCGGGTGAGATCGTCGGGCTCGACGCCGTTGATGGCGTGGCCGTCCTCGCGCGCGACCTGCGTGAAGTTCACCCGCCACTCGATGCCGGACTTTTGCGGCCGCACGATCGCGCTCTTGCGCGGGAATGTGTGGGTGCCGGCCGCAAGGGCCTTTTCCATCAATTGCGGAATGGTGCGCCACGCATCGCCCGCCTTCTCCGGATCGATGCCGTTGAGGCGCAGCATCATCGAAGGGTAGAGCGGATGACCGTGCTCATCGCCGAGCTCGAACGGCGCGCCGGCCCACACGGCAAGATCGCCGTCGCCGGAGCAATCGATGAAGATCTCGGACCGCACCGCCTGCCGGCCAGCCTTGGTCTCGACCAGCAACGCGTCGATGCGGCGGTCATCGCCCATCACGACGCCGGCACCGAGAGCATGGAAAAGGATGTTCACCTGGTGACCGGCGAGGAGTTGATCGGCCGCGATCTTGTAGGCCGCGGTGTCGTAGGCCTGCGCATAGACCTTGCCGAGGATCAGGTGCGGCGTGTTCAGGCCGTTCAAGCGATCGATCCGCGCCAGCAGCTCCGACGCCATGCCCTGCACCAGCCGCCGGTGCTCGCCATGGACATTGCCATGCAGGCCGCAGAAGTTGGTGACGCCGGCTGCGGTGCCCATGCCGCCGAGAAACCCGTAACGCTCGATCAGCAGCGTCTTCCGCCCGGCCCGCGAGGCCGAGGCCGCCGCCACGATGCCGGCCGGACCGCCGCCAAGCACGACCACTTCGTATTCGCCATAGAGCGGCACTTTCCGTGCCGGTTCTTCGATCATCCTGGGCCGCATGGCGCGTCCGCTCCCGGCATTTGTCTGGAGGGATGGAGGATTAGCCCGGCTCGCCCCACCATCGCAAGATCACGGTTGCTCCCGGTCGCTGGACCTGAGACAAGGGCAGCCATGTATCGCATGGCCAAGAAATCCGCGCTCGTTGCCCTGGTCGCCTTCGTGCTCCCATCGGGCCATGCAGCGGCATTGGAGCAGAACTGCCGCTTCATCCGGGAAAAGCCTGACCGCGAAGCCTGCTACAAGCGGCAGGAGGATGAGCTTGCGGCCAAGCGCAGGCCCGAGCCGCCTCGCGAAAGTACCGCGCTCGAAACGCTCCGCGAGATGCGGCAGAACGACGACGCAGTCTATCGCAGCATCAACAACATCTGCCGCGGCTGCTGACATTCAGCCCTTACCGCCGCCCCAATTCGCCGCCCGCTTCTCGGCGAACGACGCCAGCCCTTCCGCCGCCTCCGCACTCTGTCGCTTGAGCGAATGCAGGTGCACCAGCCGGGTGTAGGCGGCATCGCCCACCGCCATGCCGCCGAACGAGCTCTCGAGCGCGAGACGCTTGGTCTCGGCCATCGCATCCGGTCCGTTGGCGAGCAATTGCTCGACCACCTTGCTGCCTGCGCCCTCGAGGTCGGCGAGCGGCACCACCTCGTGGACGAGGCCGATGCGGCGGGCGTCCTCGGCGCCGAAACGTTCGCCGGTGAGCGCGTAGCGGCGGACCTGGCGTACACCAATGGCATCGCAGAGCTGCGGGATGATGATCGCCGCCGTCAGCCCCCAGCGCACCTCGGTGATCGAGAACAACGCGTTATCCGCGGCAATCACGACGTCGCAGGCCGCGATCACGCCGGTGCCGCCGCCAAAACAGCCGCCCTGCACCAGCGCGACGGTGGGGATCGGCAGCGTGTTGAGCCGCTGCACAGCCTCGAACGTCGCCCGCGACGCCGCTTCGTTGGCCTCAGCCGATTGCGGCCGCACGCTATTGATCCACTTGAGGTCAGCGCCGGCCTGGAAATGCTTGCCGTTGCCCCTGAGCACGACGACGCGCAGGTTCGGCTTCTTGGACAGATCGTCCATGGCCGCGAGCACGCCCGCGATCAGCGCGCCGTCATAGGCATTGTTGACCTCCGGGCGGTTCAACGTGACGGTCGCAACCCCACGCTCATCTGATGTCCACAGGACGGGGTTGGCGGTCATCGGTGGTCCTCCGGTCGGTTTCTTTGCTGCGCACTATGGCCGACGCGGCGTGTCCTGATCCATATCTTTCCGGCGTGGGGCGGCCGCGTCCACCGCATGGCGGCTTGTGTCATGCTGGCTTCCGGGCGGCAAAGAGACAGGGACCGGACATCATCATGCGGATCTGCATTTTCGGTGCGGGCGCCGTCGGCAGCCACATTGCGGTACGGCTGGCGCGCGCCGGCCACGAGGTCTCGTGCGTGATGCGCGGCGCGCATCTCGAGGCCGCGCGCGCGGGCGGCCTCAAGCTGCGCGTCGGCGATTCCGAGGTCGGCGCCAAGGTGAACGCAACAGGCGATCCGGCCCAGCTCGGCCCGCAGGACGTGGTGATCTCGACGCTGAAGGCGACAGCGCTGCAGGGACTGGTCTCCAGCATCAAGCCGCTGCTCCAGGACGACACCGCCATCGTGTTCGCCCAGAACGGCATTCCCTGGTGGTACGGTATCGGCCTGCCGCCGCGGCATCCCGCCCCGCCCGACATTTCATTCCTCGACCCCGGCGGACGCTTGCGCGCCTGCATCCCGAAGGAGCGGATCATCGGAGGCGTCGTGTTCTCCTCCAACGAGGTGATCGCGCCGGGCGTGGTGCAGAACCTGACCCCGGACCGCAACCGGCTTCTGATCGGCGAATGCGACGACCGCAATTGCGAGCGCATCACGAAGCTCCGCAACGTCCTCAACGATGCCCGGCTGGAATCGCCGCCGGTGGCCGAGATCCGCGAGGCGATCTGGTCAAAGCTGCTGACCAACATGTCGCTGTCGGTGCTGTGCCTGCTCACCGGCCAGACCGCGCGCGGCGTGCGCGACGACCCGGCCTTCGCGGACGTGATTCCGCGCATGCTGAACGAGGCCAACGAGATTGCCCAGCATTTCATCCCAGAGGTCAAGCGCGTCACGCGCAGCGGCCCCGCCCCAAATCACAAGCCGTCGCTGCTGCAGGACTACGAACTCGGCCGCGCCATGGAGATCGACGTGCTGGTCAAGGCGCCGCAGGCCTTCGCGCGCGCCGCCGGCCTGTCGACGCCGACGCTCGACCTGATCGCCGCACTGGCGATCCAGAAAGCGCGCGACAAGGGGCTCTATTCAGCCTGAGGTCAGGCGCGCTGGTCGATCCAGGCCGCGAGAGTATCAAGCACCTCTTTGAGGGCCTCGTCATTGCTGCGGCCGGACTTCTTCAGCACCGCGAAGGAGTGGTCGCCGCCTTCGACCTCATGCAGCGTCGCCTTCGCGCCCAGCATTTCGGTCACCGGCTTGAGATGGCCGAGATCGGCAAGCTCGTCGCGCGTGCCTTGCAGGAACAGCATCGGGATCGCGATGCCGGCGAGGTGCTCGGCGCGCTCGGACGACGGCTTCTTGGCGGCATGGAGGGGAAAGCCGAGGAAGGCGAGGCCTTTGACACCAGGGAGCGGTGCCTTCGACTGCGCTTGCGAGGTCATGCGCCCGCCGAACGATTTGCCGCCGGCAACAAGTTTCAGGCCAGGACACAGCCGCGCCGCCTCCTCGACTGCCGTGCGGATGGCGGCATGCGCAACAGCCGGCTGGTCGGGACGCCCTTGTTTCTTCTCCATGTAGGGAAAATTGAAGCGCAAGGTCGCGATGCCGCGGCTCGCGAGCCCCTCCGCGACCTTCTCCATGAAGGAATGCCGCATATCGGCGCCGGCGCCGTGCGCCAGCACGTAGCAGGCGCGCGCATGGTCCGGCCGCGTCAGGATCGCCGAGACCGTACCAATGCGTTCGATGTCGAGCTTGAGCTCGCGCGTCCCGACCAAGACCGAATGTTCCCGATGAATGCTCTCAATGGTACCTGCGCGACCGCGATCTGAAAACAGGAAACCTCGCACGTGTCCGCGAAGGCCCTAGCTGACCCGCCGTTCCCGCCCCTCCCAGAACGGCTTGCGCAGCTCGCGCTTGAGCACCTTGCCGGCGCCTGACAGCGGCAGCGGCGTTTCTGTGATCTCGATGCTGCGGGGACATTTATAACCGGCAATCAACGTCTTCGTGAACTCGATCAGCTCGCCGGGCGAAACCTCGACACCGCTGCGTTTGACCACGACGGCGTGGACCTGCTCTCCCCATTGCTCATTGGGAACGCCGATCACCGCGCATTGCAGCACCGAGGGATGCTGCGCCAGCGCGTTCTCGACCTCGACCGAGTACACGTTTTCGCCGCCCGAGATGATCATGTCCTTCACGCGGTCGACGACATAGATGAAGCCGTCCTCGTCCATGTAGCCACCGTCGCCTGTGTGCATCCAGCCGTCGACGACGGCCCGCGCGGTCTCCTCCGGCCGCTCCCAATAGCCCATCATCACGGTGTCGCCGCGCACCACGATCTCGCCGACAGCGCCCATGGGCAGGGGTTGATCGTTCTCGTCGACGATCCGCACCTCGCAGCCGAGCGTGGCGCGGCCCGCGCCGCGGTGACGTCCCTTCCTGCGCCCCTCCCCGACATGCTCGTTCGCATGCAGCAGCGTCGCGATCGGCGACAATTCGGTCATGCCGTAGGCCTGGGTGAAACGCACATGCGGCAGTGCGCGCGCAGCACGGTCGAGTACCGCCTCGCTGATGGGCGAGGCTCCATAGATGATGTGCTTGAGCGAGGACAGGTCGTAGTTCCCGATCGCGGGGTGATCGACCAGCATCTGGATCATGGTGGGCACCAGCAGCACGTCGGTGACACGCTCGCTCTGCATCGCGGCCATCACACCTTCGGGCGTGAAGCCCTGAACGATCACGTTGGAGCCGCCGGAGAGCAGCAGCGAATACATGGCCGCGCCGTTGGCGAGGTGAAACATCGGCGCCGCGTGCAGGTACATCGTGCTCGCCGGAAACAGTCCTTCGCCGAGAGCGTTGAGCGCATTGGCCATCAGGTTCTGGTGGCTGAGCATCACGCCCTTGGAACGCCCGGTGGTGCCGCCGGTGTAGAAGATGCCGGCGAGATCCTCGCCCTTGCGCATGGCATCGGCAACGGGCGCACTGCCCGCGACCACTTCCTCATAGCTCTCCATTCCGGCCGGCACCTCGCCGTCGTCGGCATAGATCAGCTTCAGACCCGGAATTGCGCCGGCGAGCTGCGCGCCGACCTGCGCAAAGGCCTTGTCGACCAACAGAACGGAGGCACGGCAGTCGCGCATCGCATCCTCGTTTTCAAGGGCGCTCCAGCGGATGTTGAGCGGCACGATCACGCCGCCCGCCCAGCCGGTCGCCAGGTAGAGCTCGAGGTAGCGATCCGAGTTGAAGGACAGCACGGCGACGCGATCGCCATCACTGACGCCGCGCGAGCGCAGCCCGCCGGCCAGCCTTGCAACGCGTTCGCCGAGCTCGCCCCAGCTGCGACGCCGCTGGCCATAGACGGTGGCGAGTCCCTTCGGGTTGATCTGCAGCGCGCGCCGCAGTCCGTGCGTGATGTTCATCGCGTTCCTCCTCCTGTACGCTTCTTCCCTGCCGTCGTGCGTCCTGAGTTGCGCCGTTGCGGCGCCCCCGGCGTCTTCTTTGTCATCTGCTGCCGGCTCTCGGTTGCGAGGCCCTCCGTCAGGCGAACCGTGAACTCGTCGGCGATTTCGCTCGGCGACAGCTCGCCGTCGCGGCGATACCAATGCCCGATCCAGTTGAGCGCGCCCGCGATCGCGAAGGCTGCAAGCTTGGGATCACAAGGCCTGATCGAGCCGTCGGCCGTGCCTGCGGCGATGTAGCGCCGGAAGGTGGCGTCGATCCGCTTCTTGGCGGCACGCGCGACGGCGGCGTTCCGCTCGGTCAGGTCGCGCAGGTCGAAACGCACCAGGCTCGCGCCGAAATCGGTCGCCATGAGCGCGGCATAGGCGTGCACCAGCTTGCGCAGCTTGGCGAGCCCCGAACCGCCGCCGCCGTTGATCTCCGTGATGACGCTGTCGACGAGCTCGGCGCCCATCGACCAGCATTCGAACAGGATCTCGTCCTTGCCGCGGAAATAATTGTACAGCGCGGGCTTGGTGATGTTCAGCCGCTCGGCGACCTCGTTCAGCGTCACGCGATGATAGCCCTGCTCCAGGAACAGCTGCACGGCGGCGCGCAGCACCGCCTCGCGCTTTTCGTCGCGGGCGCGGCGGCGGCTTTCGAACGGCAGCCAGGGCGAAGAGGGCGGAACGGGCGGCGCTGAATCCATGCTCGGTCGGTTGACTCTCGTGGGCATCGACCGATATGTTACCCGTGGGTAAGAAAAAGTCCAACGGGTAATTTATTTGGAGGAAGCGATGTCTGACGTCATCGTCGCAGGGGTCGGCATGATTCCCTTCGCCAAGCCGGGAGCCAGCGCGCCCTATCACGAGATGGGGACGGAAGCGGTCAAGCTGGCGCTCGCCGATGCGGGCCTCGGCTACGACAAGGTACAGCAGGCCTACGCGGGCTACGTCTATGGCGATTCCACCTGCGGGCAGCGCGCGCTGTACCATGTCGGGATGACCGGCATCCCCATCGTCAACGTCAACAACAATTGCTCGACCGGCTCCACCGCGCTGTTCATGGCGCGGCAGATGATCGCGAGCGGAGCGCTGGATTGCGTGCTGGCGGTCGGCTTCGAGCAGATGAAGCCCGGCGCGCTCGGCAGCGTCTATACCGATCGTCCGAGCGCATTCGAGGAATTCGACGCGGCAGCGGACCAGCTGATCGACGCTCCCGGCATTCCGCTGGCGCTGCGCTATTTCGGCGGCGCCGGGCTGAGCCACATGAAGAAGTACGGCACTCCGCTCGACGCCTTCGCCAAGGTGCGCGCCAAGGCGAGCCGCCATGCCAAGAACAATCCGCTCGCACTGTTTCGCAAGGAGGTCACGGCGGGCGACGTCATGAACGACCAGGTGATCTGGCCCGGCGTCATGACGCGCCTGATGGCGTGCCCGCCGACCTGCGGCGGCGCAGCCGCCGTGCTGGTCTCCGAGCGGTTTGCCGACAAGCACGGCATCGGCAAGGAGGTTCGCATCGCGGCGCAGGCCATGACCACCGACACGCCCTCGACCTTCAAGGCCGGCGACATGATGCAGCTGGTCGGCTACGACATGGCAAAAGAGGCGGCAGGCCGGGTTTATGAAAGCGCCGGCATCGGGCCCGACGATCTCGACGTGGTCGAGCTGCACGACTGCTTTGCCCACAACGAGCTGATCACCTACGAGGCGCTCGGCCTTTGCGGCGAGGGCGAAGCCGGCAAGTTCATCAATGACGGCGACAACACCTATGGCGGCCGGATCGTGACCAATCCGTCCGGCGGATTGCTGTCGAAGGGACATCCGCTCGGCGCCACCGGACTTGCGCAGTGCTACGAGCTGACGCGGCAGCTGCGTGGCACGGCCGGCTCCACGCAGGTCGAGGGTGCCAAGGTCGCGCTGCAGCACAATCTTGGCCTCGGCGGCGCCTGCGTCGTTACGCTCTACAAGCGGCACTGACAAACATGGTCGATCAGTCCGCCGTAGGGCGCAGCTTCACGCCCGTCACCGCGCGGGTGGAGCCGGGCCGCCTCCGCTATTTTCTCAATACGCTGGGTGAAGAGAACCCGGTCTACCGCAACGCGGATGCGGCGCGGGAGGCCGGATTCGACGGCATGCCGGTGCCGCCGACCTACTTGTTCTGCCTGGAGATGATGGACGTCGACGACCCCTTCGAGATGTTCACCGCGCTCGGCATCGACCTTGCCCGCGTGCTGCATGGCGAGCAGAGCTTCGCCTATCACGCGCCGGTTCTGGTCGGAGACACCCTGACGTTCCGGCCGCGCGTGACCAGCGTGACGGACAAGAAGGGCGGCGCGATGACGCTGATCGGCATTCGATGCGAGGTGACCAACCAGGACGGCGTGCACGTTGCCGATACCGCGCGCACCATCGTCGTCCGGAACGAGGTGACGTGATGACGGCATCCGGAGACATCAGGGCCGGCGACCGGATCGTCCACAAGGTCTTTCCGCCGATCACCCGCCACACGCTGGCGCTCTATTGCGGCGCTTCGGGCGACCACAATCCGATCCATGTCGATCTCGACTTCGCCAAGGCGGCCGGATTTCCGGATGTGTTCGCTCACGGCATGCTGGCGATGGCCTATCTCGGGCAGGCGCTGACGGATGCGGTGCCACCGTCGCGGCTACGCAGTTTCGCGACCCGGTTCGTCGCCATCACCCAGCTTGGCGCCAAGCTGACATGCGAAGGCACGGTGACCGAGCTCTTCGCCGAGGATGGCGAGCGCCGCGCAAGGCTTGCGCTCACCGCCGCCGACGATCGCGGCGAGGTCAAGCTCGAAGGCAGCGCCGTCGTCGCGCTGTAACAGCAAAAGGACTCATTCAGAATGGCAAAACTGCAGGGAAAGGTCGCGCTCGTCACCGGCTCGGGCCGCGGCATCGGGCGCGCGATAGCACTCAAGCTCGCGCGTGAAGGCGCGCGCGTCGTCGTCAATGACCTCGATGCCGAACCGGGCGACGCCGTGGTCGCGGAGATCAGGGCGCTCGGCGGCGACGCCGCCGCCGTGAACGGCAGCGTCTCGGAGACGGGTTTCGCCGACCGCTTCGTCGGAGCCGCGCTGGACAAGTTCGGCGGGCTCGACATCATCGTCAACAATGCCGGCTACACCTGGGACTCCACCATCCAGAAAATGACGGACGAGCAGTTTCAGGCCATGCTCGACGTCCACCTCGTCGCCCCGTTCCGCATCCTGCGCGCCGCCGCCGAGCCGATCCGCGTGTTCGCCAGGAAGGAAGCCGAGGAGGGGCGCGAGGTGTTCCGCAAGGTCGTGAACATCTCCTCGATCGCGGGCCTCTACGGCAATGCCGGTCAGGCGAGCTATTCCTCGGCCAAAGCCTCGCTGATCGGGCTGACCCGCACCATGTGCAAGGAGTGGGGCCGCTACAAGGTCAACGTCAATTGCGTCGCCTTCGGCCTCATCAACACCCGCCTGACCCAGCCGATCGAGGCGCAGCAGAAGACCATCGACGTCGCCGGCCGGGACATCAAGGTCGGGGTGCAGCCGCACATGCTGGAAGCCATGTCGCGCATGATCCCGCTCGGCCGCGGCGGCACGCCGGAAGAAGCAGCCGACGCCGTCTATCTGTTCTGCAGCCCGGAATCCAACTATATCAGCGGCCAGGTGGTCGTCGCCGGTGGCGGCCTGATTGTCTGAGAGCGAGGCGCTGATGCATTACCGATCGTCGTGGATGACCGAAGAGCTGGACACGTTCCGCGACCAGTTCCGCAAGTATCTCGCCAAGGACCTGGCCCCTCACGCCGAGAAATGGCGCGAGCAGAAGATGGTCGACCGCTTCGCCTGGCGCGGGCTCGGCGAGATGGGCGCACTTCTGGCCAGCGTGCCGGAGGAATATGGCGGGCTCGGCGCGACCTTCGCCTATGACGCCGCCGTGCTCGACGATCTCGAAAGCACCGTGCCGGAGCTGACGACCGGCGTCTCCGTGCATAGCGCCATCGTGGCCCACTACATCCTCAATTACGGCTCGGAGGAGCAGAAGAAGCGCTGGCTGCCCAAGATGGCCTCCGGCGAGATGGTCGGCGCCATCGCCATGACCGAGCCCGGCACCGGCTCGGATTTGCAGGCCGTGAAGACCACGGCGAAGAAGCAGGGCAATTCCTACGTCATCAACGGCCAGAAGACGTTCATCACCAACGGACAGGCCGCCGATCTCGTCATCGTGGTCGCGCGCACCGGCGATGCCGGTGCCAAGGGCATTTCGCTGATCGTGGTCGAGACCGCGGGCGCCGAGGGCTACAAGCGCGGGCGCAACCTCGACAAGATCGGGCTGCACGCCTCCGACACGTCGGAATTGTTCTTCGACAACGTCACCGTGCCGCCGGAAAACCTGCTCGGCAAGGAGGAAGGCCAGGGCTTCGTTCAGCTGATGCAGCAGCTGCCGCAGGAGCGTCTCGCGCTGGCGGTCGGCGCCGTCGCCTCGATGGAGCGCGCGGTCAAGCTCGCCACCGACTACACCAAGGAACGGAAAGCCTTCGGCAAGCCGCTGATGGAATTCCAGAACACCGCCTTTACGCTGGCCGAGCGCAAGACCGAGGCGATGATCGCGCGCGTCTTCGTCGACTGGTGCATCGAGCGCCTGATCGCAAAGGATCTCGATACGGTGACGGCGTCGATGGCGAAATATTGGTGCTCGGAAAAGCAGGTCGAGACGGCCGACGAATGCCTCCAGCTGTTCGGCGGCTACGGCTACATGCAGGAATATCCGATCTCCCGCATCTTCATCGATTCGCGCATCCAGAAGATCTACGGCGGCACCAACGAGATCATGAAGCTGCTGATTTCGAGGTCGCTTTAGATCATCGCGCACGCCAGTCGCGCGGCCGGCAGCCGAAGCGCTGCTTGAAGCGCCGCGTGAAGTGGGAGAGATCCGAGAAACCCCAGTCGAACGCGATGGCGCCGATCGCACGATCCGCCATCGCGGGATCCGCGAGATCCCTCGCCGCGCCGTCGAGCCGGCGGTCGATGATGTAGTCGGTGAAGCTGGAGCCCGATCGCGCCAGCAGCTTGTGCACATAGCGCTCGCTGATGCCCACGGCACCGGCGATATCGGCAACCGCAAGGCCGGGCTCGCGGAGCCGCCGGTGAATGGCGCGCTTCACCGCCAGCGCAGTTGCATCGGCGAGACTTTCAGATTCCGCTGCGCCTGCCCGGCTGCGCCGCGACAGGCTCACCGCGACGAGCTCGATCAACGCCCGGAACAGAAGCACGCCCTCCTCCTCGGAGATGCGCAAGGCCCCATCGCTGAGCGTACGCGCGGTCTCGACGATGAGATGGCCGACATAGGGATCATCGGAGACGCGCGCCGCAGCGACGCCGAACGATGCCGGCAGGCATTCGCGCAAGGCCTCGGCCGGCACCCAGAACGAGGCGACGCGCAATTGCGGTCCGCGGTCGTGCAGAAGCGCAAACTGCCGATCGCTGTCGAAGATGCCGACCTGCCCGGGCGACAGGCTGACCTCGCGATCGCCCTGTTGAATGCGACAACGTCCGGCAAGCTTCAGATTGAGGTAGAAGCAGCTGCGCTCGGACGCCGCGATGTCGGCCGCCGAGCGCCGCACCACGTGCTCGGGAAAGCTGACGCGGTTGATCGCGGCCTCGCCGAGACGGATGTGTTCGACGCTGGCAGGAAAGCCGGCTGCGGCCGCCGGCTCCGGCGTCAGATTCATGAAGGCCTGGCAGATCGCCTCGCGATAATGGGCGAACTGCTCCGCCGGCCGGACGCCCCCGGTGTCCCAGGCCGATTGGCGTGACGAAACGGCGCGCTCGATCAGCTGCATCGGTTCACTCCGAGACCAATCCGGTTCACTTCCAGCCAAGCGGCAAATCAGCCGCGCGTCCAGAATTGACGTGCGGCGGCGCCGCTCCGGTCAGAACGGCGCGGCCTCGATCTAACCACACCCTCGGGAGGAGCCACAACATGTCGACCTACGTTCTCGTCCACGGCGCCTGGCACACCGGTGCCGAGTTCGAGCCCGTCGCCGCACCGATCCGCGCGGCCGGCCACCAGGTCTACACCCCCACCATCAAGGGCAACCGTCCCGGCGATGCCAAGACGACCGGGCTGAAGGAGGCGATCCAGTCGATCGCCGACCACCTTGCCGAGAACAATCTGAAGGACGTCGTCCTGCTCGGCCATTCCTATGGCGGCATGATCATCACCGGCGTTGCCGACCTCGCGCCGGAGCGCATCCGCCGCCTGGTCTACTGGAATGCCTTCGTGCCCAACAACGGCGAATGCCTCAACGACATGGTGCCGCCGCACTATGTCGGGCTGTTCGACGCGATCGCAGCCGAGCGCGGCGACGGCTCCGTCGTCTTGCCCTTCCCGATCTGGCGCGAGGCTTTCATCAACGATGCCGACCTGGAGACGGCGCAACGCGCCTATGACGTCCTCAATCCGCACCCGCTCGCGACCTTCACCGACAAGATCGCGCTCAAGGCCAATCCGGCCGAGATGCCGCTGGCCAAATCCTACATCAACTGCACCGAGGACACCGCGCTGCCGCACAGCTATGGCTGGCATCCGCGTCTGTCGGAGAAGCTCGGCCTGTTCCGCCTGGTGCAGGTGCCGGGAAGCCACGAGCTGTGCTTCTCCGATCCGGCGCGGCTTGCCAGGGCGATCATGGAGGCGGGAAGGGACTGACAGGCGTGTCCAAGCCGTCGATCTTAGGGGGCGTACCCGATCGGCTTTCGCCGACGGGGGCGCACGGACGAGGACGCCGCAGCCCATGTCTTCGGGCTGGATACATGCCGAAGTGGCGATCCCGGGAAGACTCGAACTTCCGACCTACGGTTTAGGAAACCGCCGCTCTATCCGGCTGAGCTACGGGACCGCGGAACCCGGCCTTGCAGGTTCGGCCTTCTCATAGCAGAGGAGGATGCGGTTCGCCAGCCGCAACGCGGGTCATCTCAACGCGCAGAAGGAGCTGTACATTCAGCTCCAGATCCATTGCCCCGGAGCAGCCACATGATCGACAGCATCAGCGCCATCACGCTCGGCACCCATGACATGGCGCGCGCCGTGCACTTCTACCGCTCGCTGGGGTTCGAGCTCCTGTATGGCGGCGAGGCCGCGGCATTCACGAGCTTTCGCGCCGGCACCGGCTATCTCAACCTGACGGCACAGCCCGATGACAGGCAGTGGTCCTGGTGGGGCCGAGTCATCTTTTATGTCGCCGACGTCGACGCCACCTATGAGCAGGCTCGCGCGGCCGGATGGCAGCCGTCGACCACGCCGCGCGATGCGGAATGGGGCGAGCGCTACTTTCATCTCACCGACCCCGATGGCCATGAGCTGAGCTTCGCCCGGCCGCTGCGCGGCGCGTGACGAGGCCGCCGGCTACGCCCTGATATTGTTGTCCTTCACCACCTTGCGCCAAGTGGCGACCTGCTTGTCGAAGAAGGTCTTGAAGGCGGCGCCGTCCTGGAGCAGCAGCGTCATGTGTTGCGTCTCCTTCAGCTGGGTGGCAGATTGCTCTGCAGCAGCCGCGCCATCGCATCGGTCGATCCGCCCGGCGGAAACGGCACCACCAGCGTGATTTTCGAGGCCCGGCGCGCGCCGGTGCCATCGCGAGGATGGCGGGCACGGCCAGCAGCGCCCGTCGTGTGATCGCCACGGTCCCCCCTCGTCGTTGCGCCCGGCTTTTTGCTCTTTGGCGCTCGAGCACGATCGGAAAAAACGGTCAGCGGTTCTCCGGAAAGATCATGCCCCAGATCAATACCTGAAGCGCGGAGCGCTTCAGGTCGTTCCGAAGCCCGACCCTGCTTTCCGGTATTCCGGCCGAGGCGGACTGAAGATGTCCAGCACGCGGGCGCCTTCGGGTCCGGCGCGCATGGTGTGCGGCACGTTACCCGGCGTGCGCCAGAAATCGCCCTTCTTCACCGCGATTTCCTCATCGCCCTGAACGCGGATGGCCGAACCGTCGAGCAGCACACCCCATTGCTCCTCGGGATGATGGTGCAGCGTGCCTTGCGCATGCGGGGCCAGCGTCACAACAGACAGCATCGCCTGCTCCCCGGAGAAGATGCGCGTCGTCACTCCGGCGGCCAGCTCGCGGAAAAGGCCATCGTTCGTATCGTCGACGTTGTGGAACTCGTCCTTCTGGCTCACGCCATCCTCCCCTTCGCTTCTCTGATCAGGACTTTCCGTAAGAGCCCTGGTAGCGGCCCTCGCGGATCGCCTTCAGCGTCTCCTCCTCGCGGCTCATCTGGGCACGGACCGCCTGCAGCAGCGCAGTTGCGCCGGCAGCGGGGAACGACACCACGCCATCCTCGTCGCCGACCACGATGTCGCCGGGCGAGATCACGCTGCCGCCGATGGTGACAGGCACGTTGATCTCACCCGGACCGTTCTTGTATGGGCCGCGATGGATCACCGCGCGGGCGAAGCACGGAAAGTCGTCGGCCGCGAAGGCTGCGACGTCGCGGATCGCGCCGTCGATGACATAGCCTTCGGCTTTGCGCCATTGCGCGATGTTCTTCATGATCTCGCCGACCAAGGCGCGCGTCTCATCGCCACCGCCATCGACGACGATGACGTCGCCGGGACCGACCAGTTCGAGCGCGCGATGGATGGCGAGATTGTCGCCGGGCCGCGTGCGCACGGTGAAGGCCGCGCCCACCAGCTTGGCGCCGCGATGAAAGGGCCTCAGCCCCACCGCGCCGGGCAGGCGGGAGAGATTGTCGGAGATGATCGAGGTCGGCGCGTCTCGAAAGCCCGCGATGATGTCGGCCGGCGGTTTCGGCACGCTGTTCGCTGCAATGGCAATCGTCATGTCAGTCCTTCCGTATCTGTCTCAGTCGGCATGCGCCCGCGCTCTCGCCGGCAGAATCCGGAAGGCGCGCCCTTCCTTCATCCATGCTGCGCGTTCGTCGCGTAAAAGCGTGCGCCGGACCTTCCCGGAGTCGTCGCGCGGCGGGGCGTTCACGAATTCGAAGCTCTCGGGATGCTTGTAGCGGCTGAGCCGGTCCTTCAGGAAATCCGCCATCCCGTCGGCGATGGCCTGGCCGTCCGCATCGGGCTCCGGCTCGATGATGGCATGCACACGCTGGCCCAGTTCCGGATCGGGCAGCCCAACCACGACGCAGGAGCGCACGCCGGGAGCCTCGGACACCGCGGCCTCGACCTCCGCCGGATAGATGTTGGCGCCGCCGCGCAGTACCATGTCGGCGAGGCGGTCGCCCAGATAGAGATAGCCCTCCGCATCCAGCCGGCCGATATCGCCGAGCGATTCCCAGCCGTCGGCGCGGCGCTTCGGCTCCGCGCCGAGGTAGTGATAGGTGGCGTCCTTGCCGTCGTTGTTGAGAAAGTAGATCTCCCCGGTCTCGCCGGGCGCGACGTCGTTGCCGTCCTCGCCGATGATGCGCAAGCGCGCCATGTCGCCGATCTTGCCGACCGAGCCCTTGTGCGTCAGCCATTCGGTGCCGGAGATGATGCAGGCGCCCTGCCGCTCGGTGCCGCCATAGAGCTCCCAGATCCGCTCGGGTCCGAGCCAGGCGATCCAGTTTTCCTTCAGCCACGGCGGCATCGGGGCCGCCATGTGGAAGACCGTCTGCAGGCTCGACAGGTCGTAGGCGTTGCGCACGCTCTCCGGCAGGGCCCAGATCCGGTGCATCATCGTCGGCACGAAATTGACCCATTGCACGCGCTCGCGCTCGATCTGGCGCAGCGTTTCCTCGGCATCGAATTTGGTGAGCCCCGTGAGCATGCCGCCGACGAACAGCGCGTAGTGCGACACGATGAACGGGGCGTTGTGGTAGAGCGGGCCGGGATTGAGCAGCGAGACGCCGAAGGGAATATTGAGCGGCGGGGCGGCCGCGGTATCGGTCACCGCCGGCTGGTGGTCGAGGATCACCTTGGGACGGCCGGTCGAGCCGCCTGAGGTCATCGCTTTCCAGTAGCGCGCCACCGGCGGCGTCAGCGGCTCATCCGAGAAACCTTCCGGCACGAACTCGGCGGGCAACCGGTTCGGCGCATTCCAGTCGGCCTCGCCGCCGACCACGAGCGCAGGCCTGAGAATGTCGAGCACGGCGGCCGCTTCGCCGCGCGGCAGCCGCCATGACAGCGAGGTCGGCGTCGCCCCGCACTTCCAGACCGCAAATGACGTCTCGAAGAACGCGTTGCCGTTGGGCAATCCGATCGCGACGAAATCGCCGGGCTTGACGCCCTTGGCCGCAAACGCCCGCGCGCGCCGGTTGGCGCCGCGCTCGAGTTCGTCCCATGTCAGGGTGTCCTGCCCGTGACGAATGGCGATCGTGCCTTGCGGCTTGCGCTCGGCATACCAGCGCGGCACATCGGACAGGGGCAACAGCATCAGGCGTTTCCATTTTCTTGGCGGCACCTCGGCAGTGAGGGGCTGGCGGCACAAGTGTAACAGCATGCCGCCGCAGCGCTGTGACTCTCGCGCCACGTCAAGCACAAAATGTCAGCATTACAGCCATGAAATTCCCGGGTTCCACGGGTGACAAGGCGACGATAAAGGGGCAAAAATCCGACTCGACTCAGCTCGGGTTGAGTCTTGCAAGGAATGCTCTCGTAGAATGTCGACCGGAGATACATCGCGTCGTGCGGCGCTGCTTCCCGCGGCCGCAGCAGGAATTTTCCTGCTGATGCCTGCACACGCCGAGGCGCAATGGTGGAGACGCGCACCGGTCGATTTCGAGGAATGCGCTGACGCCGCCGAGAAAGCCGCAACCAAGGCGGAGAAGACGGCGGCCCTTGCCGATTGCAACGCCAAGTTTGCCGGCCGCCGCAAGCCGGGCGGCGGCTATTCCTACTACGACTTTCTCCAGGATCGCACCTTCGACATCGCCGGCCCCAATCCGACGCCGGAGGAACAGAAGAAGATCGACGAAGCCTATACCGCCTATCTCGCCAAGCAGCGCCGCAGCAATGAAGCGGCGCAAGCCACGGCCCGCCAGCAGCGCGAGCAACAAGAGCAACAGGTGCAGCAGCTTCAGCAGGTCGCGCTGCGAACCGAGGTCGAGCGCGTGCCGATCCCCGTCGGTCGGCCGAAGGTTCAGCAGGCCGCCATCGGCGATACGCGCGCGCGAGCGAAGGGCGCATGCACCAAGGGCTCCTTCTCCTGCGAATGGCCACGCCTGTCGGAAGGGTTGAACGATCTGAAGAAGCTGTTCAACCCGGCACCCAGCAAGCCGGCGAAGAAGGGTTGAGCCACGCCAGGCCGGAATAGCCTTGCAACAAAACGTAGTCGCGAAGCTGGAGCGCCCTCTGGCGCTGGCCCGGGACGACAGCGGAGGGATGGAGCGTCAGCGCGCGCGCTTCTTCTTGCTGCGCTTCGGTTTGACCACGGGCGGACTCGCAGGCTCCACTACCGTCGGCGAACTCCCCAACTGCGACCGGCTCTCCTGCAATCGCCTGTCGTAGCCCGGAGAGTTCATCACCGTCGGCGGCCTCGCATGGGCTAGCGTCGATGCACCGCAAAACGCGGTCAGCGCGAGCCCGATCACAAAACGACGCTTCATCCTGTTCTCCATTCCGCTCACGCGTTCCCGCGGATCTGCTGCGGTGTCAGGCGAAGGGGACCGCTGCCGGTCGCCTCGGCTTCCTTGATCAGCGCAACAATGCGGCGCATCAGCGGCACGCTGACATTGTTTTGCTCGGCGAGCGCGATCAGCGCACCCTGGAGATAGTCGATCTCGGTCTTGCGGCCCAGCTTGAGGTCCTGCCACATCGAGGAGCGTGCCTCGGGATCGATCTTCATCGTGCGCCCCAGGATCGCGTTGAAGATCGCATCCGGCAAGCGCAGCAGGGTCGGAGACCAGTTCATCGGGATCGGCGTCGACGACACCGGCACGATGCCGGCGGCCTTCAGCACGGCCAGCCCCTCGGCCATCTGGTCCGCGAACAGCCTGCGCCAGTCGCGGCTGGCCAGTTGCGCGGCGAGCGGCATGTCGGAGAGCGCGCTGAGCGCGTTGTTCAGGTTGATGATCAGCTTGCCCCATTGCACGCCGGTGATGTCACCGCTCGCGCGCACCGCGAGGCCGGCAACCGAGAGCGCAGCGGCCGTATTCTGTGGATCCTCTCCGACGTGGATATCGCCGGAGGTCGAGCGGTGGAAGCGGCCCTCGCCCATCGCGATCACGTTAAAGGGCACCATGCCGGCAAGCACGCGGCGGCCGCCGAGCCGCTCGCGCAGGACCGCGACATTGCCGATGCCGTTCTGAAGCGAGACGATGACCGCGTCCTGCGGCGCATGCTGCGCGATCTGCTCGGCGACAGCGGCGGTGTCGGCGCTCTTCACCGTGACCAGCACGATGCCTGCGCTGTGCAAGATCGCGGGATCCTCTGCCAGCGTCAGCTGGCTCACATCGAGCTTCTTCTCGGAGCCGTCGAAATCGGTCAAACGCAGTCCGAAGCGTTCGATGTCGGCCTTCACCCGGGGCCGCACCAGCAGCGCGACGCGGCGGTCTGCCGCCGCCAGCATGCCTCCGACGAAACAGCCGATGGCGCCCGCGCCGGCCACCACGATCGGTCGATCCGTCATCACTGAACTCGCTCCCTGAATGGCCGGCCTTCGATAGCAGAGGCAAAGGCCGCTGCCCATCGCGTCGCAGCCGCCTTGTAACCGTCATGAGCGCCTCATATGTTTTCGCCCCGGGGGCAGTCAGCGGCGAGCGCTCGCCGAACGAGACGCCAAAGGAGAGCACCATGGGTCTACTCGATGTCCTCAACGGCATGCAGAACGGCCCGCGCGGTCCGAGCACAGCGAGCACCGACAAATCCTCCGGCGGCATGTCGCCGATGACCATGGCGCTGCTCGGCCTGCTGGCCTGGAAGGCATTCAAGCATTTCACCGGCAACCAGTCCGGCTCTGCGCCCCAACCGTCACCGGCGCCCGCACCTCCGCCTGTGAACGCAGGCACGGGTGGCGGTCTGAGCGACATGCTCAAGGGCGGCCTCGGCGGTCTGCTCGCCGGCGGTGCGGCCGGCAGCATTCTTAGCGGCGGGCTCGGCGATCTCCTCAACCAGTTGCAGCAAAGCGGCCACGCCGACACCGCCAATTCCTGGGTCGGCAAGGGCGAGAACAAGCCGATCGCGCCGGGCGATCTCGCCAGCGCACTCGGCGCCGACCAGATCGACAGCCTGTCCGCCCAGAGCGGCCTGTCACGCGAGGACCTGCTCTCCGGCCTCAGCCAATATCTGCCGCAGGTGGTCGATCAGCTGACGCCGGACGGGCGGCTGCCGACCGAAGACGAGCTCTCGGGCCGAATCTGAGGTTTTGGTCTGAGCATGATCTCTTCGGAGCACGGCGACACACGTCTCTGGATCATGCTCCAAGCGTTCTCAGGAAGGGGAGCACAATCATGAGCATGGGCGGCCTGTTGTGGATCATCGTCGTCGGCTTCGTCGCCGGCCTCATCGCGCGGTGGCTCGCACCGGGGCCGAACAATCCGAGCGGCTTCATCCTCACCACCATCCTCGGCATCGCCGGCGCGTTTCTCGCCACCTGGCTCGGCCAGGCCATCGGCCACTACAACCCCGACCAGGGCGCAGGCTTCATCACCGCAACCATCGGCGCGGTGGTGGTGCTGTTCATCTGGAATCGGCTGGTGGCGAGCGGCGTGATCAAGGGGTAGCAACTCGAAACGCCCAGAGACGGCGAACCGTCTCTACATCGTCATGCCCGGGCTTGCCCCGGGCATCCACGTCTTTCGATCCACGCGGCAACGCGTGGATGGCCGGGTCAAGCCCGGCCATGACGGGGAAAGAGCGCGCCAATCACGTCACCAAATGCATGCCCGCATCCATGCGCACGACTTCGCCGGTCATGTTGCTGGAGGCCGGCATTGCCAGGAAGCAGACGAGCTGGGCGATGTCTTCCGCTGTCGACGCGACCTTCAGCGGCACTTTGGCCACCACGCTGTCGCGCACCTGCTTGGCGCCGGCCTCGCCGCGGCCCTTGGTGAACCAGGGCGTGTCGATATAGCCGGGGCAGACCGTGTTGACGCGGATCAGCGGCGCCAGCGCGCGCGACAGTGACAGCGTCATGGTATTGAGCGCGCCCTTGCTCGCGGCGTAGGCGATCGACGAGCCGACGCCGCTGATGCCGGCGACCGAGGAGACGTTGACCACCGCGGACGGTCGCTCCGAAGCCTTGGCGCCGGCCTCGAGCAGGCTGCGCGCAGCGCGCACCATCTGGAACGGGCCGATGGTGTTGACGCCGTAGATCCGCTGGAAGTCCTCCGCTGACAATCCATCGAGATCGGCGTGAGCGACATGCTTGGTGGTGCCGGCATTGTTGACGAGGATATCCAGCCGGCCCCAGGACGCAGCGGCAGCCACGATCTTGCGACAATCGTCATCCCTGGAGACGTCGCCCTGCGCGACCAGGACCTCCGCGGCGCCGGCCTTGCGGCAGAGCTCGGCCGTGGCCTCGGCCTCCTTCTGGCTCGACGAATAGTTGATGACGAGCCGCGCTCCGCTCCGGGCGAGAATTTCCGCAGTCGCCGCGCCGAGACCGGACGCCGACCCCGTCACGATTGCGCACAAGCCGTCCTTTGCCATCCTGAAATTCCTTCCCCTGTTCTGACGTCGGCATCCTGTTTAGCGAGTTTGCCGCGCCCTGCAAATCGAGCAAACTCCGCTAAGCGGAATTAGTCTTCTGCGGTCCTCGCGCCCATGCCCAGGCCGCAGGTTGATCTGCGATCAACGCTTGTCAGGGCCATGGCTTTTTCGGATCATCGGGCGCAAGAAGAGCCTGCGCGCCGCCCGAAGGGGCGCGCCAATGGGCAAAACACGGGGAACGCTGTGGCGGAGAGTGACAATATCGTCGTCGAGACCGCGGAGAAGATCTTCGCCGATCTCGCCGATCCGCAAACCATCAACAACGACAAGAAAGATTCATGGCAGGCGCCGCTCTGGCAGGCGCTGAGCGAAGCCGGCCTGCCGCTGGCCTGGGTGCCCGACGATCTCGGCGGCTCCGGTGCCAGCCTTGCCGATGGCTTTGCCTTGCTGAATGCCGCGGGGCGTTTCGCCGTCGCGGTTCCCCTGGCCGAGACCATGCTGGCAGGCTGGCTGCTGGCGCGAGCGAAGATCGCCTCGCCCGAAGGCGAGATGACGGTGCTTCCGGCCTCACCGAAGGACCGTGTAACGCTCGATGCCGACGGCGCGCTTTCCGGCCGCGCGCGCGGCGTGCCATTTGCCAAGGCGGCGAAGCACTTTGCGGTGCTGGTGCACAGCAAGGACGGCGTTTCCATCGCCCTGGTCGATGCGGCCAAGGCGCGCATCGAGGCGGGCCTCAACGTTGGCTATGACCACAGCGACACCGTGACCCTCGACAGGGTCCAGCCCGTCACCATCAAGCCTGCGCCGAAAGGCCTCGACCAGACCAATCTGATGCTGATGGGCGGCGTTGCACGCAGCCTTCAGATCGCGGGTGCGCTGGAGTCCATGCTCGACATCTCCGTGCGCTATTCCAACGAGCGCGTCGCTTTCGAGAAGAAGATCTCGAAATTCCAGGCCGTGCAGCACAATCTCGCGCGCCTTGCCGGCGAATCCGCCGCAGCGCTGGCCGCTGCAACATCCGCGGCCGACGCCATCGCGAATGCAAAATCGTTCAACGACGAGGTCTATCTCGAAGCCGCCTCGGCCAAGATCCGCTGCGCCGAAGCCGCGGAGAAAGGCGGCGGCATCGCGCATCAGGTTCACGGCGCCATCGGCTTCACCATGGAGCACATCCTGCACCGTTATTCCCTGCGCGCGCTGGCCTGGCGCGACGATTTCGGCTCGGAAAGCTACTGGGCGGTCGAGCTCGGCAAGCTGGTCGCAAACCGCGGCGCCGACGAATTGTGGCCGCTCGTGGCGTCGCGCTGATCCGGGAGATACACAATGACCGCTGCCCTCCGTTTCGATCCGATCCGCCTCCCCGAGAAGTGCGAGCAATTGCGCAAGGAAGTGCGCGCCTTCCTTGCGGAGGAGATCGCCGCCGGCACCTTCGATCCGCACCAGCCCAACCGCGAAGACACCGATGCGCCGGAATTTTCGCGCCGGGTCGGCGCCAAAGGCTGGCTGGGCATGACCTGGCCGAAGAAATATGGCGGCCAGGAGCGCTCCTTCCTCGAACGCTATGTCGTGACCGAGGAAATGCGTGTCGCCAACGCGCCGACGCGGCGCTTCTTCGTGGCCGATCGTCAGAGCGGGCCGGTGCTGCTGAAATATGCGCCCGAGCACATCAAGATGGACATCCTGCCCCGCATCTGCCGCGGCGAGATCTGTTTCGCCATCGGCATGAGCGAGCCGAACTCGGGCTCCGATTTGTTCGCCGCGAAGACGCGCGCGACCAAGACCGACGGCGGCTATCTCATCAACGGCACCAAGATCTGGACCTCGTCGGCGCACATCGCCGACTACATGATCGCGATCTTCCGGACCTCGCCGCCGACCAAGGAGAACCGCCGCCACGGCCTGACCCAATTTCTGGTCAAGATGAAGCAGCCGGGCATCAAGGTGAACCCGATCGGCCAGATCACCGGCCAGTACGAGTTCAACGAAGTCGTCTTCACCGATTACTTCATTCCCGATGATCACGTGCTCGGCGAGGTCGACGGTGCCTGGAAGCAGGCGACGAGCGAGCTCGCCTATGAACGTTCCGGCCCCGAGCGCTTCCTCGAGACCTATTACGTGCTCACCGAGCTCGTCCGCGCGGTCGGCCCCAATCCCGATACGCGCAGCGCCGAGGGCATCGGGCGCCTCGTCGCGCAACTCCATACCATGCGGCGCATGTCGGTCTCCGTTGCCGGCATGCTGGAAGCGGGAAAGGAGCCGGTGGTGGAGGCCTCGATCGTCAAGGACATCGGCACCGTCTGGGAGCAGCAGCTGCCGCATCGCGTGCGCGATCTCGCCGCCTTCGTCGAGGAGACCGCGACCAACCGCGAGACCCTGGAGCGGCAGCTCGACTTCGCCATCAAGACCGCGCCGAAACTCACCATCCAGGGCGGCACCACGGAAGTGCTGCGCGGCATCATCGCCCGCGGACTTGGCCTGCGATAGATGGGATCGAAACCTTCGCCCCGCGCTCCGTCCACCTCTCCCGTCGGGAGAGGTCGGCGCGTAGCGCCGGGTGAGAGGTTAGGGTCCCACGCTAAGCTGATCCCCTCACCCGATTTGCTGGCGCAAATCGACCTCTCCCGATGGGAGAGGTGGTTCTTCGCTACTGAGATACTGGAGACTAAAAATGAGCACCTATAAAGATATCGGCGTCGAGAAGGTCGGGCATGTCGGCACCATCGAGATCCGCCGCCCGCCGCTGAACTTCTTCGACATTTCGCTGATCAACCAGATCGCGGATGCGCTGGAGGAGTTCGACCGCGACATCGAGATCCGCGCTTCCGTTCTCTCCGCGCAGGGCAAGGCGTTCTGCGCCGGCGCCAATTTCGGCGATCCGGCGCGGCAGGCCCAGGAGGCTCAAGAGGCCGAGAAGAAGGGCGATCCGGCCGACAGTCTCGGCCCGATCAACCATCTCTACATCCAGGCCGTCCGCATCTTCCGCGCCAAGAAGCCGATCGTCGCGGCCGTGCAGGGCGCCGCCATCGGCGGCGGTCTGGGCCTGGCCGTGTCGGCGGATTTCCGCGTCACCTGTCCCGAAGCGCGCTTCTCCGCAAACTTCACCAAGCTCGGCTTCCATCCCGGCTTCGGCCTGACCGTGACGCTGCCGGAACTGATCGGCAAGAACAACGCCGAGCTGATGTTCTACACCAGCCGCCGCGTCACCGGCGAAGAGGCGGTGAAGTGGGGCCTCGCCAACGAGCTGGTGCCGCAGGATCAGGTGAAGGCGGCCGCGATGAAGCTCGCTGGCGAGATCGCCGAATGCTCCCCGCTCGGCCTGCTCTCGACTCGCGCCACCATGCGCGCCGGCCTCGCCGACCGCGTCATGGCCGCGACCAACCACGAGCTCGCCGAGCAGACGCGCCTGCGCGCCACGGAAGACTTCAAGGAAGGCGTGAAGGCGACCGAAGAGCGGCGGGTCGCGAACTTCAAGGGACGGTAGCGTCTCTTCTCGCCCCTGTCCCATCCCTGAGCGGCCGCGCCATCGGACCTTGGATCCTGAGGGCGCGGGCTGCACGGCGCACAGCACGTGCAGAGAGTCTCGAAGGATGAGCGGCTCCGCCCGCAACGTCGCCCCTGAGACTCGCCGAAGAGGCGAGCGCCTCAGGGCGACGGATAGCGATGAAGCGGCTCAAGCAACGCGAAACGTCGCACCGCCCAACAAGAACTCATTTCCGGTCACCGCAAGGCCTTTCGCCCGCGCGGCATGCAGCACACGAGCAGCATCGGCGACCCGGAACTCCAGTGCGCTCATGATCTCGCTGCGGCCTTTGACGAAGCGGAAGATGGCGTTCGGCAGCCTCAGTTCGGCATCGCCACTCGGCGCAACACCGATGATCTTGCCCCAGTGCTCCGCGAGCCCCGCCGGATCCGGGCTTTGCATCTCCACCGCCGTCAGCGCCTGCGTCACATCCTTGCGGATGAATTTCTGCCAGTCCGGTCCCGCCGGCGGATAGGCGCCGAGGATGTCGTCGCTGCCTTCGGTGTGATTGAATTCGATGAAGGCGGCGCGGCAGTCGCGCGGGTGGAGCTGGACGCCGTGATAGGGCGCATGGTCGATGACATTGGCGGTGCGCACGCCCATCGCGTTGGCGTTGCGGCCGCGCTCGTCGGGATCGTTGCAGCAGAAGATCGCCATGTAGCCGCCGCGGCCGCCGGTCTTCTCGATGAAGCGGCCGGCCGTGGTGCCGTCCTTGAACGGCGCGACCACCTCCAGCAGGATCGTGTCGACCGGGAGCAGCGCATTCTCCAGGCCGTATTTTGCGACATTGCCGTCGCGGTAGCAGACCGCAAGGCCCATGATCTCGGCGATGTCCGAGATGACGGGCTCGAGCTGCGGCGCAACCAGGCAGATCTGCCGCAGCCGCATATAGGGCGCCATCGTCATGCGCCCTTGAAGGTGGGCTTGCGCTTCTCGACGAAGGCCTTTGCGGCCTCCTTGTGGTCCTCGGTATCGCCGCAACGGGTGTGATGGATCGCTTCGCCGTCGAAGCAATCCTCCAGCGCCAGATGCTCGGCATTGTTGATGTTGCGCTTGATGAAGCCGAGCGCGATCGACGGGCCCTGCGCCAGCGACAGCGCCAGTTCGTGCGCGGCGGCGTCGATCTCGGCGTCGGGCACCACCTTCGTCACCATGCCGATCGCATGTGCTTCCTTCGCCGTCAGCACCGGCGACATCAGATAGAGCTCGCGCGCCCGGGCGCTGCCGAGCAGCTGCGTCAGGAAATAAGTCCCGCCGTAATCGCCGGAGAAGCCGACCTTGGCGAAGGCCGTGGTGATCTTGCAGGATTCGGAGGCGATGCGCAGGTCACAGGCCAGCGCCATCGACAGCCCCGCGCCGGCCGCCGCACCGTCGAGCTGGGCCACCACCGGCTTCGGCATCTGGTGCAGGATGCGCGAGACCTCCATGCCGCGGCGCAGGTTGGCCATTTTCACTTCGAACGGCAGCGGTGCGCGGCCTGCCGCCATCGACTTGACATCGCCGCCGACACAGAAGGAGCCGCCCGCACCCTTGAACAGCACCGCCCGCACCTCGGGATCGTCGGCTGCGCGTCGTGCCGCTTCGACCAGCCCGACGACCATCTCGGGGTTGAGCGCGTTCTTCCGCTCCGGGCGATTCATCGTGATGGTGAGCAGCCCGCCTTCGAGCTTTTGCAAGACCATGTCGTTGCTCACAGGACGTCTCCCTTGTTTTTTGATTTAGCTCTCACCACGCCGTCATTGCGAGGAGCGAAGCGACGAAGCAGTCCAGACCGTCTCTGCGGAAACGTCTCTGGATTGCTTCGCTTCGCTCGCAACGACGAGGCTTATTTCTTCACCAGCGGGCAGCGCGACTGCTCCAGCGGCTGGAACGCCTCGGCGCCGGGCACGGTGGCAATCAGCTTGTAGTCATCCCAGCGGCCCTTCGACTCCGAGGGCTTCTTCACCTCGAACAGGTACATGTCGTGAATCATGCGGCCGTCCTCGCGGATCTTGCCATTCTTGGCGAAGAAGTCGTTGACCGGCGTCTCCTTCATCACCTTGATCACGGCCGCGGCGTCGGTGGTGCCGGCCGCCTTCACCGCCTTCAGGTAATGCGTGACCGAGGAATAGACCCCGGCCTGCGCCGAGGTCGGCACCCGCTTGGTGCGCTCCATGAAGCGCTTGGAGAATGCGCGCGTATCGTCGTTGAGGTCCCAGTAGAACGCTTCCGCAAGCAGCAAGCCCTGTGCGGTCTCCAGCCCGATCGAGTCGATATCGGTGACGAAGGCGAGCAACGGCGAGACCTTCTGGCCGCCCTTGGTGATGCCGAACTCCGCCGCCTGCTTGATGGCGTTGATGGTGTCGCCGCCGGCATTGGCGAGCCCGATCACCTTGGCCTTGGAAGCCTGGGCCTGGAGCAGGAAGGACGAGAAATCCGACGTGTTGAGCGGATGGCGCACGCTGCCGAGCACCTTGCCGCCGGTCTTGGTCACGACTGCGCTGGTGTCCTTCTCCAGATCCTGTCCGAAGGCGTAGTCGGCGGTGAGGAAGAACCAGCTGTCGAGGCCCGACTTCACGGCCGCAAGGCCGGTGACGTTGGCCTGACCGTAGGTGTCGAACACGTAGTGGATGGTGTAGGGGCCGCAGGCCTCGTTGGAGAGACGGATCGAGCCCGGGCCGTTGAACATGATGATCTTGTTGCGCGCTTTCGCGATCTCGCCGGCGGCGAGCGCGGTCGCGGAGGCCGCCACGTCGTAGATCATCTCGACGCCCTGATTGTCGAGCATGTCGCGGGCGATGTTGGCGGACAGATCGGCCTTGTTGAGATGATCGGCTGCCAGCACCTGGATCTTGCGCCCCAGCACCTCACCGCCGAAATCCTCGACGGCCATCTTGGCCGCGGTCTCGCTGCCGGGACCCGTGATGTCGGCATAGAGGCTCGACATGTCGAGGATGCCGCCGATCTTCAGCGGCGGCTTGTCCTGGGCCTGCGCGGCGCTCGCATTGAGGGCAAACGCGGCGGCAAAAATGCCGGACAAAATCATCTTCATCGAAAACAACCTCCCTTATCGCGCCGTACTCTGATGGCGGCTTGGTATTGCTCTTGGCTATAGCAGATGGGTGTTTGCTATTGCCGCAATCATGCCGCATGCGCAACAGCGCAGCAAGCGCGAGAGGGTTGCGATAGCAGAATTGCCGCGCATGATTTCCGCAAAACGGAATGGCGAGTCGGCCGCGAAGGTTTCCACGCGTCATTGCGAGCGCAGCGAAGCAATCCAGGATCTCACGATGGAATGAGTCTGGATTTGCTTCGCTGCGCTCGCAGTGACGGATGTGGGGCAACAGCGAGAGGTCACACAACCGTCTCTTCGCGATCCAGCACGCTTGAGCTATGCTCGGCAGACAACGCAACCTCTCCGGTCACGTGACGCCACGGCTTCACCTCATCGTCGCATTTCTGCTCGTGGCCGGACATTGTGCGTTCGCCGCGCCCTGCCAGTTCGAAGCCCTCGGCGAGGGCCGCGTCGCGGCGATCATCGATCCGCGCAGCGTGCGCCTCGCTGACGGGCGCGAGGTCCGCCTCGCCGGCATCGAGCCGACGGCGGCCACGAAGCAGGCGCTGGTGTCGCTGCTCGCCGGCCGTGACGTGACGCTGCGGAGTCCCGACGACATGCCCGATCGATACGGCCGCCAGGGCGCGCTGCTGTTCATCGGCGGAAGCGACACGTCGGTGCAGGCCATGCTGCTGGTCCAGGGCGATGCCATGGTCTCCGCCGAGATCGTGGACAGGGACTGCGCGGCAGCCTTGATGGCGTCCGAAGCCGCAGCGCGGCGCCAAAAAATGGGCAGCTGGGCTGACTCGTCGGCCATAAAAAACGCGGAAAGTCCGGACGATATTTTGGCGGAGATCGGGCGCTTTACGGTGGTCGAGGGCAAGGTCCTGTCGGTCCGGCAAGCTGGGGCAATGACCTACCTCAACTTCGGGCGGAACTGGACACGGGGCTTTGCGGCGACTATTTCAAGGCGCACGCTACCGGCATTCGAAAGCGCCGGGATCTCCCTTAAGTCCTTGGAGAATAAACGTATTCGAATTCGAGGCTGGGTCGAAGGGAACACGGGGCCGCGGATCGATATACGCCTCGTGGGACAGGTCGAGTTGCTGGGCGCAAACGAGCCGATAGGGGTAAGGCCTTAGATCAGGCCGGGCACGGGTTAAGCGACGTGAATGGGGTGCTAGAACGGCAGGGACGAGGTGAAGGCCGCCGCCTGCGGGCTGCGCCGGCCGTGCTGTGCCTTGCTCTGGGCACTGCGCTGGCGGGATGCGGCGATATGGGCCGGTTCCACACCGCGGCGACCCCGGCGGCCGTCGTGATGCCCAAGCCGAAGCCCGCGATCGCGCAAACGCCGGCCACCGAGAAGGAGCACGAGCGCATCCTGTCGAGCTATGGCGGGACCTATGACGATCCCAAGCTCGAGGCGCTCGTCAGCAAGACCGTCGACCGGCTGGTTGCGGCCTCCGACCGTCCGGACCAGGGCTACAAGGTCACCATCCTCAATTCCGGCGCGGTGAATGCCTTCGCGTTGCCGAACGGCCAGCTCTACGTCACGCGCGGACTCCTTGCGCTTGCGAGCGACACCTCGGAATTGGCCTCCGTGCTCAGCCACGAGATGGCCCATGTGCTGTCCAAGCATGCGGCGATGCGCGAGGACCAGGCCCGCCAGGCCGCGATCGTCACCCGTGTCGTCACGGACATGAGCAACGATCCCGATCTCACCGCCCTCGCGCTCGCCAAGACCAAGCTCACCATGGCGAGCTTCTCGCGCAAGCAGGAGATCGAGGCCGACGGCATCGGCGTCGGCATCTCCGCCAAGGCGCATTTCGACCCTTATGGAGCGGCGCGCTTCCTCTCCGCGATGGAGCGCAATGCCGAGCTGAAGGCCGGAAAGAACTCGCTCGATCCGCGCGCGCAGGATTTCACCTCCTCGCACCCGGCGACGCCCGAGCGGGTGCAGAACGCGCAGAACATCGCGCGGCAATACACTGCGCCGGAAGGCGCCGAGCGCGACCGCGAGAGCTATCTCGCCGCGGTCGACAACCTCGTCTATGGCGAAGACCCGAGCGAAGGTTTCGTCCGCGGCCGGCGCTTCCTGCATCCGAAGCTCGGCTTCACCTTCCAGGCACCCGAGAATTTCACGCTCGACAACACCGCGCAGGCCGTGATCGGCGTGCGCGAGGGCGGCGCGCAGGCGATGCGCTTCGATGTCGTGCGCGTGCCGGCCGAACAGTCGCTCGGCGAGTACCTGAACTCTGGCTGGATGGAAGGCGTCGAGAAAGCCTCGACCGAGGACATCACCATCAACGGTTTTCCGGCGGCATCCGCCACCGCCAAGGGCGACCAGTGGCAGTTCAAGGTCTATGCGCTGCGCTTCGGGAGCGACGTGTACCGTTTCATCTTTGCGACACGGCAGAGGTCGACGGAAAGCGACCGCAATGCGCGCGAGACCGTCAATTCATTCCGCCGCCTGACGCTCGACGAGATCCAGGCCGCGCGCCCGCTGCGGATCAAGGTCATCACCGTGCAGCCCGGCGATACCGTGGAATCGCTGTCCCACCGCATGGCCGGCGTCGACCGTCCCGCCGAGCGCTTCCGCGTGCTCAACGGCCTCGAACGCAACGCGCAAGTGAAGGTGCGCGATCGCGTGAAGATCGTGGCGGATTGAGGCTGGCACCAGGCGCACGCCGTGGCCCGGATGGAGCGCAGCGCAATCCGGGATTTGTATCGATGGCCCGTCTGTCCCGGATTACGCCGATGCTTCATCCGGGCTACGAATCGCGTGCTGCTTGAGCCCTACCGCCCCGTGTCCATATCCCCCTTCTCGCGCTGGCCACTGAGCCAGAGCGCGAGCAAGGTCCAGAACGCGCCCGACAGGAGATACGCACCCGAGGCGACGACGCCGAGATTGGTGGCGAGAAGCAGCGCCACCAGCGGAGCGAAGCCGGCGCCGAACAGCCAGGCCATGTCCGAAGTCAACGCCGAAGCCGTGTAGCGGTACGTCTGCCGGAAGTTCGAGGCGATCGCGCCGGAAGACTGGCCGAAGGACAGGCCGAGCAGGATGAACCCGATCACCATGTAAATGGTCTCGCCGAATGCCCCGGCGTCGAGCAATTGCGGGGCGAAGCCGCTATAGATCGCGATCGCGATCGCCGATCCCATCAGCAGCGACTTGCGGCCGACGCGGTCGGCGATGATGCCGGACGCCACGATCGCGCCGACGCCGAACACGGCGGCCACGATCTCGATGATCAGGAAGCGAACCGGGCTTTCATGGGTGAAGAGGAACACCCAGGACAGCGGAAACACCGTGACCATGTGGAACAGCGCAAAGCTCGCCAGCGGCGCGAATGCGCCGAGCATGATGTTCTGGCCTTCGCGCGCGACGGTCTCGGAGATGCGCGACGGCTGCAATTCGCGACTTTCGAACAGCGAGGCGTATTCTTCCGTCGTCACCATGCGCAGGCGGGCAAACAGCGCCACGACGTTGATGGCGAAGGCGACGAAGAACGGATAGCGCCAGCCCCAGCCGAAGAAATCGTCGGCAGACAGATTGCCGGCAAAATAGGCGAACAGCGCGCTCGCCACGATCAGTCCGAGCGGGGCGCCCAACTGCGGTACCATCGCGTACCAGCCGCGCTGGGAAGGCGGGGCATTCAGCGCCAACAGCGAAGCCATGCCGTCCCAGGCGCCGCCCCAGGCAAGACCTTGTGCGATTCGCGCCAGCGCCAGCAGCCAGATCGCGGCGGCGCCGATCTCCGGATAGCCGGGCAAGAACGCGATCGCGACGGTGGCTGTGCCGAGCAGAAACAGCGCCGAGATCAGCTTGGCGGTCTTGCCGTAACTCCGGTCGATCGTCATGAAGATGACGGTGCCGATCGGCCGGGCCATGAAAGCCAGCGCGAAGATCATGAAAGAATAGAGCGTGCCGGTCAGTTCGCTCGCGAACGGGAATACCAGGCGCGGGAACACGATCACCGAGGCAATCGCGAAGACGAAGAAGTCGAAGAATTCCGAGGTGCGGCCGATGATGACGCCGATGGCGATCTCGCCGGGACTGGCCTGGTCGTGGCCGTGCTCGCCGGTGTGGAGGTCTGCCATTGCGGGGGTCTGTGCCGTCGCCATCCGTGCGCCTTCAACGTCCTGAAAACCAAAGCCGACCGCCCGGCGAGGCCAGGCGATCAGGCCCTGTCTGGTCCAACGCTCCGCACTGCAACATTGGGCAAATTGTCCAATGTCCGGCCTGTTGCGCCGCAGCTACCCGTCGGTCCCGCAAAGGAAACTCATTCTCAAAGGCCCGGCCCGTGTCCCGTCTCAAGATCCTGGCGCTGCTCCCTCTGGCTGCCGCTCTCAGCGGCTGCGACTACGTCGTGCTGGCGCCAGCCGGCGACATCGCCGCCCAGCAGCGCGACCTCGTGATCATCTCGACCGTCCTGATGCTCCTGATCGTGCTGCCCGTGATGGCGCTGACGGTGCTGTTCGCGTGGCGCTACCGCCAGTCCAACACCGACGCTCGCTATGAACCGGATTGGGATCATTCGACCGCTCTCGAGCTGGTGATCTGGTCGGCGCCGCTCCTGATCATCGTCTGCCTGGGCGCGCTGACCTGGATGGGCACGCATCTGCTCGATCCCTATCGCACGCTCGGCCGCATCCATGCCGAGCGCGCCGTGGACCAGTCCAAGGCTCCGCTCGAGGTCGATGTGGTCGCGCTCGATTGGAAGTGGCTCTTTATTTATCCGGGCTACGGCATTGCGACCGTCAACGAGTTGGCCGCGCCGGTCGATCGTCCGATCACCTTCCGCATCACCGCGTCCTCGGTGATGAACTCGTTCTACATCCCCGCGCTCGCCGGCCAGATCTATGCGATGCCGGGCATGGAGACCAAGCTGCACGCGGTCGTCAATCACGCCGGCACCTACAAGGGCTTCTCCGCGAACTACAGCGGCGCCGGCTTCTCCGGCATGCACTTCAACTTCCAGGGCCTGGATGACAGAGGCTTCGACGCCTGGATCGCCAGCGCCAAGTCCGCCGGCGGCACGCTCGGCCGCGCCGAGTATCTCCAGCTCGAAAAGCCCAGTCAGAACGAGCCGGTGCGGCGCTGGGGCACCGTCGATGCCGATCTCTATCGCCTGATCCTCAACATGTGCGTGGAGACCGGCAAGATGTGCCAGAGCGAGATGATGGCGATCGACGCCAGGGGCGGCGCCGGTCATCAGGGCCTCACCAACACCCTGCCGCTGGCCTACGACAAATACGCCCGCCGCGGCACCGCGCTTGGGCCCGCGCCGACCTTCGTCGCCGGTACCTGCACGCCCGATGCGCCGCAGGGCAGGACCACCGCCTCGATCGCAGCCCCCCTCGATACCGCGCCTCTGCTCGGCGCCGGCCTGAAGCGACCCTCGTTCACGCCGCTCAAATCCTCGTCCTTCTTCCTCGGACAGCGTCCGAAATCAGACTCCTAACGAGATCCCGCATGTCTCCTGATCTTCCCAAGCTCATCTTCGGCCGGCTCACCCTCGAGTCACTGCCGCTGCACGAGCCGATCGTCGTCGGCACTTTCGTGGTGGTCGCGCTCGGCGGCGCCGCGCTGCTCGGCGGCCTCACCTATTTCCGCCTCTGGGGCTATCTCTGGCGCGAGTGGTTCACCACCGTCGACCACAAGCGCATCGGCATCATGTACATGATCCTCGGCATCGTGATGCTGCTGCGCGGCTTCGCCGACGCGCTGATGATGCGCGGCCAGCAGATGCTCGCCTTTGGCGGCTCCGAAGGCTATCTCAATGCCCATCACTACGACCAGATCTTCACCGCTCACGGCGTGATCATGATCTTCTTCGTGGCGATGCCGCTGGTCACCGGCCTGATGAACTACGTCGTGCCGCTGCAGATCGGCGCCCGCGACGTGTCGTTCCCCTTCCTGAACAATTTCAGCTTCTGGATGACGGTCGGCGGTGCGGTGCTGGTGATGGCCTCGCTGTTCATCGGCGAGTTCGCCCGCACCGGCTGGCTGGCCTATCCGCCGCTGTCGAACATCGGCTACAGTCCGGATGTCGGTGTCGACTATTACATATGGGCGCTGCAGATCGCCGGCGTCGGAACGACGTTATCCGGCATCAACCTGATCTGCACCATCGTCAAGCTGCGATGCCCCGGCATGACGATGATGAAAATGCCGGTGTTCACCTGGACCTCGCTCTGCACCAACGTCCTGATCGTCGCCTCCTTCCCGGTCCTGACCGTCGTGCTCGTGCTGCTGTCGCTCGACCGCTATGTCGGCACCAACTTCTTCACGAACGACTTCGGCGGCAGCCCGATGATGTACGTGAACCTGATCTGGATCTGGGGGCACCCCGAGGTCTACATCCTGGTTCTTCCCGCCTTCGGCATCTTCTCGGAGGTCACCTCGACCTTCTCGGGCAAGCGGCTGTTCGGCTACACCTCGATGGTCTACGCCACGGTGGTCATCACCATCCTGTCGTACCTGGTGTGGTTGCACCACTTCTTCACGATGGGCTCGGGCGCCAGCGTCAACTCGTTCTTCGGCATCACCACGATGATCATCTCGATCCCGACGGGCGCGAAGATGTTCAACTGGCTGTTCACGATGTATCGCGGCCGCATCCGCTACGAGTTGCCGATGATGTGGACGGTCGCCTTCATGCTGACCTTCGTGATCGGCGGCATGACCGGCGTGCTGCTCGCGGTGCCTCCGGCCGATTTCGTGCTGCACAACAGCCTGTTCCTGATCGCGCACTTCCACAACGTGATCATCGGCGGCGTGGTGTTCGGTGCGTTCGCCGGCATCAACTACTGGTTCCCGAAGGCCTTCGGCTTCAAGCTCGATCCGTTCTGGGGCAAGATATCGTTCTGGTTCTGGGTCACCGGGTTCTATCTCGCGTTCATGCCGCTCTATGTGCTCGGCCTGATGGGCGTGACCCGCCGCTTGCGCGTGTTCGACGACCCGTCACTGCAGATCTGGTTCGTCATCGCCGCGGTCGGAGCCCTCTTCGTCTTCATCGGCATTCTCTCGATGCTCATGCAGTTCGCGGTCAGCCTGCTCCGGCGCGAGCAGCTCAAGGACGTCACCGGCGATCCCTGGGATGGACGCACGCTGGAATGGGCGACGTCCTCGCCGCCGCCGGACTACAACTTCGCCTTCACCCCCGTCGTTCACGACAACGACGCGTGGTGGGACATGAAGCGCCGGGGCTACCAGCGTCCGCTCACCGGGTTCAAGCCGATCCATATGCCGAGCAGCACCGGCACGGGTATCATCATCGCCGGCCTTGCCACCGCGATGGGCTTTGCTCTCGTCTGGTACATGTGGTGGCTGGCAGTGGTGAGCTTCATCGCGATGGTCGCCGTCGGCATCGGCCACACCTTCAACTATCACCGCGACTTCGACATTCCGGCTGAAGACGTCATCCGGACCGAGGACGCGCGCACCAAGCTGCTCGCGGGAGTCAATTGAATGACCGTCGCTGTTCATCCCTCGCAGACCGGCGAGCCGGTCTTCTATCTCGCCGACGAGCACCCGCATCCGGAAGGCTGGAGCACGTCGCTCGGCTTCTGGATCTATCTGATGAGCGACTGCCTCATCTTCGCGATCCTGTTCGCCACCTACGGCGTGCTCGGCGGCAACTATGCGGCCGGACCTGCACCGAAGGACCTGTTCGACCTGAACCTGGTCGCGGTGAACACCTCGATGCTGCTGCTGTCGTCGATCACCTACGGCTTCGCCATGCTGACGATGCAGCAGAACAAGGTCGCACAGACCCAAGCGTGGCTTGCGATCACCGGCCTGTTCGGCCTCGCCTTCATCGGCATCGAGCTCTTTGAATTCGCACACATGATCCATGAGGGCGCCACGCCCCAGCGCAGCGCCTTCCTGTCGGCCTTCTTCACCCTGGTCGGCACCCACGGCCTGCACGTCTCCTGCGGCCTGATCTGGCTGGTTACGCTGATGGTGCAGGTCCGAAAGTTCGGCCTGATCGAAGCCAACCGCCGCCGCCTGATGTGCCTGTCGATGTTCTGGCACTTTCTCGACGTGGTCTGGATCGGCGTCTTCACCTTCGTCTATCTCCTGGGAGTTCTGCGATGAGCACCGATACGAACGCCGCGCACGCTCACGGCCATCACCACGGCGACGGCCACGCCCACGGCACGTTCTCGAGCTACATGCTCGGTTTCGTGCTCTCGGTCGTGCTCACCGCAGTTCCGTTCTGGCTGGTGATGAGCGGCACACTGCCGAGCAAGCAGATCACCGCGCTGGTCATCATGGCTTTCGCCATCGTGCAGATCGTCGTGCACATGATCTATTTCCTGCACATGAACGCGGCCTCCGAGAACGGCTGGACCCTGATGGCGCTGATCTTCACCATCGTGATGGTGGTGATTGCACTGTCCGGATCGCTGTGGGTGATGAGCCACCTGAACAGCAACATGATGCCGATGCACCAGATGAGCGGGATGAAGTGAGCATGACCCGGCCGGCGAGGAGCGAGACAGGGATGCACAGCAAGGCTGTGCGTCCGCCCTCCTTGTGGTTCACGGTCCTCTCGCTCACCGCTCTTGTACTCCTGATCGCTCTGGGCGTCTGGCAGATCGAGCGCCGCGCCTGGAAGCTGGCTCTCATCGACCGTGTCGAGCAGCGCGTCCACGCTCCGGCCCAGCCGGTTCCCTCGGCCGCTTCATGGCCCATCATCAGCGCCGCAAACGACGAATACAGGCACGTCGGCCTCAGCGGCCGCTTCCTCCACGACCGCGAGACGCTGGTTCATGCCGTCACCGAGGAAGGCCCCGGCTATTGGGTGCTGACGCCGCTCCAGCGCGATGACGGCACGCAGGTGCTGATCAACCGCGGCTTCGTGCCGTCGGAGCGGCGCGACGCATCGACGCGCAGAGACGGCAATCCGGAGGGCCTGGTCGAGATCACCGGTCTTCTTCGCATCACCGAGCCGAAGGGTGGATTCCTCAGGAACAACGTCCCGCAGCACAACCGCTGGTACTCGCGGGACGTCGCCGCGATCGCGGCCGCGCGGGGGCTCCACGAGGTCGCGCCCTTCTTTGTCGATGCCGACGCCAAATCACAAATCGCTGGCGGGCCGATCGGCGGATTGACCGTGATCCGCTTTCCCAATAACCACCTGATCTACGCGCTGACGTGGTTTGCCCTGGCTTTCATGCTGGCCGGCCGACTGTTCGTCACATTCGGCGGCGGGCTGTTCCGCCGCAAACGCTTCGTCCACGACAAGGCCGGCGGCCCGAATGCCCTCGCCCGCAGGACGGGATCAGATGCTGGAACGATCGCCGAGCCCACCTGACGACGGGAAGACGCTTTCCCAGACGCTTGCGCGCGGCGGGCTGGTCACGCTGCAATCGCAGGCCGATGCGCGTAGCGAGCTGGTCGGGACGGCCCCGACCGATCACGAGACCAACCGCAAGAACATGGCGCTGCTCATCCAGCTGCGCTGGACGGCGGTGGTCGGCCAGATGGTGACCATCGGCGTCGTGCATTTTGGTCTCGGCATCCCGCTGCCTCTGGAACGGATGGGCGCCGTGATCGGCGCCCTGGTGCTGCTCAACGTCTCGAGCCTCGTGTGGGTGCGCCATCGCGCCGCGATCACCAATAACGAGCTGCTGGTCGCGTTGATGCTGGACGTCGCCGCGCTGACCGCGCAGCTCTACCTCTCCGGCGGCGCCACCAATCCCTTCACCTCGCTGTTCCTGCTCCAGGTCACGCTGGGCGCAGTGCTGCTCGATTCCCGCTCGACCTGGTCGCTGGTCGCCCTGACCTGCGCAAGCTTCGTCTGGCTGACATTGGCCTATCGGCCGCTCGATCTGCCGCCCAATCCCTTGAGCGAGACCTATAGTCTCACCGTGCTTGGCATGCTCCTGGGCTTCGTGCTCAACGCCGTGCTGCTGGTGGTCTTCGTCACCCGCATCAACAGGAATTTGCGCGAGCGTGACGCCAATCTGGCAGCGCTGCGCCAGCATGCCGCCGAGCAGGATCATATCGTGCGCATGGGCCTGCTCGCCTCCGGAGCGGCGCACGAGCTCGGCACGCCGCTCGCCTCGCTCTCGGTGATCCTCAGCGACTGGCGGCGCATGCCGGATCTCGCCGCCGATCAGGAGCTCGCCGAAGACCTTGCGGAGATGGAAACCTCGCTGCAGCGCTGCAAGTCGATCGTCACGGGGATCCTGGTCTCGGCGGGCGAAGCACGCGGCGAGGGCTCCTCGCCGACGACGGTGACGGCGTTCGTGACTGCGCTGGTCGAGGAGTGGCGCGACGCGCGCTCGGCCCGAACGCTCTACTTCGTCAACACCTTCGGCGAGGACGTCGCGATCGTCTCCGACGTCGCGCTGAAGCAGGTGATCTTCAACGTGCTCGACAACGCCTATGAGGTCTCGCGCGATTGGGTCGAGCTCGTGGCCGAGCGCGAGGACGACAATCTGGTGCTGTCGATCAGCGACCGCGGCCCCGGCTTTGCGCCGGAAATGCTCGCGCAGCTGGGAAAGCCCTACCAATCGAGCAAGGGCCGCACCGGCGGCGGCCTCGGCCTGTTCCTGGTCGTGAACGTGGTACGCAAGCTAGGTGGCACCGTGACCGCCAGGAACCACAGGAAGCGCGGGGCCACGGTGCGCCTGACGTTGCCGCTCGCAACGCTCGCGATCGGAGGGAATTTTGACGGCTGACCGTTCGCTCATCGTCGTCGAGGACGACGCCGGCTTTGCACGCACGCTGAAGCGCTCCTTCGAACGCCGCGGCTACGAGGTCGTGCTCGCCGCCTCGATCGAGGAGGTACGACAGGTGCTGGAGCAACGCTCCTTCAGCCATGCCGTGGTCGACCTCAAGCTGGGAGGAGCCTCAGGCCTCGCCTGCGTCGAGCTGCTGCACGCACACGATCCGGACATGCTGATCGTGGTGCTGACCGGTTTCGCCAGCATCTCCACCGCCGTCGAGGCGATCAAGCTGGGCGCCTGCCACTATCTCGCAAAGCCGTCGAACACCGACGACATCGAGGCTGCCTTCCACAAGGCCGAGGGCAATGCCGAGGTCGCCCTCGATGCGCGGCCCACTTCGATCAAGACGCTGGAATGGGAACGGATCCACCAGACGCTGATCGAAACGGAATTCAACATCTCGGAGACGGCTCGGCGGCTCGGGATGCACCGACGGACGCTCGCGAGAAAGCTCGAGAAGCGTCCGGTGAAGTAGGCGTGGCGCGATGCAGCCCGCCTGCCGGTCACGATCAGCGACCGCCCGGAAGAAACTCTCTCTTGCAGATCGCGATGTTCTTGTCGCGTCCGGGATAGTTGGGCCCGAACGCCCCCATATATTTCAGGCAGTCCATGTATTTTCGATTGCCCATCCAGCTGTAGTCCGGGCCGAAAGCGCCTGCAGCGGCGGGCGAGTACGAGGCGGAGACTGCCAGCAGGCCGATTCCGACGGTGGCTGCAAAGGCGGACATAGCGAAACGAGGAAACTTCATCACCCTTCTCCCTTGGCTTGCGCGGCCGGGACATCCAGCGCGTGGCGGCACTCTGGATGAAAGCGGGGCGGGAGAAAGTGTCCGGCGTCACACAACGCGGCCGGACGGCGAAGGTGCAGTTCTTAATTGAGGCGAACAGCAGGCCAGCGGCCGCTCGAAGCGCCCCCCTCCATCAATAAAAAGCCCGGCCAAGCGGCCGGGCTTTTGATCTGTTGCGGTTGACGCAGCGAGGGGCCTACGCCGCCTCGTCGGCGACGGTGGTGTCGTCGCCATCGGTATCATCGGTATCGCCCTCGGCATCCGTGTCACCCTCGCCGTCGGCGGCTTCCGCCTTGGCGTTGGCGCGACGCGGGCTCTTGGCGAGCTGGGCCTCGATCTCCTTGACCGCTTCGGTCTCGGTCGAGTGCTGCACCACCGCGATCTCGCGGGACAGACGGTCGAGCGCTGCCTCATAGAGCTGGCGTTCGCTGTAGGACTGCTCCGGCTGCGATTCCGAGCGGTAGAGATCACGCACGACTTCCGCGATCGCGACGATGTCGCCCGAATTGATCTTCGCTTCGTACTCCTGGGCACGGCGCGACCACATGGTCCGCTTGACGCGGGCGCGGCCCTTGAGCGTCTCCAGCGCCTTCTTGACCAGCGCCGGATCGGACAGCTTGCGCATGCCGACATTGGCGACCTTGGCGGTCGGAACGCGCAGCGTCATCTTGTCCTTGATGAAGTTGATGACGAACAGCTCAAGCTTGGCCCCGGCGATCTCCTGCTCCTCGATGGCGAGGATCTGGCCGACGCCGTGAGCGGGATAGACGACGAATTCGTTGGCCTTGAAGCCCTGACGCTGGGTCACGACCTTCTTTTCCTCGACCTTCGGCGCGGCAGCGGGCTTGGTGACGGCGGGCGCCTTGGCAGGCGCAGCAGCAACAGGGGCCTTCGTCGCGGGCTTGGCAGCGGGAGCCTTGGCAGTCACGGGCTTGGCGGCAGCAGACTTCGCAGCGGCAGGCTTGGCGGCAGCGGGCTTGGCAGCGGTCGCTTTCGCGGCCGGTTTGGCAGTCTTGTTAGGCATTGCGCTTCTTTTGTTCTTCGAGGACTTTGCAGCCGGCGCCTTCGTCGCGGTCCGACCCTTGGATGCGCTACGGCTGGCCGCGGCGACTTTTTTGGCCTCCTTATGGGAAGCCCTCGCTGAAGTACTCTTTTTACGCGTTTTCTGTGACACAGCCTGCGCGCGGAAACTGCCACGCCCCTGTTCGACATTTGGTTTTCACGGGAACCCAGAGGGGCCAACGGGCTGACGGGGTTCGGCTTAATGTGCCCAATATAGCACATTTCCCGCAAAAATCAATGATTTAGGGGTCTTCAGGGCTGGTTTTCGGCGGAAGTGCCGCTATTAGGGTTAAGTTTGGGCCCGAATTAGTCGCCGGAGCCCGGGTTCGGAGAAAAATATTTCTCGAACTTGCCCTCCATGCCGTCGAACTCCTTGGCGTCGGCAGGCGATTCTTTCTTCTGGGTGATGTTCGGCCAGCTCTTGGCGTACTCGGCGTTGACCCCGAGCCACTTTTCCAGGCCCGGTTCCGTGTCCGGCTTGATGGCGTCGGCAGGGCATTCCGGCTCGCACACGCCGCAATCGATGCACTCGTCGGGGTGGATGACGAGCATGTTGTCGCCCTCGTAGAAGCAATCGACCGGGCAGACCTCGACGCAGTCGGTGTACTTGCACTTGATGCAGTTTTCAGTGACGACGTAAGTCATCCAACGCTCCGAAAAGCTCTTTCAAAAGTCGCGGCTTGCGTAGCGCGGATGGCCCGGCGCCGCAAGATCGGGAAGGCCCGATCATGACGGCTTTGTGCGCTTGATCGACCAAGAAATGAATAAGAAGCGCAATTAATTGCGCGTCCCGAGCTCCTCATAGAGGACCCGCGCCGAGGCCGCATCGCCGCGGCGTTCGTTGAAGGCGATGACCTTCAGGACGCGCACGGTGCGATCGAGCGCGATGGTGAGGACGTCGCCGGCCTTGATCGCATGCCCGGGCGATGTCTCGCGCGCGCCGTTGACGCGGACGTGGCCGGTGACGACGAGCTCAGCGGCCGAGCTGCGCGCCTTCACCACACGGGCGTGCCACAGCCATTTGTCGATGCGCTGCCGCTCGGTCGTGGGCTACTCCTTCCGCCCCGAGAGCTGCTCCTTCAACGCGGCGAGCTTGGCGAAGGGCGAGTTCGGATCAGCCGGACGATCGCGCTCGCGCGGGTTCGCGCTCGAGGCGTAGGGACGCAGCGACGGACCGCCCTGGCGATCGCGCCCCTTGTCGCGGTCGCGGCCGCGATGCTCGCGGCCCTTGTCACGATCGCCGCCGAATTTGCCCTTGTTGTCGCGGTTGCGATCGCGATCCTTGTTGTCGCGATCCTTGCCCTGGAAGCTGCGATTGCGGTCGTCGCGGCGATCGCCGCCCTCGCCACCTTCGCGGCCCTTGCGGAAGTCCTTGCGATGTCCGCCATGGCGATGGCCCGGCTTCGCGCCTTCGGCCGCTTCACCGGGCGCGGCGCTCGCCGCACCGGGTGCAGCTCCAGTCTCAGCACCCGGCTGTGTGCGCGGCTGGTTGTGGTGACGCTGATGGCGATGGCGCTCGTGGCGCGGCTTGCGATCCTCGTGACGGCCGGCGGGACGCCAGACTTCGACGAGTTCGGGCTCTGCGGGCGCGGCCGGAGCCTCGGGTGTGGCCGGAGCCTCGGGCGCGGCAGCGTCGGGCGATGCGGCAGCTTCAACCGCGGCAGTCTCGGCAGCAGCGGCTTCGAGCCCGGCAGCCTCGGTGGACGCAGGAGCCTCTTCGGCCGGCGGCGCTATGCCGGGGGCATCTTCGGGCGTGACGGGAGCCTCGGGAGTCGCTTCGAGCGCCGGCTCCTCTTGAGCGGGCTCGTCGCGCGGCTCCATTCCGGGCGCGTCTTCGACCGTGACGGCTTCGACAGCGGCTTCGGTCGCGGGAGTCGTTTCCGCCGGCAGGCCGGCAACGGCCTCTGCCGCAGTCTCGGTCGAGGTCTCCGCGCTGCCTTCGACCGGCGGCGTCTCGGCCGCAACCGTCTCTGTAGCGACCGTTTCTGCAGCGACCGTCTCGGCCACGATAGGCTTCGGCGGCAGCGGCGGACGCTTCTCCATGCGATAGCCGAGCGCGCGCAGCACCGAGGCGAAGTCCTCGCCGGCCGAGCCGGTGAGCGAGGTCATCGCCTGTGTGACGACGAAGCTGCGGCCGTCGAACGCGCCGGCCGGCTTTTCGCCGGGCGAATTCTCGCGCCAGGCCAGCGCCGGGCGGATCAGATCGGCCAGCCGCTCCAGGATGTCGACGCGAACGGCGCGTTCGCCGGCCTGTTTGTAGCCGAGCACGCGATAGGCATCGCGTGGCAGAGCCTTGTCGACCGGAAACGAGGTGCGGCCCGACGATGCCAGATGCTGCGCGCCCGAGAGCGCGGAGAGATCGACATTGTCCTGCTTCAGCGCCCACAACAGCGCTGCGAGCGCACGCGCGGCGGGCTTGAGCAGGCCGGGGAAATAGATGTGATAGGCGCCGAAGCGGACGCCGTATTTGCGCAACACGGCGCGCGAGGGCTGGTCGAGATCCTTCAGCTCGTTCGCGATCTTGGGCCGCTCCAGCACGCCGAGCGCCTCGACCAGCTGATAGGCGATGCCGCGGGCGATGCCGGTGACGTCCTCGGCCTTCGACAGCTCGAACATCGGCCCGAGCAGCTTCTCGATATGCGTCTTGAGCCAGAGCTCGAGCCGCGCCTGCACCTTGTCGCGAGGGGGGCCGGTCAGGCGCTCGTCGGAGATGATGCGGATGCGCGGATGCAGCGCCTCGTCTGCGGCAGACAGTCGCGCCACGGCATCGCCGGTCCAGCGGATGATGCCTTCGGAGGTCAGCACGAACTGCTCGTCCGGGGCATTGCCCAGCTTTTCGGCGCGGGCGTTGATCTCGCCGGCGAGCACGGCTTGCGCTGCAGCCTGCAAGGCTTTCGCATCGGAGCCGGCTTCCGCCGCATCCGGTGCAAAGGTGAAGCCGTCGAGGCGGCCGATGACATGGCCTTCGACGATGACTTCGCCGGTCTTGCCGATTTCAGTATTCAAGCTCGTGTTCTCCCGCAGGCGGCGCATCAATACACTGGTCCGGCGATCAACGAAACGCTCAGTCAAGCGTTCATGGAGCGCATCCGATAATTTATTTTCGACTTCCCGCGTGATCCCCTGCCAGCGCTCGGGGTCTCTCAGCCAGTCCGGGCGGTTGGCGACGAAGGTCCAGGTGCGGATCTGCGCGATTCGGGCCGACAGCGTGTCGATGTCGCCGTCGATGCGGTCGGCCTGGGTGACCTGGGCCTCGAACCAGGAATCGGGGATGCATCCCTTCTGCATCAGGAAGCCGTACAGCGTCGTCACCAGCTCGGCATGGGCGGCCGGCGACAGCTTGCGATAGTCCGGGACCTGGCAGGCTTCCCACAGCCGCTCCACCGCAACCTTGCCATGCGCGATATCGCGCACCTCGCCGTCGCGGGCGGCGTGATCGAGCACGCGCATGTCCTCGGCGATCGGCGCGCGCGTCAGCGCCTCGTGGCCGGGAGCGAGGTTGAGCGAGACCTGGAGCGCGCCGAGCGAGGAGAAATCCAGCCTGGCGTTGCGCCATTGCAGCACCTTCACGGGATCGAAGGTGTGGTTCTGCAGCGCGTTGACGAGCTCGGGCTCGAACGGCGCGCAGCGGCCCGTGGTGCCGAACGTGCCGTTGCGGGTGGCGCGGCCGGCGCGGCCGGCGATCTGCGCGAATTCGGACGGCGTGAGCCGGCGGAACTGGTAGCCGTCGAACTTGCGGTCGGAGGCGAAGGCGACGTGGTCGACGTCAAGATTGAGGCCCATGCCGACGGCGTCGGTGGCGACGAGATAATCGACGTCGCCGTTCTGGAACATCGCGACCTGCGCATTGCGCGTGCGCGGGCTGAGCGAGCCCAGCACCACGGCGGCGCCGCCGTGCTGGCGCCGGATCAGCTCGGCGATGGCGTAGACTTCATCGGCCGAGAACGCGACGATGGCGGTGCGGCGCGGCTGGCGCGTGATCTTGCGGTCGCCGGCGAATTCGAGCTGCGACAGCCGGGGCCGCGTGATCATGGAGACGCCCGGCAGCAGCCGCTCGATGATCGGCCGCATCGTGGCGGCCCCCAGCAGCAGCGTCTCGTCGCGGCCGCGGCGGTTGAGGATGCGATCGGTGAAGACGTGGCCGCGTTCGAGATCGGCGGCGATCTGCACCTCGTCGACGGCGAGGAAGGAGACGTCGAGGTCGCGCGGCATCGCCTCGACGGTCGAGACCCAATAGCGCGGGTTCTTCGGCTTGATCTTCTCTTCGCCGGTGACGAGCGCGACGCTGGCTTCACCGGCCCTGGCGGCGATCTTGTTGTAGACCTCGCGCGCGAGCAGGCGCAGCGGCAGGCCGATCATGCCGGAGGGATGCGCGAGCATCCGCTCGATGGCGAGATGGGTCTTGCCGGTGTTGGTCGGCCCGAGCACCGCGGTGACGCCCGCGCCAGGCACTCGATCGTGAAGGGCGCGCTCGGAAGCGAAGGGGGAGGAGGAAAAAGCCATGTGTGGGGATTAGGTAGTGCCGATTTGGGCGAATGTCAGTGCTGGATGGGGCGGTGTGAGGGCTGGCAGTGTCAGCCATGTCTCCGAACGCGGGGCGGCCAGCCACGCGCTCCGCTGTCATGCCCCGGTGTGGGAACGCCCATCCCCCAAACCCCGCGCAACTGTTTCACTTTGCGACGCTTTTCCCGTTCGCTTTAAGCTTCGGAACGACTCTAGAACGAATCGCGGCCGAATCGCTGACTCCCGATTGAGTCCTGTTCCGTTCCCGCAACATGTCGCGGGACTCGCAATGGTTGCGCACTAGATGGAGTTTTGCGCAGGGGCACAAGCGGGCGAGACCGTTAAAACTGGGGACGGCCCCGAGTCGAATCAGAATCGGGCAGGAGTCAAATGGATTCCCGGCGCGTCATGCGCGGGCTTGACCCGCACCCATCGTCTTCGAAGCGGATGGATGGCCGGCCTTCCCAACCCATTTTGCAAAACAACCCCATGCACAGTAGGCAAGTCGTTGAAATCATTGGGGCCCGCTTCCGGACCCGATTTCGTTCGCCATTCCGTGGCGCGCCCCCTGGCGCGAGGCCGGAATGACGACGACAGAGAGGGAGCTGCGCAGCGCGCCTACTGCGTCTTGGCGACGCGCGGGGGCTGGGCGGAGGTGACGAAGCTGGTGGCTTCCAGCATGGCCGGCCCCAGCGGCGTCGGCACCTTCAGCCAGAACGGGACCAGGATGCGCGTGCCGGCGATGGGGGCGAACGCGATCTCCATGTTGCGCTGGGCGGCGAGGTACTTGATCACGGGGCGATCGGGGATGTAGCCGGCGATCGGCACGAAATAGATCGAGCAGACCACGACCGGGCCCTTGTAGCCCTTTTCCGCCTTCACCGTGTCCATGCGCTTGAAATCGAGCTTGAGTTCGTAGCGCATGCGGCCGTCGAACACCGGCGCCGCGTTGCGGCAGGCTTCCGGCGAGACGGGATCGCCATTGCCGGGCACGCGCAGCAGCGAGGCGGTCATGGGGTCCCAGACGCCGCGGCGATGCGCCTCGGTGACGACGATGCGGTCAGGATCCACCGGCGGCTCCGGCAGGATGGAGAAATCCTTCACATTGCCCTTGTCGAGGGTGATGCGGATTTCCTCGGTCTTCTTCTGGGTGGTGGTGGAGGCCTGGTAGCCGGTCGCGACCAGCGCGCCATTGACGACGCGCCCCTGGCTGGCGCCGGTGCCGGCCCCGCCGGTGAACGACTTGAGCAGCCCCGAGGTGCCGCCGGAGGCGGCCGCCGAGAACACGTCGTCCTGGATATCGATGTTCCAGGCGCCCTTGCCGACGGGAATGCCGGCGAGCGAGGCCTCATATTGCGCCTCGAGCTTGCCCTGCGCCGCCGCCGGCGCCGCGCCGAACGCCAGGCCGAACCCGAGGCCCAGCGCGCAAAGCGCCACCAGCCTGCCGGCAAAACGCGGACGGACCGGGCGCAGCTCTTGCGCAAAATGAGGCGTTGTCGGCACGAAACAATCCAATCGGAGCGCGATGCGCTGTTACTTAAGCCAAAAACCGCGGCAAGCAATGTAGTCGGGCCCGAAAGGGCCGGGAACTCCACTGCACTCATCAAGCCCGAATACGCCCTTTATGTGATGGTAAGGCGCGACAAACATTGCCGTTTTGATGATGGGGCGGCTGCCGCGGGCTCCCGCCTCTCCCGCTCTCTCCGACGTCATGCCCCGGCTCGATCGGGGCATCCAGTACGGCGCGGCTCCTCTGGCCAGCCGCGCCGCCTCGGCGTACTGGATCGCCCGGTCAAGGCCGGGCGATGACACCAGGGTGGCGGCACGAAAACCCGCGTCCCAACAGCCCCGAAAACTTGACGCAACGCCCCTTCCCCCCTATACGTCCGCCCGCTCCCTGCAAGGACGAAAGAATTTGCCCCCGTGGCGCCCAGAATGGCGGCCGCAGATCGTTGGGGGCTTAGATTGAGGATTTCTACCATGTCTCGCCGCTGCGAACTGACGGCCAAGGGCCCCCTCGTCGGCCACAAGGTCAGCCACTCCAACATCAAGACCAAGCGCCGCTTCCTGCCGAACCTCGTCAACGTGACGTTCCAGTCGGAGGCTCTCGGCCGCAACGTGCGCCTGCGCGTCTCCACCAACGCGGTCAAGAGCGTCGACCACAATGGCGGCCTCGACCCCTTCCTGCTCAAGGCCGACGCCGACAATTTGTCGCCGCGCGCCCTCGAGCTGAAGCGCGCCATCCAGAAGAAGGTCGGCGACGCGCAGCCGGCGAAGCAGGCGAGCTGAGATTTTCGGAAGTCGGGCGGGGGCTAGGTTGCGTCGCGTGGCGTAGGCTTAGCTAGTTAAGAGTTTGTGTGGCGGCCGGATCGGAAGATCCGGCCGTTTTTGTTTGTGTACTAAAGAACAATTCTGGCGCGCGGATTGGTTGCCTGTTGATGCATCGGCCAACTCGATGCTCAATCGTTGTTCCAACGTGGCGAGCTATATATAATCTTGAAGCTTCGGCTATCACCCACAAGATCACAATTCTTATCCGGTGAACCGGGATCAACGTTGGGCGCGAATGTTCGTCACGCAACAATCAACAACCATCTCGATCGCTCACAGCCGCAGGATGACAAAGGCCGGCGCGACGGCACAGCCATGAAAAAATTACTCCAGAGAGTTGAGCCAAAGCCGTCCGACAAAGCGAAGAACGAGATTAGATTCTACCGCGCCAATGAAAAGCCCTACGGCCCGTTCAGCAATCTTTACAAGTGCCCCGTCGAATTCGAAGGGCGTGTCTACCCGACAGCCGAACACGCGTATCAGGCGGGAAAGGCTTTAAAGCCTGCGGTGCGCGAGTGGATTCTTGCGGCACCTAGCCCCGCGTTGGCGGCCATGGCGGCCCATGGCCTATACACTTGGGATGTCGTGCCAAACTGGAGCAAGATAAAGTTTGACCGTATGCGCGGCGTACTGCGGGCTAAGTTCACCCAGCACCCTCAACTTCGTGCGCTGCTGATCGAGACGAAGGATAAGCGCATAGTAGAAGCTGGCACTGTCAATAACGCCGTTAATCGACTTTGGGGAGAAGTTGATGGTGTAGGACAAAACATGCTCGGCCAAATGCTAATGGAGTTGAGAAGCCAACTTTCGGCCGAAGCGCAGCCGCCAGCCACCTCGCTGAGCAAGGGATCTAAGCAGACCCGAAAATCTACCAGATCAAGAAAGGCACGTGTCGCATGACGCCTTACGAGGAAGAGCTTTCTCGGTTGGACGCGACACTTCTACATGCGGCGCAAGTAAACATTTCGGGCCTCAAATCTGCAGTATCTGGAGCGAGCGAAGCCAGCATCATTGCCGTTGGATCCGGCGGATCCTTTACGGTGGCTTCCCTCCTATGCAGCTTGCACGAGTCCTATACAGGTCGTGTCTCGCGGGCGATCACTCCGCTCGAACTGATTTGCAATCCGACACTCGCTTCCGCGAGTCCTATTTTTGTGATCTCGGCAGAAGGCAAGAACCCCGACGTTCTCGAGGCGCTGCAGCGAGCTAGAAAATACAGCTCTCGCGCCGTACACGTGATTACTAACCGCTCCAATAGTCCCTTGATGACGCGGGTAAGGTCTCTAAAGGATGTTACCGCTCAGGTATTCGACCTTACGGTGAAGGACGGTTATCTCGCCACAAATAGCCTCGCGTTGGACGCCTCCTTGGTTGCTCGGGCTTACGGAGAACTCGACCAAGACGGCGAAGAAGATCCAATATCAACAGAGACAATTCGAATTTCAGGCCTAAGTTTAAAGGAGTGGTTAGCAGAAGCACGACCCTTCGTTAAGCAGGCCCACCGGCGCAACGGACTGATCATAGTCTTCTCGCCTCACCTGCGGTCTGTCGCCGAGGATATTGAATCGAAATTTTCAGAAGCAGCGCTTCAATCGACCCAACTCTGTGACTTTCGTTCGTTCGCGCATGGAAGACACCTTTGGCTCACTGAGCGGTCAGCCGACACAGCCCTTCTTGTCCTGACCGAGCCGAGCACTGACTTGTTGTGGCGCGACATGGAATCGCAAATTCCGCCAGCGGTGCCCCACTTCTCCCTGAGCCTTGCCTCAGCCGCTCCTAGAGAACTCATTGGAGGCCTAATCGCGGCAATGTACCTGGTATCAGAGGTCGCGAACGCTGAGGAACGAGACATCGCAAAACCAACGGTGTCGGAGCTCGGCAAGAGACTGTATTATGCGGAACTCGCTAAGCTCATCCCACCACCCATCGATGATGAATCTTATGGGGAAGATTCCAAGTACCAAATTCTCGGGGCACACTGGCCCACAACTCGAACAAGCGGGAAGACACGCCGCGCTCTAACCGCGGTCCAGTCACTATTCCATGGCAAGTCATTTCGCAGCATTGTTTTCGACTACGACGGAACGCTCTGCAGCTCAAGTGGCTTGGATTTACCTCCTTCAGACGACATCATTGCAGCGGTCACGCAATTGCTCAAGGCGGACATCACCATCGGGATAGCTTCCGGACGCGGCGGATCTATAGGAGAGAATTTAGAGAAGAAGATAGACAGCCAATTTTGGCCAAAGGTGTGGCTGGGGCTCTATAATGGCGGCTGGATCGGAAAGCTTGGACAGACTCCGATCCCAGGCACTCAGACCAACGAGTTCCTGACGAACGCTCAGCGAGTCGTAGCTGGGCTGCGTTCGTATGGCGTCCCCATTACGAACGTGCGCTCGAATCCGCCGTATCAACTAAGCATTCGCTTCGAGGCCGGCGTTTCGACCGAACAGATGTGGTTTACGATTGTAGACGCCCTCAAACAAGCTGGCCTGGACACAGGAACAGTCGTTCGCAGCAAACACTCCGTTGATATTTTGTCGCGAGGCATAAGCAAGTCTCTACTTGTCGCTCGGATAATTCAGCAAGAACATGTCGATCCATATGAGATAGTGACGATGGGAGACTTGGGCGCGTGGCCCGGTAACGATTTCTCTCTCTTGCAGCACCGCTATTCGCTTAGCGTCGACGTACCATCCAGAAGATTGGATCGAGGTTGGAAGCTAGCTCCAAGGTACTTGCGCGATGTTGACGCAACCCTATGGTACCTCTCTAGGCTAATTGTCAGCGAAGCTGGCCATTTCCATTTCGATCTCCCGCGGGCGCCCCAATGAAGGACACCAACGCACAGGATCTTCTTGCAGAGGTTATGGGCTGGACCGACGTCGAGCTGATTAATCGAGAGGTCCCAATACTCCAGCTAATGTCTTACTATAAATATGATCAGTACCAGCGCTTTGGTCCGGGAAAGCGGTTCATTGAGAGCTTGGCCTTATGGCTCAATCAATTTGAACCTGATGATCGAGCGGCCGCACTTGACCTCGTCAAGCGTAAGCTGGTCTTCATTTCTGAGCAAGAAATGGTCCATCTTGTTCAGCTCGCCTATCCTGACGTAATCGTTCAAGATCGTCTCCGGATGGTGACCGAAGAACTTGGAATTCCATCCTATCGAATTGGCCGAGCAAGAGCGCATCCGAGATTTGAAATATTGCGCATTAAATCGCTCTACTTAGGTTTGAGCGACGGAGCGCACACGAACGATTTAAGGCGGGCAAGCCGGGGAGCCATCAGTAACGAGCAAATCTGGCAGGCTTACGAACTCGGCGACGCTAAAGCTGATGATATGCTAAAGGAGCTGCGGCAAACGCTCGTGCAGTCTGGGCTTCCTCTTACCCGAGACGCATCAAATGAACGATTCAGTGTAATTTGGCTGGTCGATGATTTTTCAGGAAGCGGCAACACGTACATTCGGTTCGATACCGGCGAAGCCAAATTCAAGGGCAAGATTCGAAAAATCTATGAACGAATCCTAGCCGGTGACCTAGTCGACCCAGACTATTACGAAATCAACCTGCTCCTTTACGTTGCTACTCGGCAAGCCATCGATCACATCGAATACTGGTCGGAACAATATGCTACGGAGGAAGGGCTGAAGCCCCTTCGTCTCCATGTCCTTCACGTGATTGAGAAAGAGGTTGCAATCAACTCCCGTCAGGAAAGTCAGATTGTATCCGTGCTCAGCAACCCGAAATACTACGATGAACGAGCATCTGATCGGCACATTGCTGTAGGCGGAACCGATACTGCGAGATTTGGTTTTGCAAATTGCCGTCTACCGCTTGTGTTGTCGCACAACACACCGAACAACTCTGTTTACGCACTATGGGGGCCGGAAGAATACAACTTCTTCGGATTGTTTCCGCGCGTTAGCAGACACCGAGAGACGTAATGGCCTATCGCGCGAACCCCTTTCTCGAACGAATGTCGGAACGCACCGCGTCCGACCAAGAGTTTGTTCACTTCTTCTCACCCAAGATCCTTGAACGGCTTAGCGAAGACTGCCTACAGGGGGCTGTCCACATCTTCCGAAGTTCACCAGGAGGCGGAAAAACAACCATCTTGCGCGCGTTCACTCCGACAGTTTTGCGAGCATTTTGGCACGCAAAGCCGACGCAAGCCGAATCTTATCGCATGCTCGTTGACCGAGGTGTCCTCGACGAACAAGAGGGGCCTCAACTTTTGGGAATCTATCTCTCTTGCGCTGCAGGGTATGCTGACTTACCGGCGGGCGCGGCTCATATCGGCGAAGGACTTTTTAGAGCCCTACTAAACTACAGAGTAGTGCTTCGCGCCATGCGCAGCATAAGCGAATTTTTGAACGGATCGCCGAACGATGCAGGCGATATACAACTCGCTTACTCGGACGCGGCGCAGAATTTGTCGCACATTCCACTACTGCTTACAGTTCGAGAAATGACGCTTTGGGCTGAGCGACAAGAACGCAATATCCTTTCTCAGGTTGACACATCAACATCCGCCCCTGCGGCAAACATCCCTACGCATGTTCGCTTCGAGGGCGTTCTTTGGCTTCAATCAGTTCGCTTCCTCTACAACGGCCGAGAGGTGGCTCCCAAGAGACTGTTAATGATCGACGATATCCAGAAGCTGCGCAGGACTCAACGCGCCCTTCTGATTGACGAACTAGTAACATTACGACCCGCGATTCCTGTATGGCTGGCCGGCAGAAGCATTGCTCTGACTAGCGAATTCATTTCCCAGGGAGCGCGCCGCGGCCGCGATATCCGTGACTATCCGCTCGAAGAGTTATGGGGAGGGCGAACGAGCCAGCAATTTGTTGCCTTTGCTCAAAACATCCTGGACCGAAGATTTGCGCTCCAGTCTGTGGTGCCGGGAGGCTCCTTTGTTCAATATCTCGCTGATGTTCTGACCTCTGATGCGCTCGAAGAGCCCTACGAAAAGGCGCTTGCCAGTTTGAAAGAAAGCGTGAGCAGGGCTCGCAATAGCGGGCGCTTTAGCGAATGGATTTCGGTCCCCGAGCGCGACCCGGCCGTAGTGACAGCTGAGGCACTGTTCGCGATATATGCGACGCGCATTCTGGTTGCGCGCGAGAGTGCTAAGCGGCAGCTGTCTTTCGAGCTTGGCCCACTTACTCCCGAGGAGCTACAGGAGCGGGATAGCTCGGCCGTTCGAGGGGCCGCAGAGATCTTTGCAAACTATGAACAAAGGATCCCATACTATTTTGGCCTCGAACGTCTGTGCGTAATGGCCACCAACAATATTGAGGAACTCCTGGGATTAGCTGCGGCGCTTTACGACGGCATGAAGGCTAAACAGGTCTTGCGACGCCGCGCGCAACCTCAGCTTTTGCCACGCGAGCAAGAAAAGTTGATCAAGGATGCCGCTCAACGAAAACGGGACTTCATTCCAAGCAGCCACACAGAAGGATCTCGCGCACAAAAGCTCCTCGATTCGATCGGGCTCTTTTGCCGCGAACGGACCTTCGTGATGAATGCTCCTTATGCTCCGGGCGTAACGGGTGTCCGACTATCGAACTCGGAGTTACTCAAGTTACAAATCGTCTCGAAGGGCAGCGACGTATCGCTCAGCCGCTTGGAGAAGGTGCTATCTGAGTGTGTCGCAGAGAACCTTCTAACGATTAAGGAGAGTAGCCCGAGCACTGCTCGCGAGGGCGGAAAGGTCTTTTATCTGAATAGAACGCTGTGCGCCCACTACGGCCTCCCTCTGCAATATGGAGGTTGGCAAGAAGCTTCCGTGCAGAAATTTCTGGAATGGATGGAAACAGGTCAACAACCTACCAGGGCACTCTCTTTAGAGGTTACCATTTGATTTGGGACAACTACATTTTCCGTCGCGGTCCTGACGTCCAAGAACTTTGGGACGAGATGAACGTAGCCAGGGCGCGCGAGCACAGGTCGATGCGGCTCGTATATATTGCGGGGCGAGGATTCGACTTGCGAGCAAACTCCGTTTTGAATCATTTCGTGGAGCGCCTTGTGGCGTCGGCCTGCGAGATTGAAAGCGCGATCCTTCTTCGCGTCGGGCTCTCGGGCTATCAACTTGCGGACGACCTCCGGGAGCAGACATCAGAAAACGCCTCAACGCTCGCGGAGACGTTTGCTCACATCGGCTCTACCGAGGACCTCGAAATAGACAGATCCGCGAATGGCGAGGACGACATAACAACCACCATGGCGTTGCGCCAGGCCATTGATCGGATTCTACGACTTGTCGACGGCTGTACCGACGTTGTGCTCGACGTCAGTTCACTGCCTAGGATCGTTTATCTGACAATCCTTCTTTCGCTGTTAGGAAGGCTCATTCCTGACGCGGACGCGCCGCTTTCTTCGAGCGGGATAACTTTGCATATCTTGGTTGGGGAAGATCCCACTCTAGATTCGAAAATCAGATCGGAAGATCCTGGCAACGATCTGGTGCTTATCCCTGGCTATGCGGAGGCCCTTCAGACTGAGGCCCTTCAAGACTCCCCTCTAATTTGGCTTCCACTGCTTGGCGAAAATCGCGTTGCCCAGCTCAAGAAGATTGAGACGAGCATCCCGGCCTGGGCAGAGATCTGTCCCGTTCTACCTCATCCGTCTCGTAACCCGCGGCGTGGAGATCAGCTGCTCATGGAATACCATGAGGTGTTGATTGAAACCCGAGAGACGCCACTATCAAACATCATCTACGTCCATGAAGGCCACCCCTTCGAGACGTATCGACAACTGCTGGAAGCAATGCTGCGATATCGACGGACGATGGCTGTCGTAGGAGGGTGCCGTTTGGTCGTCACGCCATTGGCAAGTAAACTGGTAACGATCGGTGCCGCACTCGCGTGTTTTGAAATGAAATTGCGAACCGAGCCGGGACATTCAAGCGTCGCCATTCCGTACGCAGAACCGAAGCGATACACGGCGGATTTGACTTCGCTTAGACAGTCTCAGGCTGAAATTTCGGCGCTCGTGCTGACTGGGGACGCGTATCAGCAGGCTGACATTTGATCGGGACAGCTGGTCTGAGAACGAGCGCCCTTTGTACTTTTTTGATCGGCCGCGGGATACAACTGTTTGTTCGTAAATTCCTAGCGCTATACTCGCCCCGGTAGCATCCCCGGAGGCGCATCCCATGGAGACCGCCCACACCACCGACCGCACCCCCTCGCCCAAGCACCTCGTCATCTGCTGTGACGGCACCGGCAACGAGATCAGCGAGAACATCTCCAACGTCCTGAAGCTCTACCGCTGCCTGCGCAAGACGGACAGGACGCAGCCGCGGCAGATGGTGTTCTACGATCCCGGGGTCGGCACGGTGACGGAGCCGACGACGTGGCACCGCTTCAAGGCCAACGTCAACATGGTGCTGGGGCTCGCCACCGGCTACGGGCTCGATGACAATTTGCTCTCGGCCTATTGCTTCCTGGTCCAGCATTACGCGCCCGGCGACAGGATCTATCTGTTCGGCTTCTCGCGCGGGGCCTACACGGTGCGCGTGCTGGCGGGGCTCATCCACAAGATCGGCCTGATCTCGCCGGAGCAGGCGAACCTCGCAGGGAGCGGGCTGATCGCCTACAAGCAATATTCCGGCACCGGGCACGGCAACGATGCCGCCGACGTCGAGGACGTCGCTTTCGACGAGAGCGGGCCGGTCCCTAAGGACAAGTTCGATCTCGCCGCGCAGTTCGCGCGCATCACCTCGACGCGGTGGCCGACCATCCGCTTCGTCGGCGTATGGGACAGCGTGGCCAGCGTGATCGTGCCGCGCCCCGACCGCCTGTTCTGGCCGAGCCTGGAGGAGCTTGCCTTCACGCTGCGCAACCCCAGCATCAGGATCTTCCGGCAGGCGATCGCGATCGACGAGCGGCGCTGCATGTTCCGCCTGAAGCAATACCGCGAGCCGCAGGAGTTCTGGAGCAACCGCTACGTGCCCGACGAGAAGAAGGTGCCGCAGGACATCCGGCAGGTGTGGTTCGCCGGCGTGCATGGCGACGTCGGCGGTGGCTATCCGGAGGCGGAGAGCGGGCAATCGAAATATCCGCTGCTGTGGATGATCGCGGAGGCCGCGAAGGCCGGGCTGAAGTTCAACCCGCGCACCGTGAACCAGCTCGCCTGGGGCGTCCAGCGCAAGAACTCGCCGTTCCACTACGTGGCGCCCGCCTTCACCGGCACGCTGCACGATTCCATGAACTGGGCCTGGCGCCTGCTGGAATATGTGCCGAAGCGCGCGACATACAGGGAATGGCCGGAGCGCAAGGTGGTGCTCGGCTTCTACATCCCCGACGCCGAGCCGCGCGTCATACCCGAGGGCGCGCATGTGCACGAGAGCGTGCTGAAGCGGATGGCGGTGGAGCCGGACTACCGGCCGGTGAACATGCCGAAGGACTACGTGACCGTGCCGATGCCGGTGGAGCCGGGGGCGGACCTGGCGGCGGGGGAGATGGCGGAGGTGTGAGGGATCGCGGCACGCTGTCCCTTACCCTCCCCTGGCGGGTGGCCAGCTACCGCCGCTTTCCCGAATCGCCGACACTTTTCATTAAAATTCTCCTCCGCGCCTTAGCCGGATCGCATCATCTCCTTGCGATCATTCGGCACGATCACCGCGAACCTGCGGACTTGGAGGAGACGTGCCACAGCATCCGCGCCGATTTACCCGCGTGAAGCCCGCAGGGCTGGTGTCGCGGCAGGCCAAGATCATCACCGACCCGCGCGCGCCGGTGATCCCCTGCACGCTGATCGACTATTCGCCCGGCGGAGCCTGCGTCGATCTCGGCGGCCAGGTGAAGATTCCCGATCGCTTCGAGCTCCTGCACGTCAACACCAAGAAGCGCTGCCGGATCGCGTGGAAACGCGGCACGCGCGTGGGCGTGGTGTTCTGAGGGGGTGTGCTCGCGGCGCAACCTCTCGCACCACGACCGCAGCTACTTCCGCATCCTCGCCTTTGCGCCGGCGACGATCTGCATGACGACGCCGGCGAGCCAGCCGGCAAAGACGAGCCAGGTCCAGGTCATGTGCGGGTCGAGCCGGAGCACGATGACGACGACGGAGACGAAGGCGGTGAGCGTCGCAAACAGCGTGCCGGCGGCGCTCATGAACTCGGCGGCGTCGATCTGGCTGTGCGCGTCGTCGAACGGCATCTGCGGCGTGTCGATGCCGAGATAGAAGCCGATGGCGCCGAGCAGCATCATCAGCAGCAGGAAGCCCTGCGTCGTCAGCATCGGTATAGCCGACCCGACATGGGCGCCGACGAACAGCCCGCAGGCGGCGCCCGCCATCGCAAGGCCGACGCGCTCGAAGATGTGAGCCGCTTTGCGGACAGGATAACGCATGGGCAGCCCCTCCATTGCCTCTGGTTTCGCGGAAGGTTAGGCCAGTTTGGCGGGGCGTGGAAGCTCGGGGGAGTTACGGAGGGGCGAAGAACACCTGAATCACCTTGTGCACGCCTGCCTACTATTGTCATCGCGAGCCAACGGGTCGGCGCTTCGCGCGGCCCGAGGACAGGCTCCGCGAAGCAATCCAGAGTCTTTCCGTGGAAGGATGCTGGATTGCTTCGCTGCGCTCGCAATGACGGGGGGCGGCAGCGCGCTGCCTACCTAGCGCCGAACGTGGTCTTGCCGAACAGCTCCTTCTGGGTCGAGGGCTGCGAGCGCCAGTATTGCGGCGGGGCTTCGACCTGGCCGCCGAGCTCGGCGGCGGCGTGCCAGGCCCAGCGCGGGTCGTAGAGCATGCCGCGGGCGAGCGCGACCATCTCCGCCTTGCCCGATGCGACGATCTCTTCGGCCTGCTTCGCTTCCGTGATCAGGCCGACGGCGATGGTGGGCAGGCCGGTCTCGCGCTTGATCGCGTCCGCGAACTGCACCTGGTAGCCGGGGCCGAGCGGGATCTTCTGCAGCGGCGAGACGCCGCCGGAGGACGCATCGATCCAGTCGACGCCGCGCGCCTTCAAGGCTTTCGCGAACGCGATGGTCTGCGCCAGGTCCCAGCCGCCCTCGACCCAGTCGGTCGACGACACCCGCATGCCGACCGGCTTGTCGGCGGGGAATGCCGCGCGGACCGCGTCGAACACTTCCAGAGGGAAGCGCATGCGGTTCTCGAGGCTGCCGCCATATTCGTCGGTGCGCCTGTTCGAGATCGGCGACAGGAATTGATGCAGGAGATAGCCGTGCGCGCCGTGCACCTCGATGGCGTCGATGCCGAGCCGCGCGGCGCGCCTGGCGGAATCGACGAAGGCCTCGCGGATGCGCTTCAGGCCCGCTTCATCGAGCGCGAGCGGGGCGGCCTCGCCCTCCTTGTGCGGCACCGCCGACGGGCCGACGGTCTGCCAGCCGCCCTCGCTCACCGGAATCAGCTGGCCGCCGTCCCACGGCCTGGCGCTTGAGGCCTTGCGGCCGGCATGGGCGAGCTGCATCGCGATCGCGGTCGAGGAATATCTGCGCACCGAGTTGAGGATCGGCTTCAGCGCGGCTTCGCAGGCGTCGCTGTAGAGCCCGAGGCAGCCCGGGGTGATGCGGCCGATCGCCTCCACATGGGTCGCCTCGATGCAGAACATCGCCGCGCCCGACAGGCAGAGATTGTTGATGTGGGTGAAGTGCCAGTCATTGGCGACGCCGTCCTCGGCCGAATACTGGCACATCGGCGACACCACGAGACGGTTCTTCAGGGTCAGGCCGCGCAGCTTGATCGGGGAAAACAGGACGGACATGCGGGGAGTTCCGGGGAAGGAGGATGATGCGGGAGAGTGTAGTGGGCGCGCGGCGGATTGCCAGCTGCACGGCGGGAATGGGGGGTAGCCCGGGCGTGCATTTCCGCAATGGCGGTTTGAAGCAAGCCAGCGTCCCCACCGAGACAGACTGCCCTACTCCGTCAGCGTGAATTGCAGCAGCAGGGTCCGCTGCAGCATCGAGAAATTGTCGTCGGAGATCAGCGTCAGCACCGTCTCGCCTTCGCTCGTGACGTGGGCGTCGATGGCTTCCATGTTGTCGATCTCGTGACCGAGATCGGCGGCGAACAGCGCGGGACCGTCGACCAGCGCGCCCGGCGCGATCGATTTCAGCGGGATCGCGCGGATGCGGATGTTGACGCCGGTGAACCAGGAGAATTTGCGTTCGAGGATGAGCAGCTCGCCCGAGGGCAGCAGCACGGCATCGCTGATGTCGTAGGTCTCGGTGCGCCGCACGCTGAACTGGCCGGGCGAGGCGCCGCCGATCAGGAAGGCGATGAGATTGCCGTCGGCATCGAGCGCGCGCTCGGAGAAGGCGATCAGGCTGCCCGCGAGCGGCAACTTCTGGTCTTTGCCTTTCGGCACGGCCACCATCGCCTCCAGCCCCTTGTTGTAGGGCAGCTTGCGCAGGGCCGGCGGGATGGCGATCGCCTCGCCGCGGGCGCGCGTGCCGCCCTTGGCGAAATCGTAGCGCAGGATCTGGTTGACGCGCTCGAGCCCGACATAGACGAGATTGCCGTCGCGCGCGAGCGACTCGGTGTCGTACCAGAGCTTCTTCTCGGTGATCGGCCGGCCGTCGGGGCCCAGCACCGGCGCGGCCTCGACATCGGCAAGTCCGGTCATCTCGCGGCCGGAATAGCGGATGGCGCCGGTGAACCAGCCACCCTGGTCCGAGATGGCGAGGAAGCGCTCGCCCTTGCCGTCGAGGAAGCGGAGGCCGGACAGGCCGCCGAAGCCGCGATAGGGCGAGGTCAGCACCAGGCCGCTGCGATAGTCCAGCGAGCCGAAGCGCGTGCGCGAGCGGTCGCGCGGCTCGAAATTGGGAATGGGGCGCGCATTGACCTCGACGCTGACGGGCTCCGCGACCGCGTGCTCGACCTGAAGCGCGCGTTGAGCCGTTCTTGGCGGCGGCTCGGCCGCGGCCTGCGCCTGCGCGATGCGGGAGACGGCGAGAGTGGAAAGTCCCGCCGCGGCGTGCCCAAGGAAGCTGCGGCGGGACGAATGCGTGCTCACGAATGCAATTTGCGTCGCGGGCGACCGGGGGCTTGCGTGGGCGCCGTGTTGGTCTCGCTGAACAGCTCGGCGAGCTTCTCGGTGATGGCGCCGCCGAGCTCTTCGGCGTCCACGATCGTCACCGCGCGGCGATAATAGCGGGTCACGTCATGGCCGATGCCGATCGCGATCAGCTCGACCGGCGAGCGAGTCTCGATCTCCTCGATGATGTGGCGCAGGTGCCGCTCGAGATAATTGCCGGGATTGACCGACAGCGTGGAATCGTCGACCGGCGCGCCGTCCGAGATCATCATCAGGATCTTGCGCTGCTCGGGCCGGCCGAGCAGGCGCTTGTGCGCCCAGTCCAGCGCCTCGCCGTCGATGTTCTCCTTCAGCAGCCCCTCGCGCATCATCAGGCCGAGGTTCTTGCGCGCGCGGCGCCAGGGGGCATCGGCCGACTTGTAGATGATGTGGCGGAGATCGTTGAGGCGGCCGGGATTGGCCGGCTTGCCGGCGGCAAGCCACGCCTCGCGCGATTGCCCGCCCTTCCAGGCGCGCGTGGTGAAGCCGAGGATCTCGACCTTGACGCCGCAACGCTCCAGCGTGCGCGCGAGAATGTCGGCGCAGGTCGCGGCGACCGTGATCGGGCGGCCGCGCATCGAGCCGGAATTGTCGAGCAGCAGCGTCACCACGGTGTCGCGGAACGTCGCCTCCTTCTCGTGCATGAAGGACAGCGGGTGATAGGGATCGGTGACGACGCGCGACAGCCGCGCGGGGTCGAGGATGCCCTCTTCGAGATCGAACTCCCAGGCGCGGTTCTGCTGCGCCATCAGCTTGCGCTGCAGGCGGTTGGCGAGGCGGGCGACGATGCCCTGCAGGTGCGCGAGCTGCTTGTCGAGATAGGCGCGCAGGCGCTCCAGCTCGTCATGGTCGCAGAGGTCCTCGGCGGCGATGACCTCGTCGAACTTGGGCGCGAAGGCGTGGTATTCCGGCCCGCGCGGCTCGTTCTTGCCGTGCTGGTTCGGGCGCGTCGCCTCGCCCGGCGTCTCGTCGTCGCCGAGCTCGCCGTCGTCGAAGGTGTCGGAGGTCGAGGCCTGCGCGCTTTCCATCGCGCTCTCGCTCATCTCCTCGCTCGAGGCCTGCGCCTGGTCGGCGCTCATCTCCTGCGCGGCGTCGGAATCGGGCGAGCCCTCGGCGCCGGACTGGTCGTTGTCGCCGTCCTGGTTCTCGTCGTTCTCGTCGTTGTCCTCGCTGTCGGCGCTGCGCTCGTCGCCGAGCTCGAGCGCCGAGAGCAGGTCATGCACGGCATCGCCAAACTTGGACTGGTCCTCGAGCACGCCGTCGAGCCGGTCGAGCCGCTTGCCGATCTTGTCTTCGAGGATCGGACGCCAGAGGTCGACCATCTTCTTGGCCGCGGCCGGCGGCGCCATGCCGGTCAGGCGCTCGCGCACCAGCATCGCCAGCGCATCGGCGAGCGGCGCGTCGGCGCGGTCGGTGATCTCGTCGAACTTGCCGCGATGGAAATGGTCGTCGAGCATCGCGGTGAGGTTCTTGGCAACGCCGGCCATGCGGCGCGCGCCGATCGCCTCGACGCGGGCCTGCTCCACCGCCTCGAACACGCCGCGCGCCTGCGGATTGCCCGGCATCAGCTTGCGATGCACCTTGGGATCGTGACAGGCGATCTTGAGCGCGATGGAATCGGCATGGCCGCGCACGATCGCAGCGTCGCGCTTGGTCATCTTCCGCGCCGGCTCGGGCAGCCGCGCCTTGCCGGGCGCAAGGCCCGGGCGCTCGGCCGCGAAGGTGACGTCGAGCTCGGGCGCTTTCGCGATCGCCTTCAGGCAGGAGGCCACCGAGCGCTTGAACGGCTCGGTCGGCGCTTCCTTGGTGTTGCGGAATTTGGAGTTGGAGGTGGTGCTCATCTCGATCTCACCGTCGTCCCAGGCTCAACCCGAGCCGTCGTCCCCGCGAAGGCGGGGACCCATAACCACAGGGAGCAGTTAGTGAGGTACTGACGGCCCCGCTCTTCGCAAAACCACGGCCTGTGGTTATGGGTCCCGGATCTGCGCTGCGCTGGTCCGGGACGACATCCCACACCTCAGCTCAGCGCCACGTTCACCGCCGATTCCGGCAGCTCGGCGTTGAAGCAGCGCTGGTAGAATTCGGCGACCAGGGGACGCTCGAGCTCGTCGCACTTGTTGAGGAAGGTGACGCGGAAGGCAAAGCCGATGTCACCGAAGATGTCGGCGTTTTCCGCCCAGGTGATCACCGTGCGCGGGCTCATCACCGTCGACAGGTCGCCGTTGGCGAAGGCGTTGCGGGTGAGGTCGGCCAGGCGCACCATCTTGTTGACGATGTCGCGGCCCTCCTGGGTGCGATAGTGCTTGGCCTTGGCCAGCACGATCTCCACTTCCTCGTCGTGGCTGAGATAGTTCAGCGTGGTGACGATCGACCAGCGGTCCATCTGGCCCTGGTTGATCTGCTGGGTGCCGTGATAGAGGCCCGAGGTATCGCCGAGGCCGACGGTGTTGGCGGTCGCGAACAGGCGGAACGCCGGATGCGGCTTGATCACCTTGTTCTGGTCGAGCAGCGTCAGGCGGCCGGAGACCTCCAGCACGCGCTGGATCACGAACATCACGTCCGGCCGGCCGGCGTCGTATTCGTCGAACACCAGCGCGACGTTGTGCTGCAGCGCCCAAGGCAGGATGCCGTCGCGGAATTCTGTGACCTGCTTGCCGTCGCGGACCACGATGGAGTCCTTGCCGACGAGATCGATGCGGCTGATGTGGCTGTCGAGGTTGACGCGCACGCAGGGCCAGTTCAGGCGGGCGGCGACCTGCTCGATATGGGTGGATTTGCCGGTGCCGTGATAGCCGGTCACCATCACGCGGCGGTTGCGGGCGAAGCCGGCGAGAATGGCGAGCGTGGTGGCGCGGTCGAAGCGGTAATCGGAATCGACTTCGGGCACGTGAGGATCGACTTCGGAATAGGCGGGCACTTCGAGATCGCTGTCGATCCCGAACACCTGGCGCACCGACACCTTCATGTCGGGCAGACCGGAAACTTCCTCAACTTTGGACAGGGCGGCGGTCGTCATCAATCCTCCGAGGTCCCGGGCGGTCCCGAAACCGGTTATTCGCACGTTGGCTGCGGCTGGGTGCTGGAAAGCAACCTATCAGAGACAACGAGCCGGCAGAAGCCCGGGCAACAATCAAAGTTCCGTTGTCTTTTCATTTAGATAGGTAAGGAACGCAGTTTTTGGAGGGCTGCCTTGCGAATCACGCCCAATTTCCCTGCGATTTGGGCGCAGCAGCCCGCGATGGCACTGTTGCGGCATGGGCCTGCCCATGTAGGGTCCGAACTCCAGCTCTCCAGCCGGCCGCAGAGACGACGTGACATCCTTCCTCGATCCCCTCATCGCCTTCGTCTCGGCCCATGCCTGGCTCGGCTATCTCACCCTGTTCCTGGCGGCGCTGCTCGAAGCCGTGCCGGTGGTGGGATCGGTGATCCCCGGTTCGACCATCATCCTGGCGCTGAGCGCGCTGGTCCCGGGCGGCGAGCTGCAGCTGCCATGGGTGCTGCTCGCGGCCGCAGCCGGCGCGCTGCTGGGAGACGGCTCGGCCTACTGGATCGGCCACCGGCGCCAGCGCGAGATCCTCAGCACCTGGCCGCTGACCAATTATCCCCGCGTGGTCGCCGAGAGCGAAAACTTCTTCAACCGCTTCGGCACCTGGGCCGTGTTCTTCGCCCGCTTCGTCCCGCCGATCCGCGCCTTCGTGCCCGTCACCGCCGGCGCCCTGGGCATGGCGCCCGCGAGATTCTACGCAGTGAACATCCCGGCGATCCTGGCCTGGGCCCCCGCGCATGTGCTGCCGGGCGTTCTCGCGGTCACCGCGCTGCACGATTATGCCGGGCTGCATCATCACCAGCATGTCGGCAAGCATATCTGGATGCTGACCGTGGTGGGCGTTGCGGTCACGGCGAGCGTCGGGATGTGGATCTATCGCCGTCGGCGGAACGGCGCTGCCGCCGTGGCCAAGCCGGTGGAGTAGGCTGCTGCGACGCCAAAGATGCCGTCCCTGCGAACGCGGGGACGACAGCCCGGCATCGAGCTTCTAACCAGCAGCTCCCGCCCGACGCCCCGGCGCAGGCCCCACATATCTCGCCCTCGGTCTGATCAACTTCCCGAACTGCAATTGCTCGCTGGCATGCGCGATCCAGCCGACGCTGCGGGCCATCGCGAACAGAGCGAGCTCGCTGCCGGCGGGCAGGCGCAGCGCGTGCACGAGGACGGCGAGCGCGTAGTCGATATTGACGAATTCGCCGGTGGCTTCCGCGATCCGCTCCGGCACCTCGCGGGTGAACTTTCGCGGCGCCCCGGCGCGCGACAGCGCATTGAGCAGCGATTGCGCGCGGGGGTCGCCCCGCTTGTAGACGCCATGGCCGAAGCCGGCAAAGCGCTCGCCGAGCGCGACGCGCTCGCGCACCATCGGCTCGACATCGCGATCGACCAGCGCTTTCACCAGTTGCGAGGCCAGCACGCCGGCACCGCCATGCTTCGGGCCCTTGAGCGCGGCGAGCCCGGCGATGACGGAGTCGTAGAGGTTGAGGCCGGTCGAGGCGGCACAGCGTGCGGTGAAGGTCGAGGCGTTCAGCTCGTGATCGGCGAGCAGCACCAGCGCGCGGCGGATCAGGTCGGGCGCATGCTTGTTGTCGGCCACCCAGGCCCCGGCAATCTGCTGATGCAGCGGCTCGGCCGACGGCTCGGCGTTGAGCATGGTCGCAACCAGCAGGCGGACGATGCGCGCACCGACGAGCGCGCGGCCGTCGGGCGCACGGGTGAAGGCGCGGGGATCGGCGCTCGCGGCCAGCGCGAGCACGGCGATGGCGCGGTCGATCGGCGCGGCGCGGCGCGCGGCTTGGCCGATCGCGCGCATCTCATCGGAAATCTCCGGCTGATTGTCCGGATCGAACGGATCGACGCCGGAGACGTCCCAGAGCAGCGTCGCCGTGTGCTCGAGCGTATCGCTCTCGGAAAGATCGACGCAATTGACGCCGCGGTAGATCGCACCCTCCTCGGTGATGGTCGAGATCTCGGTGTCCATCACCGGCAGGTCGGCATCGAAGCTACGCAGTCCGCGCGGCTCCGGCGACGGCACGCGGCGCTCCTTCAGCGCGCGGACGTCCTCGGCGCGGTAGCGGTTCTTCCTGGAGTCCGGCGTCGGCTCGGAGCGGATCAGGCCGCGGCTGACATAGGCGTAGAGGGTGGCCGGGGAAACCGCGAGCTCGGCGGCGGCTTCCCGGGCAGACAAGTAGAGCGCCGAAGAATTTTTCATGTTGATTTATGTAATCAAGATTGATCAATGTGTCGAGAGGCCTGACCTTTCCCCTGCGTGCAATGCAAAAGGGAGATTTGGGCCATGAACATCCACCTCACCAAAAGCCAGATCGGGCTGGACGGCGTTCCCGCGGCCGAGACCGTGCTGAGTCACGTCGACGGCGAGCGCGGCGAGCTGATCATCGCCGGCGAGCATGTCGGCCGGCTGGCAAGCCAGTCCAGCTTTGAAGGCGTCACTGCCCGGCTCTGGAACGGCGCCAGCAAGAGCAATCTCAGCGAAGCCAATGTGCGGGCAAGCCTGGGCACGGCGCGCGAGCGCGCCTTCGCACGGCTGGGCGACCTCCTGCCGGCGACGCGCGGCATGGGCATCATCGACGGGTTTCGCGCAGGCGTCGCGGGGCTTCGTGCAGAGAACGGGCTGGCGCACGAGGCGACCATCGTCGGCGCGTTGCCGGTGATCGCGGGCGCGCTGGTTCGCCGCGCCAAGGGGCTCGAGCCGGTCGCGCCCGATCCGAATGCGAGCCATGCCGCCGATACGCTGCGGATGCTGCGCGGCTCCTCGCCGGAGCCGCGCGAGGTCGCGGCGCTCGACGCGTATCTCGTGACGGTCTGCGATCACGGCATGAATGCGTCCACCTTTACGACGCGTGTGGTGGCCTCGACTCAGGCCGACCTGTTCGCCGCCATCACCGCCGGCTATTGCGCGCTCACCGGCCCGCTGCATGGCGGCGCGCCGGAGCCGGTGCTGGAAATGCTCGATGCGATCGGCTCAAGCGATCGCATCCGGCCCTGGGTGGATGCAGCGCTCGCGCGCGGCGAACGGCTGATGGGCTTTGGCCATCGCGTCTATCGCGTGCGCGATCCGCGCGCCGACGTGCTCAAGGCTGCGATCGAGCGGCTCGCGGCGGACGGCGCCGACCTGCCCTTTGCCGGCGAGGTCGAGGCCTATATCCGCAGCGCGCTGCGCAAGAAGAATCCGGATCGGCCGCTGGAGACCAATGTGGAGTTCTTCACCGCGATCCTGCTCGATGCGCTGGCGATTCCGAGGCAGGCGTTCACGCCGATCTTCGCGGTCGCGCGCGCCGCAGGCTGGACCGCGCATGCGCGCGAGCAGCAGCGGACCGGGCGCCTGATCAGGCCGAGCTCGTCCTATGTGGGCGCGATGCCTGCGGACTGATCGCGAGCGACCTCCGGCCTGCCGAATCCATCACCGGGCATTCTGCGAGCATGACGAAGGTTTCAGCAGGCGATCCGGAACGATAACGCGCGCTGCGCATTCATGCTTGCCCCAACGAAGGCCTTCTCAGGGGCAGGCAACAAAGGAACGATAATGAAGAAACTCTCCTACGCCCTCGCTGCAGGAACGCTGCTCGCTCTGTCGTCACTCGCAATGCCAGCCCGTGCGCTGACGGCTCATCCGATCCCGGGCGCTGCGGTCTCGGCGGACGTCGTGAACGCTCGCTATCATTACGCTCCGCGACGAGTCTGCACCGTACGCACGGTCGTCAAGCGCGGCTATCACGGGCGTCGCATCGTCAAGCGCGTCCGCGTCTGCCGGGTGAGGTGACGTTGATGGTGCCGTCCGCTTCCGAGTGGGCGGCATTCATCGTGAGCTTGGAAAGCATGCGTGGAAGCAAGGCGCCTGCCGCACCCTACGCCTCCCGAACCACCGTCTTCAGATAATTGTACGCCTTGATGATCTCGATCAGGCGATCTTCGGTGGAGCGGTCGCCGCCATTGGCGTCGGGGTGGTGCTGCTTGACCAGCGCCTTGTACTTCGTCTTGACGTCGGCGAGCGTGGCGCTGGGGCCGAGGCCCATGACCTGGAGCGCCTTGCGCTCGGCATTCATCACCTTGCGCGTCTCGGCCTTGGGCTGGGCTTCGGGACCCTTCCGCCAGTTGGCGCGGCCATTGATCTCCGAGAACATGCTGAACGGATCGGACGCCATGTCGATTTCGGCTTCCGCATTCTTCTTGCCGCCATTGGCGCCCATCTTCCAGGTCGGGCGGTGGCCCGTCAGCGCATCCTTCTGGTAGCGCGCGACCGCGTCGGCATTCATGCCGGAAAAGAAATTGTAGTTCTGGTTGTACTCGCGCACATGATCCAGGCAGAAATGCCAATACTCGCGCTGGTTCTCGCGCCCCTTGGGCGCCCGATGCGAGCCCTTGTTCGCGCAGCCCGCCCACTCGCAATTGACGGCGGTGTCGCGCGGCTTCACTTCCGGCTGCTTGCCGCGCGGCTTGACGCGGATGGAGTCGAAGAACTTTGATGAATCGATCGGCATGGCTGACTTTGACTACGCAATGCAAAAACCTTCAAGTCTTGACATTGCAATTCGCTGAGCACCCGGTCGCAATGACCTTGGACGTCCGGGTATTGACGGAGTGCGATCGCGCACCTTAATGGCACACATGGCTATGAAAGACACTATCAGCAACAAGTTGCAGGAAGCTTTCACGCCGGAAAGCCTGCAAGTCGTCGACGAGTCACATTTGCATGAGGGGCACGCCGGCCATCGGGCGGGCGGCGAGACGCACTTTCGCGTCTATATCGTGTCTGATGCCTTCAAAGGGAAGAGCCGGGTCGACCGCCATCGCATGATAAATTCGGCGCTGGCCGCGGAACTCTCCGGCGGCGTGCATGCGCTCGCGATCCAGGCACAGGCGCCGGGGGAAGGCTGATGCTGCCCTCCCGTCCCGGACGAGCTTTCACATAATTGAATCGTTCGTCATGCCCGGGCTGGACCCGTGCGCCCCACGTTCATTCGCGCAACAGCGTAGACGTGGATGGTCGGGTCAGGCCCGGCCATGACGATGTGGAAACTCCGAGTCCAAATCTGCTGCGTCAAAACGACGTGCCGGCCCGCCTCGGCTTGGCCTCTTCCAGCTCGGTCTCGCGCGGCACCGGTGAAATACGGAGCGCGGTGATGCGGTTGCGCTCGCGGCGGAGGACACGGAAGCGGAAGCCGTGGAAGGTGAAGCTCTGGCCGCGGTCGGGGATCGATCGCGCCTCGTGAATGACGAGGCCGGCGACCGTCGTTGCCTCTTCATCGGGCAGATGCCAGTCGAGCGCGCGGTTGAGATCGCGAATCGGGACCGAGCCGTCGACCACGACAGAGCCATCGGGCTGGCGGCGCACGCCTGCGACCACGACATCGTGCTCGTCGGAGATATCGCCGACGATCTCCTCCAAGATGTCTTCGAGCGTCACGAGGCCCTCGACCTCGCCGTACTCGTCCACGACCAGCGCGAAATGCGTCTTGCGGCGTCGGAACGCCTTGAGCTGTTGGGAGATCGGCCGCATCTCCGGCACGAACCAGGGCGGCAGCATGATGGTGGTGACGTCGATGCGCGACGTGTCGCCCTCCGACGCGCGGATGGCCCGCAGCAGATCCTTGGCGTGCAGAATGCCGATGATGTTCTCCGACTTCTCGCGCCACAGCGGAATGCGTGTGTACTCGGTAGCCAGCACCTCCCGCACCAGCTCTTCCGGCGGCAGGTCGGCATTGATCATCACCATGGCGGTGCGGTGAACCATCACGTCGGACACGGTCAGCTCGCCGAGGCGGAAGACGTTGTGAATATACTCGGCCTCACCGCTCTCGATCTTGCCGTGCACGGCCGATTCCTCAACCAGGCCTTCGATCTCCGAATCCGTCAGGATCTCGTGCTGCGAAAACTCCTGGACTCCGATCAGACGCAGGATCGCGCCCGAGGCCGTGTTGAGGCACCAGCTCAGCGGATAGAACACAAGATAGGACACATGAAGCGGATACGCGATCCACTGCGACACCGGCATCGGCTCCCTGATCGCAAGCGTCTTCGGTACCTGCTCGCCGATGATGATGTGCAGCGAAGAGAAAACCAGGAAACCCGCCACGAACGAGGTGAAGTGCAGCGTGGCTTCCGACAGTCCGAGCGGGCTGAGGACCGGGCTCAGCAGCGCAGACACGGTCGGCTCGCCGATCCAGCCGAGCCCGAGGGAGGCCATGGTGATGCCGAGCTGGCAGCAGGCGAGATAGGATTCGATGTTTCCCATCATGGCCTGCAGCAGGTGCGCGCCGAAGCGGTTCTGCTCGACCATGGCCTTGACGCGGAAGCCGCGGCTCTTCACGAGCGCGAACTCCGCCGCCACGTAAAACGCGTTGGCGGCGAGCAAGAGGACCGCAAGCAGCAGATTGATCGAGATCGAACTCATGTTTGCCTCGCGACCGCCGTGACCGTCCGCCCTTCCGTGTGGGCGGCATGTCCGGACGATCCCGCCATCATTGCGACAGCTTCGATTTCAGGAAATCCCGCACCAGCGCCGGCTCGACGTCCTTCGCGATCACCGCGCGTCCCACCGCTTCGAGCAGGATGAAGGTGAGCTTGCCGCGCTTGACCTTCTTGTCCTGCGCCATCAGACCCATCAGCGCGTCGGCATCGGCGAGTCCTTCCTGCGCGAAGCCCGCGATGTCCTGCAAGCGCGTCGGCAGCCCCGCCTCGATCAGATGACGCTCGACCCGCGCTGCGTCGGCTTCGCCGATCATGCCGAGCTTCGCCGAGAACTGTGCCGCCAGCGTCATGCCGATCGCGACACCCTCGCCGTGGAACAGGCGATCGGAGAAGCCGGTCGCAGCCTCCAGGGCATGACCGAAAGTGTGGCCCAGATTGAGCAGCGCGCGTTCGCCGGTCTCGCGCTCGTCGCGCGCGACGATCCCCGCCTTGGCACGGCACGAGGTCGCGATGGCGTGCTCGCGGGCCGCGCCGCCCTTGACGATGTCGGAATGGTTCTTCTCCAGCCAGGTGAAGAAGGCCTCGTCGCCCAGCACGCCATACTTGGCGACCTCGGCGTAGCCAGCCCGGAATTGGCGCGGCGACAGCGTGTCGAGCACGGCGGTGTCGGCAATGACCAGCACCGGCTGGTGGAAGGCCCCGAGCAGGTTCTTGCCCTGCGGCGAGTTGATGCCGGTCTTGCCGCCGACGGATGAATCGACTTGCGCCAGCAGGGAGGTCGGCACCTGCACGAAATCGACGCCGCGGCGCAGGATCGCGGCCGCAAAGCCGGCGAGATCGCCGACCACTCCGCCGCCGAGCGCGATGACGAGATCATTGCGCTCGATCTTCGCGGCGATCAGGGCCTCGCTGACCTTCTCGAGGCCGGCGTAGGTCTTGGAGATTTCGCCTTCCTCGACCACGATGCGTGAGGTCGGAATTCCGCTGGCGGCGAGCGAAGCTTCGGTCGGCTCGAGCCAGTGCTTCGCAACGGTGCGATCCGTCACGATCGCGGTGCGGGCACCGGGGCGCAGGCGCGCGAGCCGTTCGCCGACCGAGGCCAGCACGCCGCGGCCGATGACGATGTCATAGGCGCGATCGCCGAGCGCGACGTCCACCTTGACTGGATCGGAATGTTTCAATGGCGCAGTCATCTTAACGCACTCGCAACGTCGGCAGGTGGTTGGGCGGCGTGTCCGCCGCAGAGGCGGGCGTGCAGCGCCTCGATGCATTCCTCGACGATCTTGTCGTGGGGCACGTCGCGCGAGGCGATGGTGAGGTCGGCATCGGCATAGACCGGCTCGCGCTCGGCGAGGAGGCGGGCCACGGTTCCTTCGGGGTCGGCGGTCTGGAGCAGCGGACGGTCGGCACGGCGGCGCACGCGGCGCATGATGACGTCGTGGTCCGCCCTCAGCCAGATCGAGATCGCTTTCGCCGCGATGCGCGTGCGCGTCTCCTCCCGCATGAACGCGCCGCCGCCGGTCGCCAGCACCACGGGTCCGCTCTCGAGCAGGCGCGCGATCACCCTCGCCTCGCCGTCGCGGAAATGCGGCTCGCCGTGGTGCTCGAAGATTTCCGGTATGGTCATGCCGGCTGCCGCCTCGATCTCGGTGTCGGCATCGACGAAGGGCAGCTTGAGGCGGGTCGCCAGGCGGCGGCCGATGGTGGATTTGCCCACCCCCATCATGCCGACGAGCACGATCGAGCGCGCACCGAGCGCCGACAGGATGTCGGCCTCGGGCGAAGCAGGAAGCGGCAACGCGGCGTCGGACATGTCTCGCTCGATCGGATCTCGCTCGATCTACCGCCAAAGGCAGCAGGCTTCGGCCACCTATACGACCCCACAGGGGCCCTCGCCAGAGGACTCTTGCCATGAAAGGACGAACATGTTGGATGATTTCATTGATTAATTTGCCCGTCCGGCCCCGTCCCCGAGATCTCGCCGATGCCCAGCCTGTTCCGCTTCCTGACGGTCGTCGCCGTGATCGCAGGCATCGTCTACGCCGCGGTTTTCGCGTTGGCGAATTTCGTCAGTCCCAAGTCGCGGGAGATGATCGTGACGATCCCGCCGGATAAGTTTCTCAAGAAATAGGAGCTAGCCTCCGGGGCATGCGCACCAAGCCCTCAGACACCAAGCTCATCGGCCTGTTCCTCGACATGCTCGCCGCGGAACAAGGTGCCGGGCCCAACACGCTCGATGCCTATCGCCGCGACCTCGCCGATTTCTCGGAGTTCCTGGGCCGCGCCGGCCACAATTTTGCGGATGCGGAGACGCAAACGCTGCGCGACTATCTTGCCGACCTCGACGCCCGCGGCTTCAAATCCACCAGCGTCGCACGTCGGCTGTCGGCGATGCGGCATCTCTATCGCTTCCTGCTGAACGAGCGCATCCGGACCGACGATCCCGCCGCGATCCTGTCCGGCCCCAAGCGCGGCCGCGGACTGCCAAAGGTGCTGTCGATCGCAGACGTCGATCGCATGCTTCGCCGCGCCAAGGAATTGAGCGAGGCGCAAGACGCCTCTCCATCGAAACGGCTGCGGAGCTTGCGGCTCTATTGCCTGCTCGAGGTGCTCTATGCCACGGGCCTGCGCGTCTCCGAGCTGGTGGCGCTGCCGCGCTCGGCGGCCAAGCGTGATGCACGCATGATCGTGGTGCGCGGCAAGGGCAACAAGGAGCGGCTGGTGCCGCTGAACGAGGCCTCGCGCCAGGCGATGGCCGATTATCTCGCCGCAACGGAAGCCGCCAAGGGCGACAAGAAGAACAGCGTGGCCGCCTCGAAATGGCTATTCCCGTCCTTCGGCGAAAGCGGGCATCTGACGCGGCAGCATTTTGCCCGCGACCTCAAGGAGCTCGCGGTCGCATCCGGCCTGCAGGCCCGGCTGGTGTCTCCGCACGTGCTGCGCCACGCCTTTGCGAGCCATCTGCTGCACAACGGCGCGGACCTGCGCATCGTGCAGACCCTGCTCGGCCACACCGACATCTCCACGACCCAGATCTACACCCATGTGGTCGAGGAACGGCTGAAGAGCCTCGTGCGCGACCTGCACCCGCTGGCGGAGAAGTGAGTTTTCCGTAGCCCGGATGGAGCGCAGCGAAATCCGGGATTCTCACCTCGCGGGTAGACCCCCGGGTTGCGCTGCGCTTCATCCGGGCCAGGGGCGACCCATGAAACCGCCTTGACTTCGGCCACTTCTCCGCAGAAAGAGCCGGGGCCTTTCGACTGATTGGCGGGCTCGCTCGCAGCGCACAGGTCAACCCATTGAAGAAGCTACACTTCTTTCCGACGATCTAAATCCGCTTCGCCGCCTCGCCCCGTCCTCCCTATATTGAGTTGATGCAAGACCAGATGCGCAGCTATCTCGACTTTGAAAAGCCCGTTGCCGAGCTCGATTCCAAGCTCGACGAGCTGCGGGCCATGGCAGCCTCCGGCACCGACATTGCCGAGGAAGTCTCGCGCATCGAGGACAAGGCGGCGCAGGCGCTGGCCGACCTCTATCAGAACCTGACGCCCTGGCAGAAGACGCTGGTGGCGCGGCATCCGCAGCGCCCGCATTTCAACGACTTCATCAAGGGCCTGATCACCGAATTCACCCCGCTCGCCGGCGACCGCAAGTTCGGCGAGGACGAGGCGCTGGTCGCCGGCTTCGGCCGTTTCCGTGGCGAGCCGATCTGCGTGATGGGCCAGGAAAAGGGCGATTCCACCGAGAGCCGCATCCGGCACAATTTCGGCATGGCCCGGCCGGAAGGCTATCGCAAATGCGTGCGGCTGATGGAGATGGCCGAGCGGTTCGGCCTGCCCGTGCTGTCGCTCGCCGATTCCGCGGGCGCCTATCCCGGCATCGGCGCCGAGGAGCGCGGCCAGGCCGAGGCGATCGCGCGCTCGACCGATGCGTGCCTGGCACTGACCGTGCCGAACGTTGCCATCATCACCGGCGAGGGCATGTCGGGCGGCGCCATCGCCATCACCACCGCCAACAAGGTGCTGATGCTGGAGCACGCCATCTACAGCGTGATCTCCCCCGAGGCCGCCTCCTCCATCCTCTGGCGCGACGGCACCAAGGCGCAGGAAGCCGCCAACAACATGAAGATCACCGCCCAGGACATGCTCCGCTTCGGGGTGATCGACGCCATCCTGAAGGAGCCGGTCGGCGGCGCCCACCGCGACCCCGCCGCCATGATCGCCACCACGGGCGATGCGATCGCCAAGGCCTTCGACGAGCTGCGCGGGCTTGATGGCGAGGCCATCCGCAAGCAGCGGCGGCAGAAATTCCTGGATATCGGCCGGAAACTGGGCTGATTTGGCATTGGGCCGTCATTCCGGGCGTCCAAAGGGCGAACCCGGAATGTCGGGCCGCGCCCGGTAACCCCGCATTAACCCTTTTTTTGCCCAAATCGGCGATCTGAGTGGTGATGGGCCCGAAAAGCCCAAGTCCGGCCCAAAGTCGCGTCCATTCAGTCTTCGTTGACCATGCCACTGGGCCAACGCCCTCGTGATCCCCGCTCGGGTTGCGACCACATGACCCAGAGGTTAGAATTTTAATCAATGGCTTCAGGGCATAAGCGCTGGAGCGTGGTCTGAAAAACCCGTCCCAGGCGGGCCCGGTCATCCGGTCGGATCGTGCTCCAAACGATTGGGGTTTGCGCTCGCTGCCCGGCACGGTGTGGGGTCGATCTTGATTTCTCGTTCGCTTGCTCGCGCGCTCTTGGCTTCGGTTGCGCTGATGACGGCCGGCGTCCTGCTCTCCGGCTGCAACACCGACCAGGTCTCGCTCGCGACCAACGCCAAGGCCAACCAGCCGGTGCCGCCGAAGCTGATCGCCGCGATGGCCGAGAAGGACATGGACCTGCAATCGCCGATCCTGGTCCGGCTGTTCAAGCAGGAGGCCGAGCTCGAGATCTGGAAGCAGACGCGGAGCGGCCAGTTCGCCCTGCTCAAGACCTATCCGATCTGCCGCTGGTCGGGCGACCTCGGACCGAAGGTGCGCGAAGGCGACCGGCAGGCGCCGGAGGGATTCTACTCGATCAATCCGAGCCAGATGAATCCGCAATCGGCCTATTACCTGTCGTTCAACACGGGTTACCCGAACGCGTTCGACAAGGCGCTGGGGCGCACCGGCTCGCAGCTGATGGTGCATGGCGATTGCTCCTCGCGCGGCTGCTACGCGATGACCGACGAGCAGATCGCGGAGATCTATTCGCTGGGGCGCGAATCCTTCTTCGGCGGCCAGAAGGCATTCCAGCTGCAGGCCTATCCGTTCAAGATGACGCCGGTGAACATGGCCAGGCACCGGAACAACCCGAACATGCCGTTCTGGAAGATGATCAAGGAAGGCTATGATCATTTCGAGGTGACGCGGCAGGAGCCGAAGGTCGATTTCTGCGAGAAGAAATACGTCTTCGATGCGGCAAAGCCTGCGGACGCCAAGCGTGACCCCGTGTTCGACGCCTCGGCGAAATGCCCGGCCTATGTGATCCCCGAGGAGATCGCCAGCGCTGTCCGCCAGAAGCAGGCGAAGGACGAGGCCGAATACGCAAGGCTTGTCGCCAAGGGCACGCCCGTGGCGCGCCTGAACACCGGCATCGACGGCGGCATGAACAAGGTGTTCGCCGCGAAGATTCCGGAAGGCTCGACCGGCCTGTCCGAGAGCGCCGAAGGCACCACGCTGCAGATGCTGGCGATGGCGAAGGCGCCCGGCACGATCCCCAGCCACGTCAATCCGCCCAAGCCGAATCTCGACGCCGTGGCATCCGCGCCTGCATCGCAGGAAGAGCCGGTCCTCGCGGTGAACGCGCCCGCCAGCACCCGCGTTGCCAATGCTGCCGTGGCGGAGAAATCCAAAGAGAAATCACAAGGCGGCGGCTTCTTCTCCAACCTCGGCCGCAAGATGGGCATCGGCTCGTCGGAGACGACGGCGACCACGCCGCCGGCGCAAACCACCGCCTCGGTCGCTCCGGCCAACACGACGCCGAATCCGCCAACCGCGGCGTCGCGGCTCAAAGCCGCCGTGACACGGTTCGTGCCCGGGCACGACAAGTCCAAGGATGCCGCGAAGGAGGCGCCGAAGCCGATCGTTGCGGCCAAGCCCGCCGAGCCGGCGAAGCCCGACACGCGTCTCGCCCAGACGCGCCCCGCGCTGAAGCCGTCGGTGAGCGATGGCGCGAGTGAAGCGACACAGATCATGGGCGCCGCTCCGGTGGTGCAGTCGAACTCGTTCGAGAGCCGCTTTGGGGCGGTGAGGTAGCGGGCGACTTTCGGTTTCGCTCCACACTCGCACTGTCATCGCCCGCGAAGGCGGGCGATGAATCTTCCAGAGACGCTTGTGGTTGAACCGAGAAGCCGCAGCGTAATGGGTGCCCCGCCATCGGCGGCATGACAGTCGAAGCGGGCCGCGAGCACAGCGCTCACTCACGAACAACTGGCGCCTACGGCGCCAGATAGCGCATCAGCTCCGGATTGCTTCTCACCTCGCCCGCCTCGCCTTGCAGCGCGACCCGGCCGCGGTCGAGCACGTAGGCGTAGTCCGCGACGCGCAGCGCCAGGTCGAGGTGCTGCTCGACGATGATGACGGCGATCTCCTTGGCGAGATCGATCAGGCGTTCGGTAATCTCCTCGATGACGCCGATCCAGACGCCTTCGGTCGGCTCGTCCAGCAGCAACAGCTTGGGATCGCCCAGCATGGCGCGGCCGATGGCGAGCATCTTGCGCTCGCCGCCCGAGAGCGTGCCGGCAGGCTGGTCGAGGCGCTGGCCGAGCTTGGGGAAAATGGTCAGCACTCGGTCGACGGCAGAGGCATCCTTGCGCGCGAGCGAGCCGACGGCGAGATTGTCGCGCACCGACAGGCGCGCGAACACCGAATGCTCCTGCGGCACGTAGCCGATGCCGGCGCGCACGCGCTCCTGGGTGGCGCGGCGGCTGATGTCGCGGCCGTCGAAGGCGACCTCGCCCTTCCACGCCGGCAATTCGCCGACGATGGTCTTCATCAGCGTGGTCTTGCCGGCGCCGTTGCGCCCGAGCACGGCGACGCCGCCGCGCCAGGGAATGCCGAGGTTGACGTCGAACAGGACCTGGCTGCGGCCGTAGCCGGCGTCGAGATGCTTGATGTCCAAAAATTCAGGCACGGCGCAGATAGATCTCCTGGACGGACTTGTTGGCCTGGATCTCGGACACCGTGCCGGATGCCAGCACCTTGCCCTGGTCGAGCACGGTCAGCCGATCACAGATGTCGCGGATGAAATCGAGGTCGTGCTCGACGATGACGAGCGAGCAATGCTGCTTGATCGGCTGCAGCAATTCGCCGGTGACGCGGCGCTCCTCCAGGCTCATGCCGCCGGTCGGCTCGTCGAGCAGCAGAAGCTTCGGCTTGCCTGCCAGCGCCATCGCGATCTCCAGCCATTGCTGCTGGCCGTGCGACAACGCCGCCGCCGCCTCGAAGGCGCGGTCGGCGAGCCGGAACTGGGTCAGCATGGTCATGACCTGGTCGTGCAGGAGCCCGCGCGTGCGCGAGAACACGAGATCGAGCAGCGAGCACTGCGCCTGCAGCGCGAGCAGGATGTTGTCGTAGAGCGTCAGCGACGGCAGCACGGAGGTGATCTGGAATTTCAGGCTCATGCCGGCGCGGGCGCGCTCGGTCGGCGTGAACTCGGTAATGTCGGTGTTGACGAACGACACCTTGCCCTGCGTCGGCACCTCGGCGCCGGCGATGCACTTCATCAGCGTGCTCTTGCCGGAGCCGTTCGGGCCGATCAGGCCGTGGAATTCGTTCTCGCCGACGGTGAGCGAGGCGCCATCGAGCGCGGTCAGCTTGCCGAAGACTTTCTTGACGCCGGCGGCTTCAAGGAGCGGCATTGCGCTTCTCCTTCGGCTTGGCGCCAAAGCTGCCGACGCGCTCGCGCTCGCCGAGCACGAAGCTGATCAGGCCGAGCGGGCGAAACAGGATCACGAGCAGCAGCAGCAGACCGAGGATGATCGGCCAGATGTCGCGGTAATTGTCCGAGAGCCAGAAGCTGACGCCCTCGACGATGATGGCACCGATCACCGCACCAATCAGCGTGCCGGAGCCGCCAAACAGAACGTAGAGCACGACCTGGGTCGAGACCACGACGCCGACCATGTTGGGCCAGACAAAGCCTTCGTGAAAGGCATAGAGGCTGCCGGCGAGACCGGCGACGGCCCCGCCGATGGTGAAGATGATCGCTTTCAGATGCTGCGCCTTGTAGCCGAAGAAGGCGATGCGCTGCTCGTTCTCGCGCAGGCCGGCGAGCGCAAGACCGAATTGCGAGCGCACCAGGAAACGGCACAGCAGATAGACCACGACGAGGATGCCGAGCACCAGATAGTAGAAGGCGGGGCCCTCGGTGAAATCATAGCTGCCGAGCGACATCGGTGCGATCGAGGGGATGCCGTTCTGGCCGCCGAGATAGTACCAGCCGCGCGCGAGGCGATCGGCGGCGTAGGAGCCGGTCAATGTGCCGAGCGAGACGAAGATGACGCTGGAGGGATGCCGTCCCAGCAGCAGGAAGCCGCCGAGCAGTAGCGCGAAGGTCAGGCCGATCAGCGTGCCCGCCGGCAGCACCACAAGGATGTTGGTGACGTTGAGGTCACGCGCGAGCAGCGCCACGCCGTAGCCGGCCGAGCCGAAGAACAGGGCCTGGCCGAAGCTCATGATGCCGGCATAGCCCCAGACCAGGTCGAACGACAATGCGAACAGTGCCAGGATGATGACGCGCGTCGCGAACACCGTGAGATAGTCCTGCAGCACCAGCGGCGCGAGCAGCGCCGCGACGAGCACGACGCCCTCGACGATAGGCAGGACTTTTCGTGTGGTCGGTCGCTCGGCCGGCACGCCTTCTGCCACCGAAACATCCGCCTCATCCGCGACGGCGGCGTGGATCGCTTGCTTGGCTGCACCCATGGACTTCAGCATTCCGAGTTAAAGCACCTTGCGGCGGGCACTGCACCTCTCCCCCCCCGGGGGGAGAGGTGACGAGCGGCGCGCGTCAGCATTCCTTGGGATCGACGAGGCCGCTGCTGCGCGCAACGATCTCGTAGTTTCCGCCCTTGGCGACCGCGGTGTACATCTTCATCTTGCAGTGCCGCTTGCCCGGAACCATCTCGGCGGGTCCGCCGGGACCCTCGGCGATCTTGGCGTGATCGAGCGCGGCCGCGACCGATTCGCGGTCGATCTTGCCGGCTTCCTTGACCGCAGCTTCCCACAGCTTGAGACCGCGATAGGTGCCGGTGGCGGCACTGCCGGCAGCGAAGAGGAAGTTGCCGGGGAAGTCCTTCTCGTAAGCAGCCTGGATCTTGGCGTCGAACGGGTTCTCCTTGGTCAGCACCTTGAAGTAATCGAGACAGCTGGCGAGGCCTTCGATCTCGGCGGCCTGGTTGATGTTGAGCGTGTTCTCGTCATAGTAGACGCAGGCGAGCCGCCCGCCGTTCTTGAGGAAGCCGGCCTCATAGAGCTGCTTGAAGAACGGGCCGACGCCGGGCGGGATGACGGTGTTGAAGACCACGTCCACCTTGTTGGAGATGATGCGGTTGACGGTCGATGAGAAATCGACCTGGTCGAGCGGATAATATTCTTCGAACACGACCTCGCCGCCGTTTGATTCGATCACCTTGCGCGCGTAAACGTTGAGCGTGTGCGGCCAGACGTAGTTGGCGCTCGGCAGCGCGAACTTCTTGCCGCCATTCTTGATCAGCCAGGGGATGAACTCGTCGCATTGCTGCGCCGGGGTCGGGCCGGTGCAGAACAGATAGGGCGTGCACTCCTTGCCCTCGTAGAGCTGCGGGTAGATGTAGAGCGTCTTGCCGCGCGCCACGATCGGGTCCTTGATCGCGTTGCGCATCGACGAGGTGATGCCGCCCAGCACCATGTCGACCTTGTCGCGCTGAATCAGCTTGCGCACGTTGCCGACCGCGACGGATTCGTTGGAGGCGGTATCCTCGATGTAGAGCTCGAGCGGACGGCCGAGCAGGCCGCCGGCGGCGTTGATCTCCTTGATCACCATCTTGGCGACGTTGGCGTCGGCGTTGCCGGCATAGGCGATCGGACCAGTGAGATCGGTGGCGATGCCGACCTTGATCGGGCCCTCGGCCGCGTTGGCCCAGGGGGCCGGGATCACCCAGCTGCCGACGCCGGTTGCGACGGCTCCGGAAGCAAATGCGAAATTGGAAAGAAAGCGACGTCGCGTGAGCTGCGTACGATCGAACATGTGATTAAACCCCTTTTCCAGCGATGAGGCCCTGCGGGCGGAATTTGATGAAGACGATGGCGAGGACGAAGACGAGGACGTCGGCGACGACGGGCGCCATCACCCAGGGCAGCGCGGCGCTGAGCGTGCCGATGACGCCGGCACCGGCAACCGGTCCGATGAACGAGCCGACACCACCGACCATGACCGCGACGAAGCCCTGGATCAGGAAGCGCAGGCCGAGATCGGCGAACAGGCTGAACACCGGCACGATCAGCGCGCCGGCAAGGCCGGCAAGCGCCGCACCGAAGGCGAAGGTCGCGCCGTAGATCAATGGCGTTGAGATGCCGGAGGCACGTGCCAGCGACGGATTCTCCAGCGTCGCCCGCACGCGCAGGCCAAAGCTCGTGCGCGACAGCAGCAGATAGCAGGCGCCCATCACCAGGAGCGTGATGACGATGATGGTGAAGCGCCAGGCCGAGATGTGCATGGCGCCGATATCGATCGAGCCGCCGATCGGCTCCGGCACGGTGAGATAGAAGCCGCCGATCAGGCCGCGCACGGATTCGCGGATGATCAGGCCGAGCGCATAGGTGCCGAGCATGGCGACGATCGGCGCGGCATAGAATCGTCGGATGATCAGCGCCTCCAGCACGAAGCCGAGCGCGCCGACCACGAAGGGCGCTGCGACCATGCCGGCCCAGATGGGCAGGCCCTTGGCATAGGCGAGGTATGTGATGTAGGCCCCTAGCAGGACGAACTCGCCCTGCGCGAAGTTGAAGATGCCCATCATGCTGGCGATGATCCCGAGCCCTAGCACGATCAGGACGATGATCGCGCCGAAGCTCAGGATCTCGAACGCCGCAACGAACGCGTTAGCCATGCGCTGCTGTTCCGCCCGTCTGGATTGATGCTCCGCTCACATCTTCTTCCAGTCGCCGATCTGCTCGAAGGCGTGAGCGGCGCGGTAGATGGTGGACTCCTCGAACATGCGTCCGACCAGCATCAGGCCGACCGGCAGACCGTCGACCATTCCGCATGGCAGCGACATTGCCGGATGATGCGTGATGTCGAACGGCGCGGTGTTGGAGATCATCTCCAGCGCGCGCGCAACGTATTCCTCGCGACTGGCATTCGGCTCCGGCAGCTTGGTGGCCTTCATCGGCGTCGTCGGCAGCAGAAGCAGATCGTAGTCCTTGAACGCCTTGTCGTAAGCCGCCGTCAGCCGGCGCGAGATGTTGAGGGCCTTGCCGTAGAAGCGGGGACCGAAATTGTTGTTGATGTAGGTGCCGAGCAGCATGAACAACTTGGTCGTCTCGGACAGCGAGTCCGCCTGCCGGCGCCAGCCACGATGAAAATCCATCAGCGAGGTCGAATACAGATCGCCGCGGCTGAGACCGTAGCCGTCGCCGAACATCATGGTCTGGGTCAGGCCCTCGGTGCCGATCGGGGTCCAGATCGCGCCGCCCAACAGGTGCATCGGGATCGAGATGGTCTCCACGGTGGCGCCCAGATCCTTGAAGCGCTTTGCGGCCTCGCGGACGCTTTCGTTCACCGCGGCCTCTGCCGTCGGCTGCTCGAAGCCCTCCTTGAGGATGCCGATCTTCATTCCCTTGACGCCCTGGCCGAGCGCCTTGGTGTACTCCTCGACCTTCGGCGCCTTGATGCGCGGATCGTAGCCGTCGTCGCCGGCGAGCACTTCAAGCAGCAGCGCGTTGTCTTCGACCGTTGCGGTCATCGGGCCGGTATGGTCGACGTAGATCTCGATCGGCATGATCCCGGTATAGGGCACGAGGCCCCAGGTCGGCTTCATGCCGTAGATGCCGCAGAACGAGGAGGGCATGCGGATCGAGCCGCCCTGATCGCCGCCGATCGCCATGTCGACCTCGCCGAGCGCAACGACGACACCCGAGCCCGACGACGAGCCGCCGGCCGAATAGCCCATCTTGTGCGGATTGTGCACGGGTCCGTAGGAGCCGGTGTGGCTGCCGCCGGAGAGGCAGAAGTGCTCGCAATGGACCTTGCCCTTGATCTCGGCGCCGGCATCCAGCATGCGCGTGACGATGGTGGCGTCGAAATCGGGCACATAGCCTTCCAGCGTCGACGAGCCATTGGTCATGGGCACGCCGGCCAGCATGATGTTGTCCTTGAGCGCCACGGTCTTGCCCTTGAGCTTGCCGCTGGCCGCACCCTTCACGGTCGACTTGCGATACCAGGCATTGCGCGGATTCTCTTCAGCCGAAGGCCGATAGCCCGGCGTGCGCGGATATTTCACCTCCGGCAGCTCGTCCGGCATCGTGGCAACGAGGTTGTAGGCTTCGATCGAGCCTTGCATCAGGCCGCGGAACGAGGCGACGTCATCATCGGTGAGCGAAAGGCCGCATTGCTCGGCGACACTGCGAAGTTGGGCTGGCGTGGGAAGGGCAACTGTCACGACGCTCTCCTTGAAGGCTTCTTGATCCCTGGCGTTGGTCGGAAGCCACATCTGCTCGCGCCTGCATGGCGCGGCCCGATCGGCTTCGCGTCGTTACTAGAGACGGAAATATTTTCCTTTTCAAGTATTATTTCGCGAAGGCCGCTGCGACGGATCAGCAGCCGCCTCTCAGAGCGCCTTGATGATCTTGAAGTCGAGACCGTCGGCCTCAGCGAGATACATCGGCATCTCGGCACGGCCATCGCGAAGAGTTACAGGACCACGGCCGGCCGAGTAGACGGTGTTGCGCGCGGCCTTCAGCAGCGGCCGAAACGCCAGCGAGCCGGCGCGATTGGCAACGGATTCGAGGAAGCGCAGCCCCTCATAGTTCGACTGACCGACGGAGCCGACCGGCGGCGCGTTGGCGCCGAACATGGCCTGGTAGCCGCCGAGAAACTCGTCGTTGGCGCGCGAGGCCATGCAGTTGAAGTAGCCGGACGCACAGAACAGATTCTCGGTGTTGTCGGCGCCGATGCCGAGCAGCACCGTCTCGTCCATCGCGCCCGCAAGCCGCAGCGTCGACGTCGCCAGGCCCGCTTCCGCGAAGGCGCGGTTGAAGGTGATGCTGTCGGTGCCTATCAGCGAGATCAGCACCACGTCGGGTCTTGCCGCACGGATGCGGGCCAGATGCGGCTCGTGATTGTCCTCGCCGACGGGCACGAACTCCTCGCCGACGACCTGGCCGCCCGCCTCCTTGATGTAGCGCTTGACCGCGCGATGCGATTGCCATGGCCAGACGTAGTCGCTGCCGATCAGATACCAGCGCGCCGCCTTCTTGACCTCGGCGAGCCAGTGGATCGACGGCCGGCTCTGCCACCGCGGCGTTTCGCCAATCGCCATGACGCCGGGCGTGCGCTCGCCGCCTTCGTAGACGGGCGTATAGATGTAGGGGATGCGGTTGCCGGTGACCTTGCGCAGCGCGACGCGGACCGCGCTGATGTGCGAGCCCATGATCAGGTCGACTTCATCGAAGGCGATCGCGTGCTCGGCCCGCCGCACCACGTCTTCGATCGGGCCGCCGGAATCGTAGATCGTGAGCTCGAGCTCGCGGCCCAGAATGCCGCCGCGCTTGTTGATCTCGGCTACCGCCAACATTGCGCTGTTGGTGGAGGTCGGCCCCCAGATTCCGGGCGAGCCGGTGAAAGTGAGGAAATTGCCGATGCGCAGCTTGTTGCGCGCGCCGCGGCGCTTCATGACCTGCGCGTCGAATGGCGACAGGTCGACATCCGCCGCCGGTGACGACAAATTCCTGAACAGCAATGACGGCGGCAACGCCGGACCGCCGTGAGCCGGGAAATTTACCGTCGCGCGCACGCCAACTCCTGCCTGGTACCAGACCTGAAAGCACATTCTTCGGGCGGCCGCGGCTTCCGCCCGTTTGTTGGGCAATGATCCTATTTTGGAAATATTGAATATTCAAGAATTGAAGTGCATATAGATGCAGCATCGATTGCAAGACATTCACTCATTTGGGTCAAGACGAAGTCTTAGCCGTGGCAAAACCGTCGAAAGAAAACACCCCGATCACCGAACATCTCGCCTACCTGCTCGCGCAAGCCAACCGGGAGATCAACCGGCAGCTCGAATTGCGGTTGAGCAAGGAGGGCGTGCCGGTCGAGCAATGGCGCATCCTGAAAGTGCTGTCGGATGGCAACGGCCATTCGATGGGCGAACTCGCGGATGCCGTGCTGCTCAACCATCCGACCCTGACGAAGATGATCGACCGCATGGTCTCCGACACGCTGGTCTATCGCGTGCAGGATCCCAACGATCGCCGCAAGGTGCTGATGTTCATCTCCGATCGCGGCAAGGTGCTCTGCAGGAAGCTCAACTCGCTCGCGGTGGACCAGGAGGAGCACATCCTGGAGAGCTATGGCGACAAGTCGACGAGCGAGCTCAAGCGGCTGCTGGAGAGCCTGATCGACAGTTCGAATTAGGCTTCGTGAGCTCGAGCGTGGCGCCTTGCGAGGCGGACACACTCACCTGCCGCTCTGTGCAGGGGAGAGTCACGCATCTCAATGTACGGAGCGAGTCCTTTCCGCCCAGCAAGTATGGCAACCCCGAGCAGGTGGAAGTTCTGCCGCTCGCAGCGATACATTTCAACTCCAACGCAACCAGCTGAAGGTGAGATTCAAGGTGCAGGGTTGCGACCGAGGAGCGGGGGAGTCTGGATTGTCATCCCAATGTACTCGCTGGTGGAACTTGTATCACCGCTCCCGCGGTCCCCTGAGCGGATAGGGCTGATCGAACGGCGCAACTAGGCGGCTTCTTCAACCGACTTCGTCGTGCAGCGTTGCCTTCTTATTCAGCGCTTAGGGCTCGCCCGGGAGCCATGTGGAGAACGAGCAGGCCGCGCTTGATTGCATCACCGCCAGCACGAGAGGGCATAGCGTTGGCCGTTCCAGGTCGTCCAGCCCACGGCCTTGTTGCTCACCGGTTTGGCCAGGTACCATTTATTGCCATCAGCGTGGTGGAAGTACACGCCGCCCTGCGTTCCGCTGCGTGGATTTGTCAACTTCACCCATCGCGAGCCATTATCCGAGAAGCTGCCCGACCAGCGTACTCCCGAGCTGCTCGTGCAAGTGCCGCCGTTGCAGGTGGTCTGACTGTCATCAACTGCAACCCATTTCATCCGGGCCGACCGGCCGTCTATGTTGCACGACCATGTTCCGCCCCACCATCCGACCACCTGGCTCGCAGGGGCAGAACCGCAGGCTAAGAAACTGAGGGCAAGAGCACAGAAGGCAGTCGGCAGCGCGCGTTTGGACATTGTCTGGTTTCCAATTTTCTGGACCGCGTATTGTGATTCCATCACAACACAGATTGAGCTCTGTTGAGGTGATTCAGATCACAAAGAGCAGCGGCGAAGATTGGATGGCCTACCCGACGGCGTTCTCCGGGAGAACGTCTCGCGGTTTGAGCATAGGCTTTCCTGGTGTCGAAAGCCCTTCAGCTGCGCAGCCGGACCGACGACGGTCGCCGGCAGTCTGCGGACGCAGCAGCATCGGAAATACATCGGAAGCATTCAACGCATGGCGAACTCGCGGGCCAAACAGCAACGCGAGTTCGCCAGGTCTTGCGATCACCGATCAGGCATACCGCCCGTGGCAGTGCTTGTACTTCTTGCCTGAGCCGCACGGGCAATCCTCGTTGCGGCCGACCTTGCCCCAGCTGGCGGGGTTCTTGGGATCGCGCAGCGCGGCGTCGCTGGCCTGGGCGCCGAGCGAAACGCTGGCGAGCGCCATCTCGTCCTCGCCGGTGTTCGGATCGAACTTGTGCGCTTCCATCGGCGGCAGCGCCGGAGCTTCCTGCTCCGGCGGGACGATCTCGACCCGCATCAGCTGCGCCGTGACGGCCTCGCGCAAGTGAGCGCTCATCTCCTGGAAGAGATTGAAGGCTTCCGTCTTGTACTCCTGCAACGGATCGCGCTGGCCGTAACCGCGCAGGCCGATGACCTGGCGCAGATGGTCGAGCATGATCAGGTGCTCGCGCCAGAGATGGTCGAGGGTCTGGAGCAAAATGGTCTTCTCGACGTAGCGCATCACGTCGGGACCCCATTGCGCAACCTTGGCGGCCATGTGCTCGTCGGCCTTGGTCTCGATACGGGAGAGCAGCTCCTCGTCGGCGATGCCCTCTTCCTTGGCCCATTCGTCGACCGGCAGGTCGAGATCGAGCACGCGCTTCAATTCGTCCTTGAGCCCGGCAACATCCCACTGTTCGGCATAGGCATGCTCGGGCACGTGCTTGGCGACGAGATCGTCGATGAAGGCATGGCGCATGTCGGTGACGGTCTCGGCAACGCTCTCGTCCTTCATCAGCTCGATGCGCTGATCGAAGATCACCTTGCGCTGGTCGTTCTGGACGTTGTCGAACTTGAGCAGGTTCTTGCGGATGTCGAAGTTGCGCGCCTCGACCTTCTGCTGCGCCTTCTCCAATGCCTTGTTGATCCAGGGATGGATGATGGCCTCGCCCTCCTGCAGGCCGAGACGCTGGAGCATGCTGTCGAGGCGGTCCGACCCGAAGATGCGCATCAGATCGTCTTCCAGCGACAGGAAGAACTTGGAGCGGCCGGGATCGCCCTGACGGCCGGAACGGCCGCGCAGCTGGTTGTCGATGCGGCGGGATTCGTGGCGCTCGGAGCCGATGATGTAGAGGCCGCCGGGCTTCTTCACGGTCTTGGCCGGCTTGGAGCCCTTCGCCGGCTCGAGCTCGACGGTCTCCTCGGCCTTCAGCACGATCTCGCGGAAATGCGCGATGTCGGCCTTGATCTGCTCGATCTTCCTGGCCTTCTCGGCCTCGTCCTGGATTCCTGCGGTCTCCTGCTGGATGCGCATCTCGAGCGAGCCGCCGAGCTTGATGTCGGTGCCGCGGCCGGCCATGTTGGTCGCAATCGTGATCGCGCCGGGCACGCCGGCTTCAGCGACGATATAGGCTTCCTGCTCGTGGAAGCGTGCGTTCAGCACCGCGAACAGCTTGGCCGGCTTGCCGGCGCGGGCCGCGGCATAGAGCTTGTCGAGCGCGTTCTCCTTGCCGAAATCGATCTGCTTGTAACCGTTCTTCTTGAGAAACTCGGCGAGCACCTCCGATTTCTCGATGGATGCCGTGCCGACCAGCACCGGCTGAAGCCGCGCATTCGCGCGCTCGATCTCGGCGAGGATCGCGCGGTATTTCTCCTGCTGGGTGCGGTAGACCTCATCGTCCTCGTCGAGGCGCGCGACCGGCAGGTTGGTCGGGATCTCCACCACCTCCAGCTTGTAGATGTCGAACAATTCGTCCGCTTCGGTCGCGGCCGTGCCGGTCATGCCGGCGAGCTTCTCGTACATGCGGAAGTAGTTCTGGAAGGTGATCGAGGCCAGCGTCTGGTTCTCGGGCTGAACCTGGACGTGCTCCTTGGCCTCCAGCGCCTGGTGCAGGCCTTCCGAATAGCGGCGGCCCGGCATCATGCGTCCGGTGAACTCGTCGATGATGACGACCTCGTCGTCGCGGACGATGTAGTCCTTGTCGCGCGTGAACAGCGTGTGGGCGCGAAGCGCCTGGTTGATGTGGTGCACGACGGAGACGTTCTCGACGTCGTAGAGCGACTCGCCCTTGAGCTGGCCGGCATCGCGCAGCAGCGTCTCGATCTTCTCCATGCCGCCTTCGGTGAGCGTCACGGTGCGCTGCTTCTCGTCGACGTCGTAGTCGGTCTTGTCGAGCTTGGGCAGGAAGCTGTCGATGGTGTTGTAGAAATCGGATCGGTCGTCGAGCGGACCGGAGATGATCAGCGGCGTGCGTGCTTCGTCGATCAGGATGGAGTCGACCTCGTCGACGATGGCGAAGTAATGCGGCCGCTGGACCATGTCCTCGAGCCGGTACTTCATGTTGTCGCGGAGACAATCGAAGCCGTATTCGTTGTTGGTGCCGTAGGTGATGTCGCAGGCATAGGCCGCCTTGCGCTCGGCGTCATCGAGGCCATGGACGATCACGCCCGTGGTCATGCCGAGGAAGCCGTAGATCTGCCCCATCCAGCCGGAGTCGCGGCGGGCGAGATAGTCGTTGACGGTGACGACGTGGACGCCCTTGCCGGCGAGCGCGTTGAGATAGACCGCGAGCGTTGCCACCAGCGTCTTGCCTTCGCCGGTCTTCATCTCGGCGATGTCGCCCTCGTGCAGCACCATGCCGCCGATCAGCTGGACGTCGAAATGGCGCTGGCCGAGCGTGCGCTTGGCCGCCTCGCGCACGGTGGCGAAGGCAGGCACCAGCAGGTCGTCGAGCGTCTTGCCGTTCGCGAGCTGCTGCTTGAATTCCGCGGTGCGGGCCTTGAGCGCCTCGTCAGAGAGCTTTGACAGCTCGGGCTCCAGCGCGTTGATCGCGTTGACGCGGGACTGATATCCCTTCACCCGCCGGTCGTTGGCGGAGCCGAAAAACTTGCGGGCGAGCGCGCCGATCATGCTTAGTTCCTGTGTTCGCGAATTAACCGCGTTGGCCTAAGAAGTTGTCACCCGCCTGCCTATCAACTCACCGTGACGCCTCGTGGCGTCAGAGCCCGGACTGCGGGGGTCGTCCGCCATATGGGTGGGAATTGGGCAAGTCTGGGTTCAACGGCCAAAAACGCAGCAAAATAAACGCTATCGCCATGGTCGCGACCGGCCAGAGATATGGCCCGGTCAGGGCCTTGTCAACGGCGGGCGCATTGCGGCTAATTCATCATTTTGACAGACTTTTCGCGTTGCCAAGCCCCCCTGAATTGGGCGAGTGTCCGCCCCGCTCGAGCAGCCCCCTGCTTCAACATAAGGATTTTCCATGACCACCTCGTTCCCGGTAACCACCGGCCAGCGCTTTCGCCATGCGTCCGCCCTGGCTGGGAGCCTCGCTCTGGCGCTGTCCCTGCTGGCGTTCGCGGGCCCGCTCCGGGCCGCCGATGATCCGGTGCTGGCGAAGGTCAATGGCGCGGAAATCAAGAAGAGCGACGTCACCATGGCCGAGGAGGAACTCGGGCCGAGCCTCGCCCAGATGGACCCGGCGACCAAGGACGAGAACGTCCTGTCCTTCCTGATCGACATGAAGATCGTCAGCAAGGCTGCCGAAGACAAGAAGATCGCCGACAGCGAGGAGTTCAAGAAGCGCCTGGCATTCGCCCGCAATCGCCTCCTGATGGACAGCCTGCTCGCCAGCGAGGGCAAGGCCGCCACCACGCCGGACGCCATGAAGAAGGTTTACGAGGAGGCCTCCAAGCAGATCAGCGGCGAGCAGGAGGTGCGCGCCCGCCACATCCTGGTCGAGACCGAGGACGAGGCCAAGGCGGTGAAGGCCGAGCTCGAGAAGGGCGCGGATTTCGCCGAGCTCGCCAAGAAGAAGTCCAAGGACCCGGGCTCCGCCGACGGCGGCGACCTCGGCTTCTTTACCAAGGAGCAGATGGTGCCGGAGTTCTCGGCCGTGGCGTTCTCGCTCGAGCCCGGCAAGATCTCCGATCCGGTGAAGTCGCAGTTCGGCTGGCACGTCATCAAGGTCGAGGAAAAGCGCAACCGCAAGGCGCCCGATTTCGAGCAGGTCAAGGCCCAGATCGAGCAGTACGTGACCCGCAAGGCCCAGGCCGAATATGTCGCCAAGCTGCGCACCGAAGCCAAGGTCGAGCGGCTGAACCAGCCGGCGGCGGATGCGTCCAAGGACGCCAAGTCCGATGCGAAGCCGGCGGACACTGCCAAGCCGTCCGACAGCAAGATGGCGCCCCCGGCGAAGAAGTAAGAATTCGCTGTCACTTCGCGGACGCCAATAGTATCTAACGTCGCAATGGCCGGGGAATCCCCCGGCCATCTGCATGTCCAGACCCCACCAAGGCGCCCCGCGATGTCCTCCTCCGTCTCCCCGCTCGCCCCGAAGACCGTCCCCGACATGCCCGTTATCGCGGGCGTCCGTCTTGCGACGGCCGAGGCCGGCATCCGCTACAAGAACCGCACCGACGTGCTGCTGGCGGTGATGGACAAGGGCACGGCGGTCGCCGGCGTCTTCACCAAGTCGAAGTGTCCCTCGGCGCCGGTCGAATGGTGCCGCGCCAAGCTGAAAGGCGGCAAGGCGCGCGCGCTGGTGGTCAACTCCGGCAACGCCAATGCCTTCACCGGCAAGACCGGCCGCGCCTCGACCGCGCTGACCGCGAAGATCGCGGCCAAGGCGGTCGGGTGCAGCGATAGCGAGATCTTCCTGGCCTCGACCGGCGTGATCGGCGAGCCGCTGGATGCGACCAAGTTCGACGGCGTGCTCGGCCGTCTCGCCGAGACCGCCGAGCCCGGCGACTATCTCGCCGCGGCCAAGGCGATCATGACCACCGACACTTTCCCGAAGGTCGCGACCGCGACCGTCAAGCTCGGCAAGGCCAAGGTCACCATCAACGGCATGGCCAAGGGCGCGGGCATGATCGCTCCCGACATGGCGACGATGCTGTCCTTCATCTTCACCGACGCGCCGATCGCGCCCGCGGCGCTGCAGGCGCTGCTCAAGGCCGGCGTCGAGGACACCTTCAATGCGGTGACGATCGACGGCGACACCTCGACCTCGGACACGTTGCTGGCGTTCGCGACCGGCTCGGCCGCCGAACACGGTGCGCCGCGGATCAGCCGCGCCAGCGACCCCAGGCTGAAGGCCTTCGTCAAGGCTTTCAACCAGATTCTGGCCAATCTCGCCGAGCAGGTGGCTCGCGACGGCGAAGGCGCGCGCAAGCTGGTCGAGATCACGGTCGAAGGCGCCAAGACCAAGGCCTCCGCACGCAAGATCGCGATGTCGATCGCCAACTCGCCGCTGGTGAAGACCGCGATCGCGGGCGAAGATGCCAATTGGGGCCGCGTGGTGATGGCGGTCGGCAAGGCCGGCGAGCCGGCCGATCGCGACAAGCTCTCGATCTCCTTCAACGGCATCCGCGTCGCCAAGAACGGCGCACGCGATCCGTCTTACGACGAAGCGCAGGTGTCGGAAGCGATGAAGGCGCCGGAGATCGCGATCAAGGTCTCGCTCGGGCTCGGCAAGGGCCGCGACCGCGTCATGACGTGCGACCTCACCAAGGAATATGTCGCGATCAACGGGGACTACCGGTCCTAGGCAGCATGGCCGATCTCAAACTGACATTGGTGGTGGCCTGCGCGCTGGTCGATGCCGACAAGCGCGTCCTGATCGCGCAGCGCCCCGAGGGCAAGGCGCTGGCCGGCCTCTGGGAATTTCCCGGCGGCAAGCTCGAGGCGGGCGAGCGGCCCGAGCAGAGCCTGATCCGCGAGCTCCACGAGGAGCTCGGCATCACCGTCGCCGAGCCCTGCCTGGCGCCACTGACGTTTGCGAGCTACGGCTATGAGACCTTTCACCTGTTGATGCCGCTCTACATCTGCCGGCGCTGGGAAGGGCAAGTTACGGCGCGCGAAGGCCAGACCCTGGCCTGGGTCCGCGCCAACAAGCTGCGCGACTATCCGATGCCGCCCGCGGACATACCGCTGATCCCGCACCTGATCGATCTGTTGATGTGAGCACGGGCTCACACGGCAAGAGCCGGGCCTGCATGGTTCGAGATGGCGCTTACGCGCCCCTCACCATGAGGATCACTCCTTCCCCGCCTTCTTCACCGCCTCCGCAAGACTCGCCTTCGCCGACCCCGGCTTCAGCGGCTGCTGCTGGCTGGCATGCGGCGCCCAGCCGGAGAGCCACACGATGTCGAATGTCGCGCGGATGCGGCCGTCGGCATCGGCGAAGCGCTCGGCGTAGATTTCGGCCATGCGCAGCAGCGTTGCGCGCCGCGTCGGCGTGCGACTCCGCTCGATCAGCACATTGGCCGCGCCCATGCGGCGGAGATCCTGCATCAAGGCGAACGCATTGCCATAGCGCACCACGACACGGTCGACGTCGGTGACCGGCAGCGCGAAGCCCGCCCGCTGCAACAGCGCGCCGACGTCGCGGAGGTCGGCGAACGGCGCCACGCGCGGCGACACCCCGCCCTCGCATTCAGCCTCCGCCGCGGCAAACGCCTGGCGCAGCTCAGTGAGGCTGTCGCCGCCGATCATCGCGGCGAGCAGCAGCCCGTCCGGCTTCAACGCCCGGCGAACCTGCGCAAGCACACCCGGGAGGTCATTGACGAATTGCAGCGCCAAAGCCGAAACGACGAGATCGAGGCTTTCCGGCGCGAACGGAAGCTCCTCCGCGCCACTCGCATCGGGCGCAATCCGTGTGATGGACGGAAGCGGTGTACGCAGCGCCGGCAGCCCGCTGCCGGGCGTCCAGAGGTCAGCCGGCGCCTGAAACTCGCGCATCACCGCCGCCAGCCGGTCCGACATGTCCTCGGCCACGCGATCGAGCAGGAATGTCACCTCGCCCAGCGCCTGCGCGCGCCGCTGCCGCGCGTTCAGCAAGGCGCGATCGAACAAGGCGGGCGGGGTTTGCGGGGTCTGAGCCATGCCGCTGGTTACGCCGATCTCCACGCTTCTGGCAATCCGCTGCGCGCAGCGCTAGCCTTGCCTCATGGAAACCGAAGCTGGCCCTACCCGTTCCATCGGCGCGCCGTTGCGGGCCGCGTGGACGGCTGGCCGACACGTGCTGTCGCGCGCGGCGCGGCTCGCGCTCGACATCGCGCTGCCGACACAATGCGTGTCCTGCCAGGAGCCGGTCGATGGCGAAGGCGTTTGCGCTTCGTGCTGGGGGCGGCTGTCGTTCATCGAACGGCCCTATTGCCCGCGGCTCGGCATTCCCTTTGTGTATGACCCCGGTCCCGACATGCTGTCGATGGAAGCGATCGCCAGCCCGCCGGCCTACCAGCGCGCCCGCGCGGCGGTGCGCTATGACGACGTCGCCCGCACCTTGGTGCATGCGCTGAAATACCAGGACCGCACCGATCTGGCGCCGCCCATGGGCCGCTGGATGGCGCGCGCCGGCAGCGAGCTGCTCACAGGCGCCGACATGCTGGTGCCCGTCCCCCTGCATTGGCGGCGAGCCTGGCGGCGCCGCTACAACCAGTCCGGAGCTCTGGCGCGTGTCATCGCCCTGCAGAGCGGAGTGAGGGTGCGAGGCGACGTGCTGCGCCGGGTGCGCGCCACCGAGCAGCAGATCGGCCTGTCGCGGGCCCAGCGCGCCACCAATGTGCAGGGCGCATTCCAGGTATCTCCAGAGCGTCAGGCCGAGGTCCAGGGCCGCCGCATTGTCCTCGTGGACGATGTCCTCACGTCAGGGGCGACGCTGGATGCCTGCGCGCGGGTCTTGCTCCGCGCCAGGGCCGCCCAGGTCGACGTGCTGGTCTTTGCCCGGGTTGTCGAGAGCAGCCCCCGTCCCATATAATTCAATGCCTTCATGACATGAGAGCGCCAGACGAGATGACCGCTGCTGTCGAGATCTACACGAGGCCGGGCTGCGGCTATTGTTCCGCCGCCAAGTCGCTGCTGACCCGCAAGAAGGCGACCTTCACCGAATTCGACGTCGCCAAGAACTCGGCCTGGCGTCAGGAAATGTACGACCGCGCCGGTCAGGGCTCGACCTTCCCGCAGATCTGGATCGGCGGCACCCATGTCGGCGGCTGTGACGATCTCTATGCGCTCGACCGCGAAGGCAAGCTCGACGGCATGCTCCAAAGCGTCAAGGCGGTCTCATGAGCGAGGTCAGGACCTTCACCGCCGCCATGGTGCAGATGCGCACCGGCCTGATGCCCGGGCCGAGCCTCGAGCAGGCCACCAAGCTGATCCGCCAGGCTGCGGCCAATGGCGCCGACTACGTGCAGACGCCCGAAGTCAGCAACATGATGCAGCTGAACCGCAAGGCATTGTTCGAACATCTGCAGAGCGAAGAGGACGACACCTCGCTGAAAGCCTATCGCGCGCTCGCGGCGGAGCTGAAGATCCATCTCCATGTCGGCTCGCTGGCGCTGCGCTTCTCGGCTGAAAAGGCGGTCAACCGCTCCTTCCTGATCGGGCCCGAGGGCAATGTGCTCGCGAGCTACGACAAGATCCACATGTTCGACATCGAGCTGCCGGACGGCGAGAGCTATCGGGAATCCGCGAACTACCAGCCGGGCGAGACCGCCGTGATCTCCGATCTGCCCTGGGGCCGCATCGGGCTGACGATCTGCTACGATGTGCGCTTCCCCGCGCTCTATCGCGCACTCGCCGAAAGCGGCGCGTACTTCATCACGGTGCCGTCGGCCTTCACCCGCAAGACCGGCGAAGCACATTGGCACGTGCTGCTGCGCGCCCGTGCGATCGAGACCGGCTGCTTCGTCTTCGCCGCGGCCCAGGCCGGCCTGCACGAGAACAAGCGCGAGACCTACGGCCATTCGCTGATCATCGATCCCTGGGGCGAAATCCTCGCCGAGGGCGATGTCGAGCCCGGCGTCATCATGGCCAAGATCGATCCGGCCAAGGTCGAGACCGCCCGGCGGGCAATCCCTTCGCTCCAGCATGGCCGCCGCTTCGGTGTCTCCGATCCGAAGGCGGGCCCGGATCACCTGCACCTTGTGCGGGGATCGGCATGATCCGCTACGCGCTTCGCTGCGACCGGAACCACGAGTTCGAGAGCTGGTTCCAGAGTTCGTCGGCCTATGATTCCCAGGTGAAGCGGAAGCTCGTGACCTGTCCGATCTGCGGCTCGGCCAAGGTCGACAAGGCGATCATGGCGCCGCGCATCGTCGGCAAGAAGGGCCGTGGCCGCGCGACGCCGCCACCGGAACCAGTCGCGACGGCCGCGACACCCGACGCTGCGGCCTCAGGACCGACCTCGCTGCTGATGGCGCAGGAGCGCGAGTTGCGCGCCAAGCTCAAGGAGCTGCGCGATCACATCGTCAAGAACGCCGACAATGTCGGCGAGCGTTTTGCCAACGAAGCGCGGGCAATGCATTACGGCGACAAGGAGCATCGCCCGATCTATGGCGAGGCCTCGCCCGAAGAGGCGAAGTCGCTGATCGAGGAAGGCATCGAGGTCTCGCCGCTGCCGACGCTGCCGGAAGACCGGAACTAGACGCCGACCAGCACCGCAACGCCGATCACGATCAGCGCGATGCCTGCAAGCTCGCGCGGCGCGATCGACTGCTTGAACGAGTAGTAGGCTACTCCTTGCGCGAACAGCACCTCGATCAGCGCGAGCGTGCGGACGTTGGCGGCCGCCGTCAGCGCGAACGCCAGGAACCAGAATTGCGACGCGAAAGCGCCCGTGAAACCCGCGAGCATCGACGGGCGCCATAATTTGAGGATTCCCCGCAACACGTCAGGCGCGCGCCAGAGCAGATAGATCGTCAGCACCAGCGTCTGCACGAACAGGCCAAGCACCAGCGTGAACGAGGCCGCAGTCACGAAGGAGACGCCGGGAACGTTGATGATCGCGCCGCGAAAACCGACAGCGGAGAGCGCGAACGCCGCCGCCGCGACGAGGCCGGTGATGGTCGGCTTCAATTCGGCAAAGCTCTTCTCGCCGCCGGGCCGCAGCGCGGTGATGACCACTCCGATCGTCGCGATCACGATCGCCAGCACCTTCAGCCACGTCAGGTGATCGCCGAGGAAGACGAAGCCGAAGATCGCGGTCTGGATCGCCTCGGTCTTCAGATACGCCGTCGTCACCACGAAGGAGCGGTCGTTCATCGCGAGCAGCATCAGGCCGGTGGCGACGATCTGGCTGAGCGCGCCGAGCAGCAGCCATGGCCAGAACACGGTCGGCGGCATGCCGAGATGATCGCCGGTGCCGATCAGCACCACGCCGAGAAACAGCAGCGAGAACGGAAAGCCGAACAGGAAGCGGATATTGGTCGCGCCCCAGGTCCCCAGCGGCTTCGTCAACGACCGCTGCATCGCATTGCGCGCGACCTGACCCAGCGCGGCAATGATCGTGAAAGGGATCCAGAGGCTGGCAATGGTGAGCATAGGGGCGGGGAACGGGCGCTAGCAGGAAATCAACGCGGCCAGCCTGCAAGTTGAACCCAACCCGGTCAACCGCACGGACGTCATGGGAGCGATGCTCTCGCAACAAATTCGGCGGCGTCCCTGCGCACGCAGGGACCCTTTACCCCAAGGAGCCGTTTTGCGGCGGCCGCCAACCTGCACATCTCACACCATCCGCGTAACGACAGATCCGCGGTATGGGTCAATGCGACACTGCCCCGAGGGGTAAGAGCTCGCGCGCCGCTCATTCCCCCTCACACCATCGCTTCCGCGACCACCATGTAGTTCACGTCCATGTCGGACGAGAGGGACCATTTATCAGCGAATGGGCTGTAGACCACGCCGGTCTGCTCGGTGATCACGAGACGGTTGTCGAGCAGGTGTTTTGCGAGCTCGTCGGGGGTGACGAACTTGTTCCACTCGTGGGTGCCGCGCGGCAGCCAGCGCAGCACGTATTCGGCGCCGACGATGGCGAGGGCGAAGCTCTTCCAGTTTCGGTTCAGCGTCGAGACCACCATCAGGCCGTTCGGCTTCAGCATCGAGGCGCAGCGCTTCAGGAAGAGGCCGACGTCGGTGACGTGCTCGACCACCTCCATTGCCAGCACGATATCGAAGCGCTCGCGCGGGTCGACCTCCTCCACCGTTGTGCAGCGATAGTCGATCGCAAGATGGCTCTTGTCGGCGTGCAGCTTCGCCGCGGCGATGTTGCTTGCCGAAGGATCGATGCCGACAACCTGCGCACCCAGGCGCGACAGCGGCTCGCAGAGCAGGCCGGCGCCGCAGCCGATGTCGAGCACGCGCAAGGACCCGAGACAACTGAGGCTTCGCACGTTGCGTTCGAACTTGCGGCAGGCGGCGTCGCGGATGTAGCCGAGCCGCAGCGGGTTGATCCGGTGCAGCGGCGCCATCTTGCCCTTGGGGTCCCACCACTCCGCCGAAAGTTTCGAGAATTTTGCGATCTCGGCGGCATCGACGGTCGAGCCCGGCTGGGCAGAAAGGGAAGGATTTTGCTGCATGCTCATGGTGGCGCGCGGTCCTACCGCGTGGTGATCGAACTACGGAAGGCGAGCGGCGAGGCGATCGTCCGGATGGTTTCGCGACCTTCACCGACCCCGTTGATGGTCACATCGCCGTAGTTGAGAATACGTCCAAGAATCGTCTGGTTGACATCGACGCTCTCGACCTTGTCCAGCGCCATCTCGAAGGTGCGGCGCTGGATGAACCCGGTCTTGTGCACCACCCTGAGGTTGGTGACGTCGGTCTCGGTGGTGAAGCGATGGAACCAGCCCTTGATGGTCCAGTACAGTGCGGCCAGAGCCACGAGGCCGGCGCCTCCCAGGCAAAGCAGAAAGAGCCAGTCGACGGTCACCTGCCGCGACAGGATGAAGAGGGCCAGCGCCACGATCCAGGCCATGATGGCCGGAAAGTAGAAGATCCAGTGCGCATTGGTCGAATACAGCACCCGCTCGCCCGGTTGCAGGATCTCGTCGATGTAACGCGCCATGCCTCGGTTAACCCACTACCCCCGCGTCCTGCCTCCGCAGGAACCCGCTTGCCCCCGGCCCCGCCGCTCTGTATACGCGCGGTCGGTATCCGCGAGGCAGCCGTCCGGTGCGGGTCACCATACTGATCCTTATGAAGGAATGCACGCGTCGTCATGAGCCGCCTCGTGATGAAATTCGGCGGCACGTCCGTCGCCAATATCGAACGTATCCGCAACGTTGCACGCCATGTGAAGCGTGAGGTCGACGCCGGCCACGAAGTGGCCGTGGTCGTCTCGGCGATGGCCGGCAAGACCAACGAGCTGGTCGCCTGGTGCACCGAGGCCTCGCCGATGCATGACGCGCGCGAATACGACGCCGTGGTCGCCTCGGGCGAACAGGTGACCTCGGGCCTGCTTGCCATCGTGCTCCAGGGCATGGGCATCCAGGCTCGCTCCTGGCAGGGATGGCAGATCCCGATCAAGACCAGCGACGCCCATGCCTCGGCGCGGATCGAGGACATCGACGGCAGCGAGATCATCAAGCGCTTCCAGGAGCGCAAGGAGGTCGCGGTTATCGCCGGCTTCCAGGGCATCAACCCCGAGACCAATCGCATCACCACCCTCGGCCGCGGCGGCTCCGACACGTCGGCCGTGGCGATCGCCGCCGCCGTCAAGGCGGATCGTTGCGACATCTATACCGACGTCGACGGCGTCTACACCACCGACCCGCGAATCGTGCCGAAGGCCAAGAGGCTCGACAAGATCGCATTCGAGGACATGCTGGAACTCGCCTCGCAGGGTGCAAAAGTGCTCCAGGTGCGCTCGGTGGAACTCGGCATGGTCCACAATATGCCGATTTTCGTCCGCTCGAGCTTCGACAAGCCCGAGGATATCGACCCGCATGCCAACCAGCCGCCCGGCACGCTGATCTGCAGCGAGGAGGAGATCATGGAAAGCCACGTCGTCACCGGCATCGCCTTTTCAAAGGACGAGGCCCAGATCTCGGTGCGCCACATCGAGGACAAGCCCGGCGTTGCGGCTTCGATCTTCGGCCCGCTGGCGGACGCCAACATCAACGTCGACATGATCGTGCAGAATGTTTCCGAGGACGGCAAGACCACCGACCTCACCTTCACGGTGCCGGCCGCCGACTATACCCGCGCAAAGGATACGATTACCGCCGCCAAGGGCAAGATCGGCTATGCGCGGCTCGATACCGCCACCGACGTCGCGAAGATCTCGGTGATCGGCAGCGGCATGCGCAGCCATGCCGGCGTCGCGGCCCAGGCGTTCTCGGCCCTCGCCGGACGGAACATCAACATCCGGGCCATCACAACCTCCGAGATCAAATTCTCGGTCTTGATCGATACCGCCTACACCGAGCTTGCGGTACGCACCCTGCACACGCTCTACGGCCTCGATCAAGCCTAAAGCACGACCCTCGTCGCGCTTCAGATTGTCCTTGAGCATGGCCTTTCCGGAAAATCGCGTCGCACTTTCCGGACCATATCTAGGCTAATTTTCTCTTAGCGGTCGCAGCAAACGCGAAGGTGTACACACCTTCGCGTTTGGCAGGCGTTTTGCTTGGCAAAACAAGCCTCAATTGGCTATACGGCGAACAGGGTGGGCTGCCGCAGACTGTGTCCCAGTTCAGGCGGCGCTGATTCGGCGCAAGCGCTAGATCTCAAGTAGATTTCGGTTTGTGCCTGCGCCGGACGAACAATTTTGGTTGTTTTTCTGGAACTTTGGGTTAGCCGCCGGCCGATACCGCCGGGCCCGGCAGACGGAGGAGATTGACGGTTCATGCGGAGCGCGTCGGGAGGTCCCCGCGTCTTGTTGAGACGGCTCCGCGAGACCATGGCGGAGCAGGTCTCGGCCCAGGAGCGGCTGGACAAGATCGTGGTGCTGATCGCCGCCAACATGGTGGCCGAGGTGTGCTCGGTCTACGTGCTGCGCATCGACAACACGCTGGAGCTCTACGCCACCGAAGGTCTCAATCGCGAGGCCGTGCACCACACAGTGCTCAGCGCCCATGAGGGCCTGGTCGGCCTGGTCGCCAGCGAGGCGACGCCACTCAATCTGAGCGACGCACAGAGCCATCCGGCCTTCTCGTTCCGCCCCGAGACGGGCGAAGAGATCTACCACTCCTTCCTCGGCGTGCCGATCCTGCGGGCCGGCAACACCCTCGGCGTGCTGGTGGTGCAGAACCGCGCCAAGCGCAACTATGTCGAGGAGGAACTCGAGGCGCTGCAGACCACTGCGATGGTGCTGGCCGAGCTGATCGCCTCGGGCGAATTGTCGGCGCTGGCCCAGCCGGGCCAGGAGCCCGCTGCGCGCCATTCCGCGCAGAAGGTCGGCGCGATCCTGTCGGAGGGCATCGCGCTCGGCCATGTCGTGCTGCACGAGCCGCGCGTCGTCATCAAGGACTACATCGCCGAGGACCTGCCGAAGGAGATCAAGCGGCTCGACACCGCGCTCGCCAAGCTGCGCGCCGATCTCGATCGCATGCTGGAGCGCGGCGACGTCGCCGAAGGCGGCGAGCATCGCGAGGTGCTGGAAGCCTACCGCATGTTCGCCAACGACCAGGGCTGGTCGCACAAGCTGCACGAGGCCGTCGCCACGGGCCTTACCGCGGAAGCCGCCGTCGAGCGCGTGCAGTCCGACACCCGCGCGCGCATGCTGCGCTCCACTGACCCTTACTTGCGCGACCGCCTGCACGATCTGGAAGATCTCGGCTATCGCCTGATGCGGCAGCTCGTCGGGCAAGACCACGCGCCTTCGCGCGAGCAATTGCCCGACAACGCCATCGTCATCGCCCGCGCGATGGGCCCGGCGGCGCTGCTCGACTACGACCGCAAGCGCCTGCGGGGGATCGTGCTGGAGGAAGGCACCGCCAATTCGCACGTCTCCATCGTGGCGCGCGCGCTCGGAATCCCCGCAGTCGGCGAAGTGCCGAACGCGCCCGGCATCGCCGATCCCGGCGATGCCATCATCGTCGACGGCACCTCCGGCTCGATCTATGTGCGCCCGTCGCAGGAGGTCGAGGCGGCGTTCGCCGAGCGCGTGCGCTTTCGCGCCCGCCGCCAGGCGCAGTATCTGGCGCTACGCGACCGGCCCTGCGTCACCAAGGACGGCCAGAACGTCGAGCTGATGATCAACGCAGGTCTCGCCATCGACCTGCCGCATATCGAGGACACCGGCAGCGCCGGCATCGGCCTGTTCCGCACCGAGCTGCAATTCATGGTCGGCCAGAGCCTGCCGCGCACCAGCGATCAGCTCGCGCTCTATCGCACCGTGCTGGATGCGGCGGGCAGCAAGCCCGTCACCTTCCGCACGCTCGATATCGGCGGCGACAAGGCGCTGCCCTATATGGAAGCGGTGATCGAGGAAAATCCTGCGCTCGGCTGGCGCGCGATCCGGCTCGGGCTGGATCGTCCGGGCCTGTTGCGCGGGCAGATCCGCGCATTGCTGCGGGCCGGCGGCGGCCGCGCGCTGCGCATCATGTTCCCGATGATCTCGGAGGTCGCCGAGTTCGACGCGGCGAAAGCGCTGGTCGAGCGCGAGCTCACATATCTGCGCCAGCACGGCCACACGCTGCCGGAACGTATCGACATCGGCACCATGGTCGAGGTGCCCGCCCTGCTTTACCAGCTCGACGAGCTCCTGAAGAAGGTCGATTTCATCTCGGTCGGCTCCAACGATCTGTTCCAGTTCCTGTTCGCGGTCGATCGCGGCAATGCCAAGGTCTCCGAGCGCTTCGACACCATGTCGGCGCCGATCCTGCGCGCGCTGCGCGATATCGCACGCAAGGCGCACGCGGCGAAGAAGTCGCTCTCGCTCTGCGGCGAGATGGCATCGAAACCGATCGGCGCGCTGGCGCTGATCGCGCTGGGCTACCGTTCGCTGTCGCTCTCGGCAACCGCGCTCGGCCCCGTCAAGGCGATGGTGCTCGACCTCGACGCCAGGAAGGCCGAAGCCGTGCTCGGCCCGCTCCTGGACGCGCCGGCGGGCAGCGTCTCGATCCGGCAGAAGCTGACGGAATTTGCCGAGGCCGAGGGCCTGGCGTTGTAGCGAGCCTGTCGCCGCGTCCTGCCGCCTCGCTCCTTTCCGCTATTGAGACTGAACCGATGTCGTCACTTCCCGAAGCCAAACTGGACCTCCTGCTCGCGCATCACGCCTCGCTCGAGGCTGAATCGCTGGGACAGCTCACCTCCGAGCGGTACGTGCAGATCACGCGCGAGCTCGCCGAGATCACCCCGCTCGTCGAGGCGGTGAAGACCTATCGCTCCGCGGTCAAGGAGCTCGCCGATACCGAAGCCCTGATCGCCGATCCCGCCACCGATGCCGAGATGCGCAGCATGGCGGAGGCCGAGCGCGGCGAGTTGACGTCAAGAATCGAGGAGCTGGTCCAGAAGATCCGCGTCGCGCTGCTGCCGAAGGACGCCATGGACGACCGCAACGTGGTGCTGGAAATCCGCGCCGGCACCGGCGGCGACGAGGCTTCGTTGTTCGCCGGCGATTTGTTCCGGATGTACGAGCGCTTCGCCAGCCTTCAGGGCTGGAAGGTCGAGGTGATCTCCGCCAGTGAAGGCACCGTCGGCGGCTTCAAGGAAATCATCGCGGAGGTGCAGGGCCGTGGCGCCTTCTCCAAGCTCAAGTTCGAATCCGGCGTGCACCGCGTGCAGCGCGTGCCCGATACCGAGACGCAGGGACGCATCCACACGTCCGCGGCGACGGTCGCCGTGCTGCCGGAAGTCGAGGATGTCGACGTCGAGATCAAGAACGAGGACCTGCGCATCGAGACAATGCGCGCGCAAGGCGCGGGCGGCCAGCACGTCAACAAGACCGAATCGGCGATCCGCATCACGCACATCCCGACCGGCATCGTGGTGATGATGCAGGACAGCCGCTCGCAGCACAAGAACCGCGCCTCTGCCATGAACATTCTGCGGTCGCGCATCTACGACGCCGAGCGGCAACGGGTCGACGCCGCGCGCTCGGCCGAGCGCAAGGAGAAGGTCGGCTCCGGCGACCGCTCCGAGCGCATCCGCACGTACAATTTTCCGCAAGGCCGCGTCACCGATCACCGCATCAATCTGACGCTCTACAAGCTGCCGCAGGTGATCGCGGGCGAGGCGCTCGGCGAATTGATCGATGCGCTGACGACGGAGCACCAGGCCGCGCAGCTCGCTGCACAAGGCGCGGCGGCCTGAGGCGTGAGCAATCCCTTCACCGGACAATCCATCGAGGGCGCGCGGCGCGCGCTCGCTGCGCGACTGAGGTCGGCACAGTTCGACGAGGCCGAGCTCGACGCACGCATCCTGATCAGTGCGGTACTCGGCCTCGACCTCACCGGCCTGATCACGCAGGCCGGCCGTCCTCTCACCGCGGCCGAAGCATCGCGGCTGGCGCAGCACGCAGAGCGCCGTATCGCCGGTGAGCCGGTGGCGCGCATTCTCGGGACACGCGAGTTCTGGGGCCTGCCATTCCGCCTGTCCGAGGCAACCCTGGTCCCGCGCCCCGATACCGAGACCGTGGTCGAGCTTGCGCTGGAAGTCTTTCGCGAGCGGCCGACGTCTCGTCCGCGTATCGCCGATCTCGGCACCGGATCGGGCGCGATCCTGCTCGCGCTGCTGCACGAAATCCCCGATGCTTTCGGCGTCGGCACCGATCTCAGCCAGAACGCGCTCAGAACCGCCAGGGACAATGCCGCGGCGCTTGGCCTCGCCGACCGCGCCGCCTTCGTCGCCTGCTCCTACGCCGCGGCGCTCCGCGGCCCGTTCGACCTCATCGTGTCCAATCCCCCCTATATTCCCTCCGCCGAGATTCCGAAATTGAGCATCGAGGTCCGCGAGCACGATCCTCATCTGGCACTCGACGGCGGCAATGACGGCTACGACGCCTATCGCGCATTGATCCCTCAGGCCGCCGAGCGCCTCTCCCCGGCCGGCGCGGTGATCGTCGAGGCTGGCCAGGGCCAGGCCCAGAATATTGAAACCTTGATGAGGGGGGCCGCGTTGTCGATCGACAGGCCACCCAAGACCGATTTGGCCGGCATTCCCCGGGCCGTTTCGGCCCGAAAAATGCCCCCATAAAAGCCGGATTGAACTGCAAAAACCTCTTGGAATATCGCCTGGGAACGACTACGTTCCGTTCAACACATCGGTGCCGGCCCCGTAGACCTACGGGCGAAAGCCGGGCTCTCGGGCGAGAGCATTACTGATAAGGTTCCAAGCCGCAGGTCCTGTTGAGCGCGATGGCCAGTGGAGCTGCGCTGCTCTCCGACCGCAAAGTGAACGAAAGCCTGATATTGCGCTTGAACACTTACGCAAGACAGCTGGGCTTGTTTCGGCAAGCGAAATGAATGGGTTCGCTGGCACTGAATGCTGGCGGGTGGGGAACGCGTCTTTGTTGAACGCGACGGTCGACGAACATCGGCAGGGTTCGATCCGCTCTTGCACGCGGTGCGCGTGAGAGATGTGGGCCCATGTCACCCGATCACTCCTAGCAATCAGTAATGCGTGCAACCTTTAGGGCTGGAATTAAAGGCAGGACATGAGAAACGGTCAAAACAAGCAGCGGATGCGCAACCGCAACAACAATAACAACAACAACCGGCGCGGCCAGAATCCGATGACCCGGGTCTACGAGTCCAACGGACCGGACATCAAGATTCGGGGCACCGCCTCGCACATTGCCGAGAAATATCTCCAGCTTGCGCGTGACGCGCGCTCCTCCGGCGACCCCGTTGCGGCCGAGAACTATTACCAGCATGCCGAGCATTACTTCCGCCTGATCGCGGCGGCTCAGGAGCAGTTCCGGCAGAACCAGCAGCCGCGCGGCGATGAGCCGATCAGCAACAGCAGCGACGACGGCGAGGACGATGGCGAGAATTTCTCGGCCTTCGGCCAGGAGCCGGGCTTCGTCCCGCAGCCCCAGCAGCAGCCCTTCATGCGCGACCGCGACGGGCAGCGCGATCACCACCAGCGTGACCATCAGCAGCGCGACAACCAGCCGCCTTATCAGCGCGACAACCAGCAGCCCCGCGAGCACCGCGAGCGCGATCATCGTCCGCAGCCGCAATATCAGCCGCCGCCAGCTAACCAGCCGCAGCCCGTCATTGCCGATGCCGGCGGCGTCGACCGCTTGCCCTCCTTCATCACCGGCGCGCAGCCGCAGGTGAATGTCGGCGCGAATGGCGGGCAGGCCGGGTTCGAGGGCGGTGGCGCTGAGCGCTATCCGCGGCGGCGCCGCCGCCCGCATGGCCCGCGGCCCGAGCGCGAAGCCGCCCCGGTCGCCTCCAGCGACGAGGTCGCCCCCGGCGAGTAGCCTTGCTCCGATCTTCTGACCTGGATCGTCCCAGCTTCGCTGGGACGATTTGTTTCAGCTGCTTGTCGCCGTCGTCGAGGACGGCACCAGCACGGGCTTGCCGAGCGAAGGAATGAGCCGTGCGCGCTCGCGCTTGGCGGGGATCGCGCGGTAGACCTGCTTGGTCGCCTCCACGATATGAACGCCGGCAAAGGGCAGCGACAACGCTGCTCCGGCGCGCTCCCACATCTGCGCCGATCTCAGCACCCAGCCGCCGGCATAGGGCGGCATGAACAGCGCCTCGCCCCAGGCGGTCGGCGTGAACCAGGTCTGGCGGAATAGCTCGGTGATCTGCGATCGCGAATAGGGCCGCCCGTGACCGAACGGCGTGTTGTCGGTGCGGGTCCACATTCCGCGCCGGTTCGGGATCACCGCGATCACGCGACCGGACGGCGACAGCACGCGCCACACCTCGCGCAGCAGCGCGGCCGGATCGTCCGACATCTCCAGCGCGTGCACCAGGAGGATGCGGTCGACCGCGGCGTCAGGAAGCGGCAGTGAGAATTCATCGACCAGCGAGGCCAGCGCCGGCCGTCCGGTAGGCCATTTCAGGACACCCTGGGCGGCCGGCATGAACGCAATGCAGCGCTCGGCATCCTCGCGGAACAACCCCAGATAAGGCGTGGGATAGCCGATGCCGAGCACGCGCTGGCCCTCGGCGCGGGGCCAACGCTCCCTGATGCCGCGATTGATCATCTGCCGCGCCACGATGCCGAGGCGGCGGGAATAGAACTCGCGGAGGTCGACGACGTCGATGGTCATGACGGGCAATGTAACATGCACGCGCCCGGCGCTGCGCGCGGAATATTGCATTGCCTGCGCAACGTTAACGCCATATTTGTCGGGCGGGGTAGCGCGATGGAGATGACATGGCCGCCGAAATTCGTACTTTCACCTGTTTAAACGACAATTTCGGTTACCTGATCCACGATGTGGAAACCAAGGCGACGGCGTCGATCGACGCACCGGAGGCCGGCCCGATCCTCGAGGCCCTGGAGCGCGAGGGCTGGCAGCTCACCGACATCCTGATCACCCATCATCATGGTGATCATGTCGGCGGGGTCGCTGAACTCAAGCAGAAATACAATTGCCGCGTCGTCGCGCCGCACGACAAGACGACGAAGATCGCCAACGTCGATCTGCGCGTCGCCAATGCCGACGTGGTCAAGATCGGCAATCTGCTGGCGCGCGTCGTGGAGACGCCGGGCCATACGCTCGACCACATCTCTTACGTGTTCGACACCGAGAAGGCGGTCTTCGCAGCCGACACGCTGTTCTCGATCGGCTGCGGCCGCGTCTTTGAGGGCACCTATCCCATGATGTGGGATTCGCTCCTGAAGCTGCGGGCGCTACCCGACGACTTCAAGCTCTATTGCGGCCACGAATATACGGCGTCCAACGTCAAGTTCGCGCTCACCATCGAGCCGGACAATGCAGCGCTGCAGGCGCGCGCCGCGGAGGTGACGAAGCTCCGGGCCGAGTACAAGCCGACCATTCCCACCCTGCTCGGCGAGGAGAAGCGCGCCAACGTGTTCCTGCGCGCCGACGAACCCTCGGTCGCGGCCAAGCTGCACATGAAAGGCGCAGATCCCGCCGCGGTGTTCGGCGAGCTGCGCGAGCGCAAGAACAAGTCCTGAAGATCAGACGAACAAATCCTGGCGGGCATCGATGCCGACCGCAGCCGAGATCATCGCGCGCCTCGAACTCCGGCCGCATCCGGAAGGCGGGCATTACCGGGAGACGTTTCGCGACCAGGCCACCGACGCCAACGGGCGGTCGCGCTCGACCCTGATCTATTTCCTGCTCGCGCGCGGCGAACGCTCGCACTGGCACCGCGTCGATGCGGTCGAGACCTGGCATTATTACGCCGGCAATTCTTTGATCCTGCGCATCGCCCATGAGGGTTGCTCGCAACACGAGGTGCGGCTGGGCTCCGACCTCGTCGGCGGCGAGCGGCCGCAGGGTATCGTGCCTGCGAATGCCTGGCAGATGGCCGAAACCACGGGCGAGTGGACGCTGGTCGGCTGCACGGTGGCGCCCGCATTCGAGTTCGCAGGATTCGAGCTCGCACCGAACGGCTGGGAGCCGTAGCTCCCCTCACCTCTTCCGCAACACCATGTCCTTCGCCGCGATCAAGCCACCGCCCGCGATCAGGATTGCGGCAAGCGCGATGCTGGCGCTGGCCTTGGCAAAACCGGCTGCAATGAGGAATCCGGTCGAAAGCAGCGGCGTCGCGTAGGAGGCGGCGCCGAGCACGCGGATGTCGCCGCGCTTCATGCCGATGTCCCAGGCGTAGAAGGCGGCGCCGACGGGGCCGATCCCGAGTGCGATGACCGAAAGCCATTGCACCCTGGTCTCCGGCCACACCGTGGTCTCGAGCAGGCCATGCATCAGCGCGGCCAGCGCGGCCGTGGCAAGGCAGAAGCCCGCGACGGCGTCGGTCGGCACCGCCTTCAACCGGCGCGACAGCACCGAATAGGTCGCCCAGACGAAAGCTGCGATGAAGGCAGCGATCAATCCCGGCACCGCGCCCGGCGCGAAGCCGGAGGTGTTGCCGGCGAACAGCAGCACGGTGCCGACGAGGCCGAGCACGGCGCCGATGATGTGATGCGCAGCCAGACGCTCGCCGGGCAGGAATGACGAGAACAGCACGATCAAGAGCGGCCACAGGTAGTTCAGAAGGCCGGCTTCGGCCGGTGGCGCGAAGCGCAGCGCGAGAAAATACAGCGCGTGATAGCCGAACAGGCCGCCGACGCCGACGACCCAGACGACGAGCGGCTGGCGCAGGCTTTTCGCCGCCCCATTCCGCCCGATCCAGGTGAGCAGGCCGACGAGGCCGCCGATCGCAAACGTCATCGCGGCGAGTTGAAATGCCGGGATCTTCCCGGTCGCCACCGTCATTACCGACAGCAGCGACCACATGAGGATCGCGGTCAAGCCGATCAGTGTGGCGGTGCGGGGAGTCATCGGCCCAATGTTTCCGTCATGCCGGGCTTGTCCCGGCCATCCACGCTCTTCCGTGGCGACGGCTGTTGTAAGGCCGTGGATGCCCGGGACAAGCCCGGGCATGACGAGGCGGAAAATATCAGCCCGCGTGATGCGATCGCATCACACCATGTACTGGCCGCCGTTGACCGTCAGGGTCGAGCCGGTGATGAATCCGGCATCGTCGGCCGCGAGGAACACGACCGCGCGCGCAATCTCTTCGGGCTCGCCGAGACGGCTGGCCGGGATCTGCGGAATCACGTTCTTCTCCAGAACGTCCTTGGGGACCGCCTGCACCATTTCGGTGTTGATGTAGCCGGGGCAGATCGCGTTCACTGTGATGCCGCCCTTGGCGTTCTCGAGCGCGAGCGCCTTGGTGAAACCGATGTCGCCGGCCTTCGCCGCGGAATAGTTGACCTGCCCGAACTGCCCCTTCTGGCCGTTGATCGAAGAGATGGAGATGATGCGGCCGAACTTGCGTGCGCGCATGCCCTCGATGACCTGGCGCGTCATGTTGAACAGCGAGCCGAGATTGGTGTTGATGACGGCGTTCCACTGATCGAGCGTCATCTTGTGGAAGGCGGTGTCACGGGTGATGCCGGCATTGTTGACCAGCACCTCGATCGGCCCGAGATCGGCCTCGACCTTCTTCACGCCCTCGGCGCAGGCGTCGAAGCTGCTGACGTCCCATTTGTAGACCGCGATGCCGGTCTCGGCCTTGAACTTCTCGGCCGCCGCATCGTTGCCGGCATAGCTCGCCGCGACCTTGTAGCCGGCGGCTTTCAGCGCCTTGCTGATCGCAGCACCGATGCCCCGCGTACCACCCGTGACCAATGCAACACGTGCCATGTCGAAATTCCCTTCCCTTGGACTCTTCGGACGTTTCTGGAGCGATCGTTTTTAGCGTTGGATTATGCGGTTGGTTTGACGGACATCAAGAACAAAACGCCCGGCGTCGAGCCGGGCGTTTTTCTTTAGTCGAGGCTTGCGTGGTTGCGAAGAATATTTGATTTGCAGCCGCTGCCTTTTTAGTCGCGTGCGACGCACGCGCCGACGTGTGCGGCGCACGCGTCGGCTGCGTGCAAGCTCGCCGTCAGTCGCGCGCCAGGCACATGGCGATGCCCATGCCGCCGCCGATGCAGAGCGTGGCCAGACCCTTCTTCGAATCGCGCTTCTGCATCTCGTGCAGCAGCGTCACCAGCACGCGTGCGCCGGATGCGCCGACCGGATGGCCGATCGCGATCGCGCCGCCGTTGACATTGACCTTGGAGGTGTCCCAGCCGAGGTCCTTGTTGACGGCGCAGGCCTGCGCCGCGAAGGCCTCGTTGGCTTCGATGAGATCGAGATCGCCGACATTCCAGCCGGCCTTCTTCAGCGCGGCGCGCGAAGCGGGGATCGGACCCGAGCCCATGATCTTCGGATCGACGCCGGCCTGTGCCCACGACACGATGCGCGCGAGCGGCTTCTTGCCTTCCTTGGCCGCCTGCTTGGCAGTCATCAGCACCACGGCGGCAGCGCCGTCATTGATGCCGGACGCAGAGCCCGCTGTGACCGTGCCGTCCTTCTCGAAGGCGGGCTTGAGCTTGGCCATGGCATCGAGCGTGGCACCATGACGCGGATATTCGTCCGCGCTGACGACGACGTCACCCTTGCGGGTCTTGATGGTGACAGGAACGATCTCGTCGTTGAACCTGCCCGCCTTCTGAGCGGCCTCCGCCTTCTGCTGCGAGGCGACGGCGAACTCGTCCTGCTGGGCGCGGGTGATCTGCCACTGCCGCGCGACGTTTTCGGCGGTATTGCCCATATGGTAGCCGTTGAAGGCATCCCACAGACCGTCCTTGATCATGGTGTCGACCAGTTCGAGGCCGCCCATCTTGACGCCGCCGCGCAGGTGCTGGGCGTGCGGGGCCATGCTCATCGATTCCTGGCCGCCGGCAACCACGATCTCGGAATCGCCGTTGAGCAGCGCCTGATAGCCGAGTGCGACGGTGCGCAGACCCGAGCCGCAAAGCTGGTTCACGCCCCAGGCCGGGCTTTCCACCGGAATGCCGGCGGCGATCGAAGCCTGACGTGCAGGGTTCTGGCCCTGGGCGGCGGTCAGGATCTGCCCCATGATGACCTCGGAGACGCGGCCGGGCTCGATGCCCGCGCGCTCCAGCGCGGCCTTGATGGCGACTGCGCCGAGGTCATGGGCGGGAAGGGTCGCGAACGCTCCGTTGAAGCTTCCGACCGGGGTGCGGGCGGCGCTGACGATGACGACATCGTCTGACATGGGCATCTCCTGGGTTTGAAATGGGGGCAGACGGGGCTGGGGAAAACGGCTCGCCAGTCTCGAATGGCATCCTGTTAACGTCGTTGAGGCATGTCAATCGGACGGTCTCCGAATTCATGCCGCAGCGCATTCAAAATAGCGTTCTTGGTGCTTTCGCAAGCAGGATTTTGCTCTGCAATTAACCGTGCCGCACAAAACGGTAGCGTGAGCCCTTTGAAAATGCTTATTTTGTTGCGTTGCGTACTCTTCCCGCCCTGCGGCATTGCCCGTCAGGTTCCCGTTCTCCGCGTTTTGCAAGTGAGAGCCCATGGCGAAATCAGACCAACCCACCACCATCAAGAAATACGCGAACCGCCGGCTCTATAACACCGGGACGAGCACTTACGTGACGCTGGAAGACCTTGCCGCCATGGTCAAGGATGGCGAAGATTTCCTGGTCTATGACGCCAAGACCGGCGACGACATCACCCGCTCCGTGCTTGCCCAGATCATCTTCGAGCAGGAGAACAAGGCCGGCCAGAACCTGCTGCCGACCACCTTCCTCCGCCAGCTCATCCGCTTCTACGGCGACAGCATGCAGATGGTGGTGCCGAAATATCTGGAGCAGTCGATCGCGACCCTGACCCAGGAGCAGGAGAAGTTCCGCAAGCAGATCGCCAACACCCTGTCCGGCACTCCTTTTGCTCCCCTGGAGGAACAGGTCCGCCGCAACATGGAGCTGTTCCAGCAGACCTTCTCGATGTTCAAGCCGTTCGCAGCGCCCCGTTCGGCCACTACCCCGGAGCCCGACGCGAATGCCGAGGCGCCGAAGGACAGCAACATCGACGATCTGCGCCAGCAGATGAAGGAAATGCAGGAACGCCTCGAGCGGATGTCGAAAAAGGACGAGTAGGTCTTCTTTCAAGCCAGCCGCCCCAAGCCGAAAGGATGCGCCATGTCCGATCGAAGTGCGCATTGGGAGAACGTCTACCTCACCAAGGGCGAAGCCGAGGTCAGCTGGTTCCAGAACAGCCCGGCGACCTCGCTCGACCTGATCCGCGCTGCAACTCCCGACCATGGCGCAGCCATCATCGATATCGGCGGCGGAGCATCACGACTGGTCGATGCGCTGTTGCAGGACGGATATCGCGACGTCAGCGTGCTGGATCTTTCGGCGAATGCGCTTGACGCAGCAAAGAAGCGGATCGGCGGAGCAGCCTCGATGGTCGACTGGATCGTTGCCGACGCGACGACGTGGCAGCCGGCGAAGAGCTACGAGGTCTGGCACGATCGCGCCGCGTTTCATTTCTTGACCGACCCGCGCGACAGGGCCGCCTATGTCGAGCGCCTTCGGTCGGCGGTCGCTCCCGGCGGCAACGTCATCATTGCGACGTTCGCGCCCGATGGTCCCGAGAAATGCAGCGGCCTGCCGGTGCAGCGGCATGACAGCGCGAGCCTTGCGGCGGCGCTCGGCCCGGAGTTCGAGCTCGTCGAGACGCGAAGCGAGACGCATCACACGCCATGGGATTCCACGCAGGCGTTTCAGTTCAGCCGGTTTCGGAGACGCGGCGCGTGAGCCACCGCCGCGCTCGCCATGACGGCGCTCGCGGAAACAGCTCGCGTCAAGCCGCCTGCTTCATCGCATGCGCAAAGTCCCAGTACAGTTTGCGCGCTCTCGCATAGAACGGCCCCGGCTTCAGTTCGCGCTCGTCGATGCGGATCACGGGCGCGACCTTGGCGAAATTGCCGGTGGAGAAGATCTCGTCCGCGGCCAGGAAATCGGCATAGCGCAGCGTCCTCTCGACCACGGTGATGCCGTCGCCGCGAAGCAGGCTGATGACGCGCTGGCGCGTGATGCCGTTGAGGAAGGTGCCGTTCGGCACCGGCGTAAACACCACGCCGTCCTTGGCCATGAACACGTTGGAATTGCCAAACTCGGCGACGTTGCCGAGCATGTCGAGCATCAACGCGTTCTGGAAGCCGCGGGAAGCAGCTTCCGCGAGTGCACGCGAATTGTTCGGGTAGAGGCAAGCCGCCTTTGCCTCGATCGGCGCGCATTCGGCGGTGGGCCTTCGAAACGGCGACAGCGTGATGGCGTTGCCCACGGGTTTTGGCATCGGCGCCTCGTAGATGCACAGGCACCAATTGGTGGTTTCGGGGTCGAACAGCACGCCGCCGCCCGAACCGTTCTGCGCCCAATACATCGGACGGATATAGAGCTCGGCATGAGGTCCAAAGCGCGCAATGCCCTCGCGCGCGAGGGTGAGCCAGGTGTCGGTATCGACCACCGGCTTGAGGCCGAAGTTGAGCGCAGACTGGTTGGCGCGGGCGATGTGGCGGTCGAGGTCGGGGGCGACACCCTCGAACGCGCGCGCGCCGTCGAACACGATCGATCCGAGCCAGGCCGCATGCGTCCGCGGGCCCATGATCGGCACATTGCCGTCGTGCCATTTACCCTCGAAGAAGGTCCAACTCGGCGAATATTCAATGGGTTTCTTGATTTCGGCCATGACCGGGCCTCCCCTGGAACCATCCGGGCACTATTGTCCCAATTTCTAAACGATTTGCTGCGGGGGCTTCGTGAGTTACCCTTTTCCCTCGTGAGAGAAAGGAGAGATCGATGCCGCTCGATCCACTCGCAAAGCGTTTGTTGACCATGATGGCGGCGGCCGGGCCGCAGGCGCGGAGCAGACCGAGCGTGGAGGCGCGGCGGCAATCGCTGGCAAAGCTGATGCAGTTCGCGCGCGCCGAGGCGCCGGATGTGGCGACCTCCGATGGCACGCTGACTGGCCACGCCACTGAACTGGCCTATCGCCTCTACACGCCGGCAAGCGCCGAGGAGCTCGCGCCGGGCTTCGTGTTCTTCCATGGCGGCGGGCTCGTCGCCGGCAGCATTGCCACGCACGACCGTATCGCGGCCGCGCTGGCGCATGCCACCGGCTGCCGCCTCGTATCGGTCGAGTACCGGCTCGCACCGGAGCACAGATTTCCCGCCGCCGTCGATGACGCGATCGCCGCCACCGAATGGGTGGCGCGCGAGGCCGCATCTCTCGGCATCGACGCGGATCGTCTGGTGATCGGCGGCGATTCCGCCGGAGCTACGCTCGCGGCGATCGTGTGCCAGGAGGCGGCGCAGACAGCCGGCCTCTCCATCGCCGCGCAATGCCTCATCTGCCCGGTGCTGGATTTCGAGGAGACCTCGCCCTCACGCGAAGCCTTTGCCGAGGGGCACCTGATCGATCGCGTCACGATCGAAGCCGATCTTTCCGACTATCTGCCTGACGACATCGATACCGCAGATCCGCGCGTCTCCCCGTTGCGCGCAACGCGGCTCACCGGACTGCCGACCGCGATCATCCACACCGCCGAGTACGACCCGATGCGCGACGAAGGCAACGCCTATGCCCGCAAGCTGCTCGCCGCGGGCGTCGCCGTCGAGCATGTCTGCCACGACGGCATGGTTCACAATTTCCACGCCATGGGCGCGATCCTGCCGCAGGCACAACTCGTGTTGTCGCAGATCGGAGAACAGGTGCGGAGGGCTGTGAAGAGGTGAGCACGCGAATCACACGCGTGCATCGAGAACCGCCCTGGCCGCGACAACGTATTCAGGCCAATGCGCGTCCGCATAACGCTCCGCCTGCCGCGCGCAACTGATGTCGGGCGCATGCGCGGCGGCGATCATGCGCGCAAAGCGTTCTTCGGCGACCGTCACATCATCGGCCGCCGACGCCGGTGTGGCCGTCACGGCAGTCGGAGCGGCGATGAGCCCCGCCATTCCGGCGAGCAGGATGCGGCGCGACGTGTTCATGGCTTCGTCCTCCATGGTCCGGCCTGAGCTATAGCCGGCGAGAGTCGGTGCGATCACGGCAGGGTAGCCGCGCGCAGCGATGCAGTCCATCGTGCGGATAGCCCTTGACCTCAGGAACGATCGCGTTCCATTTAGCGGGCCGCTCGGTAACCAGAGTTCCGCGCATCGGATTGTCACGTGTCAAGTCACAACCCATCGCATCGTCCGGATTTGCGCGCTGTTGCGATGGGGCTGGCCTGTCTTGCCATCTCGGCGAGCGCCGCTTTCGGCGAGGCCGACGACGATGAAACGGCAAAGCCGGCTATTCCGAACATCTACCTCGATCTGCGCACGAACTATGCGAAAATCCCGTCGGGCACCCTCGGACTCGGATTCGGAAACACCTCGCTATCAGCCGCACTCCAAGCCCTCGCGGTGCGTCGCGGCGCAACGCTGCCGCACGGCTTGCCGGCCACGACAGCGATTGCCATCGACCTGCCGTTGACCGTCGACGTCAGCGACCGCGTCTCGCTGTATGGCGGCGTGTCGGGCTCTACCACTGACATCGGCCGCGGCTGGTCCTCCTTCGACATCACGAGCTGGAACATTGGCGTGCAGGCCGACCTGTACCAGCAGAATGGCGGAACGATTCCGACCATCACGCTGCAGTCGACGCTGACGCAATCGGTCCCGAACGAACAGGGTATGACGAATTCGTTCAACAACATCCTGGAGTTCGACTACGCGCTCGACGAGGACGAGACGCGGGGCTGGCTGGCCGGCACGCAATACACCACCACCGCCATTGCCAGCCCGTTCGCCAACATCGGAACGAACACGATCCTCTATGCCGGCGGCTACTACCAATGGCCGAGCAACTGGAAGTTCACCGGGCGCCTCGGCGTGCAGTCCTTCGGTGGCGCACAGCTCGCGGGGCGGACGATCGCGGAGTCCTTCACCCAGCCGATCCTGCGGCTCGACCTCGACCGCATGGACGACAACGACAACCGGCTGTTCGGTATCACCGCGCTGATCGCGTGGGCGCCGAAGCCGTCCTACCAGCTGACGCTACGAACGCCGCTCTACGCCGTGCGCAATTAGGCATAGCGCAGGATAGCCGCTCAAAACTCCAGCGGCGCGTTGTCGACGACTTCCTTCATCACGAAGAAGGTGCGGGTCTGGCGCACGCCGGGCAGCGCGATGAGCTGCTCGCCGTGGATGCGGTTGAAATCCTCCATGTCGCCGACGCGGATCTTGAGGAAATAGTCGAAATCGCCGGCGACGAGATGGCAGTCGAGCACGCATCTCAGCTTGGTAATGGCCTGTTCGAAGGAGGCAAAGCTCTCCGGTGTCGAGCGGTCGAGCACGACGCCGACCATCACGAGCGTGCCTTTCGCCACCTTCTTCGGCGCGACCATGGCGCGCACGGCGGCAATGAAGCCGTCCTCGAACAGTCGCTGGGTACGGCGATGGCATGTGGCGGGGCTGATTGCGACCGTCTCCGCCAGCTCGGCGTTGCTGAGCCGGCCGTTATTCTGAAGCAATCTCAACATCTTGAGATCGATTCGATCGAGCCGGGACGACATGGAAGAAGCTTTCTTTCAAGGGCAGCTTTGCGGAAGAAATCCTAGCAGATGACGTCCTTCTCGCAAGATATAGTGCAGCATTGCCGCACTATTCGAAAGCACATTTGCCCCGGCCAATGCTAGCTGCGTCCCCAGACCATTTGCCAATCGGGATGACCAATGATGCTGGAAAAATTCGCGCGCTATCCGCTGACCTTCGGCCCGACGCCGATCGAGAAGCTGGAGCGGCTGTCAAAACATCTCGGCGGTAACGTCGAAATCTACGCCAAGCGCGAGGACTGCAATTCCGGTCTCGCCTATGGCGGCAACAAGCTCCGCAAGCTTGAATATATCATCCCCGATGCCATCGCCTCGAATGCCGACACGCTGGTCTCGATCGGCGGCGTGCAGTCCAACCACACCCGCATGATCGCCGCGGTCGCGGCCAAGATCGGCATGAAGTGCCGCCTCGTGCAGGAGGCCTGGGTGCCGCACGAGGACGCGGTCTATGACCGCGTCGGCAACATCATGCTCTCGCGCATCATGGGCGCGGACGTGCGCCTGGTCGACGAGGGCTTCGACATCGGCATCCGAAAGAGCTGGGAGCAGGCGATCGAGGAGGTGAAGGCAGCGGGCGGCAAGCCCTATGCGATTCCCGCCGGCGCCTCCGTGCACAAGTTTGGCGGCCTCGGCTATGTCGGCTTCGCCGAGGAGGTGCGCAAGCAGGAAGCCGAGCTGGGCTTCAAGTTCGACTACATCATCGTCTGCACCGTCACCGGCTCCACCCATGCCGGCATGCTGGTCGGTTTTGCGGCGGATGGCCGTGCCCGCAAGGTGATCGGCATCGACGCCTCCTTTACGCCCGCGCAGACCAAGGCGCAGGTGCTCGAGATCGCGCAGAACACCGCTCAGCTCGTCGAGCTCGGCAAGGAGATCGTCGCCGACGACGTCGTGCTGATCGAGGACTATGCCTATCCCGCCTATGGCGTGCCGTCGGAGGAGACCAAGAATGCCATCCGCCTCACCGCGCGTCTCGAAGGCATGATCACCGACCCCGTCTACGAGGGCAAGTCGATGCAGGGCCTGATCGATCTTGCGAAGAAGGGCCATTTCGAGAAAGGCGCGAAGATCCTCTACGCCCATCTCGGCGGTGCGCCGGCGCTGAACGGGTATGCCTATGCGTTCAGGAATGGGTGAGGCATCAGAAGGGCGGCTCTCGCTCTTGTCTTCGTCATTTCCTCTTACCGCGTCCTGATGATCTGCAGCAGCTCGTCGCCGTAATGCTCGAGCTTCTTGTCGCCGATCCCCGGCACGTTGCGGAGTTCATCCAGCGTCGTCGGCCAGGCCCGGACGATGCCGTCGATGGTGGCATCGTGCAGCACCACGTAGGCCGGCACGCCGCGTTCGCGGGCGACGTCTGAACGCCACGACCGCAGGCGCGCACGCAGCTCGGGATCGACATCGCGTTGCGGCGCGCCGGCCGCAGGCGCGAGATCGCCGCGGCGGGATTTAGCGCGGCTCGAACGGGTGCGGGTGCCGGTCGCTTCCTCGCGCAGCCACACCTCCGTTTCACCGCGCAGCACCCCGCGCGAGGACTCCGTCAGTTTCAGCGCTCCGAACGCTTCGCTGTCGCTCTGCAAATGGCCCATCGCCACGAGCTGCCGCAGCACCGTGCGCCACTGCTTTTCGTTGAGCTCGCGGCCGATGCCGAACACCGACAGCTTGTCGTGACCGAACTGCGTGACCTTCTCGGTCAGGCGCCCGACCAGCACGTCGATCAGATGCATCGCGCCGAAACGCTGGCCGGTGCGATAGGCGCAGGACAGCAGCTTCTGCGCCAGCACCTTGCCGTCGCGCATCTTGGGCGGCGTCAGGCAATTGTCGCAATTGCCGCAGCTCTCGCCCATCGCGATCTCGCCGAAATAGGCGAGCAGCCGCCGGCGCCGGCAATGCGGCGTCTCGGCGAGGCCGACCAGCGCATCGAGCTTGCCGATCGAGACCCGCTTGAACTCATCCGAAGCGTTGGACTCGTCGATCATGCGGCGCTGCTGCACGATATCCGAGAGCCCATAGGCCATCCAGGCCGTCGACGGCTTGCCATCGCGGCCGGCGCGCCCGGTCTCCTGGTAATACGCCTCGATGCTCTTGGGCAGGTCGAGATGGGCGACGAAGCGCACGTCGGGCTTGTCGATGCCCATCCCGAACGCGACGGTCGCGACGATGACGATGCCGTCCTCGTTGAGGAAGCGGTCCTGGTTGCGCGATCGCACGCTGCCGTCGAGGCCGGCATGATAGGGCAGCGCCGCAATGCCGGCCTCCTGAAGCGCGGCGGCGACCTCCTCGACGCGGTTGCGTGACAGACAATAGACCACGCCGGCATCGCCGGCGTGGCGCTCGCGGATCAATTCCTTCAGCTGCGACACCGGGCTGCGCTTGTCCACGATCTCGTAGCGGATGTTGGGCCGGTCGAAGCTCGAGACGAATTGCGGCGCGCCGGTCAGATGAAGCCGTTCGACGATCTCCTTGCGGGTCAGCTCGTCGGCGGTCGCGGTCAGCGCGATGCGCGGCACGTCGGGAAACCGATCGGCGATGATGGAGAGCCCCACATACTCGGGACGGAAATCATGGCCCCATTGCGAGACGCAATGCGCCTCGTCGATCGCAAACAGCGCCACCTTAGCCTGCGCCAGCAGCGACAGGCAGCGCGGCGTGACCAGGCGTTCCGGCGCGACATAGAGCAGGTCGAGATCACCCGCGAGCAGGCGCCGCTCGATATCGGACGCCTCCTGCGGCGTCAGCGACGAGTTCAGGGCGGCGGCATTGACGCCGGCCTCGATCAGCCCGGCGACCTGGTCGCGCATCAAGGCGATCAAGGGCGACACCACGATGCCGCAGCCTTCGCGCAGCAGTGAAGGGAGTTGATAGCACAGCGACTTGCCGCCGCCGGTCGGCATCAACACGAGGCAATTGCCGCCCTGGGTGACGTGACGAATGATCTCGCCCTGCGCGCCGCGGAAGTCCGGCAGGCCGAACACCGAATGCAGCACCGACAGCGCGTCGCGGCCGTTGGCCGGTACAGGGACGGTAGCGGTGGAGGGAGCGGACATGGGCGCGCTGGGAACAAGGCCGTGAGATTCGTCACGAGGCCAGTCGCATGCTGGCGGCGGCGTGGCAAGTCTATCTTCCCGCCGCGCCAGGGGCGAGAGGCGGGAAGCTAGGCTCCGATCCGCCGCAACGCTTCTGCGACCGTGACGATCGGCATGTTGCGCTTGCCGGCTGCCGCCAGCGCATGCCGCATCAGGTCGGGCGTGCAGCCATAGGGGCTCGGCCGATCGGTGACGTCGTGGCCGTAGAAGATGAGCCAGCCGCCGCTTGCGACCGCCTCGTCGAAATAGCGATCAACTCCTGCCTTGTCGATCTCGCAATCGATCAAGGGCGAAGCACGCAGGAACTGGAGGTCGATGACATCGCTGTTGACGCCGGGAAGAATGCCACGCGCGGAACGGAAGGCTTTTGTGAGTTGCGGCTTGCGCCAGATCGAGGCGACCCCATAGGGATAGGCGAAGTTCTCCAGTGTGATCGAGGAATCGATGCCGCGGAAATAGGAGCGGTTCCGTTCGATCTCGCGAGCCATCGCGCCCTCGTCGAGAGTGGCGGAGTTCCGGTGCGAGTAGGTATGGCAGGCAATCTCGTGACCGGCGCGGTGGAGCCGCACGATCGCGTCATTCGACAGGCCGTGCCAATGCTCCGACGGCTGATCGATCAGACTGCCGGCGAGATAGAACGTCCCGCGGCCGCCATGCTTCTCCAGAAGCTCGGCGCCCTCGCTTGCCGCGCTATCGGGAGCATCGTCGAAGGTAAAGCTCACCATCGGCGCATGCGCGGGCAGTCGGTGCGGCACGGCTCGGAAATGCCGAGCCAGCCGATTACTCACGCGTCCCTGGAGTGCCGACCACACGCTGCGTTTCCCGTGATTCCCTGTTGGCGCTACTGAAACATTCGTGCGCTGGTTGAGGCAAGCCTAACGCTTGGGTAATCCTAACGCGGCACCAAGACGCCTACGCTAGCGTACCGCCGCAGACGCATCGGCGGCCGCGCCGAGATAGCGCAACCAGTTGCGGAATAGCACCGCCGCGGCGCTGCCAGCGCCGATATCGGCGCGCAAGTTCAGCCTGGGCAGCTCGTTGCTGAGCGCCGGATGGCGCTGATGTGCCGCCTTCTTCTCGAAGCGAGCCAGCTTCTCTTCCGTCGCTGCGTCAAAATAGCTCATCGGCAGGCGTGGATAGTTGTCGCGCTCGCGCGCGAGATAGCGGCCGATGTCGCGCAGATATTCTCGCTGGAGCGACAGCGCGTCGTATTCCGGATGGCCCTGGAAGAACACGAAGCGGCTGGCATATTGGCGGATGAAGACGTCGACGCCGGCTTGGGCCGAACGTGTCAGCACTTGATAACCGGCCTGCTCGAGGTCGCTCTCGGCGATCTCGTTCAGGCGGGAATGCGAGACCTTGAAAGGCGCGGGCGCGGCACGTGTCAGCGAGTCGGCCGTTACGACGTCGCAATCGAAAACGCCGTGACATTTGGCCGGCAACCGCCGCCGTTCGATGCCATCGAGGTGCAGCACCGCCGCATGGGCGGCAAGGCACGACCAGATCGTCGATCGCGTATTGATCTTCGCCCAGTCGATGAGGTTCGTGAGGTCGCGCCAGTAAGGCTCCTGATCGAGCTCGGGCGCGATCGGCTCTGCACCGGTCACGATCAACCCATCGAATTTGCCGCGCTCGAGATCGGAGAGGTCGGAGTACTCGCTCTCGATATGCCACTTCGCTTCCGGCGAGCGCTTTACGCTGGGGAGCGAGAAGCAGTAGAAGCGGATACGGCGCGGGCCTGCTGCGGCTTGGAGCAGCTTCATGAACTGGCGCTCGGTGGCCTTCAGCGCCGGATCCGGCATGTTGTTGACGAGCCCGATGGTGAGTTCGTCGCCGGCCTCGCGCGCGAGATCGTGCTCGGCCGGCACCAGCGCCGGGCCGGCGATGACTTGATCCTTGTCGATCAAGATCGTCATGGGCAGCGCCGCCTACTCCGCGGCCTCGAGACGGGCCGGCGAGCAGGCCCTTTCCAGCGCCTGGTCGATGTCCTCGATGATGTCCGAGACATGCTCGATGCCGATCGACAAACGGATGGTCTCCGGCAGCACGCCAGCGGCGCGCTGCTGCTCCGCCGACATTTGCCGATGCGTGGTCGAAGCCGGATGACAGGCCAGCGACTTGGCGTCGCCGATATTGACGAGGCGGGCGATCAGCTTCAGTGCATCGTAGAAGGACTTGCCGGCTTCCATGCCGCCCTTGATGCCGAAGGTGAACAGGGAGGAGGCGTTGCCGTTCAGGTACTTCTGCACCAGCGGATAGTAAGGACTGTCAGGGAAACCGCTGTAATTGACCCAGGCGACACGAGGATCGCCGCGCAGGAATTCGGCAACCTTGCGCGCATTCTCGACGTGGCGCTCCATGCGCAACGCGACGGTCTCGATGCCCTGCAGCAGCAGGAAGGCATTGAACGGCGACAGCACCGAGCCCATGGTGCGCTGATAGACGCTGCGCGCGCGCTCGATATAGGCGGTGCGGCCGAAGCGCTCGGCATAGACGAGGCCGTGATAGGAGGCATCCGGCTTGTTGTAGGCCGGGAAGCGCTCGGCATATTTGGCCCAGGGGAAATTCCCGGAATCGACGATGGCGCCACCCAGCGTTGTGCCGTGGCCGCCCAGGAACTTGGTCAGCGAGTGCACGGCGATGTCGGCGCCGTAGTCGAACGGCTTGAGCAGGATCGGGGTTGCGACAGTGTTGTCGACGATCAGCGGCACGCCGTGCGCATGCGCGATCTTTGCCAGTGCTTCGACGTCGCAGACATTCCCGGCGGGATTGCCGATGGTCTCGGCGAAGACGGCGCGGGTGTTCTCGTCGATCAGCTTCGCCATCGCATCCGGCTTGTCGCTCTCGGCGAAGCGGCCGGTGATCCCCTGGCGCGGCAGGATGTGCGAGAGCAGCGTGTGCGTGGTGCCGTAGAGCTGCGGCACTGAAACGATGTTGCCGCCGTGATCGGCAACGTTGACGAAGGCGAAATGCAGCGCCGCCTGACCGGTCGCGACCGCGAGCGCGCCGACGCCGCCTTCGAGTTGGGCGATGCGCTTCTCCAGCACCGCGCTGGTCGGATTGGCGATACGGCTGTAGCGAAAGCCTTCGGTCTCGAGATTGAACAGGGCGGCGCCGTGATCGGCGCTGTCGAAGGCATAGGCCGCGGTCTGGTAGATCGGCACGGCCACCGCATGCGTGGTGGCTTCGGGCTCGTAGCCGGCGTGAATAGCAATCGTCTCGTTGCGCATTATGCCACCTCCGCGTGGAGCGGGCCGCACTTATTGGCCTGTATGAGGCATGTGCGTTGTCCGCCGCTCCTCTGTTAGAGGCGGGTGGTAAAGCGGACAATAATTCGCCTAGAGATCGAGGAAGTAACCCTAATGCTTGCTAGGGAATTGGCGGGCATTCGGGTTAATGCGGATTAACAAATTGCTGCGTCCTGCCGCGGCGGTTGCGTGCATCTGCCCTCTCCCGGCTTGGAGAAGGCAGATCGACGCGGCATCAGGGAAGGTGCACCTAAGACATTTGCTCCCACAGCTGGCGGGCGAGCACGCCGGCGCGCTTCTCGATCGCGGCCGCGGCATCGAGCGCGAGATCCTCGCGATAGCGCCCGGCAATCAGCTGCACGCCGATCGGCTTGCCGTCGTGGAGCGCCACCGGCACGACCGCGCCCGGGAGCCCCAGCACATTGATGGCGGAGATGAAGCGGATCTCGCCCCAGAAGATATCGCGCACGCGCTCGGCGCTGATGGTGTCCTCGCGCGGACCCGGCGTCGGCTTCACCGTGGTCGGCGCCAGCACGACCGGATACTGCTCGAAGAACAATTGCCAGGCGCGGATATGTCCGTTGCGTGCGGCGGTCGCCTGCATCCAGCCCTTGAGATCGAGCACATTGGCCTTGGCCTTCATGCCGCCCCAGGCCTTGTGAAAATCCTCGGACGTGACCTTCAGCATGCCGGCTTCCTGCATCACCACGGTCTCGTTGGTGATGATGTCGCACCAAGTCTGCCAGACACCGTTGATGTCGGGCACCTCGACCTCGCTGACGCGATAGCCAGACCGCTCGAGATGGTCGGCGGCCTGGCGCAGCGCTGCAGAGACAGAGGGATCGACCTCCATGTCCTCGGGAATTTTGGCCAGCGCGACCTTGATCGGTCCTTTCGGCCGTTCACCGACCAGCGGTGCCGGCACCCACCAGGGGTCGCGCGGATCGCGCTGGCTCATGACCTCCAGCGCGAGGCGAACGTCGGCGACGTGGCGGGCGAGCGGCCCCTGCGCCGACATCAGATGTGCCAGCATCGGCCGTTCGGCCGTTGCGCTCTCGTTGAATGCGGGGATGCGGCCCTGCGTGGGCTTGATGGTGGCGACGCCGTTGCAATGCGCCGGCCAGCGCAGCGAGCCCCCGATGTCGTTGCCGTGTGCGATGGTGCCGATGCCGGCGGCGACCGCCGAGCCCGCTCCGCCCGAGGAGCCGCCGCAGGTGATGTCCGGGTCCCAGGGATTCAGCGTCAACCCGTGCAGGGGATTGTCGGTGAAGCCCCGGAAGGAGAATTCCGGCGTGTTGGTCAGGCCGATGACGATCGCGCCGGCCTTCTTCAGGTTGCGGACAACAGGCGCGTCGGAGGGGGCGACCAGGCCCTTGTTAGCCGGCACGCCGTTGAAGTTGGGCCGACCCTGGTAATCCACGTTTTCCTTGATCGTGATCGGCACGCCGTGCAGAAGGCCGAGATCGCCGCCCTTGGCACGCTGCTTGTCGGCCGCATGGGCCGCGGCAAGCGCCTCTTCCGAGAGATCGACGACGACGGCGTTCAGCTTCGGATTGACCGCGCGCATCCGTTCGAGATGGGCCTCGACCGTCGCGACCGCAGAGATGGCGCCGGAGCGGATGGCCGCGGCGGTCTCCACCGCCGACCATTGCCAGGCCGGCCCCTTGGGAAGACGCGGTGCGGCGGACCTGCCCGGCGCGGACTTCCTTGCCGGTTTCGCGACGGCACTCTTGCGGCCGGAGCTCGCCTTCTTCGCGGTCTTCGCCGCCTTCTTCGAAGCACTCTTCTTAGAAGCCTTCTTAGTCGCCGTCTTCTTCGCCACGCCAGCATCTCCTTGAATTGCGCAGCGGAGGTTACGGAGGAGATGCGGCCCTGTACAGGTGCGTTTCTGCATGGCGCGTTGATACGAGGATCTCCGGGCCTGCGTCCGCGCGTTCATCGGTTTCCTCGCGGAGCAAGTCCGAGTCCCGCGGTCCCAGCGCTGAAGCGGGGGGAGATGGTGAGTGGAAAGTCCAGCGGTATCGCCCGGGATCACGAAGCCGCCGCCACCCCCTGCTTCCTCGCAGCCAATGCGGCGCTGAGCCGCTCAAGCACCACGAAGAATGGCGGCACGAACAGCACGGCCAGGAAAGTCGACGCCAGCATGCCGCTCACGACGGCCAGACCGATCGAGGCGCGGGCGCCGGCGCCGGCTCCGCTGGCAAACACCAGCGGGAGCATGCCGAATATGAACGCGAACGAGGTCATCAGGATCGGGCGCAGGCGCAGCCGCGCTGCCTCGATCGCCGCCTCGGTGATCTCCATGCCCTCCGACCGCTTCTCGCGGGCATACTCGACCACCAGGATGGCGTTCTTGGCGGCGAGCGCGATCAGTAGGACGATGCCGATCTGGGTGTAGAGGTTGTTCGGCATCCCCGTCGCATTCAACGCGAGCACCGTGCCGAGCAGGGCCAACGGCACCGCGAGGATCACCGCGAGGGGCTGCAGCCAGCTCTCATATTGACCGGCCAGGATGAAATAAACGAGCACCAGCGCGATCAGGAAGACGCGATAGATCTGGTTGCCGACGATCTGCTCCTGGTAGGACATGCTCGTCCAGGCGGTGCCCATGCCGGGCGGCAGCGACTTGGCTGCGACCTCGCTCATCAGCGACATCGCCTCTCCGGAACTGAAGCCGGTTGCCGGACTGCCCGTGATGCTCGCGGCTGGATAGAGATTGTACAGCGTGATCAGCGGCGGGCCGACCTCATCCTTGATGGCGGCGACCGTGCCAAGCGGCACCATCCGGCCATCGGCCCCCTTGACCTTGAGCTTGAGGATGTCGTCCGGCTGGAGCCGGAACGCAGCATCCGCCTGCACGTAGACTTTGAACACGTAATTGTACTTGGTGAATTGGTTGACGTAGGTCGACCCCATATAGGTCTCCAAGGCCGAGAAGACCTGGCCGACGGTGATGCCGATGGCCTCGGCCTTGGTGCGGTCCACCACCAGACGGAATTGCTTGACCGCCCCCTTGAAGTTCGGCGCCACGTGGGCAAGTCCGGACTGCGTCGAGGCGTTGGCGGCGAGCTGGTCGGCGGCGTTCTGCAGCGCCACGAAATCGGAGCTGCCGTCCTTGATCTGCACCATCATCGTGAACCCGCTGGCATTGCCGATGCCCTGGATCGGCGGCGGCAGCATGATCAGCGCCGTCGCGCTCTCCATGCCATCGAGGGCGGCGCGGGCCTTGGATACGATGCTGCCGATGGCTAGATCGCCCGTCTTGCGATCGTCCCACGGCTTGAGCACCACGTAGAGCATGCCGGCGTTATACAACGTCGCGTTGTTGTCGAGCGGCGAGATACCGGACACCGCGATCACGTCCTCGACGCCGGGGACCGCCTGCACGAGCTTTACCGCCTCCGCGACTGCTGTCTCCGTCCGGTGCGCGGAAGCCGCGTCGGGCAGCTTGAGACTGACCACGAAATAGCCCTGATCCTCGTCCGGCAGGAAGCCGGTCGGTACCGTCGACAGAGTGTAGAATGCAGCGCCGATCAAGGCGATGCCGAGCAGTGCAACCGGAACGCTGAAGGCGACAATTCGGCTGATCAGCGCCGTGTACAGCGTCTCAGCCCGCTCGTAGACGGCATTGAAAGAGCGAGCGAGGACGTTGCGCTCCTGCGGCGGCACCGATCGCCGCAGCCACAACGCGCATTGCGTGGGTTTCAGCGTCACGGCGTTGATGGCGGAGATGACCGCGGTCGCAGCGATCACGAGCGCGAACTGTTGATACATCTTTCCAGTCAGTCCGGACAAGGTCGCCGCCGGCAGGAACACCGCCATCAGCACCAGGGTGATACCGATCACGGGGCCGAACAATTCAGACATTGCCTTCACCGCGGCTTCGCGGCTGGACATTCCGCCGTCCAGATGGCGCGCCACGCCCTCGACGATGACGATGGCGTCGTCCACCACGATGCCGATGGCAAGAACCAGCGCAAACAGGCTCGTCGTATTGACTGTAAAGCCAAGCAGCGACATCGCGGCGAACGCGCCGATGATGGTCACCGGCACAGTCGTCGCCGGCACCAGCATCGCCCGCCAATCCTGCAGGAACGCGAGGATCACGATCAGCACGAGGCCGGCAGCGATCACCAGCGTCTCGTAGACTTCGTGGACCGAGGCGGTGATGAACTTGGTGCTGTCGAACGAGACCTTGTAGGCGAGCCCGGACGGGAAGGATTTGGACAGCTCGTCCATCTTGCTCTTCACGCCCTCGGCAACCGTCAGGGCGTTGGCGCCGGACAGCTGCGAGACTGCTATCGCCGCCGACGGCTTGCCGTTCAGCGTCGCCGTTTGCCCGTAGGATGCAGCGCCGAGCTCGATCCGCCCGATGTCGCGGATGCGGACAATCCTGCCGCCCTCACCGCTCGCCGTCTTGACCACGATGTTCTCGAACTCTGCCGCCTCCGAGAATCGCCCGGTGACATTGAGCACATATTGGAAGTTGACCGTATCAGGCGTCGGCGGGGCGCCGACGAGGCCGGCGGTCACCTCGTTGCTCTGCTGCTGGATCGCCGAGGTCACGTCGCTCGGCGTCAAGCCGTATGTTTGCAGGCGGCCGGGATCGAGCCAGATGCGCATGGCATAGGAGCCCGACCCCAGCACCGTGACGTTGCCGACGCCGGGCACGCGCGCGAGCTCGTTCTGAAGGTTGATGGTGGCGTAATTGGCGAGGAACAGGTTATCGTAACGACCCTCGGGTGAGTAGAGATTGATGAACTGAAGAATCGAGGTCTGCTTCTTCTGGACGTTCAATCCCTGCGTCGAGACGGCGCTCGGCAGTTGCGCGCTGGCCAGCGAGACACGGTTCTGCACCAGGACCTGCGCCATGTCCGGATCGGTGCCGATGTCGAAGGTGACGACAAGGCTGTAACTGCCGTCGCTCGCGCTGGTCGACTGCATGTAGATCATGTGGTCGACGCCATTGACCTGCTGCTCGACCGGAAGCGCGATCGTGTCCATCACGGTGCGCGCGCTGGCCCCGGGATAGGTCGCCGTCACCGACACGGTCGGGGGCACCACATTTGGATATTGCGACACCGGCAGGCTCGCCAACGCCAGTGCGCCAACCAGGATGATGAGGAACGCCAGCGTGTTCGAGAGCACCGGCCGTTCGATGAAGAAGCGCGAGAACATGATAGCCCTGTGAATGCCGGTGATCTATTGCGAGCTTCTTCCCGAGGCCGGTGCAGGCGTCGAGCCTTGGCTGGTGGCCATCGTACCCGGGACCGGGTCGACAATGTTGCCGGCGACCGCCCGCTGGATGGAGCCGATCACGATCTTGTCGTCGGCCTTGAGCCCGCCAGTGATGACACGGAGCTGGCCTTCCACCGGACCGGTCGTCACCTGACGCTGCGCAACCACCTTGTCCTCGCCGACCACCATGACATAGCTGCCGGTCTGATTGGACAGCACGGCGGTGTCATTGACGAGCAGGGCGTTCTCGATCTTGCCGACCGGGACGCGAACGCGCACGAACAGGCCGGGCACCAGCGCGATGTCCTTGTTCTCGAACACGCCGCGCAGCTGCAGCGTGCCGGTGTTGGGATCGAGCTGAGGGGCGATGTAGTCGATCTTTCCTTTGTAGCTAAACGCAGCATCCGCGGCGAGCGCCACCTCGACGGATTGCTCCTCCGCGTTCTCGCGCAAGTTCCTGAGCGTCTTGCCCTGCTTGGCAAGGGCGTCGCGCATATCGATCTGCTGCTGCTCGGAGATGTTGAAATAGACGTAGATCGGGTTGACCTGAAGGACGGTAGCAAGCTTGGTCGGACCGGACTGGCCGACCAGCGAACCGACTTCGGCAAGGTGCCGGGTCACGACTCCATCGAAGGGCGCGCGCACCGTGGTATAGCCGAGCGACGTCTTCGCGAGCTTGAGACTGGCTTGGTTGGCGGCGAGCTGGGCGTTCGCCATCTCGAAATTCGTGGTCGCCTCGTCGACCGAACGCTGGCTCGTTACCTCTTTCTGCCCAAGCGTGACCTGCCGGTCATATTCTCGCTTGGCGTTCACTTGCTTGGCTCTAGCGCCGTCGACCTGCGCCTGCTGCAGCTCGACCTGTGCCTGGTACTGGTCTTTCTCGATCTCGAACAGCACGCGGTCTTTCCTCACCGCTTCGCCATCGCGATATCCGATCGCCGAGAGGAAGCCCTGAACGCGGGCCTCGACGTCGACGGCGGCAAGCGGCGCGGTGTTGCCGGTGAACTCGGCATAGAGTGTAACCGGTCTCTGGACCGGGCTTGCCACGGTCACCTTCGCCGGCGGCGGCGCTGCGTATCGGTTCTTCTCGTTGCAACCTGTCAGGGCCAACGCAGCGCAAACCATCCCCGCGACAACCGCAAAGCGAGCCGGCCGACCGGCAAGACCGCCCCCCGTGAGTACCAACGTCTCCATCTCTGCCTTCCCCCGCCATGCGGGCCCGTTGATGTCGGGCCGCGGCTCGTTTCGACTGCATATCCATCGTTCCGGTGCTGCACTCTGCATCCGGCGCACTGCCCGCAATCGTTCTGAGACGTCCGGACATCCCGAGGCGGGATTCAGAAGCATGAGCGCACATGAGCGCGGCGATGGTTTGTGTAGCGCCTGGCTCAATCGGAAGACGATAGCCGCCGCGCCCGGCCACGGCATTGGCCAGGGGCCCACCGATCTGGCGCTCATCAATGCCTCTCTGATGCCCCCTTGGCGCGTTGCGACAGCTGGAGCATTGCCATCGGATCAAGCTGCCGCCCTGACGCAGATCAAAATCAACCGATCGGCCAGGCGAAGTGGCTCCGCGGGCCGTCCATCGATCGCATGGATTGTCGAGAGATCGTGAGCCGGAGAAGGAATTGGCCTAATCGGGAGCTGGCGGAGAGAGTGGGATTCGAACCCACGGTACGGTTTCCCGCACACACGCTTTCCAAGCGTGCGCCTTAAGCCACTCGGCCATCTCTCCGGAGCGCCCTCTCTTGAAGGGGCGCCGATGATTTTGCAAGGGATCGCGGGGCAAATCGGGTTATTTTCCGCAACTTGTTGTTTTTTAAAGACAATGCCCAGCGCTGCATGCACCTTGGCCCGCTTGCCGGCTGAACCTGAGGCGGGTTCGGCGCGACGATTCACGGGAAGCCCACCAGACCCGACCGAGCACATCATGCCCGTCAGCAAGACCATGGCCGCCCTGGGCCTGATTTTGACCCTCGGCTCCGTCCTCGCAGTACCCGCCGCCGCACAGGTCTGCAGCCGGCAAGGCGCCGACGTCAGCTGTGACGACGGCCGGCGCGGGATGCTCTCGGGCGATGCCATCCTCTGGCCGGATGGCACGCGCTCGAGCTCGACGCCGCATCAGAGCGTGATCATCGGCAACAAGAGCTCCGTGCATGTGGGCCCCGGCGTGTTCGCCGGCCAGGGCAAGGGCGTGGTGCCGCTGGACAATCCGAACGCGCCGAACAAGCGGCAATGCGCGATTCTGGATGGTGTATCGTATTGCTATTGAAGGCGCGCGCTATGGCTGTTTGCCGTCATGCCCGTGGCAGATGGCCGGGTCGAGCCCGGCCACGACGGGTCGATAGACCCGAGAATAATCTCAGATCAACCGCACGCCAGAGATTGCCGACTTCAGCCAACGCAGCGCCTGCGGCGGTTGGGCTGCGAGCGGGGCAACGGCAGCCTTCTCGGTCCGGCACCTCTCGAGCTTGGCGACAAAATCGGCGGACCATTGCTGGATCGTGTGGCAACGCAGCTTCTTCATCATCGCGTCCCAGCGCATCTTGCGCTCGGTCAACGGCATGGATGCGGCGACCGCGATCGCGCGGGCCATGCCGTCGATGTCGTGCGGGTTGACCAGCAGTGCGGCGTCGAGCTCGTTGGCCGCGCCCGCGAACTTCGACAGCACCAGTACGCCGGGATCGGCCGGGTTCTGGGCGGCAACATACTCCTTGGCGACGAGATTCATGCCGTCGTGCAGGGGCGTCACCACGCCGATCTGCGCGGTGCGGTACAGACCCGCGAGCACGGCCTGGCTGAAGCCCTTGTTCAGATAGCGGATCGGCGTCCAGTCGACCTCGCCATGGCGGCCGTTGACGTCCGAGACGAGGCGGGCGACCTCGTTCTGGAGATTGCCATAGGCCTCGATGCCGCCGCGCGAGGGATTGGCGATCTGGAGCAGCGAGATGCCCCGCGCAAACTGCGGATGCTCGGTCCAGAGCCGGTCGAAAGCACTGATTCGGTTGAGGAGGCCCTTTGAATAGTCGAGCCGGTCGACGCCGATCGCGAGGCGCTCGCCATTGAGGCTGCGGCGCAGGCGCGATACGTCGGGATGGGAGGCCGACTTCGCGGCGTAGGCCGCAAACTTCTCCGCATCGATGCCGATCGGAAACACTTCGCAGCGGGTGCGCCCCTGCTGCGAGATCGCGACGCCGTCCTCGATCGCGAGGCCGAGCTCGCCGCCGACATAGCCGAGGAAGTTCTGGCGATCCTCCTCGGTCTGGAAGCCGAGCAGATCGTAGGCCAGCATCGCCGTGATCAGCTCGCGATGGTTCGGCACGCCCTGCATCACGGTGGTAACGGGCCACGGCGTATGCAGGAAGAAGCCGATCGGGTCATCAACGCCGAGGTCGCGCAGCTCGACGCCGAGCGCGAGGAAATGGTAATCCTGCACCCAGAACGCAGTCTGTGGCTTGCGGAAACGCATCAAGGCCCTCGCCATGAAGGCGTTGACCTCGCGATAGCTGACATAATCGTCCCGCGAGACACGGATCAGATCGCTGCGGGAGTGCAGCGCCGGCCACAGCGCCGAATTGGCGAAGCCTTCGTAATAGCCGCCGTAATGTGCCGCCGGCAAATCCAGCGTCGCGATTGCACCCGTCCCGAGCGCCTCGATTTCGGCGAAAGGTTCTTTCTGGTGTCCATCCCGCACGCGCCCGGAGGAGCCCACCCAGATCGCACCCGAATGTTCCACAACTGGAAGCAAGGCTGCTGCAAGGCCGCCCGTCATGGGCTCGTTCGGCTTGCCGCGGGCGACGCGGTTTGAAACGACAACTAAGTTCACAGGTCGTCCCCTCCTGTTCATTCCACCCCGTTTAACTGCCGTTCATCAATATGGTTCCTGATCATCGTTTCAACCAATTGAAACCAAAATCAGGCGGGCGCGTTGGAACTGGTTTCGCTCGCGGAACCCACCCGATTCGCTTGGAAAAGCATCCCTTCGGGTCTCTCCCGCAGCACGCATGGCGCCGCGCGACGGCGCCGTGCTCGAAGACCTTTGTGTCTGCGGCGTGACGCAGCCTTCATTTCACCTTGGATCGAGCAGGCGCGCGAGGAACGCACGGACGTCGGCTGGCGCATCGAAGTGACCGTTCACGCCCATTGCGCGGCGACCGACCGAGAATGCGAGCCCATCCATGTCGGGCATGATCGCGAACACGGTCTCGTCCGTGACATCATCGCCGATGAAGATCGGGCGACGTCCCTTGAAAGGCTCGTGCTTCATCAGCTCGCATACCCCGGTTGCCTTCGTGAAACCGGAATGCTTGATCTCGCAGACGAACTTGCCAGGCAGCACCTCGATCGGCGCATTGGGCAACTCTGCGCGGACCAGCGAAACGGCTTCGTAGATCGCCTTTTCCGCATGCGGCGCGAGGCGGTAATGCAGCGCCAGCGAATAGCCCTTGTCCTCGAGCAGAATGCCCGGACTGAGCTTGGCAAGCGCCGCGAGCCGCCGCTTCAGCTCCTTGTCCAACGGCGGCGCGTGCACGGCCTCCGCTTCATTGTCCGCCGACAGCCGCATCTCGGCGCCGTGACCGGCGACGGCGCGGAACACGTCGGGCGCAAAGATCAGGTCGATGTCGTTGAGGGAGCGACCGCTGACCAGCGCCAGCGCGCCGGAGGTGCGCTCGGTCAGATACTTCAGCGTTTCTGACAGGCCCGGCGGCACCCATACCTCGCGCGGCGTCGGCATCAGATCGAGCAGCGTGCCGTCAATGTCGAGCAAAATGGCAAGTTCATCGAGATGCGGGACGAGCGCATGCGGCACCGGCACCGCATCCGGTGCATCGCCGTCCGGTATGGTGCGCTTCTGGTCCATCGCCATGTCCGCAAGTTCCGATTTCATCAGTCTACTCCATAAGGGCGAGCGGACGCGCGATCTGTTCGAGCGATTTGCGCTCCGCCGCCACGGCATAGCGCCCCGCCACGATCGCTGCCACAATCATCAGGGCCGCCCCCAGCAGATAGCCGGCGAACACGCTGTTGCGCGACCCCGTGTCGATCAGCGCACCGAACAGTGCCGGTCCGATCACGCCGCCGATGCCGGTGCCGACCGCATAGAACACCGCGATCGCCAGCGCACGCACCTCGAGGGGAAAGGTCTCGCTGACGGTGAGATAGGCCGCACTCGCGGCGGGAGACGCGAAGAAGAAGATCACCATCCAGGCAATCGTCTGTCCCTGCGCGCTCAGCACACCAATCGAGAACAGATAGCCCGACAGCGCCAGCAACAGGCCCGACGCGCCATAGGTGAACATGATCATGGTGCGGCGGCCGAGCGTATCGAACAGGCGGCCGAGCAAGAGAGGCCCGAGGAAATTGCCGGCAGCGAAGGGCAGCAGGTACCAGCCTACGTGATCGGAGCGGATGCCGTAGAAATCGGTCAGCACCAGCGCGAAGGTGAAGAAGATGGCGTTGTAGAAGAACGCCTGTGCGCTCATCAGCACGAGGCCAACCAGCGCACGCTGACGATAGAGCGAGAACAGCGTGTGGAAAACCTCTGCAATCGGCGTGTGGTCACGCATCCTCAGCCGAATCTTGGTGAAGCGCCCGCCGCTCGTATCCTGATTGTGCCCGATCACCGAACGCTCGATGTCGCCGACGATGGCATGGGCCTCGTCGGGTCGTCCATGAATCATCAGCCAGCGCGGACTTTCCGGGATCCACATTCGCATCAGGAGCACGACAAGGCCGAGGGCCGCGCCGATGAGATAGGCGAGTCGCCAGCCGAGGTCGGGATCGATCACGGCGGGATCAAGCAGCACGATGGCGGCGACCGCGCCCATCGCGGCGCCGATCCAGAAGCTGCCGTTGATGACGAGATCCGTCCAGCCGCGATAGCGAGCCGGCACCAGTTCCTGGATGGTCGAGTTGATCGCGGTATACTCGCCGCCGATACCCGCGCCGGTGAGGAATCGGAACAGCGCGTAGCTCGCGACATCCCATGACAGGGCCGTCGCGGCCGTCGCCGACAGGTAGAGCGCGAGCGTGATGAAGAACAACTTCTTGCGGCCGATGCGATCGGTGAGCCAGCCGAAGCCGAGAGCGCCTAGCACGGCGCCGGCGAGATAAGCGGAGTTGGCGACACCGAGATCGAGATTGGAAAAATGCAGCGAGTTGCTCTGCTTCAGCGCGCCGGAGAGCGCACCGGCCAGTGTCACCTCAAGTCCGTCAAGTATCCAGGTAATGCCGAGCGCGAGCACGACGCGGGTGTGGAAACCGCTCCACGGCAGCGCATCGAGCCGCGAGGGAATGCTGGTCTCCACGATACGGTCGGCCGCCGTCGCCGCCGGGACTACGGGTGCATAGTTCAGCGCTGGACTTTGCTGCAATTCCATCGGTTGTTGCGTCTGATCAATGGAAGCAGCCCCGTCCCAGGTGACGTGGACGGGGTCGATCCGATCATGGGAGTGCGGCATTCTGCCTGCCACCTGCGACAACGCCTGCGAAGTGGCCGGGTTCCCGCGGGAAGGCCGGTCGACACCGCTCGATGCGATGGAGCCGCAAGGGTGCGATGCATGGCTCACGTCAGAAAGACGACACATTCACGGAAGACAGGCGCCCGGATCGGCGCTGTCGATGCTGACGTTCTGCAGGTGGCCCGAATCCCTGCCGAGCCCAATCCTGCGGGTATGAACCACTAATCCAAGCGCGCCGGAGAGCGCGCTTGCCCGGGGACGACAGCGGAGGGTGGTGCGATGGCGGTGAGCCTATCGCACGACCCTACGCGGCCCTGATCGTCGCCATGAAGCGGTCGAGCTCGGCGCGCAGGCGGGTGCTCTCGCTCGACAGGGTCTTGGCCGAATTGAGCACCTCTTCCGAGGCAGATCCGGTCTCGGCGGCACCGCGGTTGACCTCGCCGATGTCGGTAGCCGCAGTCTGGGTGCCCTGCGCGACCGTCTGGACGCTGCGGGCGATCTCCTGCGTCGCCGCGCCCTGCTGCTCGACCGCGCTCGCGATCGACGTCGAGATCGACGAGATCTGGCCGATGGTCGCGCCGATCTCCTTGATCGCAGCGACCGATTCGGCGGTGGCGCCCTGCATGCCTGCAATGTGCGAGGAGATCTCGTCGGTCGCCTTCGCCGTCTGGCTTGCCAGCGACTTCACCTCGCTCGCAACCACCGCAAAGCCGCGGCCGGCCTCGCCAGCGCGGGCGGCCTCGATCGTGGCGTTGAGCGCCAGCAGGTTGGTCTGCTCGGCGATCGCCGTGATCAGCTTGACCACCTCGCCGATCTGCTGTGCCGCATGCGACAGCTTGCCGATGCGACCGTCGGTCTCCTTGGCCTGCACCACGGCGGCTTCGGCGATCCGGCTGGAATCGCGGACCTGGCGGCCGATCTCCTCGACCGAGGCCGAGAGCTCTTCGGTCGCGGTGGCGACGGACTGCATGTTGGAGGACGCCTGCTCGGAGACGCCGGCGACCTGGCTCGACAGGCTCTGGGTGGTCTCGGCAGTGCGGGTCAGGGTGGAGGCCGCCGATTCCAGCTGCACGGCCGAGGCCGAGACGTTGGAGACGATGGCGCCGACCGCGCTCTCGAAATCGTCGGCGAAGCGGATCAGCTCGGCGCGGCGGCTTGCGGCCTGCTCCCGGTTCTGGGCTTCGCTGGCGGCGGCGTCGCGCTCGGCCTTGGCGACCGCCTGAACCTTGAACTCCTCGACGGCACCCGCCATCTCGCCGATCTCGTCCTTGCGGCCGAGGCCGGGCAGCACGACGTCGAAATTGCCGGCGGCGAGCTCGCGCATCGCCTTGCACATCGCGATCATCGGACGCGAGATGCCGTTGCCGAGCCACAAGGCCAGCACGATGCCCACGGCCAGCCCGCCCAACGCCATCATCAGCATCAGCTGCTGGGTTTCAAGGATGGTGCTATTGGCGCTCGTCTCGATGCGTTGCTGGTCGGCGGTCAGATCCGAACGCAGATCGGCCGAGAGCTTGAGGATCGTCGCCGCGGTCTTGGTCATCTCGCCGTTCAGCTTGACGATGACCTTCACATTTTCGGTCAGCTTTGCGAACGAGGCCCGGTACTGTTTCAAGAGATCGCCGATCTCCTTGACGCGGTCCGTGATCTTCTGGTCATTCGCGTAGATGGAAACCAGCAGCGTTTCCAGGAACTTGATGCGGGCGATCACGCCGTCGGCCGTCTTCGGCTCCGGCTTGGCCACGAAGGCGCTGACCGAAGTTGAGACCGCCAGATATTGCGAGGTCACGTCCTTGGCCGTGCTCTGGACCGAGTTTAAGCCCGCCAGTGCTGCGGTATCGGCGAGATCGTCGAATTTGAAGCGGATCTTGTTGCCGACACTGTTGAGCTCGTCGGTCGCGATCTTGTTGTTCTCGCGCGTCAGCTTGATGATCTCGCTGAAGACTTTCGTGAAGCTCTGGAATTCGGTCTCGAGCTTGCCGACCTGCTCGCGTCGGGCGGCGCCGGTCGTGGCGGCCATCGACTTGGCGATCGCGCTCTTCAGATTGCCTTCAGCGGCCTTGGCTGCGGTCTCGTCATCCGCCGCGCCGGTCAGGGTATAGGCCCGTGCCAGCCCTTGATAAGCGATCAGCTCACGATCGACCGTCCGCGCCAGATCGGCTTCCGCTACGCTGATGCGGTAGGACGCCACGGCGCCTGCGATTCGCTCGAAGCCGAAATAGGCAAACGCCATGCTGACGGCGAGGATGGCGAGCACCGCCACGAACCCGAGGATGATTTTTGCGCGAAAACGCAGCGTTGGCAGCTTCGATTTGCTCGACGTGGACTTCACCGACATTCCCCCACCCCATTCCATTCGCGGAAAACCAGGCGCAGCCCGGAAGCAGCCCGCTTCCCGGCTCCTCTGCACGTTATCGGGCAAAGGATAAGCTGTGGTAAATTTGTGGCACCTCAACTAGCGGTTAGGTGAGGCGGACAATCGTTAATGCGCGTCTTATCGCGCCGTTACAAATGGATGGCGGCGCCATCTCCGCTGGGAGCGACGGCGCGTACTCCAGCGTGGAGGCCGCGAACTTACGCGGCCCTGATCGTCGCCATGAAGCGGTCGAGCTCGGCGCGCAGGCGGGTGCTCTCGCTCGACAGGGTCTTGGCCGAATTGAGCACCTCTTCCGAGGCAGATCCGGTCTCGGCGGCACCGCGGT